>FWPV01001805.1_pt1 | contig 55995 bp, 50 predicted proteins | sample 2228371 | NCBI WGS metagenome assembly FWPV01 (sample SAMEA103939776, study PRJEB20133) | metagenome
CGCTACCGTCTGGTCACGGAAAAGGAGGAGCTGGAGGAGGGGGCCGCGCGGCACGTCTCGCGCGCCCGGGTCACCGCCGACGACTGGGGGCTGCGGCTCGAAGGGGAGCGGGCCGTGGGACGGGCGCGTCTCGTCGTGGGGTTCGACGGCAGCGCTCGGCTGCACTTGGCGGCCGTCAACGAGGAGGCGACCCTTGCCGCCGAGGGACCCTGTTGCCCTGTCGACTTCCGTCGCGAGGTGGCCATCGACGACGCGCGCCGCACCGACCTCGGGGCCTTTGCGAGTCTGCGGCGCGGATGGGGATCGGTGGAACTTGCCGGTGGGGCCCGTTTCGATGTGCTGTCGAGCACCAGTTCAGGAGGGTACTTCGGCGATCACTCGGTACGCCACGCCGCCGCCTCCGGCTTTGCCGGCGCCACGGCGCGACGGGGCGGCTTCTCTGCGGCGCTGCAAGTGGCGAGGGGGTTTCGCGAGCCGCTCCTTTCGGACCGCTTCTACCGCGGCATCACTGGTCGCGGCTTCATCACCGGCAATCCGGAGCTCGATCCAGAGACCAGCCTGCAGGTCGACACGGCCCTTCGCCTCGAGCGTTCCGGCACGGCGGTGGCCCTCCACGCCTTTGCCTACCGCATCGACGACCTCATCGAGCGCTACCGCGAGGGGCGAGACTACTTCTTCCGCAACCGGGGCAGCGCCGAGCTCCGCGGCGCCGAGCTCGAAGCCGGTTGGGAGCTGGCCGCCGGCCTTTCCTGCCGCCTCGGCCTGCAGGCCGTGCGCGGGACGGTGCGCGACGACGACTCGCCCATGGACGGGGTGCCGCCCCTTGGTGGTTTCGTGACGCTGAGGCAGTCGCTCGCAGGTGGGTGGTCCTGGTACGGCCGGCTCGCCGCGTACGCCCGGGATGACCGTCCTGGTCCGACGGAGCGGGTGACGCCGGGCTTCGTCGTGGTGGACGCCGCCCTCAGCCGGAGGCTGCGTTCGGCTATGGAGGTGGAGCTTTTCCTGCGCAACCTCCTGGACCGGTCGTACCCCGCAAGTGCCGATGCCCGGTCGGTGCCCGCGCCCGGCCGAACCGTGCGGCTGTCGCTGCGCGCTGTGGTGGGAGGCGCCTCCCGGCGATGATCGGGTCGGGCGCGGCGCTCGGGACGGACGAGCTACGCGCCCGACACCACGACGTCGCGGAAGACCAGGCTGGGCGTGCGCAGGCGGCTGTAGGGCCAGGGGTCGTTGGCGGCTTCCGTGAGCTTGGACCAGAACTCGAGGGTGTTGCCGGCAATGTTCATCTCCGCCACGGGGTGAACGATCTCCCCGTCCACGAAGAGCTGGCCGACGATGCCGATGGACGCGTCTCCCGTGGTGGTGTTGGCGTTGCCGCCGATGAAGTCGGTGATCAAGATCCCCCGCCCAAGCTCCTTCAGGATGGCAGCGAGCGACCGGGTACCCGGCGGGATGATGCAGTTGGACGGGGAACCGGTGGTCGGCGGCCACCCCAGTTTGCGGCTATAGTACCAATCGACGTAGAACTCTTTGAGGATGCCGCCCTCGACCATGACGCGGCGCTTCGCCGCCAGGCCGTCGTCGTCGAACAGCCGGCTGCCGGCCCCGCCCGGCAGGAGGGGATCGTCGAGGAGCGTGAGGAAATCGCTGCCGATCTTCTGGCCACGCTTGTCGGCGAGGAACGACTGCTGCTGCTGGACGAGCCGCCCGGTCATGGGTTGAAGGAGGTTGGCGAGGAGGCGACCGACGCTGCGGTTCTCGACCACGATGGGCAGGGTCTCGGTCTTGATCTTGCGGCCGCCCAACAGGGCCAGGGAGCGTTCGGCGGCCTCCCTGCCCACCGCCTCGGGGGAAGGGAGGGCGGCGCGTCGTGCCCCTGCGGCGTAGCTCGCTCCCATGGGACGGCGATCGCCGTCGTTGGCGGTCATCTGCACCGAGGTCACGAAGGTCGTGGCCTCCTCGGCCCCGACGAAGCCGTTGCTGGTCAGCATCACCGCTTCGCTGTGGTAGTCGCGCACACTGGCGCTCGCCGAGACGACCCTGTCGCCACCCCGCTCGAGGCAGGCGTCCTCCGCGGCCCGGGCGGCCGCATGGCGATCGGCGGGCGTGAGGGTCGCGTAGGCCGGGTCCACGAGGGCGAGGTCCACCTCGGGGCGGGGGGTGTACAGGCTGGGGTCGGGCAGGGTGCGGAAGGGGTCCTCGGCGAGCAGCCTGGTCATGGCCACGGCGTCGGCGATGAAGGTCGCGAGGGCTCTCGGGCGGAGGTCCGAGGTGACCTGCGCCGAGTAGCGCCCAGCGACGTACAGTCGGATCTCCAGGGACAGGGTGGACGCTTCCTTGATGGTCTCTGGTTTCCTGTCGCGGTAGCCGATCTCGACCCCTCGCAGACTCGAGATGGTCACGGCGCAGTCCGTGGCGCCGGCCTTCTTGGCGCGCTTGAGGGTCGTGGCAGCGAGATCCAAGAGCTTCGTGTTCACCTGGTCCTCCCCGTGCTCAGGCGCGCACGCCGCCCACCGTCATGGACTTCACCAGCGCGCTCGGCTGGCCGAAGCCCACCGGCACCATCTGCCCGCCCTTGCCGCACGCGCCGGTGCCGTGCAGCGCCATGGCCATGTCGTTGGCGAGACCGACGATGTTGGCCAGCATCTTGGGGCCGTTGCCCATGATGTTGACGTCCTTGATGGGGGCGGTGAGCTTGCCGTCCTCGATGAGGCGCCCCTGCGAGACGTAGAAGGCAAAGTCCCCTTCGCCGATCTTGACCTGGCCGTTGGCGACGTCCTGGACGTAGATGCCGCGGCCGGCCTGCTTGATGAGCTCGTCGACGGTTGCCGGTCCGCCGAACATGTAGGTGTTGCGCATGCGGGGCTGCACGAAGTGCTGGTAGCTCTCGCGCCGCCCGTTGCCCGTCGGCGCGACCCCGTAGTGGCGGGCCGAGATCTTGTCGTGGAGGTAGGAGGTGAGGATCCCGTTCTCGACGAGGAGCGTCCTCTGCGCCGGGGTGCCCTCGTCGTCCACGTTGATGGAGCCGAGCAGGTGGGGGATGGTGCCGTCGTCGACGATGGTGACGAACGGCTCCGCCACCTTGCGCCCGAGCATGGTGCTGTAGGTGGAGATCTTCTTGCGGTTGAAGTCCGCTTCCATCCCGTGGCCGATGGCCTCGTGGAGGAGCACGCCGGTGAGGCCGGGGCCGAGCACCACCGGCATCTCGCCGGCCGGCGGCTGCACCGCATCGAACAGCACAGCAGCGCGCGCCACCGCGGTGGCAGCGATCTCGTCGACGATCTGTGGCGTGTAGAAGGCAAAGCCGCGGCGACCGCCGCGGTTCCACCCCGCCCGTTCCTTCCTCCCGTCCTTCTCCAGCACCACGGTGGTCGCCAGGTAGCTGCGGGGCTGCAGATCCTCGGCCTTGCGCCCTTCGCTGGTCACCACCAGGATGCGCTTGGTGGAGTCGTGGTACTGGGCGGTGACCTTGACGACCAGGGGGGAGCGGCTGAAGCACTTCTCGTGCACCGACTGTACCAGGGCCACCCTCGAGGTCATGGGCACCTCGGTGAAGAGGCGCTCGATGGGGTAGGTATCCGCGAGGGTGAGGCGGGACAGGGTACCGGCAGGGGTGGTGGGGGCACCGGCCGCAATGGTGGCCGCCGTGCGGGCCGCCTCGCGCATGGCCTTCTCCTCCAGGCGCTGGGTGAAGCCGTAGCCGACCTGGTCTCCCTTGACGGTGCGGATGCCGACCCCGAGGGCCACCTCGCAGTAGGCGCGGCTCACCTTGCCGTCCTCGAGGGTCAGGTAGTTGGCCACGGTGTGCTCGAAGAAGAGGTCGGCAAAATCGCCCCCCTTGGCCAGGGCGTCGGCGAGGACCCGGCGGCAGAGGGCATCGGTGATCCCGAACTCGCGCTCGAAGTAGCCAGGGCGCTCGGCGCCGGCCAGCGCGGTCCAGCCGTTACCGAGGGCAGGCATCACGCTCACCCCTCCCAGAAGCCAGGCGGAACGCTGCAACATCGCTCTTCGGGTCAAGGCGTCCATGCCATCCTCCCTGCCACATGCTGCCGGGCATTGTACGCAGGCGGCGAGGGTCTGGTTGCAGGTGGAGACGACCCGCCACCGTCTCAGTCCACCATACCTGCCAGCGCCGCCGCGGGGCGCCCCGCGGCCGCGGCGGCGGCTGCGAGGTGCGAGGCGGCGCGTCCGACGTCGCCGACATCCGCCGCGGCTCGCGCCAGAGCCACGGCGGCGGTGATGGGGTCGTGCAACTCAGAAAGCCGCGTGGACAGCGCCTCGCGCTCCTTCGGGTCAGCCAGGGAAGCTGCGAGGGCGAGCACCCACGGATCCCCCGGCGCTTCGTGGAGCGCACGGTCGACGAGGGCCCGAACCTCCTCGGGGCGGCCGATCCGCAGGGCGGCGCGCGCCCGGTAGTAGGCGACGGAGGAAACGGCGACCGCACCACGCACCGGCCTGTAGCCGAGCCGGTCGAGAGAGGCGAGGATCTGCGCGGCTTGCGGCCAGTCGCCGATCCGGGCGGCGGCGAGGGCGAGGTCGAAGCGCCGGGCGGGGAGGGTCTCGGTGGCCAGCGCTTCCTGGACGACGGCGCGCAGGTCGCTCGCTCCAGCCACGGGGCGGCGCCACGGCGTCCAGGAGTCCGCGAGGGCCAGCAAGTGCGCCTGCAGGGCGGGATCGCTGGTGCGAGCCGCTTCGCGACGGGCGTCGGCGGCGCGGAGGGTGGCGGTCCAGCCGTGCCGGTCCTCCCGCTGCAGGTGGCCGTCGAGACGGAGGAGTAGCGCCACGACCAGGACGCCACCGGTGGCGATGACCACCTGGCGGCGCTGCCCCGCCCGCCACTGGAGGGCGAGAGCGCCGGTCCCGAGACCGGCCAGCACCGCCAGGGGGGGCAGGGCCGCGCAGCGCTGCCGGGAGCTCACGTAGAACAGCGACATGAGGGCCAGGGGCAGCGCGGCGGCAACGGCAAGGGCCACGACAGGCGCCTCCCGCCGTCGGTGCAGCACGCCGAGGCCGGCGAGGGCGAGGAGGGCGCCGAAGGGCAGGAAGACGCCTCGCGCCAGGAGGCGGTCCTTGCGCTCCATGGTCAGCAGGTCCCAGGCCTCGTGGCTGTGGAGCGACAGGTACGCCTTGCGGAGGATCAGGCGAATGGCCGCGCCGGGGTAGGCGGACGCGAAGGCCAGGGCGCGGGCGGTCCAGTAGCGGTTGCTGTCCCTGGCCGCCGCAGGGCGCCCCGAGGCCGCGCCGGCGACCTGTCGGTAGGCCTCGTGCAGGGCGTCCGGGGCGGCCAGGGTCCCTTCCAGCTCCTTGACGATCCGCGGCGCCTCGCCCAGGTAGCCGGTGGCGAAGGGGTTCATCCCCTCGTAGAACACCGTTCCCGGGTTCATGATGGCGGCGGTGCCGGTCAGGCGGGCGTTGACGAGCACCGCCGTGGCGAAAGGCAGGAGGGTCGCCAGCGCGGCGAGGAGCGCCTGGCGCCGCGAACGGGCCAGGGCGAGCCAGGCCCAGAGCGCCATCGCCACGGCCAGGGCAGTGGGGCGGGTGGTGGCCGCCACCCCGAGGGCGAGCCCGCCAGCCACTCCCTCCCAGGCACGTGGTCGGGCGGGCAGGAGGAGGGCGAGGGCCACCGCCAGGGCCAGGGCGAGGAGCGTTTCCGGCTCGGCTTCTGAAGCGTTGACCAGGGGAGCGCGAAGGAGGAGGAAGGCGGCCGCCGCTGTCCATGCCGCCAGACGGCCGGCGAGGCGGAGGGCGAGGAGGGCGCACAGCCACGCCGTGAGGCCCAGGGCCAGAAGCTGGACGGTGCGGAGCGCCGTCGGCGAGGGTCCCAGGGTGGCGCGCACGGCGGTCACGAACCACAAATAGCCGGGGCTCAGATCGCCCAGACGCTGCACCGGGGGCGAGCCGGCGAGGACGGCGTCGGCGGCGGTGGTGTACTTGACGAAGTAGCCGCGGTCGGGAAGGGCGGCGAGCTGCGCCCCTCGCCCCACCGTGACGAGGAGCACAGCCGCCGCGATCCCCACGAGCAACGGCCGGTGGAGAGCAGCCGCAGTGGCCACGCCGCGAGTCTACCAGCGGCCCTGGCCGGCACTACTTCAAGAGGAGCAGCGAGAGGGCCATGACGGCCATGCCGGAGAGCAGCCCCGCCAGCACCTGATGCCCGGCGCCGTACTCGCGGGCGGTGGGCAGCAGCTCGTCCAGGGAGATGTACACCATGATGCCGGCCACCAGGGCAAAGACGATGCCCAGGGTGGAGGGGGTGAGCAAGGGGCGAAGGAGCAGGTAGCCGGCGACGGCGCCCACCGGCTCCGAAAGCCCGGACAGGAAGGAGAGGGTGAAGGCCCGCCGCCGGTCGCCAGTGGCGTAGAAGATGGGGACCGACACGGAGATCCCTTCGGGGATGTTGTGGATGGCGATGGCGATGCCGATGGCGATACCGAGGTGCGGGTCCTCGAGGGCGGCGAGGAAGGTCGCCACTCCCTCGGGCACGTTGTGAACGGCGATGGCGAGGGCGGAAAACAGCCCCATGCGCATGAGCTTGGCCGGTGGTACCCGCGCCTCCGGATGGGCCTGGTAGGCGAGCAGCTCGTCGTGGGGCGTCGGCTGGTGGGGGTTGGTTCGCTCGGGAACCAGCCCGTCGATGATAGCCATGATCAGCAAGCCGGCGAAGAACGCGCCGGCCACGATCCACGCGCCCTGGCGGGGGCCGTGAATGGCCACCAGGGCATGTTCCGCCTTGCGCAGGATCTCCGTGAAGGAGACGTAGACCATCACGCCACCCGAAAACCCCAGCGACACGGCAAGGAACGCGAAGTTCGTGCGGCGGGCGAAGTACGCCAGGGCGCTGCCGATACCCGTGGCAAGGCCGGCGAGCAGCGTGATGGCGAAAGCCGCCGCGAGGGTCCCCCACCCAGCGTCCATCGACGGGGGAGGATACGCTGCACGCTCGGGCGCCTCAAGCGCCTTGCGCAGGATCCCTGGCCGGGTGCGACGGCGGCGCTGGCCGATACGGCTCCCGCGGCGGGTGGAGCACGGGAAGGAAGCGAAGCTCATGGGTGGCTTCCTGCCGCCTCGCCAGGGGGTATCATGGCAACAGGACTCCGGGTGGCCGGCGGCACGGGAAGCGCGAGGGCGGCGGCGAGGTTGAAAGACCCTGGGAGGAGCGGTGACCATGCAGTGGCTGCGCGTCGTGGCGGTGTACGGACTCACCCTTGCCACCTTCCTGGTGCTCGACGCCGTGTGGCTGGGGGTGGTGGCGACGGACATGTACCGAAGAAGCCTCGGCCACCTCATGGGACCGGCAGTGCGGTGGGGCGCGGCGGCCGCCTTCTACCTGCTGTACGTGGCCGGGCTCCTGATCCTCGTCGTGCTGCAGTCGGCCAAGGGCCCCGCCCTGCGCACGGCCGCCCTCGGTGCCCTCTTTGGGCTGGTGGCCTACGCCACCTACGATCTCACCAACCTGGCGACCCTCCATCGATGGCCCCTGGGCGTCACCGTCGCCGACCTGGCGTGGGGAGCGGCGGTGACGGGCGCGACGGCCGCCGCCGCCTCGGCCTACGCCCGTTGGTTGCTGCCCTGAAGGCGACGGCATGGCCCCGCAGGGCGACAGCGAGGTGTCGGTGGTGCGGCAGGCCGTGGCGTACCTGGTGGGGATCGGCGTCGCGGAACTTGCCGGTGGGATCGGTTCGCTGTCGATCACCCCTGAGTCCTTCGCCTGGTACACCACCTTGGCCAAGCCGCCGTGGACGCCGCCAAGCTGGTTGTTCGGCCTGGTGTGGACGTTGCTCTTTGCCCTCAACGGGGCGGCTGCGGCGCGGGTGTGGCTCTTCCGCCACCGGCTGCTGCGGGCGAGAGTTTCGCTGGCGCTCTTGGCTGCGAACCTGCTCTGCAACGCCGTGTGGCCGGCCATGTTCTTCGGTTTGCGCTCGCCAGCGGCGGGGCTCGCCTGCACGGTGGCCGCCCTGTCCTGTGCCGTCGTGCTTGCCTGCTGGTGGTGGCGGCTGGAGCGCCCGGCAGCGCTGCTCCTCGCTCCCTACGTGGCCTGGGTCGCCTATGCGGTCGTGCTCGGCGTCGCCATCGTGTCCATGAACTGAGCCGCACGCACGGTGCGCCGACCCGAGCCGCGCTGCGTCTCCCTCACCGACCACCTGCGGCTCTTGGCCAACGGCGACGTCACCATCTGTCGGCCCGACCTCACCGTGGTCGGCAACGCGGCGGCCCAAGGGTTCCGCGCCGTCTGGTTCGGCAGCGAGGCGGCGCGGTTGCGAGGTGTGGTGCGCCGCTGCCGGCGCTGCTGGTACACCTGCGAGGCGATTCCAAACGGGATCTTTTCTGGCGATCTCCTCCGCTTCCTCGTGACGCGCTCGTGGCGGCGCTGCGACCCCCTGCCCGGCTCGGCGAGCGGACGGGTGTGACGCGGTCCCGACCCGACCGCGGTCGGGGTTTCGATGGGTCGACGTCGAGGAAGGTGCGGCTCATGGAGCGATAGGGCCGCACGGCCAGTGCTTGCAGCACGGGGCGTCGCAGCAGCAGCCGCACGAGTTTCGCACCGCACACGCGCAGAAGTACGTCCCGTCGGGGCAGAAGATGCAGCAGTCCTCCTTGTCGCCCACCGGCGCGGGAAGATCGAGGGGCGCCATCTCGACGGCCGCAAAACGCACCCCGAGGTGTGCGGTGGCCAGGACCACGGCGCCCTCGAGACCGACACGGGTTTGCTCGACCACTCGGATGGCCTCGTTGTCCGGGTCCACCGCCTCGATCTCGCAGAGCGACAGCTCGACGGCCGTGCCGTCGTCGCGGAGCATGGCGACCAGGCCCAGGCCACGAGTCCTGTCACCGAACCGGACAAGCCCCCCCTCCAGGGTCTTGATGGTCGTCTCAGGTTTCCCTGGAAGGGTCAGCACGAGTTCCACCGTGTTGTTCGAAAAAGGAACCGTGTAGGCCTTCTCGGCCATGGCGTCAACAGCCGCCACGAGGGCGATTAACACCCCAAGGCTCCGAGAGCTTCTGTGCATCGTGCACCCCCTGTTGGCGAACTTATGGCGCGCTGCCAGGGCCTGTCAAGAGCGCACGCAGGGCGCGCCTCGCAGGGCCGCTTTCGAGACGTACGGGAGCTGGCGAGGGACGGTGCGTGGCGGAGCAAAGGACCGCCCGAGCCGCAGCGTCCGGCTCGGGCGGTGGCAAGAGACGCGTTGGCGAGGATCAGCGCTGCATGGTCACCGTCGTGGGATCCTGGGTGACGTTGTCGATGACCGAGGCGTACGCGACGATGCCGTTGCCGGCGAGCACGGTGATCCTGGCGTAGCCGCGCGACATGTTGGTCTGTTGCGGCGAGGCGTTGTTGAAGAAGGGACGGGCCCTCTGCTTGAACTGGCCCGGGGTCAGCGACTCAGTGTATTCCCCCAGCTTGGTGCCGCTGCCGTCGTACAGCTCGACCTTCACCGAGGCGTTGGCCGCGCCCATGTTGGTGAGACTGACGTTGGTGCGATAGGCGGCGTTCTCGACGAGCTGCGGCAGGTACGCCACCTCGCCGGTGGCGAGACCCTGCTGCACGGTCAACGCGTCGAGGTTCTGGCCCAGGGTGGCGTTGGGGTAGCACGTTGCCCCCGCCACGTTGAGGTTGTAGGTGCGCGAGGAGACCTTGGCCGGCAGGGCGGTCCGAACCTCCAGGGCGCCGTTGCCGCTGCTGCCCATCTGTCCAACCACGTCCACCAGGATGGACTGGCTCGAGCCAGCCACGAACGTGGTGGAGGTCTTGGTGCCGCTCGTCGAGTAAAAGACCAGCTCCACGTCGTTGCGCGCCCCGTTGGCGTTGAGGATCCCGAGGTCGGTACGCCACTGGCTGCCGCCCGACCCCGAGGCGCGGCTTGCCGAGGGGATCCAGTACCGGTACGGGTACTGTGCGCCGAAGGCGACCCTGGCGAGAAAGGCGTCGTCGGAACCGCCCGCGTAGCTGGAGCGGTAGGCGTTGGCCACCGGGAAGTTCGAGGAGCCGGTCTGGCCGGCCACGAGGACGTTGCCGCCGCTCGTGGCAATACCCCAGGCGATGTCGGTCTGGGCGCCGCCCAAGAACGTCGCATACTCCAGGGTGTTGCCCGAGGGCGAGAAAGCGGCCAGAAACCCGTCGGCGCTGCCGCCGCCGTAGCTGGTCTGGTGCCCCTGCCAGATGGGGAAGTTGGGCGACGCCGTCTCACCCACGACGTACGCCTGGCCGCTTGCCGAGATGGCGAGGTCGTACACGTAGTCGTTGGTGGTCCCACCCAGGTAGGTTCCGTAGAGGAGCGCATTGCCGCTGGCGTTGAACTTGACCACGAAGCCATCCCGCGCCCCGGCGTTGCCCATCTGCGCGCCGCCGAGCACCGGGAAGTTGCTGGACCAGGTGTACCCGGCCACGTAGGCCTGCCCGCCGCCGTCCACGGCGATGGCCGTGCCGAAATCGTCGGAGGACCCGCCCAGGTAGGTGGAGAAACTCAAGGCATTGCCGGCGGCGTTGAACTTGGTAACGAAGGCATCGTAGGAGCCGCCCCCGTAAGCAGGCCGGAAGGCGTTGGCAATCGGGAAGTTCGTGGAACTCGTGTGGCCCGTCACGTACGCTTCGCCGGAGCCGCCGACGGCGATGCCATACCCCTCGTCGCGGCCGCTGCCGCCGAGGTAGGTGGAGTACACGAGGCCGCCCGTGGGCGAGAGCTTGCTCACCGTGGCGTCCCGGTCGCCGCCGAAGGTGGGGCGATAGGCGTTGGCGGTGGGGAAGTTGCTCGATTCGGTGTAGCCCACCACGTACGCTGCACCGCTGCCGTCGGTGGCGACGTCGAACAGGTAGTCGGAGTAGCTCCCCCCCAGGTAGGTCGAGAAGATCAGGCCGTTGCCGTTGGCGTTGAGCTTGGCCACGAAGCCGTCGCTGTTGCCCCCGTAGGTGTTCTGCACGGCGTTGCTGCGCGGGAAGTTGGTGGACGTGGTCGCGCCGGCGACGATGGCGTTGCCGGAGGCGTCCACGGCAACGGCCGCGCCGCTATCGTTGCTGGAGCCACCGAGAAACGTCGAGTACACCAGGTCGTTGCCGGCCGCGTTGAGCTTGGTGACGAAAACGTCTTCGCTGCCCCCGGGGGCCAACTGGTAGGCGCCCTTCAGGGGGAAGTTGGCGGAGTTGGTGACGCCGGTGACGTACATGTTCCCGGCGCTGTCCACCGCCACGCCGTAGGCGCGGTCCATGCCGCTGCCGCCCAGGTACGAGGCGTAGTCGAGGACCGGGTCGATGATCAGCTCGTGGTGGCGGTCGAAGCTCCCCACTGCGAGCCCCACCTCGAATCGCCCCTTCGTCACGTAGCGGGCGGTCACTGGCCGGCGTGTTCCATCCACGAGCTGGTAGGCCACCGGCCGCCGATGGATGAGGGTCCCGTGCCGCAGGACGATCTCGAGATCGCCGTCGGGCGAGAGGCGCAGGGCGCGAGCGCCCTCGAAGGCAAGGCGCACCGCGTGCGGGTCGCCGCCCGGCCGGACCCGGATGTCGTACTCCAGGTGCGCGTCGGCGCCGTACACCTCGAGATCGATGCGGTCGTACAGTTCCAGGTAGCGGACCCGCGTGAGGTGGGGTACGTCGGTGATCCAGCGAGCGGGGTCCGCCCCCACAAGGTAGTGACTGCGCCCCGGCCTTGGCCCCTCGCCCGTCACCTGCACCTGCCGGCGGGAGCCCGGCCAGAACATGCGCAGGTGTTCTGCGGCCGGCGGCGCCGTGGCGGTACGGCGGCGGCGGGCTTCGGTCCGTTGCGGCGCCCGCACGGTAATCCAGGTAGCCTCCTGGGTGAAGGAAGCGGTGAAGCCGGGCGCCCGAGCGAGAAACCGCACGTTGTCGGGAGCCTGGCCGCGGTTGATCTCGAAGGTCAGTGGTGGTGCCACGGCCTCGACCGTCGGTCCTGCCGACGCCGAGGCGCCGCCGGCGAGGGCCACCGACGCCAGTGCTGCGACGATCACGACGCGTCGCCCCGCCCGGCGCGGTCCTCGCCAGTACCCCGACACACCTGTCCAGATGGCACGTTGCTCGTTGTTGTTCATGGTCGCGACCCCCCCTTCGCGAACGTTCGTCGTCTCGGTGCTAATCAGACTCCATCTTTGTCAGGTTACCGCGCCCGCGCCTCGAATGCAACCGCCACGGGAGCCGTGAACAGCCGCGTTGCCCCGCAGGGCCGGCTTCCGACAGGAGCCGGGCACCCCGTGGTGCGGGGCAGGAGGCTGCCGCGAGCGCCTCTCGGGGCGGCTAGCTGGAACCTATCTTCCTGGGTGTGCTGACCTTCTGGAAGGGAGGCGCGCCACGACCGCGCTGCCGCCAGGGTTGCTCGGCCTGACGCCGGGGGGGACGAGTCGGGCGCGCGCGTTCCTTTTCCGCCGCCGCCTCGGCGGGCGCAGCGGCCTGGCTCGCGCGAGCGGCGCGCTCGGTCTCCTCGTCCTTCTCCAAGCAGCAGTGCTTGTACTTCTTGCCGGAGCCGCAGTGACACGGTTCGTTGCGTCCTGGGCGCTTGACGGATGGCTGGTCCACGGCCCCTCCCTCCGTGAACTACTCTACCACCGAAGGCCGGCGCCCCCTAGAAGGTCCAGGCAACCATGAGTTGCGGCAGCGACTCGCTGACGCCGGCGACCCCGTACTTGTGGCGCCAGTACTGGTACTCGACGCCGACGAAGAAGCGGTCGGGCTCGCCCCACCGCCGGCCGAGGTCAAGGAGGAGCTGGGGCTGGGCCAGCACCTGGGCGGCGCGGGGCCCTTCGGCGCCGATCAGGTCCACGAAGCCGCGAAAACGAAAGGCGCTGGAGCCCAGCCGGAACGGCAGCTCCCAGGCGGGGGTGACGATATAGGTCACGTCGGCATCGGCGCGGTTGTCGTAGGCCATGACGTCGAGGTCGAGAAAGGCGAACCCCGGGACGCGAAGATGGAAGGTGAGGCCGCCCAGCATGGCGCGAAATCCATTCCCGGCGTTGATGGACGCGGCAAAGGACACGTCGCGCAGGAGCCCCTCGCGTGCCCCTCGCAGGCCGAGGGCGCTCCAGGTCAGGCGACTGTACCACTCGCCGTACAGAGACGTGGCGGCACCCGAGGGCTGGGTCAGGTCGAAGAAGAAGAAGTTGGAGCCCCGTCGCCACCCCGAGACGTGCTCGAAGGTGAGGATGGACGCGCGCGACGGTCCGAGCTCGTAGCCTCGCCCGTGGAGCCACTGCACGCCGGTGAGGGAGAACCCCTGCGCCCCGGCCACGGCCGGCAGCACCCAGCCCACGACCACCGTCACGACGCCCAGCACCCGCCGTCGCTGCGCTCCCCCCGTTCCTGCCATGGGTCACCTCCCTCCGACAACCCACCTCGTCGGTGTCGCCATCCATGTCCCATCGCGGTCGACCCACCGACCATCGATGGGCGGCCATGGCCTGCCCGTGCCCTCGACCGGCAAGGATACAAAACCCCCGCGGGCGCGGGCTCCCGGGCAGCCAGCGCGCCCCGGCCCCGGCGTTGGCCACCTCCGCGAGCGCCGAGCGCGACGGCGGCGTCGTCACGCCAGGATGAAGGAGGCAAAGGCCTCGACGGTGTCGAAGACGGCGACGCAGTGCTGGCGCATGAAGGCGCGGATCTCGGGGATGTCGTGGCTCCAGAAGGCGGCTGCCGCGTCGACGCCGGCGGCCATGGCCATGTCGATGCCGGGCTTGAGGTCGTCGACGACGAGGACGTCCCGCCTCTCGAGGGCGAGCCGACGCAGGGTTTCGTGGATGGGGAAGGGGCTCGGTTTGCGGCGGTCGGGACCCAGGTCCCAGCCGAAGACCAGGTCGGGCACCACCCCGTGGCCGTTGGCAGCCTGGGCGTAGTGGGCGTGGATCACGTGGGATTCGGAGTGGGAGACCACCACCACCTTGCCGCCGCGCTGCTGGAAGGCGCCGAGAGCGGGAAGAACCCCGGGGTAGAACTCGGGGGTTGCCCGCGAGGTGAACTCTCGCCAGATGGCGTGCTCCACCGCCAGCTCCTCGGGGGTGAGCCCCAGCTCGTCCACCAGGAAGCTCATGATGCCGGGGTCGAAGTTCTTGCGGAACCAGGTCTCGAGGTCCACCGGTGGCAGGTGGGGGCGGAGGACGGCCATGGCGTGAAGATGCGCGGGGTAGTGGACCCGTCGCGTGCTGTCCACGGCGGTGTCGTCGTGGTCGATGACGAGGCAACGGTACCGCGTGGTGGCTCCCCCTCGGCGCCGATCATAGCTGCGCCGCAGCCGTGGGTCGAGGCACGCCCTTGGTCCGCCTCACTCGGCCATGGGAGGGCGGTCGAGACGCCAGACGTCGCTGGTGCGGGCCCAGCCACGGGCCCCCGCCGAGTCCTGCACCCGCAGCGCCGCCGCGGACACCTCGAGGACCGGCACCACCTCGCCCTCGCGCAAGGTGGCGACGGTGGTGGCGGTGGCGGAGGCGGCGTCGGCCAGGGGCGCCCCCCGCCGCACCACCACGGCGGTGGGCCTGATGAGCGCAGCGGCGAGGGGAGCGGCGGCGGCCAGGAGCGCAGCGGCACCGGCTGCCCAGGCGGCGCGCACCGGCCAGCGCCAGGTGCTGCGCCAGCGGGCCAGGGCGTGAAAGAGGACGGACAGGACCGCCAGCGCAACTGCCACCGCGTCCAGGTGCAGCCGGCGTCCCCAGCGGACCAGGGACGCCAGGGGCTGCGGGTCGAGCTCCGCCGGATCGAGGCCGCACAGCTCGCGCAGCCGCTCGATCTCGCGGCGCACGGCGCGATCGGCCGGGTCGAGCTCCCGGGCGCGCAGCAACGCCCACATGGCCTCGCCAGGCGCGCCGCGCCGCTGGGCCGCTTGCGCCCAGTTCCAGTAGAGGGAAGGGCTCTCGTGGCCGCCGGCCGCCAGCTCGGCGTAGATGCGCTGCGCCGCTGCCAGGTCGCCGGCCTGGAGAAGGGCAGTGGCGCGGCGAAACGCCGCGGCCGCCGTGTCCTCGCCGACGAGGGCCGTCGCGACCGCGGCAGGCGCCCCGCTGGCGGCCGTAGCGCCCACGGGGACCGCGGCAGCCGAGGCGAGGAGCCACAGACCGGCCACGGTGCGCGTCCTCACGCCCACCTCCGTATGGCCTCGCGGGCCCGCCCGGCGATCTCTTCGAGCTTCTCCGTGTAGTCGCCGAGCTGGGGAGCGTAGCGCACGAACCGCGCGTCGCGCAGGATGGCCCGCAAGGTGGCGGTCCGCTCGTTGTCGTCCTCGGCCGGTCGCTCGTCGATGGTGCCGAACACGTCGAAGAGCGCGTTTTCGATGAGGATGGCCGCTGCCTCCTTGGGGAGACCGCCCCGGGCGGCTCGCCGGAGGTCGGCGAGGGCGCGGCGGGCGCTCCTGCCGCTCGCCGAGGTGCGTCGGGACGAACGCGCCAGAAGGAGCGGCGCGCCCCAGAGGAGCAGGTGGGCGGCGGCGGTGGTGCCGAGCGCCAGCGCCAGGGTCGTCCCAGTGGTGGTCGGCACCCTCATGGGCGCCGGCTCGAGGTCGCTGCGCAGGCGCAGCGCCGTGGTCTCGGCGAGGGCTGGAGCGGCAGCCACGGGCATGGCCGCCGTCGCGGCGGCGCCTGCGAGCACCTGCACGTGCAGGGGCGGGGTGGTGGCGTTGACGAGGCGCCGGGCCTGCGGGTCGAAGTAGGTGAAGTCGACGGCTGGGATGGTGAGGACCCCGGCGGTCTCGGGGACGAGGACGAACTCGAAGGTGCGGGCGCCGACCAGGCCTTCGGCACTGGCGGTGAACTCGTCCTTCGCCTGCGGCGGGTACACCTTGGCCTCGGGAACAGTCAGGGACGGCGCCCTGTCCACCCACTTCAAGTTGCCGCGACCGTGGATCCGGAATCGGTAGGTCACCGCCTCGCCCAGGGTCACGCCCTCGCGGTCCACCGAGGCGGTGACGCGGAACTGACCGACGGCGCCGCTGAACGACGGGTCGGTGGGCAGGGGATCCACGGTGATCTCGACGGGTCTCGTAGTGCGGTTCAGGCTCGAGGCGGCGCTCGGGAATGGGTCGGCGAAGGGACCGACCCGGCGCGGCACGGCAACGGTGAAGGTGGCGGCGGGGATGGTCGCCTGGCCCGGTTTGGTGGGGAAGAGGAGCCGCCGCATGACGGCAAAGCGGGTGAAGGGTTCCCCGTCCCGAGTCACGGCCTCGCCGGCCGGTGGCGTGGCCTCGCGCGGCAGTGCCTCCACCCAGAAGCCGGGGTAACGCGGGGCTTCGGTGACGTCGAGCCCGGCAATGGCCGTCTGGGTGTACAACCAGTAGGTGAGGAGGAGCCCCTCGCCGACGAACAGGCGCGTCCGATCCACGGCCGCCTCGACGAACACCTTGACCTGCCGCGGCGCTTCGCGGCGCCCGAAGAAGGCGGCAAAGGGGTCCTCGTCGTCGCCGAAGGGGTGGGCGGGGGAGGAGGGGGCGCGCCGCGTGGGCAGCAGGCTCCCCGGATGGACCTCGATGGTGATGGGTTCGGTGGTGCGGACTCCATCGGCAAGCACGGCGCGGACCGGTCCGACGGTGGCAGTGCCCACGTCGGCAGGCTGCAACAGGTAGGTGATGGTTCTCGCCTGGGAGATGCGGCCGTTGACGAAAGAGACCTGGGTCGCCACGGAGGGGCCCGCCACCACGGTGAGGTTGGTGAGGGGGGGCAGCTGGAGCTCCTCGCGGAGGTCGATGGAGGGTCCCTCCAGGGTGATGGCGAGCTGAACCTGATCCTCGACCCCTATCTGTCGGGCGCTCACGTCGGCACGCAGCACGACCTGACGGTCGGCGGCGAGGGCGCCGCCGCCGGCGCCCAAACACGCCAGGGCCGCGAGTACGAGGATGCGTCGCCCGAGCCCGTCTAGCCCGCTCACCAGTCCTTCACCTTTCGCCCGGCTGCCCGCTGGGCGGCCAGTTGCTTGCGCTGTTCCACCTTCTCGTGCTCCTGGAGGGCGCCGAGGAGCTGGTAGGCCTGTTCCTTGGACATGCCGGTCTCCCGACGAAAGCGCTCCTGCTCCCGTTGCTCGGCCGAGGGCTGGTCGCGGTCCTGCCGGTCGGGGGACGGCTGCTGCTCCTGGCGTTGCTGCCATGCGTCAGGTTGCTCCTTGCCCTGTGCCCCTTGCGGTTGCTGGTGGCGCTTCTGGGCCTCGAGGGCCCGCAGGGCGAGCTCCAGGTTACGGCGGGTGTCGGGGTCGTCCGGGGCGAGGGCCAGGGCTTGGCGATAGGCGCGCACGGCCCCGGCAAAGTCCTGCGTGTGGAACAAGGCGTTGCCGAGGTTGTAGCGGGCGGCCGCAGCGAGGGGCGAGTCAGCAGCAGCCAGCCCGCGGAAGATGGCCGCCGCCTCGTCGAACTTGCCGTTCTTGTAGAGGGCATCGGCGACGTTGAAGGCGAGACGCGGGTCCCGCGGCCGGGTGGCCGCAGCGGCCTCGAAGGAGGTCAGGGCCTTGGGGTGGTTGCCGGTGGCGTACTCTCGGCGCCCGGCGGCCGTGTGTCGCTGGGGGCGGAGGAGGAGCTCGTCCACCACCGAACCCTGCTGCGCTTCTGCTCCCGCGCCAGACAGCAGGCAGGTCGCGGCGGCGACGACGGCGAGAGGTCCCGGCGCTACCCGTCGTCTCCTGAGGCGAGGCGGGGGGAGGAGGAGCGCTCCCGTTGCAGCGACGAGTCCGACAGCCAGGGGGATCTGGTAGCGCTCCTTCTTGCGGTAGGCGTACTCGCGGGCCAGCGTCTTGGTTTCCATGGCGTCGATGGCCCTGGCCAGCTGCCAGAGGCTCGTGTCGGCGGAGGAGAGGCGCACGAACTGGCCGCCAGTGCCGCGGGCAATGGCCTCCAGGGTGCCGATGTCGAGCTTCGAGACGACCACGGCGCCCCGCTCGTCCTTCTTGAAGCCGGTCCGCCGCCCCTCGGCGTCGAAGGCGGGGACGGGTGCGCCCTTGGGGGTTCCCACTCCCACCGTGTGGATCACGACGCCGGCACTCTTGGCCTTGCGCACCACGGGTGCAATGTCGCCCTCGAGATCCTCACCATCGGAGACCACGACCATGACGCGGTTGGTCCGCCCTTCGTCCACGAACATGGCCAGCCCCCGTTCGAGACCGGCGCCGATGGAAGTGCCAGGCGCCGGCACGATCCCCGGTTCGAGGGTCTCGAGGAAGAGGCCGATGGCGTCGGCATCGAGGGTCAAGGGGACCAGGGGGTACGCCTCCCCTTCGAAGGCGACCAGAGCGAAGCGGTCCCCCTCCCGCTGTTCGAGGAGGGAGGCGAGGGCAGCACGGGCGAGGAAGAAGCGGTTGGGCGCCACATCCTCCGTGGCCATGGAACCGGAACAGTCGAGAACGAGCACCACGTCCACCCCCTCGCGCTCGATCTTCTCCCGGACGATCCCCCACTGGGGGCGGGCGAGGGCGAGGGAGAAGGCAGCGGTGGCGAGGGCCAGCAGCGAGAGCCGGAGCCACCGCCAGAACGGCGCTGGCTGCAGCAGGACCTTGCCCCACAACGGCCGGGCGACGAGCCGGGCCAGTCGGCTGCGGTCCCGCCGCACCAGCCACCCTTCGGCAAGGAGGAGGAGGGGCACGACGAGGAGCAGCCAGAGGCACGCGGGGGCGGCGAAGGTCATGCCTGACTCCTCATACCGGCAACACCCGGAGGCCGCCCGCCCAGAGGACGGCGGCCAACGCAAGGCACGCGACCGCGGCGACCAGGAAGGGAAGGTAGAGCTCGCGGTACCGGTGGAAGGCGGTGAGCGCGATCTCGGACCGCTCCAGCTGGTCGATGCGGTGGAAGATCTCCCGCAGCGCCGAGGGGTCGCTGGCGCGGAACGCCTCCCCCTGGGTGCGGGCGGCAATGGCTTCGAGGAGCTTCTCGTCCACCTCGACCCGTGCCGAGACGAGCCGGCGCACGGGGCGACCCGTGAACGGGTCCTGGGTGGTGACGGGAACGGGGACGACGCCGCCGCGGCCCACCGCCACCGTGTAGATCCGCACCCCCATGGCGCGGGCGATATCGGCCGCGGTGGCGGGATCGATCTCGCCGGCGTTGTTGGCGCCGTCGGTGACCAGGACGATCACCTTGCTCTTGGCCTGGGAGCGTCGCAACCGCTGCAAGGCGGTGGCGATCCCCGAGCCGATGGCCGTGCCGTCGGGGAGCATGTCGAGATGCACATCGTCGAGCTGGCGCAGCAGCACCCCCGAGTCGGTGGTAGGCGGTGCCTTGGTGAGGGCCTTGCTCGCGAAGACCACGAGGCCGATGCGATCGCTCCTGCGGCGCTGGACGAACTCCGAGACCACCTGCTTGGCCACGGCCAGTCGGTTTCTCGGCTGGAAGTCCTCGGCGCCCATGGAACCGGACACATCGAGGGCCACGACGATGTCGACACCTCGGGTGGTGACGCTCTGCTTGACCGTGCCACGCTGCGGCCGTGCCAGGGCGACGGCGCCCAGGACGAGGCCCGCGCCTGCCACGAGCACCGGCAGGTGGCGGAGCGTGGCGCGCCAGGAGGCGGGGTAACGGCCAAGGCGGGAGAGGCCAGGGAAGATCACCCCTTGCCCCCACCGCTCGCGGGCGAGGGCGGCGACGACCACTGCCGGTCCGGCGAGGGCCAGCCACAGCCACGCCGGGTCCGCAAAACGGAGACCGGCCAGGGGGCTCATGCGGTCCTCCGCAGCTCGGACGCCTGGCCATTGCGGGTTTCGGCAAGGCGACCCTCGAGGGTCGCCACCAGCTCGCGGGCCTGGGCGAGGTGCCGCTCGGCCAGGGCCCGCTGGGCATCGCCGCGGGCGAACTTCACGTGGTCGGCCGCCTGGGCGAGCTCGCGCACGGTGCCGAGGAGTTCGCTGCCGAGGGGGTGCCGGCGCAGGAAAGCCACCATCTCCGTGGTCGTCATCTCGAGGATGGGCGCTTCGAAGCGGCGCTCCAGGTACCGCTTGGCGATGGCCATCAGGGCCACGTAGAAGGCCTTGTACTCCTGCCGCTCGACGAGCCCTGCGGCGGCCAGGCGGTCAAGGGCCGCCAGGGCTTCGGCGTCGGGGGGCACCTTCGGGGCTGCGGGCACGGTGGCCTGGGCGCGGCGCCGCCGGAGGAGGGCGAAGAGAAGGGCGGCCAGCGCCGCCACCAGTACCGCCACCGCGGCAACGAAGATGGCCGTGACCGGTACCTGGACCGGGGGGCGGATGTCGGCGAGGGCCGGGGCTTCCTCCCCCTTGGGGAGGATGGACACGATGCGGAGGGGAACCGGCGAGGTGGTCGTTTCCCCTTCGCGCCCGTCGGGCAGGCGGTAGCGGAGGGTGAGGGGGGGGACCGCCGCCTCGGCGAGGGTGAAGCAACGGCCCTGGTAGCGGGCCACGCCTGGGGGGAGAGGCGTGCCCGTGCCGGCCTGGGGCGCAAGTTCGATGGTCTCGTCGGCGACGCCCTCGGGAAAGGTGATGCCCGTGCCGGGCGGCGCGGAGGTCGCCAGCTCGACGGTGAAGGTCTGCCCCACCGTCACGTCCTGGGGCGTCACCGTGACCGTCACCCGCACCGGACCCTCCGCCGCCCCGCCGACGGCGGCGGCCAGCGCCGCTGCGACCACCACCAGCACCCCTCTCAACGCCGTCGCTCCCGGGCCTTGAAGAAGGACGCCAGCGGCCCCTCGTAGGATTCGGCGGTGGAGAGGACGAGGGCGTCGACGTTGGCGCGGCGGAGGAGGTCGGCGGTTGCGGCGCGCTGGGAGGTCGCCAGGCGCCGCCGGGCGCCGGGGTCGTCGGTGTCGACCACCCGGAGCTCCCCCGTTTCCGGGTCGGCCAGGGCGACGAGGCCCACCGGCGGGACCTCCTCCTCGCGCGGGTCGACGAGGTGCAGGGCCACCACGTCGTGTCGGCGGCGCAGCATACCGACGGCGTGCTCCCAGCCCCTCGCCTGGAAGTCCGAGATGACCACCACGATGCCTCGCCGGCGCATGATCTGGTGGGCGACGCGGAGGGCGGCCTCAAGGTCGGTACCGCTGCCGGTCGGTTCGAGGGCGAGGAGGTCGCGGACGATGCGCAGGGCGTGGTCGCTCCCGCGGGCCGGCGGCACGAACTTCTCCACCCGGTCGCTGAACATCAGGGCCCCGACCCGATCGTGGTTGGCCACCGCGGAAAAGGCGAGGACTGCCGCCAGTTCGGCGGCCAGGTCGCGCTTGAGCAGGTACTGGGAGCCGAAGCGCTGCGAGCCGGACACGTCGATGACGAGCAGCAGCACGAGGTCGCGCTCCTCCACGTACTTCTTGACGTGGAGGGACCCCATCCTGGCGCTGACGTTCCAGTCGATGGTGCGGATGTCGTCGCCTGGCTGGTACTCCCGCACCTCGGCGAACTCCATGCCGCGTCCCTTGAAGACGGCGTGGTAGGCGCCGACGATGCCGGTGTCCAGGATCGTCCGCGTCCGGATCTGGATGCGGCGGATCTTGTCCAACGTCTCGCGGTCCAGGCTCACCCGTGCATCCCCCGCTCGGCGTTCCAGTGCACCCCTACGGCACCTCCACCCGATCCAGGATGCGGTCGACCAGTTCGTCGGTGGTCACGTGCTCCGCCTCGGCCTCGTAGGTCAGGAGGATGCGGTGGCGCAGCACGTCCTTGGCGATCTCCTTGACGTCCTCGGGGATGACGAACCCGCGCCCCTTGAGCAAGGCGACGGCGCGGGCCGCGTGGGAGAAGGCCAGGGTGGCGCGGGGCGAGGCGCCGTAGGCGATCAGGTGCGCCATGTCGGCGAGCCCCACCTCGCGGGGCGAGCGCGTCGCCCGCACCAGGGCCACCATGTAGTCGCGCAACCGTTCGTCCATGTAGATCTTGAGCACCAGCCCGGCGATCCTGGTAATGGCCTCGCGCTGGAACACCCGCGCCACCTGGGGCGGCTCGCCGGCCAGCATGCGGTCGAGGATCGCCCGTTCTTCGGCCTGGTCGGGGTAGCCGACCCGGGCCTTGAGGAGGAAGCGATCCACCTGTGCCTCGGGGAGGGGGTAGGTGCCCTCCTGCTCGATGGGGTTCTGGGTGGCGAACACCAGGAACGGCTCCGGCAGGGGATAGCTGGTCTCGCCAATGGTGACCTGGCGTTCTTGCATGGCCTCGAGGAGCGCCGACTGCACCTTGGCCGGCGCCCGGTTGATCTCGTCGGCCAGGAGCAGGTTGGTGAAGACCGGTCCCTTGCGAGCCACGAACTCGCCCGTTTTGGCGTTGAAGATCATGGTGCCCACGAGGTCGGCGGGCAAGAGGTCGGGTGTGAACTGGATGCGCGAGAAGGCCAGATCCAGGACCTGCCCCAGGGTCTTCACGGCCAGGGTCTTGGCGAGGCCGGGTACGCCTTCCACCAGGAGGTGGCCGCGGCAAAGCAAGGTCACCACCATCCGGTCGACGAGCTCGCTCTGCCCCACGATCACCTTGCGGATCTCCGCGATGGCCGCCTGGAGCTGCATGGCCTCGCTACGGACGGCTTCGTTGAGTTGCTGGACGTCTGTCTCGGCGTGCGCCATGCCGTTCCCCCTCGCCACGGCGGCACCAGAGGTCGCACCCTTCCCGAGGGCGAGCCGCCGCGCGCTCCCGTGCCTTGCAATGCGTGTGCCCAAATTGGCGATTGCCAGAAGGCCTGCATGCCCCTGCACAGTGCACGGGCGCGGCGCTGGTGCGTCAAACTGGCGCTGCCCCTCCTAGAGGATCGCGCGCAGGCCTACGAGCGGCAGCAGGGCAATGAGGCTGAACACCACGGCCGCCGACAGGAAGAGCACGAAGCCCACGGCGGTGAACAGCGCGTCCTCCTCGAGCATGCCGACGGCGGTGGTGACGATGACCAGGGCAGGCAGGGTGTTGGTGAAGACGATAGGGAGGGGGAGGGCGAGCTGGCCTCCGGAGATGGCGATGATGGTGCCAGCGATGGGGCGGGCCCAGCGGTGCCGGTGGAGCCAGGTGCCGCGCGGTCGGATGAACCGCTCGGCGCGGGAGAAGAGCCGCTGCCCGAAGCGGACCACGCGCTGGAGCTGGTGGGCCGGGACGGTGCGCCCCTGCCACCGACCGGGGAGCCAGGGAGGACGGCCGAGGGCGAGGAAGGCACCGAGGATGGCAATGGCCGAGCCCACCGGCGTCGACAGCCCCACGAGGGGCACCGGTTGCAGGAACGGCAGGGCAAAGAGCAGGGCCAGCAACGCATGGCCGCGGGGGCCGAGCCGCCGAAGCAGGACGCCCACCGGCAGGTCACCGCCGTCGGCCATGGTCAGGATTTCCTCCAGCTCCTCGGACAGCCGGCAGCAGTGCTGCGCAGGCCGGCCAGCGTGGTTCCCCTCCCCCACCAGGTGCGGCTCGTGCTCCACGGTGTGCACTATCCGACCACCACCGCGGCAGCGTCAAGGGAGGGGGGTGAGGGGGCGAGGGTCGGTCACCGGCCTCCGGTATCGGGCGAGACGGTCGTCGAGCATGGCGGCAATGAGCAGCAGGTAGAGCGGGGCAATGGGCAGCGCGTAGCGGGTGAGGGTGGAAAACGGCGCGTGGAGGAGCATGAACGAGACGGCCACGAAGAGCACCGTGGCGCACGGCGGGGCAAGGGCCCGGCCGCCCCGCGAGGCGGCGGGACGCACGAGCCGGGCCCCGGCCCACGCCAGCGCGGCGAAGGTCAAGAGCCCCACGAGCAGCCGAAGCCCGTTCTTGACGATCCCCTTCGCGTACACGCCCTCGAGCCACGCCGGGTACGCCACGTAGCCAAGTTGCGTCGACTCCCAGAAGGGCATGCGCAACACCTGCGTGAGACCGACGAACGCGTACTGGGCGGGTCGTTCCATGACCTTCGCGCGGAACAGCCGCAAGGTGGCCGCTCGCTGCTCCGAGATCGGGACGCCCTCCAGGTGGGAGGGGAGCTCGCCGAGCCAGAGCGCCTCGGCTGCGCCGAACGCGCAGAAGTTGCACTCCTCCTCGGAGAAGAACATCCGGCAGACGCCGTCTCCAGGGATGGCCGCGAGGTGGGCGAGGTGCTGTCGGGGGGTGAACGGCATCGCCCGCTTGGCCGCATTCCCGTAGAGCAGGCCAACGTAGCGGCTCGTGAACTCGTAGTTGCCGTTGTAGCGCCGGTTGAGCTCCCTGTAGGAGTGAACCGCGCCCAGGCCGAGGAGAAGGTTCACAAGGGCGAAAACGAGGGCCGCGACGGCCGCATCCCGCCTTCGACGCCGCCACGCCAGGACCGCTCGCACGCCGAAAAGCACGACGACGAGCAGGCAGACGTAGTGGAGCACGCCCTTGACGAAGGCGCCGCAGGCGAAGGCGAAGGCCGCTGCCGCTGCTATGACCGCGGTGTGCCGGGCGTTGCCCTCCTCGGCCGCCTGCCATCCCTCCGCCGTCAGCAGCGTCGCCAGGAGGACGAACGGGTAGCTCAGCACCTCCGAGAACATGCTGCAGGCCGAGTTCACGACGGCCGGAGAGACACCGAAGTAGGCGATCACGGCCACGGCAAGCCCCGTGCCGAGACCCATGAGACGCGCCAGGCGCAGCATCAGGAGTTGGGCCGACGCGACCAGCGCGAGCTGGAGCGCGGCGAGCACCTTCTGGGACGAGGTGGCGAGCTGTTCGCCGAGGCGCATGGCGAGGGCGACAAGGAGGGGATAGAGCGGTTCCCGATGGGGCCCGGTGGCGAGGAAGGCGCGCCACCCCTGCCGGTGGAGCAGCGCGCCGAGGGTGTGGTACTCGGCTGCATCGAAGCGCAGCACCATCGAAGAGCTGCTGGCGAGGTACAGCCACCAGAGGGCGCACCCACCCATGGCGAGGGCGGCCCATCCTCCCGCCGACAGCGACGGGAAGCTGGGCGGCAGGCGGCGAAAGGTGGGCGAGGAGGTTCCTTCGAGGTGCATGGCAGGACGAATGATACCAGAGGGTGCGACACCTGGTTGGACGGCGCGGCCTCCGGTGACGAACCCTCCAGGTCCTGCAACCGCTGGCCTTTGGGCGCGGGTCGCCAGGGAGTCCGTGCCAGGGCGGGCGGCTCAGCCGCGGCTGCGTGCCGCGGATTCGATCGCCCGGCAAACCTCGTCGATGCGCTGGAGCTGGGCGAGGCCCAGGGCTGCCGGGAGGCTCGCCATCCGGTAGTTGAACCCCACGGCGTCGTGGAAGTAGTGATGCCCTGGCAGCCGGCTGAGATTGCCCCACTTGCGCGCCGCCGCCACGTCCTCGCGGTTCGTCACCAGCATGCCGCCCTCGCCGGTGGGGATGAGCTTGTTGCCGAAGAAGCTGAAGCACCCGACCGCGCCCAGGCTGCCGAGGCGCTGGCCGCGCCTGCGACTTTTTGGGCCAGCTCCTCCGCGGCGAGGGCACTGCGGTTTCCCCGCCCCTGTACTACCTGTGCCTCAGGCCTTGGGTGCTCGTGTTCGGGGATTCGGAAGCAAGCCTGCGGTGGCCATCGGCGCTGGCGGGCGCTCGCGAGCAGTGCCGCGATCTTCGATCTCGACCTTTCGGCCCGCGCCCACGAAGGCCTGCGCGCGTTCAAGACGCGCTGGTGCGCGGTGGCGCGGGCGCTGCCCTGGTACACCGTGCTGGCACCGGGCGAAAAGGTGCCCGTGCTCTCGTACTACAGCTCGTTCGGCATCGTCCGCAAGGCGATGCGGCTCGTGCCAGTGTGGTTGGCCCGCGCCGTACCGGCCGCGCTCTTCCGTCAGCTGGCATGAGGCAAGCAGCGCACGGTGAACGTGCTACTCTGCCCCTGATGGAGACCACACGCGCGGGAGGGACGATGAATCCGAACGTGAAGAAGCTCGCCATCCTCGCCGGTGGCGGTCCTGCCCCCGGGATCAACAGCGTGGTGAGCGCGGCGGCGATCCGGGCCGCCCTGTCCGGCTCCGAGGTCATCGGCATCCTCGACGGGTTCAAGTGGATCATGGAGGGCAACGTCGATCACGTCATGCCGCTGCCCATCGAGCGGGTGAGCCGGATCCACTTCCGGGGCGGCTCGTACATCGGCATCTCCCGCGCCAACCCGACCAAGAACGAGCAGCACCTGGAGAACAGCGTCATCTCCCTGTTGCGCCTCAACGTCGACCGCCTCATCACCATCGGCGGCGACGACACGGCCTACTCGGCGTACATGCTGAGCGAGCGCAGCCGTGGCCGCATCCGCGTCGTCCATGTCCCGAAGACCATCGACAACGACCTGGATCTCCCGTCGGGGGGAGACACCTTCGGCTTCCAGACCGCCCGCCACATCGGCGTTGGCATCGTCCGCGACCTGATGGTGGACGCCAAGACGACGTCCCGCTGGTACCTGGTGGTGACCATGGGCCGGAAGGTGGGCCACCTGGCCCTCGGCATCGGCAAGGCGGCGGGGGCGGCCCTCACCCTGATCCCGGAGGAGTTCCACGGCACGGTGCGGCTCAAGGAAGTGGTGGACACCATTCTGGGCGCCATGATCAAGCGGCTGTCGGTGGGGTTACCCCACGGCGTGGCCGTGCTTGCCGAGGGGCTGGTGGAGGCCATCGACCCGGCGGACCTCGTCCAGGTGGCCTCGGCGGAGCGCGACGCCCACGGCAATCTGCGCATCGCCGAGGTGAACATCGCCGAGATCATCAAGGAAAAGCTCCTGGAGGGGCTCAAGAAGTACAGTCTCAAGACCACCGTGGTGGCCAAGAACATCGGCTACGAACTGCGCTGCGCCGACCCCATCCCCCTGGATATGGAGTACACCCGGGACCTGGGTTTCTACGCCGCCCAGTACCTGGAGGAGGGCGGATCCGGGGTGGTCATCACCGTCGACAACGATCGCTTCAAGCCCTTGCCCTTCTCGGAGAACATCGACCCGACCACGGGGAAGACCAGGGTGCGGATGGTGGACATCAACTCGGAAGGGTACCGGGTGGCGCGCCGCTACATGATCCGACTCAACCGGGAAGACTTCGAGGACATGCACCAGGTGGCCAAGCTCGCCGCCACGGCGGGGGTGTCCATCGACGAGTTCCGCCGCACCTTCCGCTACCTGGTGGACAAGGAGCCGCCCCCCATTCGCCTCATCCCACCGGCGGCAACCGGGGCCGACCCCAAGGCGGCGCGCGGGTCGCAGGTGCCGGCTCGCAAGCGCCGGTAGGCCGCGGCGCGGCGGGGCGGGCAGGTGGAGGGAAGCCCATGGTGACACTGGTGCGGGGAGGGGAGGTCGTCGCCCCCGAGCCCCTCGGCGTGCGCGACCTGGTGGTGGCCGGGGGGCGGATCGTGGCGGTGGCCGAGGCGGGGGCCGTCCAGCTGGCCGGGTTGGAGGTGGACGCCGTCGACGCGACGGGGTGCGTGGTCGTCCCCGGCCTTGTCGATCCGCACGTTCATATCCTGGGCGGTGGTGGCGAGGGAGGGCCTGCGACCCGCGCGCCGGAGATCCGCATCGAAGAGATCGTAGCGTGCGGGGTGACGACGGTCATCGGCTGCCTGGGCACCGACGGGGTAACCCGTCACATGAGCTCCCTCCTCGCCAAGGCGCGAGCCCTGGAGGCGGAAGGGATCACCACCTTCGTCTTCTCCGGGTCCTATGAGGTGCCGGTCCAGACCGTCACCGGCAGCCTGCGCGCCGACCTCGTCCTGATCGACAAGGTGGTGGGGGCGGGAGAGATCGCCATCTCCGACCACCGCTCCGCCCAGCCCACCTTCGAGGAGCTGGCACGCCTGGCCGCCGAGTGCCGGGTGGGAGGGATGCTGGGCGGCAAGGCCGGCATCCTCCACCTGCACGTGGGCGACGGGGAGCGGGGACTGGAGCCGCTGCGCCGCCTGGCCGCCGAGACGGAAATCCCCATCACCCAGGTGGTGCCCACCCACTGCAACCGCAACCCCCGCCTGCTGGCCGAGGCCGTGGCCCACGTGGCGGCCGGGGGGTACGCGGACCTCACCGCCGGGCTCGAGCGGCACGGCGGGGGCGTTTCCATCGGCGAGGCCATCCGCCGCTTCCGCGAGGCCGACGCCCCCCTGGCGCGGGTCTCGGTGAGCTCCGACGCCAACGGCAGCCTGCCGGTGTTCGATGCTCGCGGCAACCTCGTCGGCATGGGGGTGGCGAGCCAGCGGGAGCTGCGGGCGGCCTTTCGCGAGGTGGTGCGGGAAGGTGTCGTGGACCTGCCCACGGCGGTGCGCCTCTTTGCCACCAACGCGGCCGCCATGTACCGGCTGCCCGGCAAGGGGCGGATCGCGGCAGGCGCTGATGCCGATCTCCTCCTCCTCGACGCCGACCTCCGTGTGAGGGACGTGATGGGAGCAGCTGGCTGGCTGGTCCGCGACGGGCGGGTCGTGGTGCGCGGCACCTTCGCCGCCGGCGAGGCGCGCCGTGGGTGACGGGCCTGCCAGGGTCCACCGCACCCCCTCCCTCGCCGTGGCGCTCCTGCCCCTGCTGGTGATGGCCGGGCTCCTGATCGTCGGCTACGGCGTCTACCGGATCAAGGCGCAGCTCCTGCTGCTGGCGGCGGCGGGCTTTGCCGGCTGCGTGGGCTGGGCGCTCGGCTTTTCCTGGAACGAGCTGCTCGGAGGGATCGTCGAGGCGATTCGCAAGGCGTTGCCGGCCGTCCTCGTCATGCTGTGCGTGGGCCTGCTCATCGGGGCGTGGATGGCGTGCGGCACCATCCCCATGGTCATGTACTTTGGTGTCAAACTCATTGCGCCCAAGTACTTCCTCGTCACGGCCTGCGTCGTGTGCTCGGTGACAGCGCTGGCCACCGGCACCTCCTGGGGCACCATCGGCACCCTCGGGGTGGCCTTCGTGGGGGTCGCCGCTGCCCAGGGGATCCCGCTGGGGGCGGCGGCCGGGGCGGTGGTGGCCGGTGCGTACACGGGCGACAAGCTGTCACCGTTTTCGGATATCCCCAACCTCGCGCCGGTGGCCACCGGCTCGAACCTCTTCGACGCCATCCGGCACATGCTCTGGTCGACGGTTCCCGCGTGGCTCGCCGGGCTCGTCCTGTACGCCGCGTTGGGTGCGCGCTGGGGGCAGGTGACGGTGCCGGGGGGGGAGCTTGCGGCGGTGGCCGAGACGCTGCGCGCCAGCTTCACGTTCCACTGGCTGCTCCTCCTCCCCATGGCGGTGGTCTTCGCCTTCGCCTTGGCGCGTCGCCCCGTCATTCCAGGGATGATGCTGTCGGTGGTGGTGGCCGCGGCGCTGGCCGTGTGGCTCCAGAGGGCACCCCTCACCGAGGTGGCAACCGCCCTCAACTCCGGGTACCTTCCCCACACAGGGCAGCCAGTCGTGGACCGCCTCCTCGCTCGCGGCGGCCTGATGAGCATGATGGAAACGCAACTCATCGCCTTTGCCGCCTTTTCCTTCGGCGGCATCATGCAGAAGACGGGAATCCTGGCGGTCTTGCTGGGGCGGTTGACGCGGGTGGCCACGCGGGTATGGAGTCTGGTCCTCACCAGTGTGGCCGCGACCCTTACCACGGCCCTCGTCACCGGCAGCTCGTACCTGTCCTTGCTCGTGCCGGGGGAGTTGCTGGCGCCCCTGTTTCGCGCCCGCAACCTGGCGGCCAAGAACCTGGCGCGCATCGTGGTGGAAAGCGGCGGCATCATGGTGCCCCTCATCCCCTGGAGCATGGCCGGCGTCTACGTGGCCGGCACCCTGGGTGTTCCCACCCTCGAGTACCTGCCGTGGGCGTTCATGAACTACCTCTCCGTGGCAGTCCTGCTCTTCTTTGGCGCCACCGGCCTCACCATGGCGCCGCGCATCCGCGACGACGAGACACAGCCCGGCAGCTAACAGGCCGGGCGCTGGCCCCCTTGGTGGCAGCTCTCTGCGGCACGAGGCGGGGGAGGCCGGCGCGGTGACGGGGCTACCGCATCGGGCGCACCCGCACCTCGATCTCCGACTCTGCGGCGAGGAGCTCCACGAGGCGCTGCGGGTCGGTGTCGCCAGTGTGGTACGGGTAGAGGATCCGGGGGCGGAAGGCCCGCGCGGCGTCGGCGACCATCTCCGGCGTCATGGTGTAGGGCAGGTTCATGGGCAGGAAGGCCACGGCGATGTCCCGCAGCGCCTTCATCTCCGGCACGTTCTCGGTGTCGCCGGCCACGTACACGCGGGTGTCGCCGAAGGTCACCACGTAGCCGTTGCCCTCGCCCCTGGGATGGTACGGCGTGCCGTCGGGGCGCATGTGGACGAGGTTGTACGCCGGGACGGCCTCGATGGTCAGGCCCCCGACCTCTCGCACCTCGCCGTTGGCCATGACCACCGCCCCGGCGACCTTGTCGCGACAGACCGGGGCGACGACAACGGCGGTGTTCTCGGTGCGGACCGCCGCCAGCGCCGCCTCGTCCAGGTGGTCGCGGTGGGCGTGGGTGATGAGCACCAGGTTGGCCTTGGGCAAGGAAGCGTAGTCGGCCACCTTGCCGTATGGGTCCACGTGGATCGTCTTCCCGGCGAAGGAAAACACCAGGGAGCCGTGCCCCAGGAAGGTGATGGTGAGCTCGCCCGCTGCGGTGGCGAGGCGGTCCTGGTCGAAGGCGACGCCGGTCACGGCCGCCGTCGTCGCCACGCTGACCAGCACGATGTTTCGTACGAGTTTCATGGTGGCGACCCCTCCTCGTGCGACATGGCCAAGGATACCCTATTTGCTGCCGGTGCGCGGTGGCGCGGCGCCGCCGTCGTCGCGGGCCCTTGTGTCAGCGAAAGATGGCGTGGATCTCCTGGGCCTCGCGGAGGAGGTCGTAGCCCGTGGCCGGATCGAGCAGCTTGTTCCGATGGAGGAGGAGGGTCGTACCGGCCCCTTCGAGGTAGCGCAGGCGCTCGGGCCGGTGGAGCAACTGGGCACGGACCTCCACGGTGAAGCGCCTCCTGAGGGCCGCCGCATCGGCGCCGGTGAGCCGGTAAGCGCGGGAAAACTCCGGGTCGTCCTCGAAGTCCACATCGCCCATGCCGAAGAGGGTGGCGATGCGGTCGAGGAGGGGGTGTTCGGGGGTGAGCACGAAGTGCGGCACCTCGAGCCGCGGGTCGTCCACCAGGCAGAAGGTCACGCGGTGGATACTCTGGCTTTTGCCGCTGCCCGTGACCCACTCGTAGTCGCCGAGCCACACCTCCGGCCCCCAGGGGGTCCCGTGGAAGAGCGCCCGCGCCTTGCGGCCGTGCCCTTTCTGGAAGAAGGGCCTCGATCCGAAACGGTCCAGGAGCTCGTGGGGGGGCCGCTCGGCGAGGCCGAGCTGCAGGGCAGCCTCCGCCCAGGCCTGTCGGCGCCGCCGGTTGTGGCGAGCCACGAGCACGGCAATGGCCACGCCAATGACGGCAAAGCCCACAAGGGCGAGCAGCGCGATGGGGATGGGGGCGTCCATGGCATTCATTCTACTTGCAGGCCACGGCCAGGCTCACCGAGGTCCCCTGCGCCGGCTTCAGGCGAGCTTGGCGACTTCGCGCAGGAAGCTGCCCTGCCGGTACTCGCGGGTGATGGCCCGGGCGAGGGGCTCCACGTCCCAGAACTCGTTCCACTGCACCCGCAGCACCGGGATCAACAGACTGATCTCGCGGAGGAACTCCTCGTACCCGTCGTGGAGCCGCTGCAAGTACTCGAGGGTGATGCCCGCCTCGCAGGGGCGGTTGCGGGCGCGGATGCGTTCCAGGGAACGCTCGGGCGTGACGTCCAGGTAGACGATGGAGTGCGGCCTGCACATGAAGTTGGAGAGATTGCGGAAGAGCGCCACGTAGGTGTCGTAATCTCGCGGGTCCATGAGCTCCATATCGCGCAAGGTCTTGGCGAAGATGGCGTCCTCGTAGATGGTGCGGTCCTGGACGCCGCCCCGGCCGCGCCAGATGATCTCCTGGTGCTGCTGGAAGCGCCGGTTCAGGAGGTAGATCTGCATGGCGAAGCTGTACCGTCTGGTGTCCCGGTAGAAGTCGTCCAGGTACTCGTTGTCCACCACCGGTTCGTAGTGGACGTCGAGCCCCAGGTGCTCGCCGAGGGCGGTGGCCAGGGTGGTCTTGCCGGCACCGATGATGCCGGCGACGCCGATGAACAGGCGGTCGAGGGGGCTTCCCTTGCCGGTTTCGCGGCTTGGGAACGGTGGCTTGGCCTGCGTCTCCATGGGCTCCTCCGGCGGCAAGGGTAGCAGTACCGAGGTGTGAGCCGAGTCTCTCGCGGGCGTGCGGTCCCTCGGGTGACCGCCGTCACTTGCCCGGCCGGCAACGGCGGCGTAGAGTGCGTCGGCTGTTGTCCTGGGCGGTCGCCGGGAGCTTTGCGAGGCGCGGTCGGGCCACAGCTCGCACGGTCTTGGCATGAGCGGGCCGTGCCAGGAGGGAGCAGCAGTGGGCGAGGGAAGACGCGTGTGGTTGGCGAGCGTGACTGCCGCGGCGCGGTGGGCGCTCACCGTGGCTGGCGCGGCGCTGGCGGGAGCCGCCGGCAGCGCGGCGGCCGTGGAGGACGGGGCGGCTCTCTGGCGGGACGAGGTGGAGCTCGTCGCGCGAGCGGGCGAGGGGGAGCGGGTCACCCAGCCCCGAGCCTACCGCTTCCTCTCCCTCGACGTTGCCGCCATGGGTGAGCTCCTCGCCCGGGCACCCCTGGAACAGGAGCGAGGGGCGCGTGGGTTGCTCGTGGCCCTGCCCCATCCGGACGGCTCGTTCCAGCGCTTCCTGCTCGTCGAATCCCCGGTCATGGACGGGCTCCTCGGCAGTCGGTACCCGGAGATCCGCACCTTTGCAGGTCAGGGGGTGGACGACCCGTCAGCCACCGCGCGCCTGGACGTGACGCCCCAGGGGTTCCACGCCATGGTGCTCACGCCGCGCGGCTCCTGGTTCATCGACCCGTGGCGGCGAGGGGAGGTGGGCTACTACCAGAGCTACCTCCACCGTGACCGTGGCCGGGCCGATGGGCAGGAGGGGCTGGTCTGCCTCGTCCAGGGAGACGGCACGCCGGGCGGTATCGAGGACGTGCACGCCGCCTCGGCCGTTGCCCTCGCCGACGACGTTCCTGCCGCCAGCATGGCGCCCATGGGGGACACCCTGCGCACCTACCGGCTGGTGGTGGCGGCCACCGGGGAGTACACCACCAAGGTGTGCTCGCCGAACCCGGCCGCCAAGTCGTGTGGCATGGCGGCCATCGTCACCACCGTGAACCGGGTGGTGGGGATCTACGAGCGGGAGCTCGCCGTGCGCATGGTCTTGGTCGCCAACAACGACAGCGTCGTCTACACCAACGGTGCCACCGACCCGTACACCAACAACAACGGTTCCCAGATGCTCGGCCAGAACCAGTCCAACCTGGATGCGGTCATCGGCAACGCCAACTACGACATCGGCCACGTCGTCTCCACCGGCGGCGGCGGTGTGGCGTACGTGGGCGTGCCGTGCCGCACCTCCTACAAGGCGCGCGGCGTGACCGGCTCCCCCAACCCGGTCGGCGACGCCTTCGATGTCGATTACGTAGCCCACGAGATGGGGCACCAGTTCGGCGCCATGCACACCTTCAACGGGACCACGGGAAGTTGCGGCGGCGGCAACCGCTCCGCCTCCTCCGCCTACGAGCCGGGCAGCGGCAGCACCATCATGGCCTACGCTGGGATCTGCGGCGCCGAGGACCTCCAGCCCCACAGCGACCCGTACTTCCACACGAAGAGCTTCGACGAGATCCGTGCCTACATCACCGCCGGCAGCGGCGACACCTGTCCCGCAAAGACGAGCACTGGCAACAGCGCGCCCGTCGTCGACGCCGGCCCCGCCGTCACCGTTCCCAAAGAGACCCCCTTCACCCTGACCGGTTCGGCCACCGACCCCGAGGGCGACCCCCTGACCTTCTGCTGGGAGGAGTTCGACCTGGGGGCGGCCGCTCCCCCCAACAACGACGTCGCCACCGTCCGCCCCATCTTCCGCTCCTTCAACCCGACCACCAGCCCCTCCCGCACCTTCCCCCGCCTGGCGGATATCCTCTCGGGTACCACCACCCTCGGCGAGGCGTTGCCCACCCGGGAGCGGACCATGACCTTCCGACTGACCGCCCGCGACAACCGGGCCGGAGGGGGCGGCGTGGACTGGGCCGCCACCACCGTCCAGGTGGTCTCCACGGCCGGGCCTTTCCAGGTGACGCAGCCCGCCACCGGCACGGTGTGGCCCGCCGGGTCGTGCCAGACCGTGACGTGGAACGTGGCGAACACGGCAGCCCCGCCCATCTCGTGCACCGCCGTGGACATCCTCCTTTCCACCGATGGGGGCCAGACCTTCTCCACGGTGCTGGCGGCCGCCACCCCCAACGACGGCGCCGAGGCGGTGAACCTTCCCCTCGCCCCCACCGCCACGGGCCGGATCAAGGTGGCCTGCGCCAGCAACGTCTTCTTCGACATTTCGCGGCCCGATTTCACGGTGGCCGCCTCCCCCGGCAGCGCCGTGGTGAGCGTGACCCGGGAGGGGAGCGGGACAGGCCACGTGGTCTCGCTCCCCGAAGGGATCGACTGTGGCGCCACCTGCACGGCCCCCCTGCCCCTCGGCGCCTGTGTCACCCTTGCGGCCGAAGCCGACCCGGGCTCGGTGTTCGACGGGTGGTCGGGGGCAGGGTGCAGCGGGACGGGGAGCTGCACCTTCACCCTGGCCGCGGACACCGCCGTGGTGGCGACGTTCACGGCGCTCTGTACGCCGCTGGAGCTGGTCGACGAGACAGTCTCCGGCAGTTCGAGCTGGGAGGCGTGCGGTATCGTGGCTGGCCCCAATTTCACCGTGGTGGCCGGCGGACACGCCACCCTGCGAGCCTCGACGAGCGTGGTCCTGCGCAACGGTGTTCGCGTGCATCCGGGCGGCGCGTTGACCATCGGTCACCCGTGAGGGGCACCTTGCCTTGACGGGAAAAGCGTGTAGACTTTCGTGTCCGCTCGAGATGCGGACGGCATCCTTGCTCCCGCCCGGAGGTGGGGGCCGCAGGCCGAAAGGAGGCTTCATGCCACTGTACGAGTTGGGTCTTGTCCTGGACAACGAGCTGGAGAGCGAGGCGCGAGAAGCCTTTCTCGCCGAGATTCGCCAGCTCCTCGAACAGGGGGGAGCGACCATCGTCAAAGAAGACGTGTGGGGCAAGCGAACCCTCGCGTACGAGATCAAGCACAAGCGGGAAGGGTTCTACACCTTCTGGCAGTTCGAAGGACCGGGCACGGTGATCAAGCCCCTGGAGTACAAGCTGCGGCTGTCGGACCAGGTGCTCCGGTACCTGTCGTTGAACCTGGACCGCGAAATGCGGCGCGCCCGCAAGATGGAGCAGCGCCGGGCCGAACGCAAGGCGAAGGCACCGCTGCCGACGCCGGAAGCCGCGGCGAGCGTTGGCGAGGGGGCGTGATCATGTCCAAGAAGAAGTACTACGTCAAGCGGAAGAAGGTCTGCAAGTTCACGGCCGAGGGGATCGACTACATCGACTACAAGGACGTCGACCTCCTGCGCCAGTACACGCCCGTGTCGGGGAAGATCTTGCCGCGCCGCGTCAGCGGTACGAACCCCATCTACCAGCGAAAGCTCACCCGCGCCATCAAGCGGGCCCGACACATGGCGCTCTTGCCCTTCGTCGGCGACTGAGGCGAGGGCCGCAGCTTCCCCTCGGGCTGGTGGTCCGACCGGGCTCGCTGCGGCTCGCTTGGAACCGGAATCCCGTGGGCGAGGAAGGCCTTCTAAGCGTGCCAGAGCCCGGCCCCTTGCGGCGAGGAGGGTGGGCGCCCGGTCCGCTACTGGCCGGGGGGCTTTCCCTCGTGGTGTTCGGTAGTCTCCTGGCGATCCCGCTCCTCGGCCTCTTCACCGCCCTCCTGGCGCCCCTTCCCCTCCTCCACTTCGCCTCGCGAGGGCAGTCCTCCCTCCTCGCCTGGGGATGGGTGGCCGTGCTCCTGGCTGGTGCGGCCCTCGCCCTCGAGTCGCTGGGGTTCGTCGCCGTGCTGGCGGGGTATCTCGCGGTGGCCGCATGGCCTGCCCTCGCTGTCGAGATCTGGAGTCGGAAGGGGTGGTCCAGCGGTCGCTGGCTCGCCGTGGTGGGGCTGGTGATCCTGGCCATGGCCCTCGCCCTTGCAGTGGCCGTCGCCTACCCGAGGCAGCCGGCCGAGTGGCTCGCCCAGGCCGTGACCGCGGCGGCCGGCGGCAGCGAGGGGCTGGTGCGGCGCCTGACGCCCATGGGACGGCTTTCGCCGGAGATGCTGACGGAAGCGCTCTGGGCAACGGCGTACCTGTTGCCGAGCGTGGCGGCCCTTTACGTGGTTGGCATCGTCCTGTGGCTGCGCCCGCGGGCGGCGGCTTTGGGCTTTTCCGTGGCGCGCGAGCCCTTCCACCTGCTGCGGGGCGAGGAGTGGTTGCCGGTGGGCTTCGCCATGGGGGGGCTCGGCTGGGTGTTCGCGTCAGGCATGGCCAAGTGGTGTGCTGCCAACCTGTTGGTCGTCGTGCTCGGCTTGTATTTCGTCGTTGGCGTGGCTATCATCCACTTCTACCTGGGCCGTCGGTGGGGAGGCAACCGCTGGGTGCGGCTGGCGGTGATCCTCTTCGCGTTGCAGGCCCCGGTGGCGGTCGCCATGGTGGTGGCCGGACTCGTTGACGGTTTCTTCCCGCTGCGCCGTGGGGCGGGGTGGGATGGAGGGAGTGAGGCATGAAGGTGATCCTCAACGATCACGTGGACAACCTCGGGGAACGCGGCGCGATCTGCGACGTGAAGCCGGGGTATGCGCGGAACTACTTGATCCCGAAGGGCCTGGCATACGTGCTCAACGACGCCAACCGGGCGCGCTTTGCCCAGGAACAGAAGCGTTGGGAGCAGAAGCAGGTGCGGGAGAAGGTGGCGGCGGAGGAAGTTGCCGCGCGGCTAGCGGGGCTCGAATTGAGCTTCAAGCGGCGGGCGGGCGAAGGCGACGCTCTCTACGGCTCGGTGACCGCCTCCGACGTGGCGGCCGCCCTGGCCGAGCGGGGCTTCGACATCGACCGGCGACGCATCGAGATCGCTGCCCACATCAAGCGACTGGGCACCCATGCCGCGTCCATCCATCTCCACCGGGACGTTCGCGTGCCGGTGACCATCCACGTGGAGCGCGAAGGCGAGGAGAGCGAGGGCTAGCGAACGGTGACGCGGGGGGACGAGCCGGCAGGGGCACCCGGGCCGGGCGCCAGTGCCCCGCGGCGGCGGCGGCGCTGGCTGGTGGAGTGGCTTCGCCGGCAACTCCTCCGCCTCCTCAAGCCCGAGCTGGATGCCGTCGCCCTCGAGTGCGCGACCACCGTTGACGCCGTTGCCGCCCGCGTTGCAGACGCGGAGGAGCAACTGGCGCCCCTCCACGCCCAGGTCGAGGCGGCCCGCGCCGCTCTCGAACCGCTCTCCTCGGGCGTGCTCCAGCGGCACCTGGAGACCCGCATCGATCAGGCCCTGGCCGAGGTGGCCGACCTGCGGGGCGCGTACCTGTCGACGCGCGGCGAGTTCGAGGCGGTGCGCGACGCCCGCCTTGGTGCCCTCGAAGCGGCCGTTGCATCGCTGCAAGGAGGCCTCGCGGGTGTCGAAGGCGAGATGGAGCGCCTGCGCGACACGGCCCTGCCCGACCTCGCCAGCGTGGTGGAGCGCCTCCACAACGCCGTGGTCGTGGTGCAAGCAGAGCTTGCCGCCCTGCGCGACGAGCGGTTGCTGCGCGCCGAGGGGGACCTCGCCCGGCTGCAGGGAGCGGTGGAGGTGGTGCAACGGGAGTTGCGGCAGACCAACGACGAGCGGTTGCTGCGCGCCGAGGGGGACCTCGCCCGCCTGCAGCAGGCGCTGGCCGCCGTGCAGGGTGGCGTGGAACGGCTCGCCGCGGAGCGTCTCCCCGGCCTCGAAAGCGCCCTTGCCGCCCTGCACGAGGGTGTGCTGCGGGTGCAGCGTCTCGGCGAGGAGGTGCGCGACGAGCGCTTGCCGGCCTTGGCCGGGCGCACCGACGCCCTTCTCGAGCAGCTGCATCTCGAACTCACGACCCTGGCCGGTCTCGTCGAGCGGGTCATCGCCAGGGAGCCCCTCCGCGTGGTTGCCGAGCCGGAGCTCGAGGCGGCGCTGCCTGCTGCCATCACCGCCGCGAAAGCAGCCTTCGTCGATGCCCTCCGCGGCGAGCGGGGCGAGATCCTCGGCCGGGTCGAGGGGTACGTGCCGTTGCTGGCCGAGGCCGCACCGGTCCTCGACCTCGGCTGCGGGCGGGGAGAGCTTCTGGAAGTACTCCAACGGGCAGGTATCGAGGCGCGCGGCATGGACGCCGACCCCGCCATGGTGGCGTCCTGCCAGCGGCGCGGTCTTGCCGCCGAGGTGGGGCAACTCCCGCAGGCCCTTGCCGCCCTGCCCGTAGCGAGCGTGGGCGCGGTGACGGCCATCCACCTCCTCGAACACTTGCCCGTCGCCGGCTGGACGGCCGTGGTGGCAGCCGCCATGCGGGTGTTGCGGCCGGGCGGCGTGTTCCTGGTGGAGTGCCCGAACCCCGACACGCTGCGGGTGGGTGGGGGGCTGTACTGGGCCGATCCCACCCATCGGACGCCGGTGCACCCGCGCGCCCTGGAGCTGGTGGCCCGAGCTGTTGGCTTCGAGGTCTCTGAGATCCGCTACCTGCGCCCATTCCCGCCGGAGCAGCAGCTGGCGAGCCCCGGGCAACCGCCGGAGCTTCGGCACCTGGCCGAACGCCTCGACGCGTGGCTTTCCGGGCCGCGGGATTTCCTGCTCGTGGCGCGCAAGCCGCGCGGCGAGGCCTGAGAAGGTCCTTCGGCGTGCGGCAAGTCAGGAACTCCCCTGCTCGCGGCCCAGGTGCCCCTTGAAGAAGTCGCGCAGGGTGATGAGCATGTGGGCAAAGTTGGCGTCCTTGAGGAGCTCGTGGACGTGCTTCGCCCCGGCGGGCACGTCGGAGGCGCCCTCGCGGCATCGCGCCACGAGGGCGTAGAAGTCGGACACCACCTTCAGGCCGAGGCGCGAGAAGTGCTCCCGGAACCACCGCGATTCGCGGACCGCGTCCCAGACGGGCTGTTCGGGCGCCTCGCCGGCTCGCCACAAGGTGTCGGCAACGCGGGTGATCTCCTGGTAGAGGGCCGTGAGCACCGCGGACGCATCCCCCTGCGCCAGGGCCGCCGCCACCGCGCCGTTGCTCGGCGGCGGTGGTAGGGACTGGGGCGAAGGGGTGCGGGGTGGCGGGGCCGTTGCCTCGGCGGCCGAGGGTGCGGGAGGGGTGGCGACGGGCGGTGGCGCGGCCGGCTCGGCGCGTGGCTCGACGGCTGGCTCGGCGCGTGGCTCGACGGCTGGCTCGGCGCGTACGGTGGCCGGGGGTGAAGCCTCGCCGAGCCACTTGCGGAGCCGCTCGCCGAAGCTGACGACGAACTCGAGTTCGCTTTCCGAGATGGGTCGGGCGTAGGCGACGCGGCTCCATACCACGTCGAGCTCGAGGCAGCGGGCGCGGACCAGCTCCACGGAGGGGGCCAGGGCCGACAGGTCAGCCAGGAGCGACTCGTCACTGCTCGCCGCCTCCAGGAGGTCGGTGAAGTTGGCGTACTCGAGGAGGTCGCTCCCTTCCGGGAGCCGCCACGACACCGCTGCCTCCCGTTCCCGTCGCTGGCGCAGGTGCTGCCAGACCGGGGAGGAGTGGTCCGCGCATTCCCACCCGTCCCCGTGGCGCGCCTGGAGAGCCGCCCGCAGGTGTTGGCGGAGGCGGTGGAGCGATTCCGCCAGTACCCGGTACGCTTCGAGGTTGCGGTCCAGCTTCTTCATGATCGTCAGTTCCATTCGGCCGCGTGACGGAGGTGCGCCCACGGGCGGAGGAAGCGCTCGCGGCGTTCGACATCTCGCACGGCCGCGAGGAGGAGTCGGCCGCGAGTCAAAGGGTCGGGTACGTTGAGAAAGCCCTGGCACTGCTCCACCGACAGGCCGAGGCCGGCAGCCACCCCCCACGTCAGCGCACCGAGATCCGGAAACGGCGTTTCTGCGCAAGGCCGGCCGAGGGTGCGGCAGAGCTTCTCGAAGCGGGCGCCGAGGAGCCGCATGAGCGGCAGCGTACGGGCGGTGTGGGCGTCGGCCACGTCGGGGAACGGCTCGGCCATCACCACCGGCGGGTCCTCCTGCACGAGTTCGAGGAGGCGGCAGCGTTGCAGCCCGTGCAGGTGCAGCTCTTCGCCTTCCTTGGCAACGGCGGCCGTGACGCCGATCTCGTGAACCGACTCGCCGTCCTTGAGGGAGGCGACGACCTGCGCCCCGAAGGCCAGCGACTCGGCGAGGACGCTCTGCTCGAGGCGTGTCCTGCCCGCCACCCGCAGCCGACCGCCCGGGAACAGCACGGCTTCTTCGAGGGGGAAAAGGGGCAGCACGAACCCGTTGCGCATGGCGCGATCAGTATACCAGCCACGACCACGCGGGTCGTGGCGGCAGGTGATCCCCTACCTGGGCTCGGTCTCCGCCGTGGCCGTGGCAAACTCGTTGCTGCGGCGGACGAGGGCCAGAACCCCGCCGATCAGCAGCACCACGAGCCCCGCCCACAGGAGGTTGATGTACGGCTTGACGGAGATGTCCACGGACAGTCGCATGGCTGGTGCCGCCTGGCCAGACGCGGCGAGGTTCTCGAAGGTGAGCCGGATCCGCCCTTCGCTGGCGTTGACGCCGGTCAACGCCACCGTGGCTGCCGTGGAGCCCGGCAGGGGCACGGGCTGGGCCCTCAACCCCTCCGTCGTCGAGACGAGGGTGGGTGCCAGCGTCTCGGTGGCGCCGGCGTAGGTCACGGCCAGATTGGCGCCGATGCTGACCTGCCCGGTGTCCGCGTGCGAGCCGCGCATCTCGAAACCGCGGAAGGTGATGGCATAGGGACCGCGGGTGAAGGTCTCGCCCTTGGCGAGCTCGACGGTTTCGCCGCGTGCCTCCCGGCCCGGGTCGAACTCGATGGGTGAGATGTACACGTCGCGCGCGAGGAACACCTTGACGTGGGGGTTGGCCACCAGCTGGTTCGACTTCTCGTTGCGGAACAGCCGTGGCCGCGCCACGTAGGTGCTGCCGTTCGGCAGGCGGACCTCGACCAGCATGGCCTGCCGCCCCGAGGGCTCGGCCTCGGGGCCCTTGAAGGTGAGGGTGTAGGCGAGGGCCTGGCGGCTTTCCCCCAGGGGGAGCACGACCTTCTCCGTCTGGTCGAAGGCGGAGGAGGTGACGATGCCGGCAAGCATCAGGCCGAGCCCCACGTGGGCGAGCGGCCCGCCCGCCTGGCGCAGGCGACCGGCGGCGATGCCTTCCGCCGTCTTGAGGGTGTTGGAAAACAGGGCGAAGCACGAGGCGGCAAAGAAGGAAAGGTAGGCGAGACCGGCGGCGCCGAGGAGGACCGCCGCGCCGGTGGTGGCGGCGGCGAGCACGAGGGAGACGATCAGCCGTCCTCGAAATACCTCCGAGCGGCCGCGCCACGAAAGGTACGGAACCACACCGAGGAGCACGGCGAGGAGGGTGGCGATGGGGAGGGTGACGCGGTTGTAGAAGGTTGGTCCCACCTGCGCGGGTTCCGTGAACAGGCGGGTGATGAGGGGTGCCGAGGTGCCCACCAGGACGAGAGCGGCGAGACCGAGGAGGGTGGCGATGCCCAGGATGGCGAAGACGGTGCGCGAGAGGAGCGGTTCGTCGCCGGGGGTGGTGGGGATCTCGCGGACTCGCCAGAGCAGGGCTACCAGGCCGACGAGGGTGAAGACCGTCAGGTTGGCGACCAGCCAGCCAGTGATCCCCAGGTCGACGAAGGAGTGGACGGAAAAATCGGCCAGGACCCCGGAACGGGTCAGGAAGGTCGCGTAGATCACCAGCACGAAGGAGAGGATGGCCAGGGAAAAGTTGAGCTTTCGAAAGCGGCCGCGCGCCCGCTGCAGGAGCATGCCGTGGACCAGGGCCGACGAGGCGAGCCACGGGACCAGCGAGGAGTTCTCGACCGGGTCCCACCCCCAGTAGCCGCCCCACCCCAGGGTGATGTACGCCCAGTAGCCGCCCAACAGGATGGCCGCACCCAGGGTCACCACCGACACCAGCGCCCAGGGAAGGGCGGCGCGCACCCACTCGTCGTAGCGGCGCTCGACGAGGGCCGCGATGGCGAGGGCGAAGGGGATGGCGGTGGCGGCGTAGCCCACGAACATGACGGGCGGATGGATGGTCATCCAGGGGTTTTGCAGCAAGGGGTTGAGCCCTTGGCCGTCGAAGGGGACCTGCCCGGGCGGGAGGCCCTCCAGGAGGCGGAACGGCGACTGCCGCAGGAGGATGGCGAGGAGGGCGATGAGGGTCAGGTTGTAGACGATCATGGTCCGGTACTCGTAGTGGCGGGCCGCTCGCATGAGGGGCAGCCCGAGGAGCATGCCGGCCAGAAGCCAGAGGAGGAAGCTCCCCTCCTGTCCCGCCCAGAAGCTCGACACCAGGTACGCCAGGGGGAGGGAGCGGTCCGAGTAGGAGAAGACGTAGTGGTACCGGAAGTCATGGGCGAGGATGAGGTACAGCAACGCCACGCTGGCCATGGCCACGGCGAAGGTGGCGAGCGCGTACAGTTGCCGCGACCACGCAGGTGCCGTCGTGTCTCCACGGGCGGCGCGAATGTAGAAGACCGTCGAGGCCGCGAGGGCCAACGTGGCGGTCCACAGGGCAACCACACCTGGAATGAACATCTTCCCCCCCCATGCAACAACCCACGCCTGCGCTGGGCCGGCGCCGTCCTACGACGCGCCGGCTGTGTAGCTCTTGTCCTCTGCCCCCTGATACTTGGACGGGCACTTGACGAGCAGCTTCTCCGCCTCCAGGCGGTCACCCCGGTAGCGGCCGATGGCGACGATCTGGGTGGCCTCGTTGAAGTTGCCGGGCTTCAAGCCCTTGTAGGAGACCAGCAGCGTGTCGCCCTGCTCGTCGGCAATGGTGAACATTAGCTGCGCCGCCATCTCGTCGTAGCGGTCGGAGCCGGGGACGAGAACCCCGGCCACTTGGACGGCGTCGCCGCTGCGACGGGCCCGTTCGAAGCTCACGTAGGGGGTGAGGTTGTCGCGGAACGCCCCGGCACCGAAGGCGACGAAGCCGACGATGGCGGCGCCACCGAGGGCGCTCCATACGGTACGCCGCTTCACTCCCCCTCCTCCAACTTCCGGAGACGCCGATCGAGGGCGAGGCAGTAGACGAAGATCCCCAGCCAGATCACCACCGTCACCGCCGCAACCCAGAACAGACTTCCGACTCCCGGCATCGCTCACACCTCCTCGCCTTGTCGGCGGCGGGCCGCCAGGCGGGCCAGCCGCACGTCGAGACTGTACAACCACGCAAACAGCCCGGTAAATCCCACGAGGGACGCCAGCAGGACCTGGAGCATCCGCGACTCCATCTGAATGTTCCCGCTGGTGTTGATGATGGTGTCCGGATGGAGCGACCAGTAGATGCGCGGGACCACGAACACCAGAAACGGCATGGTCACGAACGCCAGGATGGCGTAGGCAGCCGCCAACGTGCCGCGGCGCTCATCGTCCATCACCGCCTGGCGCAGGGCAAAGTATGCCGCGTAGATGAGGAGCAGGATGGCGATGGAGACTTCTCGCGGGTCCCAGTTCCAGAAGCTGCCCCACATGACCCGGGCGAAGATGGAGCCGGTGGCGGTGGCGAGGATGGAAAAGAGCAGCCCGAGCCCCGCGGCCGCGGCGGCGCGGGCGTCGTCGAGGGGGTGGCGGGTGCGCAGGTACCTGATGGAGGCCACCAGGTTGACGCAGAAGGCCACCACCGCGACCCACGCTTGCGGGACGTGGAAGAAGACGATCCTCGCCGATTCGCCGACGAAGCCCTGGGCGGGGGGCGCGTAGTAGAACGCGGCCCAGCAGACGACCGCGAGCCAGGCGCCGAGGAGCCACGGGAGGGCACGTCGCACCTTAGTCATGCCACACCACCGGAAAGAGGAACGCCGAGGACACGAGGGTTACTCCAGCCAGGGAGACGATGCCGCGCAGGGCGGGGAGCACGGCTGCCAGCTCGCTGGTCGTGGCGGTGGCGCGGGTTCCCTGGATCAGCATGACGAGGAGCGGCAAGACCAGCGGTACGGTGAGCACGGCGAACAACGTCCCTGAGCCCGAAGCACGGGCAATGATAGCAGCTACCATGGTCGCCACCGCAGCCAGGGCGACGCTGCCGGCCACCAGCAGCAGGAGGAAGGCCGCCGGGTTGGCCAGCGAGTAGCCCAGCAGCACGCTGTAGAGCGGTACGACGATCGCCTGGAGCGCCGCCAGGAGCACGAAGTTGAAGGCAAGCTTGCCGGCGAAGACGGCGGCCGGGCGGGCGGCCAGGCGCAGGGTCTTGGCCGTGTGGGCGTCCTCCTCCTTGACGAACACCCTGGCGAGGCCCGAGGTGGCGGCAAAGAAGAGGATGATCCACAACAGCGCTGCCAGCAGGTGCGGCCGATCCTCCTCGTGGATGCGGTACGGGCCGATCTGGTAGGCCACGGCCACCAGCGTGGTGAGGGCGAAGAGGAGGATGGTGTTGAGGGCCGTGCGGCTGCGCAACTCCGAGCGGAGCTCCTTGGCGAGTACGGCGAGGACTTCACCGAGCAAGGTCGATCTCCTCGTCGCCCCATGCGGTTTCGCGCGGGTCGTTGGTGGCCACGGCAATGGCCGTCGAGGCTCGGCGCTGCCGCACCAGTGAGGCCACCACCTCGTGGCCGCCCGCATCGAGGTTGGAGGAAGGCTCGTCGAGGAGCAAGACGGCCGGGTCGTGGAGCAACGCCTGCGCGAGCTTGACCCGCTGTTTCATGCCCGAGGAGTAGGTGGCCACGGGGCGCCGGTGCTCGCTCCTCGGCAGGCCGAGGTCCTCCAGCAGCCGCGCGAGCGCCCCTGCATCGGCAGCAAGCCCGCGGACGCGGGCAAAGAAGGCGAGGTTCTCGAGGGCCGAGAGTTCTTCGTAGACCGCCATGTCGGGGGCGGCCACGCCGAGCCTCGAAAACCACGAACGGCGGGGCACCTCGGCGCCCCCTTCGCGGTAGCTGATGCTTCCCCGCGATGGTCGCATGAGGCCACTCAGGATGTTGAGGAGCGTCGACTTGCCGGCACCGTTCGGGCCGCTGACGACCACCACCTTCCCAGCTCGCAGGGAGCCGCTCACCCCGGCGAGCACGGCCCGGCCCCCGAAGCGCTTCCACAGGTTCTCGAAGGTGACGGTCACGTTCGCCACGGCGGCAGAGGATAGCAGATGCCCGGCGAGGGGTGCTTCGACCCCCGTAGGTGCTAGACTCTCTCGATGCTCGGCGCGGCGAGAGCGCGATGGTGGCTGCTTCGGCGGGTCTTTCCCTTCCCGATCACCGGTGGGCCCGGGGGGTGGCGCGAGGCGCTGGCCACCGCCCTGTGGCTCCTGGGCCTCGTGGCGAGCCGCCTCCTCTTGCTGCCCCGCGGCCCCTGGGAGCAGGACGAGGCGCTCCTCGCCTGCGGCGTCCTCGATTTCGACCCGGCGCACCACATGCCGTTGCCGCCGGGGTTCCCCTTCTGGATCCTGCTCGGGCGGACGGTGCGCCTGCTCGGGGTGGGCGATCCGCTGGTGGCGTTGCAACTGGCGAGCGCCTTCTCATCCGTCGTCGCGGTCTGGGCCTTGGTGGGGCTGTGGGGGGCTCACGCCGGACGGGCCGAAGCCCTCGTTGGCGCGACCCTCGCCGCCTTCCTCCCGGGGGTCTGGTTCCACGCTGGCCGCGCCTTCTCCGAGACGGCCGCCGCTACCTTGACGGTGGTTGGGCTGGCACTGTGGCTGCGTGGGGGACGGCACGGCTTCGTGCCGGGGACCCTGGCCATGACCCTGGCCGCCCTCACGCGGCCGCCCCTGGCGCCGCTGAACCTCGTGGCCGTGCTGCTGGCGGCCCTCGGCGTCCGGCGCGAGCCCCGGCGCCTGCTCCTGGCCGCTGCCGTGAGCGCAGCCGCCGCCGTGCTGGTCCTGGCCCCGCTGGTGGTGGAAGCCGGTGGACCGGCGGCGTTTCTTGCCGCCATTCGCACGCATGGCAGCGAGCACTTCGCCCTCCTCGGGGGACAGGGGTGGGAGCTTGCAAGCCTCGGCGTGGTTCGCGGCCTCGGCTCGCCTCTTCCAGCCCTGGCCTTCCTGGCCCTGGCCGCGGTGGGGTGGTTGGCCCTGCGCCCCGGGCTGGGGTGGCGCTTTTGGGCGGGGAGCGCCCTGGGCGGCTGGCTGGCCTACGTGCTGCTGTTCCTCCACAACCGGAGCTACCCTCGGTACTGGGTGCTGGCGTGGCTCCTCCTGGCCGTGCCGGCGGTGGTAGGGCTGCGGGTGGTGCTCCGGGCGCGCTGGCTGGCGGTCGGTGCGGCGGTGGTGGCCACCGGCGTCTGGGCCTGGTGGACGCTGCCCGCCGTCGCCCACCTGCACCGCCACCGGTTACCGGTGGTCGCGGCCCTGGACACGGTGGCGAGGGAGAACGCCGGCGTGCTGATCTTCGAGGACCAGCTCTTCTCCTTCCGCAACCTCTACGCCAAGGCGCGGCGCCTGCGACTCGGCTCGCTGCGGGTGAGCGAGATCCCGCCGCGCCGCCTCAACGTCGGCGGCAGCCCCCTGTGGTTCGTGACCGAAGGCGAAGGACGGGACGTTCCCTCCAACGCCTCCCAGGTGCTCACCTTTGCCTGCGACGAGCCGCGGGTGGCCCGGCTCTCGCAAGATCGCTTCCTTCGGGTTCGCCTCCTTCGCAATCCGGTGCTGGCCTGGCGGGGCGCGTCGGTGCCCGAGGTGGACTCCACCCACCGGTTCATCTGGTGCGAGGGGCGGTCCCTCCTCATCCTGCCGCCACTGCGGGGCGGGGGACGGATCGCGCTGGCCGCCGAGATCCACCCGGCCCTCGGCGAGGTGGCGGTGAGGGCCAGCGTGGCCGGGCGCGAGGTCTTTCGGGGTCGTCGGCCGCCGGGGCGGCAGGTGATCCTCGTGCCGCTGCCCGCCCTGCCGGAGCGCAACCAGCTCAACCAGATCGTGCCGCTGGAACTCGAGGTGGAGCGCGAGGTGCGACTGCCCGGTGACTTGCGGCGGCTGGCGGTCCGGCTGTTCCGCGTGTGCGTCGAAGCGCCCCCCTTCGAGGTCGGTTCCTACGCCTTCTTCCCCGAGCGGGATTCGCTGCTCCTCGCCACGGCGACGAGTACCGGTACCTTCCCCCCGGAACTCCTCGGCGACCCGCCCCGGCCGGCGGCGTGGACCGGACCTGCCGCCACCTTTTCCATGCCCCTCTCCGCCGGCCTGGTCGGGATCGACATGCTGGCGCCGCGGCCGACACCCGTGCGGGTTGCGGCCAGGCTGGGAAGCGCCGAAGGCAGCCTCGAGCTGGGCCCCGAAGGCGGCACCCTGGTGCTTGCCGTTCCCCAGGAGGTGGCGCGCGAGCGGCGCGGCACCCTCCTGCTCGAAAGCAGCGCCTTTGCCCCGGGGGGGCGCGACCCCCGCCTGCTGGGGGTCGCCGTGAGCCGGATCTGGTTTGCCGCCGCTCGCTAGCCGCGCGCGCCCGTCACTCGGTGAAGCACACCACCTTGGGCTCCGTCATCTCGAGGAGGGCGAACGCCACCCCTTCTCGCCCCAGCCCGGAGTTCTTGATGCCGCCGAAGGGCATCTGGTCGAGGCGGTAGTCGGTGGAGTCGTTGACGATGACGCCACCGCACTCCAGGTGCTTGACGGCGTAGTGGGCGGTGGCCAGGGAGCGGGTGAAGATGGCGGCGTGCAGCCCGTACTCCACGGCGTTGGCGCGGGCTACGGCTTCCTCGACGCTGTCCACCGGCCACAGACACACGGCCGGGCCAAACACCTCGTTGCAGGCGAGCTGCATGTCCGAGCGCACACCGGTGAGGACGGTGGGCGGGATGACTGTGCCTATGGGGCCGCCCCTATCGCCGCCGCAGTGGACGGTGGCGCCGCCGCGCCGGGCCTCCTCCACCCACGCCTCCACCCGCCTGGCCTCTCCCTCGGTGATCAGCGGGCCCATGGAGCAGTCCTCGTCGAGCTTGGGCCCGACCTTGTACGCCTTGGCCTGGGCGACGAAGGCCTCCAGATACCGCTCGAAGATCGGCCGCTCCACGTACACCCGCTGGACGCCAATACAGTTCTGCCCGGCCGCCCAGAAGGCGCCCGAAACGGTGTCGGCCACCGCGCGCTCGAAGTCGGCGTCGGCCATGACGATGACCGGCGAGTTGGAACCCAGCTCCATGCCCATCTTCTTGAGTCCCGCCCTGGTGGTGATGCGCAGCCCGGCCTCGACGCCGCCGGTGAAGGAGATCATCCGCACCCGCGGATCGGCGACCAGGGTATCGCCGATTTCGTGGCCGTGGCCGGTGATCACGTTGAGGACGCCGTCAGGCAGTCCCGCCCTCTGGAACGCCTGGGCCAGGTGCAGGGCCGACAGGGGGGTGACCGTCGCCGGCTTGCAGACCACCGTGTTGCCCGAGGCGATGGCCGGCCCCAACTTGTGCGCCACCAGGTTCAGAGGGTCGTTGAAGGGGGTGATGGCAGCAATGACGCCGATGGGTTCCCGCAGCCAGTACCCGTGCCGGTGCTCGCCGCCCGGGAAGGAGTCGAAGGGGATGGTCTGGCCGTAGAGACGGCGCGCCTCCTCCGCCGACAGGGACAGGGTGTTGACGCAGCGCCGCGCCTCCTTGCGCGCTTCCTTGATGGTCTTCGAGCCCTCGCGGGCGATCAGACGCGCGTACTCCTCCAGGTTGGCGGCGACCTCGTCGGCGACGGCTCGCAGTACCCGCATCTTCTCGTGGACTGGCGCAAAGCGCCAGGTGGCAAAGGCCTTGGCGGCGGCTGCCACTGCCTCGTCCACGTGAGCAGCGGTGCCGCGGGGCACGGTGTCCACGACACTGCCGTCCCACGGGTCGATGACCGGAATGGTGTCGTCTGTCGCCACCCAGCGGCCGTTGATGAGCATGTCCATGACGTCCTCCTCTCGGTCCTCTCGTCCTCGCCTAGTGGGTGCGGCCGGCCACCGCTCGATGGACGTCCACGAGGTCCGAAATGACCGCCTCGGCGGTGGCGAGCTTGCCGGCGCCCGCGCCGACGATGGTCACCGGTCCTACGAGATCGGTGTGGAAGGTCACCGCGTTGGTCGCCCCCATGACGCCGGCGAGCGGATCGGCAAGGGGCAGACGCTTCGGCAGCACCTCCGCCACCACCGAATCGCCCTCGCGCCGCGCGGCAGCCACGAGCTTCCAGCGCTCGCCGGCCGCGGCCGCTGCTTGGACGTCCTCGAGGGTGATGGCCGTGATGCCGGTGGTGAGTTTCACGTCGGCCAGGCGCACCGAAAGGCCGAGGACGGTGTTGGCGAGGATGACCACCTTGCCTGCGGCGTCCCAGCCCAGCACGTCGCCCGACGGGTCGGCCTCGGCGTAGCCCAGTTCCTGGGCGCGCGCCAGGGCTGCCTCGTAGGTCATCCCCCGTTCCATCTCGGTGAGGATGAAGTTGGTGGTGCCGTTGAGGATGCCGGAAAAGCCGCTGATGGTGCAGCCGGCGAGGCCGCGCCGGGCGGTGGAGATCACCGGGGTGCCGGCCATCACCGTCCCCTCGAAACGGAACTCCACCCCTGCGCGTTGGGCGGCGTCGAGCATCTCCCGCGGGGCCACCACCATCGGCCCCTTGTTGGTGGTCACCAGGTGTCGGCCAGCAGCGAAGCAAGTGCGGAAGTGCTCCAGGGCGGGGCCCCCGGTCTTGACGTCGGTCCACGAGACCTCGACCACCACATCGGCCTCGGCCCGGCGAATGGTGGTGAGGGCGTCCCACCCTCGTGCGGCGGCCGGAAAGCCTTCGAGGCTGCCCCGGCTGTCGAGCCAGGCGAGGAGGGCTTTGGGGTCGAGACCAGCCGGATCGGCCACCGCCCCTTTCTGAAGGTCGCTCACCGCCGTGAGGACGAACTCGGCCCCGAGCTCCCGCTGCAAGAACTCCTTCTTGTCCCGCAGCACCTCCGCAACCCCTTGCCCCACCACGCCGAAACCGATCATTGCCACGCGCAACGCCATGGACCCTCCTCGCTGCCGGGGTCACCCCGCAGCTTGTAACGCGCTCATACTAGTACAAGCTCGAAGTCGCGTCCACGCTGGCCAGTCGCGTACAATCAGCCCATGGAACTCGACGCCCTGGACCGCAAGATCCTGGCCAGCCTCCAGGAGAACGGCCGCATGCCGCTGTCGGAGATCGCGCGCCGCGCCGGTGTTGCACCGGCCACCGTCCACGACCGCCTGGGCAAGCTGCGCCGTTCGGGGATGATCGTGGGGTTTCACGCGCGCCTCAACGCCGCCATGCTGGGGTACACCGTCGTGGCCCTCATCCACCTGCGCACCGAGCTGGCCGAAGAGATCGAAAGCACCGTCGGCGATCTGCGGGCCATCCCCGAGGTGGAGGAGGTCCACGTGGTGACCGGCGAGTACGATCTGGTGGTCAAGGTGCGGGCTCGTGACACCGCACACCTGCAGGACCTCCTCGTCAACCGCATCCACCGGGTCCGGGGGTTCATCCGCTCGGCCACCGAGGTGTGCCTCACCTCGCCCCTGGAGCGGCAAGGGCCGGTCCTCGCCCCGTAAGACAGCTCCGCCCTGTCCCGGAGGACAGGGCGGAGCGAGTGCCCGTCGGGAGGAGCTACCAGGTGGCCTTGAGCTGGTAGGTGAGTGTCGTGGAGTACGCGCCGTTGTACCCGTAGACCTTGGCGTAGACGGTGATGGTCGATGTGCCGCTGTTGGTGTAGGTGATCCGCTCGGCAACGCCGGTGCCGTTGGTGCTGCTGCCGATCTGGGTGCCCGAGGCGTTGTAGAGCTTCAGGTCGTAGTCCTTGGTGGACGGCACCGTCAGGTTGAGGGTGAGGGTGCGGCCGGCCGGCAGGGAGACCTTGAAGTAGTCCACGTCGGTGGAGGAGCCGATCTTTCCGGTCACCGTCGTGCCGGAGGTGGAGATGGTGTTGGCCGTACCGGTGGTGTTGTTGCTCTCCGTCTCGTTCATGGTGGTGCCGCTCGAGGCCGAGTAGGTGGCCTGCAGCGACACACCCGAGAAGGCCGAGTAGGCGTAGAGGCCGATGTACCAGTCGCCGGCCGCCGGGTTCGAGATGGTCACCGTCTCGGTGGAGGTGGAGCCATCGGACTTGCCGTTGTAGCTCGAGGTGGTCGGCGTGCCGCCGAGCTTCACGTACAGGTCCGCGTCGCCGCTGCCGCCGGTGGTCTTCACCACCAGCGAGGTCTGCCCCGAGGGTACGGTGATCTTGTAGTACTTCCATGTCCTCGCCGAGCCAGAGATGTTGGACACCGTCTGGCCGTTGGTGATCACCACCACCCCGCTGCCCGACGAGGTCACGGTGAGGCTCACCGTGGCCGTCTTGGTCTGTCCGCCGCCGGTGGCGGTGATGGTCACCGTGTAGGTGCCGGTGGCCGCCGTGCCGGCGTTGAGGGTGACCGTCGACGAGCCGGCGCCTGGTGCGGCGATGGAGGTGGGGTTGAAGCTCGCCGAGGCGCCCGATGGCAGCCCCGAGGCCGAGAAGGTGACCGAGGAGTTGAAGCCGCCGCTCACCGTGGTGGTGGCGGTGACCGTCCCCGACGCTCCCTGGGCGATGGAGATGCTGGTCGGCGACACGGCGAGGGAGAGGGTCGGCGAGGAACCGCTGTAGGTGGCCTGCAAGGACACGCTGGAATAGGTGGAGTAGGCGTAGATACCGATGTACCAGTCGCCGGCCGCCGGGTTCGAGATGGTCACCGTCTCGGTCGCGGTCGAGCCATCGGACTTGCCGTTGTAGCTCGAGGTGGACGGGATGCCGCCGAGCTTCACGTAGAGATCAGCGTCGCCGCTGCCACCGGTGGTCTTCACCACCAGCGAGGTCTGCCCCGAGGGTACGGCGATCTTGTAGTACTTCCACGAGCCGGTGGAGCCTGACAGCCCGGACACCGTCTGGCCGTTGGTGATGGTGATCACCTCCACCGGTCCGCCCGGCACGCCCACGGCGTTCCAGCACAGCTGCACGGCGTTGTACTCCGCCGAGCTGGTGCCGCCGTAGAGGTCGGCCGCCGCCTGCGCGGTGGCGTTGCGCGCCCCCTGGAAGTTGGTGGAGGAGGTCATGTAGACCGTCAAGGCGCGGTAGAAGATCTGCTCGGCCTTGGTGATGCCGATGGCCGGCACGTTGACGGTGGTCTTGTTGCGCGGGTGGGTGCCGCCCTGCGAGAGGAGGTAGAAGGCCAGGTTGCCGATGCCGGAATTGAGGTGCACACCGCCGTAGTCCTGGCTGCCCGTGTACCGCTCCGGGTAGTAGTCGTACGACTGGCCGTCGGCAGTGGGGTTGTTCATGTAGCGCAGGGCGTCGCCAGCCGTGTTGGGGGTCCAGCAGTCCTCGCCCACCTTCCAGGTATCGGCGTTGACGCCGCCGTCCTTGTAGGCCTCGGTGCCAGCGGCGAAGATGTCGGACATGGCCTCGTTGAGGGCGCCCGACTCGTTGGAGTAGGTGAGGTTCGCGGTCCGATCGGTGACGGCGTGGGTCAGCTCGTGGGCCACCACGTCCAGGGCCTTGGAGAGATAGGTGGCCGTCGTGCCGTCGCCATCGCCGAACACCATCTGGGTGCCGTTCCAGTAGGCGTTGACCCAGTTGGTCCCCACGTGGACGGTGCCGATGAGGGCGGCGCCGGCGTTGTCGAAGGAGTCGCGGTTGAAGCGGGTCTTGAAGTAGTTGTACGTGTAGCCGAAGTTGACGTAGCAGTCCCACGCTGCGGCGTCGGAGTGGGAGGTCGTACCTTCACCGAACATGAAGGTGCCGGGCAAGGTGGGGTTGTCGGGGTTGGTGTGGTTGCCGTTGTAGATCTTGCGGTTCAGGGCACGCTTGATCAACCCGTGCCGGGCCACCAGCTCGCCGGTGACGGCATCGGCAAAGAGTCGGTCGATGAGTTCGCCGGCCTCGTCGCTGTACCAGACGGCCGCCGTCCAGGCCAGGTACGGCTTCTCGTTCTCCACCACGTACACGAGGTACGGCTCTTCCAGGGCCTCGCCGGCGTGGATCCCCGCCTCGATGGCCGCGAGCTGGATGGCGGAGCGCGCGTCCACCTCGGGAATCTCCGGAAGGTCGACCGCCGGCGCGAAGCGCCCGGAAAGGGCGTGCACCTCGCCGGTGGCCACCTTGGCGTGGACGATGAGTTCGGCGCCGATCACCGGCAGTCCCCGGTAGTACTGCTGGAAGCGAACGTGCACCTGACCGAGGTGGTCCACCTCGGTGCGCTGGGGTGCGAACTCTTCGCGGCCGGTGGCGCGCAGCACCGGTTGCAGCCGCTCCAGGAACCGCAGGGCTGCGCCTTCGTGGGAACCTGGACCCAAGAGACCGAGACGCCCGGCCATGAAGGTCGGAACGCCGTTGCCGTCCAGGCTGATCCGGCTCACCTCCGGAAGCTGCTCCAGACCGCGGAGCTGATCGTCCGGAAGCAAGGTCGTGGGGACGTTCGTTCCCCGCGCCAGTGCCTGTCCCCCCATCAGCACCAGCGCGACCAACACAACCACGCAACGCCGCATCTGTCCTCCCCCCCCGGATCAGAACCTGCGCCCCTCTCCGGGGACCCAAGGAATAGTTGGCCGACGCTAGAACCCTGTTCGGTGATTGTCAAGAGGGGGCAAGGAAGTCGAAAAGTGTTCGGTTTGGTGGCGTAAACGGTCGAGGTTGCGCGTCCTCCGCCAGGGGTTCCCGAGTGTGTGCCGAAGATTCGACGGGCCGGCGGCCTCCCCGGTGCCGTCACGTCGGACGACCCCCGGCGTGCGGGCATAGAATCGACGTCGGATTGTTAGCCGAAGCGGGTGGCCCAGAGGGCCGCGGTGCACGACGGGGAGGTGCGATGGACACGAGGACGCGAGCCATGGTGGTGGGCATCGTGCTGGTTGCCGCCGTGGCTTGGGGGTGCGGCGGCGGGGTGGGCGGCACGGGCACGAGTGGCAGCGTGCCGTGGCAGCGGGACTTGCCGAAGGCGCTGGCGGTGGCCGAGCGGGAGGGGAAGCTCGTCATGGTGGACTTCTACACCGACTGGTGCGGCTGGTGCCGGAAGCTCGACGAGACCACCTTCACCGACCCCGCCGTCCGGCAAGCCCTCGGGCAACTGGTGGCGGTCAAGCTCGATGCGGAACGGGGCGGCCGCGATGCTGCCCGCCGCTACCGGGTCGCGGGCTACCCCACGCTGCTCTTTCTCGATGCCAGGGGCGTCGAGGTCGGGAGAATCCCCGGCTACCTGCCGCCGCGGGCCTTTCTCGAGGAACTCGAGGACATCGTGTCCCCCAAGGACTGAACCGGTCCAGCTGAGCTTTCGGCGGCGCGACCTTGTATACTCCCGGACGCGCCCGGCCGGGCGCGTGGGGGTCTCGGTGCGCTGGTTCCTGCCGAAGACGACGGATTTCGCGGGCTTGTTCGATCGGGCCACGAGCAACCTGGGGCAGGGGGTGCGGCTGTTTCGCGAGCTGCTCGAGCACCCGGGGGAGTACTCTCCCATCGTCGAGCGGATCAAGCAGGTGGAGCACGAGGGCGATCGCCTGACCCACCAGACCATCGAGCGGCTCAACACGACCTTCATCACGCCCTTCGACCGGGAAGATATTCACACCCTCATCTCGCGCCTGGACGACGTGATGGATGCCGTGGACGCCGCCGCGCAGCGGCTGGTGCTCTACCGGATCGTGGAGATCCCTCGCCACGTGGTGCGGATGGCCGACCTCCTGGTGCTGGCGGCGGACGAGCTGGCCAAGGCCCTTGCGGCACTCCACGATCGCCGCAAGCAGGAGGCCGCCCTCGACGCTTGCGTCGAGGTCAATCGGCTCGAGAACGACGCCGACGTCCTCCACAGGGAAGCCTTGGCCGCGCTCTTCGCCGAGGGTGTGGACGCCATCACCGTGATCAAGCTCAAGGACCTCTACGCGTTTCTCGAGGAGGCCACGGACCGCTGCGAGGACGTGGCGAACGTGGTGGAGACCATCCTCATCAAGGGGTCGTAGGTCCCGCGCCGGGCAGCCAGGTCGTGCCCCAGAACGCCAGCGCGGCAATGAGCGCCGACGCTGGAATGGTGAGGACCCAGGCCCAGACGATGCGGGTCGCGACCCCCCAGCGAACCGCCGAAAGCCGCTGCATGGCCCCCACCCCGGAAATGGCGCCGGTGATGGTGTGGGTGGTGGAGACGGGGATGCCCAGGTAGGAGTTGCCGAAGAGGGTGAGAGCCGCCGCGGACTCGGCGCAAAAGCCGCCGACCGGCTGCAGTTTGGTGATCTTCGAGCCCATGGTCTTGACGATCCGCCAGCCGCCCGCCAGGGTTCCCAGGGCGATGGCGGCGTGGCACGACAGGATGATCGGCCAGGTCACCGCGATATCCGCCGGGTTCCCGCCGCTCGCCCGCTGGTAGGAGAACACCGCCACGGCGATGATGCCCATGGTCTTCTGCGCGTCGTTGCCGCCGTGCCCCAGGGAGTAGAGGGCCGCCGACAACAGCTGCCCCTTGCGGAAGAAGCGATCGACTCGGTGGGGGGAGGCGCGATGGAAGATCCACGTCACGGTGATCATGAGCAGGAGGCCGAGGAGCAAGCCAATGGTGGGCGAGGTGAACATGGAGACGATGGTCTTCGTCCAGCCGTGGGCGATGATGGCGGCTGGCCCGATGCTCGCGATCGCCGCTCCCGCGTAACCGCCGATGAGGGCGTGGGACGACGAGGTCGGCAGGCCGAAGTACCAGGTGATGAGATCCCATGCGATGGCGCCGACCAGGCCCGCGAGGATCACGTGCTGGGTCACGGCCTCGGGGGTGATCAGTCCTTTGCCGATGGTTTTGGCCACCCGCAACGGAAAGACGAAAGCAGCTAGGAAGTTGAAAAAGGCGGCCCAGACGACGGCGAGCCCCGGCGTCAGGACCCGGGTGGAAACCACCGTGGCAATGGAGTTGGCCGCGTCGTGAAAGCCGTTGACGAAATCGAAGATCAGCGCGGTGGTGATGATCACCACCAGGGTCACCAAGAGCACGGTCATGGTTGCCTAGCGCTCCTGTTCCGCGGCGAGCTTGGCTTCCGCCGCGGCCATGGCTTCCGGCGTGGTCGGTGGTTCGCCGGGCCGGAAGGGATAGTACGGGATCTGCTGCGGCCACGGCAAGGCAACGATGGCGTGCCAGCGGGGCGTGCACTCTCCGGGCTGGCGATCCTCGGGGAAGGCCTCGAGGATGACCGCGTCGCCGCACTCGGAGGTGGCCC
>FWPV01001081.1_pt1 | contig 55989 bp, 45 predicted proteins | sample 2228371 | NCBI WGS metagenome assembly FWPV01 (sample SAMEA103939776, study PRJEB20133) | metagenome
TTTATACTACATATACAATCTGCCTTTGTCGATCAACAAGTTGAATGTAATCTTCATTTACAAGTATTGCCTGCTTCTTTATACGTTTTTGTAGTAATATTTTTGAAATCATTTCTGGTTTGATTGTACGTTTGGGATTAGCAAGAATAATCTCTATTGGCATACTTCGGTTCGCTGGTGATACTGTACTACCAACAAATGTTACAGTACCACTAAAGGTGTCTGCAGGGAAAGCATCAAAAACAATCCGGGCTTGCATTCCAACCCGCACATCGTGAGATATAAGTTCCGGTATTTCTGCAAAAATTTTTATTAATGAAGTATTCACAACCCGAGCAAGTGGAGTTGCCGGTGGCGCATATTCACCCTCTTCAAAAAATCGATTTTCTAATATGCCGTTTACCGGACTTTTTATTTGAGTGCGTTCCCATCGTGCTTTCATTATTTCTAGATTTGCTTTAGCTGCATCACGGTTATACAATAAAGTTTTGTATTGTAATTCACTTATTCCCTGCTGTTCATACACCTTCTGCTGCTTTTGTAAATTGAGTTCAGCTATTTCATACTGAGCTTTTGCAGCCTCATAGCTACCGAGGATGACTTCATCCTTCAGAAGAGCTATAATTTCCCCTTTTTGCACATAACTTCCTTTCGACTTCAGCCATTGTTTGATTACACCACCTTCTTCTGCACTTATTTTGACATCTTCAAAAGCTTTTGCAGTACCAACTATTTGTATTTGTTCCACAAAAGATTGTGGTTGCACTTTTATCACTTTTACAGGAATACCTCTTTTTTCACTTGTCGTTTCTGCATTATCTGCACTTTTTGAACAAGAACTAATTATTATTGCTATTGTAATGATACAACTGATGAAAGTAACAAGAAATTTTTTATTCATATTTCTATCCCTTCTATCGTTTAATCTTTTAATTATCTGATTCCAAAACATCTTTTAACTGCTCCGGTAAACGCCCTAGTAAATGATCAATATCTGCAGCTGCTGTTAAATAGTCGTATATAGCTTGCATTCTATTAACTTTTGCCTGTGTTAAAGCAAGCTGCGCGTCGTTAACTTCGAGTTGAGTTGATGCATTGGACATGAAACGAGCCGATACTATTGCATAACCCCGTTCTGCCGTTTCAACTGTCCGTGTTTGTGCTTCGATTCTTTTTTTTGCTTGCTGTAAAGTACCAATTGCCGCACGAAGTGCTGTACGAAGTGAATTTTCAACACTTACAAGTTGAGCCTCGCTTTTCTGCACTTCAATCTGAGCCTGTTGCACTTTTGCATAAGTCTGAAATCCCTGGAAAAGATTAAGTGATACCTGCAAACCAACCTGTGAAGAAGCAATTAAATCGTTTGTCGAAAAAAGAAACTTATTTTTTTGTGATTGATACTGGTAGGTACCAAACGCAGCTATTGTCGGTAGATAATTTGACCGTTCTGCAGCAACGAATGCCTCGTTTACTTCTTTCTGGTATCGCAGCGCATGAAGATTCGAGTTGGCTTTCAACAAAATTTCTTCAGGGTTGGAGAGAAGTATTTGTTCATTGTACGGTACAAACTCCAAAGTTCCTGTTATTTCTGTTGTTTCAGATAATGGAATACCGATTAGGTTGCTGAGTGAACTTAGAGCTAGTTCATAATTCGTTTCTGCCTGAATTACAAGCGGACGGATGTTTTCTACTCCAACCTGTGCTCTCAGTTCTTCATACTCCGAAAGTACACCCTGTGCACGCAAAAGCTGTACGTTTTTTAGGTTCTCTTCAGCATTTTTTAAATTCGATTGCATCATTAATAACGCTTCTTTTGCAAGTAAAACTCCATAATATGCTTTTCGCACTTTTGCAATTATTTCGAGTTTCTTTCCATAGTACATTTCATCGGCTGCTTTAGCATAGATGTGTGATGCCCCTACACCGATAAAAACTGTACCGTTGAAAAGAAGCTGTTTTGCCGTTAAACCCATACTGAGCGAATGTGTTGAACCAACTTCAACAGCAATAACATCTCGTTGTGGTTGACCTAAAAACATACCGGGGAGGAAAAAGACTGGCTTTTTGATTGCTTTTGTATATTGACCACTTGCATCGATGGACGGCATGGTATAGCTCCATGCTTCGAGTACACGGGAATGGGCTTTTTTCGCCTCAAGCCGGGCTGATTGTAGTTCGGGATTATACTCTATAGCAAAACGAACAGCTTGCTGTTCAGTAAGAGATGTTATTGGGTTTATTCTCATCTCTTCTTTGGCATTAACAATCAGCGGGTGTAGTATTATTAACCACAGTAAAACTATCATCACTTTTGGTTTCATATGCTTTGTTTCTCCTTGTTCAATACTTTTTCTAATTCGGCTTTCCCTTTAGCAGTTAAAACAGATTCCCAAAACAGTTTATTTGAAACTTGTAAAGTGTTTTTCAGATCAATTTGCATCTTTTCTTTCCACAATTCATATTCATTGTCAATTCTTATCATTAACGCAGTAGTGCTTGACCACAATATCACCGCCATTTCCATGGCTTTTATATCGCTTCGTATATAGCCCTCTTGACATGCTTGTTCAAAAAGATCATTCACCATTGTCCATACTTTTCGGTGTTCAATAGAACAATATTCCTGCATTTCAGGTGATACTTGTTTATGAAAATATTGTAACTGTGAAAAATGTAGCATTCGAACATAGTTAGGGTATTCGTTAAAAAATCTTGTGTAGGCTTCACCTAGTAGAATGAATTTTTTCATCGTTGGTTGTGTGGAATGAACTATTTCCTCGAACCAGCCTGTCAGGATTTTTACCCCTCTCATCATTACAGCAAGATAGAGATCTTCCTTACTTTTGTAGTAAATATATAGCGTCCCTTTGCTTAGTTCTGCTATTTCGGCAATTTCATCCATGGTTGCAGCTAACAAGCCCTTTTCAAAAAACACCTTCTGCGCTGCATCCACTATAGCTTCACGTCGTTGTTCACGTTCTCTTTCTTTTCGTTCTACAATTCCCATTTTACTATCGTTTAAAAACTGACTTTAAGTCATTTTTTTGAAAAACATTCTAAATGTTCTGTAAGTTCCAGTGTTTTATTATTGGAAATTCGACTTTAATATACTTCGATTATCGTAGAATAGTTTCAGCAAATCGGCTAACGATTTCTTTTTTTCGGTAGACTACGAAAAGGTGGGAAACATCCTTCCCACCTTTTTCAGGAATGATTACTTTGAATATAATCGTGAATTGCCGTTGCAGCTGTTTTACCGTCTCTCATTGCCAAAATTACGGTGGCACCACCACGAGTTAAATCTCCACCTGCAAATAGCCCTCTTCTTTTTGTCGCTTGGACATTATCTGTTACTACTGTGCCTTTTTTAGTTGTTTCAAGTCCGGGTGTTGTAGCTTGTATAATAGGATTTGGTGCTTGACCTACAGCTTCGATAACGGTTTGAACCTCGAGTATAAATTCAGAATTTGGAACAGGCACCGGGCGTCGTCGTCCGGAGGCATCCGGTTCACCTAGTTCCATTCGTTGGCATTCAATTGCTTTTACATTATTTTGTTCGTCCGAAAGAATTCTGGTCGGATTTGCTAGTAAAATAAAATCTACACCTTCTTCTTCTGCATGATGTATTTCTTCCAGTCGTGCAGGCATTTCTGCTCTCGAGCGACGGTATATGAGGTATGCCTTTTCGGCACCAAGTCTTCGAGCTGTACGCACTGCATCCATTGCAGTATTACCTCCACCAATTACAGCTACCTGCTTCCCAATGCGTATCGGTGTGTCATAATCTGGAAATTTGTATGCTTTCATAAGATTGACACGAGTTAAGAATTCGTTTGCAGAATATACACCGTTAAGATTTTCGCCGGGTATACCCATAAAATGTGGAGTACCAGCACCTGTTCCTAAAAACACAGCACTAAATCCCCATTGGTCGAAGAGCTCATCAACTGTAGCTGTACGACCTACAACAAAATTTGTGTAGATTTGTACCCCAAGAGCTTTTATTCTTTCTATTTCTACATCCAGAATCTGACGTGGTAAACGGAATTCCGGAATTCCATAGCGTAATACGCCACCCACCTCATGAAGTGCTTCAAAAATTGTTACCTGATATCCCTTTTTCGCTAATTCTGCCGCACAGGTAAGTCCGGCTGGCCCTGAACCAACTATTGCAACTTTTTCTTTTCTTTTATCTGTTATCTGTGGAGTGACAAATGCTCCCGTACGCATTTCATAATCAGCAACAAAACGTTCAAGCTTGCCGATTGCTACCGGTTCGTGCTTTTTACCAAGAGTACAAACCTGTTCGCATTGTTCTTCCTGAGGACATACCCTACCACATATTGCAGGTAAATAATTTGCTTCTCGAATTTTCTGAACAGCTTCAACATACTTCTTTTCAACAACCAGTTGGATGAAGGCTTTAATATCAACGTTTACCGGACATCCTTCGCTGCATACTGCATTTTTGCATTCCAGACAGCGGGAGGCTTCTGCCAATGCCAGTACTTCGTCGAATCCTAATGATACTTCAGCAAAATTTTTTATCCGTTCTTCAGGTTGTTGCTCGTATGCCTTGTTTCGAGGCAATTTCATCCGTTCAGATGGTTTCAGGGTGTTCATCGTACACTCTCCAACTTACATACTCCGTTTCCATGTTCAAATCGTTGTAAGGCTAACCGTTCACTTTCTGTATACGTTTTGTTTCTCATTAATAATTCATCAAAATCTACTTCGTGACCATCGAATTCAGGACCATCGACACAAGCGAATTTCATTTTTCCACCGACTGTTACCCTGCAACCACCACACATACCTGTTCCGTCGACCATTATTGTATTCAAGCTTACGTACGTTTTTATCTTTTTATTACGGGTAACATCAGCAACGGCTTTCATCATTGGTAATGGACCAATTGCGTAAACGGCATCTATTGGCATATTGCTTTCCAACATCTCACGAAGAGGATCTGTAACAATTCCTTTCCGGCCGTAAGAACCATCATCAGTTGTAATATACAATTCCTTTGAGCATCGCCTCATTTCTTCTTCAAGTATTACTAATTCTTTGCTTCTGCCACCAATGATTGAATAGAGAGTACAATTGTTATTCTTAAGAGCGCGTGCTATTGGCAGGAGTTCTGCAGTTCCAACACCTCCTCCAATACAAACAACTGATTTTTCGGAAAGAATTGGTGTAGGATTGCCTAACGGTCCGACAACATCAATCAAAGCATCACCTTCATTTTTTGTGAGAAGCTCTTTCGTTGTTTTTCCAATCCCCTGCACAATGATTGTAATTGTACCGTTTGCCGAATCGCTGTCAACGAGAGTAATTGGTATTCGTTCCCCGTTGGGATTAACTCGAAGCATTATAAAATTACCAGGCTGACGCTTTGGGGCAATAAACGGTGCTTCTATTACAAAAAGACCAATCTGCGAAGCTAGCAATTTTTTCTCAATAATTTTATACATTTTAATACCTCGAATTGTGACTGTACATTATTTTAAGAAGCTTTTTCTAATAATGAAAGAACTTTTTAGAATACTTATTCGTTCAATTTTTAGAGATGAACCTGTTCATTGCTATTCAGCTGTTTTTTCTCTACAGTACTTACAAGACATATAAACTGACAAAAGGTTACATAATATGCAAAAAACGTTGTTTATCATTGTTGCATTACTCATCGTTTTTTTACAAATGAATGCCCAAAATTCATTTTTTGGGAAAAATAAAGTCCAGTACAAAAATTTCGAATGGGAATATATACAGACAGACCATTTCGATATTTATTTTTCACAAAATGGCTATGAATTAGCTCAATTTACAGCATTTGCAGCAGAAGATGCATACGAATCTATCAGACAACTTTTGAAATATGATATTACTAAAAGAATTTCGATTATCGTTTACAATTCACACAACGAGTTTCAGCAAACAAATGTTATTTGGGAATACCTTGAAGAGGGAGTTGGCGGAGTAACTGAACTTTTTAAAAATCGTGTTGTAGTTCCGTTTGAAGGAAGTTACGCACAATTCCGCCATGTTATTCATCATGAGTTAGTGCATGCAGTACTCAATGATATGTTTTATGGAGGCACCATTCAGTCGCTTATTTCAAGTCGCACACCAGTTCAACTTCCGATGTGGTTGAACGAAGGAATATGCGAATATGCTGCACAAAAGTGGGAAACAAATTCCGATATGTTTATGCGCGATGCTACTGTTAATAACTATTTGCCACCAATTCCGAATCTATACGGATACTTTGCGTATCGCGGAGGTCAATCGGTGTGGTACTATATTGCAACAAAGTACGGCGAAGAAAAAATTGGCGAAATATTTAGCAAAATAAAAAGTACCCGAAGTGTAGAACAAGGATTCCGTTCCGCAATTAATTTATCCATTAATGAGTTATCTGAACGTTGGCAAAAAGAGTTAAAAACATATTATTGGCCAGATGTTGCCAAACGTGAATCACCCGTCGACTTCAGTCATAGGCGATTAACTGATCATAAAAAAGGAAACAATTTCTACAATACAAGCCCTGCAATTTCTCCTCAAGGAGATAAAATAGCATTCATTACAGATCGAGACGATTATTTTGATATTTATTTAATGTCTGCCACCGATGGAAAAATTTTAAAAAAACTTGTTAAAGGTCAACGTACAAATAATTTCGAGGAACTGCATCTTCTTACACCTGGTTTAACCTGGTCACCCGATGGTAAATCGATTGCTGTTGCTGTAAAAGCAGGTGAACGCGATGCAATTATGATTATCGATGTTGAAACAGGAAAAGAACGCAAGCTTACCTTCGACCTCGATGGTATTTTTTCTGTTGAATGGTCTCACGATGGTTCAATGTTAGTTTTTGTCGGACTTAAAGTACCTCAGTCTGATATTTACACGTACAATCTAAACACACAAGAACTAAAAAACCTTACAAATGATATTTTCACCGATCAGGATCCTGTTTTTTCAGCTGATGGCAAAACCATTTATTTTGTTTCCGACAGAGGAAGATATACTTCACCGGAACTGATTCCAAAAAACTTCCGTATAACTCATTACGATTATGGACAAATGGATCTTTATGCTATTAATCTTGAAAGCGGTAGTATCACACAGATTTTAAATTTACTACACAGCACTGAAAGTTCTCCACGCCCCTCTCCTGATGTAAAGAAACTACTTTTTGTATCGGATATTAATGGAATTAACAATTTTTATATTTATGACTTTGAAACAAAAACTTATTATCCTATTACGAATTCTATTAGCGGTCTCTATCAGCCCTCCACTTCGTATGATGGAACAAAACTTGCATTTGCTTCGATGTATGAAGCAGGCTTCGATATATTTCTTCTTCTTCATCCTTACGACCGAAGACTAACTGTAACAGAGCTGGAACCGACAGAATTTATAAAAATGAAGTATAATCTCCCTCGCACTGAAAAGCCAAAAACAATTTTACCACAAACCACTGTTTCCGATACTTTTCATACCAGAAATAACGTAACCATATTGAGTGGCAGTTCAACAACTGATATGACCTACTCAGAACGCGCAAAGGCTAATTATTCGGATGTCATTTTTTCGCCTGATATGATTGTGCCAACTCAAAAAGATTCAACATTTCGGACAAAAACATCTCAGACAGATAATCTTGATAGTGAAGGTAATTACATTCCACAACGCTACAAATTAAACTTCACCCCTGATCTTATTTATGGTACAGCCGGTTATAGTACAATTTATGGTCTCGAAGGAAGTACAATTTTTGCATTTAGTGATATGTTAGGAGATCATCAGATTATACTCGAAACAAATTTAATGATCGATCTTAAGAATAGTGATTACGGTATATCTTATTACTTTCTCCCTTTACGTACCGATTTTGGTTTTCAGGCATTTCATAGTGCACGTTTTCTTTATATTTACAGTTTACTCTATCGCTTTCGCACCTATGGTTTTACAACTATTGCATCTTACCCTATAGATCGTTTCCAGCGTATCGAGGGTGGTCTAAGCTTGCTTAATCTGTCGCGTGAAAATCTCGATTTTCCAGACGATCCTATTCAGGAACGTCAATTGCTGCTGCCGATAGTTTCGTATGTTCATGATAATTCTGTTTGGACTGGTGCATGGTTCGCACCGAATAACGGATCACGATTTAACACAACTTTTTATGGAACACCAAAAATTGGGAAAAATGGGCTTGATATAAAAACAATAACAGCAGATTACAGAAAGTATATTCCTATTACAAAAGATTTTCTTTTTACATACCGATTATCAGGTGGTGCAAGTTTTGGAGCCAACCGACAGTTGTTTTTCCTTGGAGGCACTGAGGGTTGGTTGAACTATAGTTTTAAAAACAACGATATTCCGATTGTGAACGTCGAAGATTATGCTTTTTTTACAACTGTTCTCCCATTACGAGGATATGAATATAACGCACTAAATGGTTCATACTTTGGAATTGCTAACCTCGAATTTCGCTTTCCATTAGTTAAATACCTTATCTTTGGTGCTTTGCCCATCGGTTTTACAAATATTCTCGGTACTGCCTTTATCGATATTGGATCTGCCTGGTCTGATTTTTCAACATGGAGAGGAGTTGGTAAAGATCGCTATGGTAGTACAGTTCCTCAGGATTTATTGATTAGTACAGGTATCGGCACTCGTATCGGTATTTTTGGATTTCCGCTGCGAATTGATATAGCATGGAAATTCCTCTACTCAGGTTTTTCCGAACCTCATTATCTCTTTTCTCTCGGTGCAGACTTCTAACAATTATTCTTGAGGTGATCTCAGTCTAATCTTTTGTGTACCGGGAAGCAAACCTTTTTCAAGTATTAACCGTTGTCCCTCTGTATGTGTAACGTATGCCAAAAAACCCGCAGCAACATTTCCATAGGGTTTACGACAATAAATAAACAACGGTCTGTAGAACGGATAGTAACGTAAATGGATATATGCCGCATGTGGTATGAATGATTTCCCAATTGCATTTTCAGATATTGTGTATAATGTATCGCTACTACCTTCTGAAGGAACTATCTCTAATACTTTTAGTCCTGTTGCTTCATTCCAATAACTCTGTGGTATAATTGCCAGTACATTTCGTTGTTCCTTTGCATACTTTAATGCTTCTGAGTGTGATTGGGTGCGGATAATATTTGATGTTTTAATTTCATTTAGAGAAAGTCGTCTGAGAAAATACGGGATTAAGTCGGTGGAATCTTTTATAGCTACAGTCAGCTTACCTTTTTCTTTTACATTTGGAAGTTTTTCCCAACCTTGTATTGAACCACTAAGAATATTTTTAATATCTCCGGTTGTAAGAGATTGAACACCATTACTTTCATTCACTACAAACATTACAGCATCGTAAGCAAACAGCGTTACTGTCATTTCGGGAGAAATAGATCGTGCGTTATTAAATTCAACGTCATTAAGCGGTATGGTTGTAAAACATATACGTAATGTATCTTCAAGAAATTTACTTACTGCTTCTTCCGAAATCGTTATACTATAGGTAATATCAGCCCCGTGCTCTTTGTAAAGTGACATAAATTTTTCAACCTGAGCAATAAGTACGGGCGCAATTGATTCAGGAATGAGAATATGGGCTTTCCCTTTTGTATTCGTTTCCTCCGGCTCCTGCTGACAGGAAATAACAAAAACTGCCATTAATAAAAAAACTATGATTTGTTTCATTGTCATTCTCCTTTCGTTTTAACTTCAACACGTTGGAGTAATATTAAGCCAATCAGTAGAAATAGCCCAACAGAAAGTATCGCAACACGTTGATTTGCAAAACTGGACATTGCACCGAAAACCAGAGGACCTAATATTGCAGATGCCTTCCCAAAAAAGGAATAAAATCCAAAGAACTCTGTCTTCTTTTCAAAAGGAGTCAGTGTAGACATTAAGCTACGGCTTATCGACTGCGATGATCCCATGGCAACACCAGCCAACACACCAACAGCATAAAAAATCAATTTATCAGGCACGGCGTATGCAATGAGTACTACAATAAGCCACAACATCAATGTCAAACTTAATGTTTTTTTGTGTCCTAAATGATCTGCTATAACTCCAAAAATAACAGATCCAATAAGTGCTGATGTCTGAACCATAGCAAAGAATAGCACAATTTCAGCTAGTGTAAATTGAAGTGTTTGATGTGCATAGATAGAAGAGAATACAATGATGGTATTTATTCCATCGACATATAAAAAATAAGCCAACAGGTAACGTGCAATATTTTTATACTGAGAAATTTCTCTGAAGGTATTTCTTAACCTCTGAAACCCGACCATGAAAAAAGAAAAGCGAAAATTTGTTGTTCGTTGTTTATCCGGCAAAAAAAGAAAGAGCGGGAGCGAAAAAATTGCAAAGAATACAGCAGCTATAAGAAAGCTGAGACGTACATTTGGTATGTTTTCCGTCGTAAAACCATGTTCATAAAGTGGTAATGCCACAAGCAGAGTAACCAGTGAACCGGCATATCCCATTGCAAAGCCGTATCCCGATACCCGACCGTAGCTTCGTTCAGTTGTTATTTCCGGTAAAAAAGAATCATAGAAAACAAGTCCAGCTTCGAATCCGATATTGGCAACTATAAGCAGAACTATAGCAGCAACAATATCTGATGGGCCAACAAAATACATTAGAGATGTTGAAACAATGCAAAGAATTGTAAAAAGAGCCAGAAAATTTTTTTTCCCTGCACCAAAATCTGCTATTGCACCTAGCACTGGTGAGAGAAGTGCTACGCAAACCATCGATATACTAAAAGCCATTCCCCATAAAAAATCTCCTTCACCACCACTTACAACAATTTCCTTAAAATAGAGAGGATAACCAACGGTAAGAATAAGTACATAGAAAGAAGTGTTTGCAAAATCAAATAAAGTCCAGGAAAGAATTTTACCTTTAGTTATTCCAGTTGATTGTTGTGGTGTGCTCATTTAATATTTTTCTTCTTCAATGTGGTATCAAGCAGGCCACGCCCTGATTTTTTTAGCTTTCCTTCTTCCTTTAAATCGCTAAGCACTGAATCCAGAATACCATTAACGAATTTATCACTCTTATCAGTGCTAAATAAACGTGCTATTTCGATTGCTTCGTTAATTGATACCTTTGGGGGAATATCTTCAAAAAACAGAAGCTCACATATACCCATTCGTAATACAATTTTATCAATAACTGCTAACCGGTCAAACTCCCAGTGCTCAACTTTTTTACGTATAATCTGGTCAAGCATTTTTGTTGAATCGATAACTTTTCTAATTAACTCTACTGCAAATTTGAAACCTTCTGCATCTTTTCTTAAATCTTTAAGAACATATTCTATAATAGCATCAACTGGTTCATGCGATAATTCATAAGCATATAATGCCTGTAATACCTTTTCCCTAATAATTCTTCGTTTTAAGCTCATATTTATGTAACAGTCATTTGTGTATAAAAACATCTACGAGTAACAAAATAAACTTATGGAAAAAAAGGTACTGAGGCAAACAACACCTCCATTCTTTATGTTCAATCTCCAGGTACGACTCGTTGATTTCATTACACTTTTTTCGTTTATTTAGAGTGTTGTGTGGGATTGTCTGTAATGGAGAGGGAAGGCAAAAGTGTAAGATTCATCTATACTCTCCATTGTTCGAGGGCAATCCCTTTTCTATAACATTTCAATGGTGAGAGATTATTATGCAGGAACTTCCGAAAACGTACAATCCAAAAGATGTTGAAGATAAATGGTATTCGTTCTGGGAATCAAACAAATTATTTCATGCAACCGTCAATAAAAACAAAACTCCTTATACAATAATTATACCACCTCCCAATATTACCGGCATACTTACAATGGGCCACGTGCTGAACAATACACTGCAGGATATATTTATCCGCTGGAAGCGCATGCAGGGCTACGAAGCCTGTTGGATTCCAGGAACGGATCATGCCGGTATTGCTACACAAAATGCTGTAGAAAAAGCACTTGCACGGGAAGGTAAACACCGACATGATTTAGGAAGAGAAGAATTCCTTAAACGTGTCTGGCAATGGAAACAGGAATACGGAAGTACCATTATTAAACAACTTCGAAAACTTGGTGTATCGTGCGACTGGGAACGTGAACGGTTTACCATGGACGAAGGTCTTTCGAACGCAGTAAAGGAAGTATTTATCAGACTTTTCGAAAAAGGTTTAGTATATCGTGGAAAGTATATTGTTAACTGGTGTACACATCACCAAACAGCTCTCAGTGACGATGAAGTTGATTATGAAGAAACTCAGGGCACACTGTACTACATTAAATATCCTATTATCGGTACAAACGAATTTGCTGTTGTTGCAACAACACGTCCAGAAACTATGCTCGGCGATACCGCATTGTGTGTGCACCCTAAAGATGAGCGTTACAAACATCTTATTGGAAAGACTGCTCTCCTGCCAATAGTAGAACGGAAGTTGCCTATTATAGCAGATGAATATATTGATTTAAGTTTCGGTACCGGTGTAATGAAAGTAACTCCGGCCCACGATCCTAATGATTTTGTTCTTGGTCAACGACACGAGCTAGAACAAATAAACGTGATGGACGAACGTGGTCGGATGAATGCGTCTGTTCCAAAGCAGTATGAAGGACTCGACCGCTTTGAATGTCGTAAAGAATTAATCAAAGATTTAACAGAACGAGGATACCTTTTAAAAACAGAAGCATATACTCACAACGTAGGTAAATGCTATCGATGCCATACGATTATCGAGCCGTGGCTATCGGATCAGTGGTTTGTTAAAATGAAACCTCTTGCTGCGCCCGCACTTCGTGTTGTGCATGAAAAGAAAATCCACTTCTACCCCGAACGCTGGGTAAAAGTTTACGAACACTGGATGACCAATCTTCGTGATTGGTGCATTTCACGTCAAATTTGGTGGGGACATCGCATACCTGTATACTATACACCAGATGGTAACTACGTTGCTGCGCGCAATGAAGACGAGGCACGTCAAAAACTTGGTGTCGACTCAAACGTTCCGCTTAAACAAGATGAGGATGTACTCGACACATGGTTTTCGTCCTGGCTGTGGCCTTTCTCAACGTTAGGTTGGCCCGAATCCACTGAAGATTTAGCATACTTCAATCCAACCGATACCCTCGTTACAGCGCCGGATATCATTTTCTTCTGGGTAGCACGTATGATTATGGCAAATATGGAATTTATGAAAGGCTATCCAAATGCAGAAGGGAAACCACGCAAAAAAGATGAAGAATTAATTCCATTTAAACATGTTTACTTTACAAGCATTATCCGCGACGCCCAGGGACGGAAAATGAGTAAATCGCTTGGTAATTCGCCAGATCCACTTGATGTGATCGACCAATATGGAGCCGATGCTTTACGGTTTACCATCACCTACCTTGCTCCATTGGGACAGGATGTATTGTTTTCAACTGAGAAATGTGAACTGGGACGAAACTTTGCGAATAAGATATGGAATGCAGGCCGTTTCTTACTCCTGAATAAAAAAGAATTATACAACAGTATCGATATTGATTTAAGAGAACCCAACCTCCAAAATCTCGACCTTGCAGACCAATGGATACTTTCACGCCTGAATCAAACAATCGAGCGCTACAACCAACAACTCGAACAATTTCAGGTCAACGATGTTTCGAAACTGTTGTATGATTTCCTGTGGCATGACTTCTGCGACTGGTATGTTGAGCTTCTTAAAACGCGACTTTATGGCAGCGAAAGTGTATCAACGAAACAAGCCGCTCTTCAACGCGCACTTTGGATTTTCGATCAGGCACTTCGCTTACTCCATCCATTTATGCCTTTTGTAACAGAGGAACTCTGGCAACATCTCACACCTCGTAATGGAGAATCGTTGATGAAGGCAGCATTCCCTGTAGCGAATCTCAAATATATTAATCAATTAATTGAAGAGCGCATGAGCTTTGTTTTCAACGTTATTGAAGCTGTACGAAATATCCGTGGAGAAATCGGTATACCACCTTCCCAACAAATTGAAGTACACCTCCATTTACAAGGTGAAATAGCAGAGCGTATTGCCATCCAAGCAAACTATGTTCAGGGTTTACTGAACTACATCGACCGCCTTTGTAAAGCACGCACAATTCCAAGCTGGCCTTCAGCGGACAGAACAAAACCAAAGCCTGCCGCTTCAGCAGTTGTACAGGGTATTGAAATTTATGTACCTCTTGAAGGGATTCTTGATTTTGAAGCAGAAAGGAAACGATTAGAAAAAGAAATAGTACGTTTAGAAAATTTACTGAGTAGCATCGAACAAAAATTATCAAATCCAAATTTTGTAGAAAAAGCTCCACAATCGGTGGTGCATAAGGAACGTGAAAAGCGCGATTCTATACTTCAGAACTTAGAAAAACTTAAAACAAATTTTGCTGGTTTAATGTAAAACAAATTGGAGACAGTTTGTGCTTTTTCCTGCAGACATCTTAAGAAATGTTGTAAAACTTTTTCAAATGATGTCTCGTGGTTTTCGATCTAGTATAGTGCTCGAAAAGAAAGAAGATCCATCAAAAGGGACAACAAACAATCCCCTTCCGATAACACGTCGTACTCAATGTCCACACTGCAAGCTCGATATTCCCGAAGGAGCAAGGGTTTGTCATCATTGTCACCAGTTTATCAGTGTCAGATTTAACATTGCAAATGTTATAACAATTATTGCTTCCATTGCAGCCGTATCGATGTCGGTTTATTCACTATATATGACTGCAAATCAGGCACAGGTCGAAAAAAATATTCAAAGTCGCAGGTTTCTAATTGAAACGTTACGGAACATGCAACAAATTCAAGACGAACTTCAACTTTCAAGAGAAAAAACATCCAGCGAAACATTAAGTGAAAAAGAAATTTTGCTTCTTAATTACTATCAGGTTCTTTCAAGAACTTTAGCACAGTATATTAAACAGGAGCCCTATCTTTTTTCACGGGCACGATGCACTTACAGTCCCTATGTTCGTCTCCGTCAAAGCCCATCAACACAATCAGCGCAACTCGGATTTATCTTTCAAAACGAAGAGGTGTTTGTATTGGGCAAATTTTCATACACCAAGGGCGAAACCTGGTATTATGTTGCCAGCGCTGACCAGCAAAAAATTGGATGGATGTATAAATATCTTGAATTCATTAAATAGTACTACGCACCTAACCAATATGTCCATTTAAGCATAATTATTGAATTAGGATCAGCTCGTTCCAAACGCTTCATTAATGGTCTGAATTGAAAAGAAGATATCTCCGTATTCTCAAATCGGTTATGATTCCATACTAAATAGATTGTTGAACCAGGAAGATATTCCCACCGTAATACAGCACTTCCACGCAAAGAGACAGAACTAAAATCGGGATTATCAAGTGATACAGGCACAGAAGGTCCATTCCCATCTGCATCAAGTAAATACTTATCAACACTTCCATCTTCAGAATAACGAACCTCAAAAGACGAATTGTTCATCCCATAATATATGAAATCGTTCGAACGCGAACGCTGTAAATAATGGAAATTTGAATAAACACCTTTTGAAAATAATGGTTGTAAAAAGATCTGAAAACTGAGCATTGGTGTCAATGTCCAATCAACTCTGAACTGAGCTGAAATTTCTTTATAATCTAACGATGCAAAAATATACCGTTTACCACCGGTGTATATTGCGGTTTGATCTGTTTCTGTTCTTAACCAATAATCATTCTCATTGCTTATGCTATATTTAGGACCCAATGCTATAGATAAACTTGACCATGGTTGACAAACGAGGTTAAATTGATAATTTCTTGCTCGCCCATTTTGTCCATTATATTCATAGTAATCAAACACCGCCTTAACGTCACGTCGTGAATCTGTTGAATATTCAATATTATATTCGCGGCCATATTTAACATAAATAGCTGGTCCGCCACGTGTTTTGTAAACATCGTAAAATGGAAAACCATATGTGTAAGAACACTCGACGCTATGATAGTTTGTAAATCGATACCACAAATAATTCCAGAGTCCATTAAACTGATTTGTGCCACCAAAATCAGTCGTACGGAAATAGGTTGATAGGAAAACTACTGAACGATAATACTCAGTAGGATCCAACCACCGATAACCGGTAGTAACGTGATAATTGATTACATCTGTTCTAAAAAGAAAACCAAGGTCGTTCGATTCAAATCCTGGGGAAATCCATCCCACAGCAGCATTTAGTACCAATTTCCCACGTTGTTTGTTAAAAACAACCCTACCAGCTGTACCTGTCAACGATGTAGCTGAGCTATCAATTTGTATATAAGAACGATCCGGACGTTGGAAGTAATGAGCAGAATTTGTTTGTATCTGTAACATACGATCTGAGGATCCTTCGATACGTGATACAGCTATCCATCCTGCAAGCATATATTCCTTCTGGTTGTCAAACGATGTCCATCCATCAATACCTCCGATGAATGCGTTTTTGTTTACAGAAGAACGCAAAACATCATCATTGAAAAAACGTTGCGTCTGACCAACGAATGCACCTATTCCTTGCCTTCCTTCGTTAAAATCACGTTGAAGACGCGCAATACTATAGAGAGAAAGTGGTTCTACTTCTGTTCTATAACGTATACCATTCGTATCAACATCAGCATATTCCCGTCGGGTAAGAGCTTCAATAACACCTATATTCCATCCGTCGAAAACTTTTCCTGTCAGTTTAGCGGCTCCCAATATTCGAGTACCTGCTGGCATATTGATAAAGTCATAGTTTTCTACTTGACGTTGTGGCATCCGACCAATTCGTCTGCTATAGAATATGCGCGGTCCTGGCCAATTAAAATTCCAAAAATTTGTTACACCACCAAGTCCGAACGAAAAGAAATTCATTCCTTCTATAAAGAAGGGCCTTTTTTCAGTGTAAAAAGTTTCCACATCTGATAAATTAACAACAGCAGGATCTAATTCCACCTGTCCGAAATCGGGATTAATCGTAGCCTGTAATGTAATATTTGTACCTAAACCAACTTTTAAATCAATACCGGCATTTGAATTATATTTTGAACCATTGTGAAACGGATTATTATGTTGAACACGACGATAATCAGCTTTTGCAAGGACATAAGGTACAACTTCGAAACGTGAAGGAGGAAATATATTTTCTATTCCTATAAGATGAGGAAAACGTGAAACAAATCCACTTTCATTGCGCGGAGTATAAACTAAAAAAGCCTGTTCTTTTTTTCTTGAAATTCTACGTTCTGCATTGACTCCGAACACATATTGTTCCTTATATTCAAAACGAAGTTGTGAAAACGGAATCCTTAACTCTACATTCCAACCTTCAGAAGTTTGTAACGCTACCCCCTCCCATACAGCATTCCATGTATTGTCTCTCCAGTCATCATTATGCAAAACTCCATCGTAGAGTGTACCCGCCGCAGAAATTCCGAAATAAAAACCCGTTCGATGATCATGGTACGTATCAAACATAATAAAAAATGCATCACTTTCATTATCATTATCACGGCGTGCCAGACGTGCTACAATGGAATCTGGTTGGGAATCGTACAACCGCGCAGCTACATAAAGCGCATCATTATTATATGCAATCCAAAGCTCTGTCTTTTCGCTACATAGCTCACCCTGATTAGGATTTTGCTGATAGAATTGTGTAACAGGCGTATTGAACCATACATCCTCATTTAAATATCCATCAATTACAATAGAAGTTGTACTTCTGCAAGCATTAACCGTTTCTAAAAACTGTGGTTTCGCAAAAAGATCGATTGATAAAAAAAAGCTAAGTAAAAACAATATAGATCGTTGATTCATTTCATTACCCTTTTTACACTATTTCCTATAAACAAATACGAAAAAAACGAAGAGAAGTTACCAATAATAATTATTAGTGAAAAAAATTTTTCATTATTCATCCTTTTACTTTCTCATAATAAAACAGAATTGCTTTTGAATAAAAGGTTTTACAATATTTATTACACACTATGCTTCTTACATATTCTGCATATGGCACTGATACTTTACCACCCTTATTTATCCTCCATGGTTTTTTAGGTTCAAAGCAAAATTGGCACTCAATAGCAACACAGCTGAGCAAGCAGTTTTATTGCATCGTGCCCGATGCACGAAATCACGGCGACTCTTTCCATGATGAACGAATGACATATTCGGACATGAGCGAGGATATTATGGCATTAATAAATCACCTTGGCTTTTCAGGCATCAATCTTTTAGGTCATTCGATGGGTGGTAAAACAGCAATGACTATCGCCCTAACGTATCCAGATTACGTTCGTACATTAATTATTGTTGATATAAGCACAAGAGCATTTCCTCCGGCACATCTGGAAATTCTCGATTCATTAAAAAGGCTGGAACTCGACAACTATAATTCACGCAAAGCTATCGATAATGCCCTTGCATTATCGATTAAAGACAACACACTGCGAAATATGCTTTTGAAAAATATTACCAGAACAAACGACAACAGTTTCCGTTGGAAAATCCCCCTCGACTACCTTTTAAACAACTATTCAAACATTATCGCAGAAATAACAAGCACCTCGGTATTTACAAATCCCACACTTTTCATCAGGGGAGAAAATTCTGACTACATCCAGATAAATGATTTACATAGTATTGCATCCCTCTTTCCAAAAGCCGAAATTGTTACAATTACTAAAGCAGGACATAATGTACATATTGATAATCCAATGAAATTTATTGAAACTATTACAGAATTTTTATCAGTAAACAATGCAACTTTAATATAAAATGATTCGTTTTAAATATCAGTTAATAATAAACTTCAAGGAGGAATCATGCGACTTATGACATTCATTATTGTTGTAGCTCTTATTTCCACCCTTTTACCAGTATTGCTTTTCGCTCAAAAGCATTCATCAAAACAACCTGATTTAGGAATTGACATACCATACAAAAAATATGTATTACCAAACGGCCTGACACTCATCGTTCATGAAGATCATAAAGCTCCTATTGTTGCAGTTAATGTTTGGTATCATGTAGGATCGAAGAACGAACGACCTGGTAAAACCGGTTTTGCTCACCTTTTTGAGCATTTAATGTTTAATGGAAGTGAAAATTTTAACGACGATTACTTCCAAGCACTCGAAAGGGTTGGGGCAACAAATCTTAACGGTACAACAAACGAAGATAGAACGAATTATTTCCAGAATGTACCAACATCTGCATTCGATTTAGTACTATGGTTGGAATCCGATAGAATGGGACATTTACTGGGAGCCATTGATCAGGCTAAGCTTGACGAACAACGCGGTGTTGTGCAAAATGAAAAACGTCAGTCTGAAAATGAACCCTATGCAATAGCATGGGACCTCATTGTCAACGCTACCTGGCCATCAGGGCATCCTTACGCTCACAGAGTTATTGGTTCAATGGAAGATCTGAATGCAGCTACATTAAACGACGTGTATGAATGGTTCAAAACATATTACGGGGCTGCAAATGCCACGCTTGTAATTGCCGGTGACGTCCATCCCGATACTGTGTATGAAAAAGTCAAAAAATATTTTAGCGATATCCCCTCTGGTCCGCCAATTGCTCACTTTAACACATGGATTGCAAAAAGAACTGGTGAACAACGACAGGAAGCATTCGACAGAGTACCTCAGGCACGAATAATAAAAGTTTGGAATATTCCACAATGGGGTTCTCAAGAAGGTATTTATCTTGATCTACTGAGTGATGTACTTACCTCAGGCAAAACATCCAGACTTTACAAACGACTGGTATATGATGAACAAATTGCTACAAACGTATCTGCTTTTGCTGATCTTATGGAAATTGCCGGTCAATTTTATATTGATGTTATGGTTAAACCAGGTATTGATCCCAAAATAGTTGAAAAGGCACTCGATGAAGAGCTTGCCAAAATTTTGAAAAACGGTCCGACAGAAAAAGAATTAAAAAGAGTTAAGTCACAATACACTGCAAGCTTGGTCCGTGGCTTAGAACGTATTGGTGGTTTTGGAGGTAAAACAGATATACTAGCAATGAGTCAGGTTTTTGCAAAAGATCCCGACGCATGGAAAAAACATTATGCAATTGCTATGTCTGCAACAACAAAAGATTTACAGAAAGTCGCACAGGATTGGCTTAGTGATGGCGTTTATGTACTAACTATACTACCCTTTCCACCATTTACTTCTGAACCAACAGATTCAGCGCTTCGCAAAACAATGCCAACAACTTCGGAGCCGCCGTCTGGTAAATTACCACAATTTCAACGTGCTACATTATCCAACGGTTTAAAAATTATTCTTGCCGAACGGAAATCTATACCAGCTGTAACATTTTCGCTCTTATTTAATGCTGGCTATGCATCGGACAAATATAGTTCATTGGGCACGGCAAATCTTGCAATGAATATGCTTGATGAAGGAACAAAAACCAGAACAGCTCTCGATATTAGCGAAGAACTTGCACAACTTGGAGCGACACTTAGTACAGGTTCATCGCTTGATATGTCTTCTGTATCAATGTCTGCACTGAAAATCAATTTCGATGCATCACTTGAACTTTTTGCCGATGTTATTCTAAATCCTTCTTTCCCATCCAGTGATTTCGAACGATTGAAGAAACTGACTCTAGCAGCTATACAACGTGAAAAAGTTCAGCCACTCCAGATGGGCTTAAGAGTCATACCTCAATTTTTATTCGGAGCACAACATCCTTATGCAGTACCTTTAACTGGCAGTGGCACCGAAGCTTCTGTTACTGCCCTAACTAGAGAGGATATGATCAAATTCCATCAAACATGGTTACGTCCTAATAATGCAACTCTCATTGTTGTTGGCAATATTACCTTGTCCGAGCTATTACCCAAACTTGAAAAATTATTCTCTCCATGGAAACCAGCACCGATTCCAGAAATGAATATTGCTACCATTAAAAAGCCTGAAAAATCTATGATATGTATTATGGATAAAAAAGATGCTGAACAATCCATAGTCTTTGCAGCGCAAATTGCACCTCCTAAAAACTGGGAACACGATATAACTCTAGATGTTCTGAACACAATCCTCGGCGGTGCTTTTACTTCACGTATTAACATGAATATTCGTGAAGAAAAACACTGGTCTTACGGTGCCCGTACTGCACTTCTCGGGGCACGAAATCAGCGCCCGTATTTTGCATATGCCCCTGTTCAAATAGATAAAACAAAAGAAACTATGATTGAAATAAGAAAAGAATGGACAGAGATTATGACCTCTAGACCAGTAACAGATGACGAACTCGATAAAGTTAAAAACAATCTTATTTTGCAACTCCCAGGTCGGTGGGAAACAAATGATGCAATTCTAAGTTCCATCGCACACATTGTTACATACGCATTACCAGATAATTTTTACGATACCTATACTACAACCATCCGTTCATTAACACCACAAACAATTACAGCTGTGGCAAAAGAGGTTCTTACACCGGAGAATCTTATCTGGGTTATAGTGGGAGACAGAAACAAAATTGAAGCAGGAATACGCGAATTAAACTACGGAGAAATACATTTCATTGATGCGGAAGGTAATATTATAAATTAGACAACAAATAAAACCGACATAATTAATAGTTACAATAATAATAAACCCGTATAGTAATACTTGTGACTATACGGGTTTTTCATATTATTTTGCAAGTGCAACAGAGCGAAATTCGCGCACAACAACAACTTTAATCTGACCTGGATATTCCATTTCCTGCTCTATACGACGTGCAATATCGTGAGCTAGTTGATCAGCAGCTGCATCGTCAACTTTTTCATAGTTAACAATTACACGTACTTCGCGTCCTGCCTGAATTGCATAGGTATTAAGCACACCGGAAAATGATTTTGCTATCGATTCAAGTTTTTCGAGTCGCTTAATATATTCTTCAACTGATTCACGTCGAGCGCCAGGCCGTGCACCACTGATAGCATCGGCTGCCTGTACCAATGCAGCTATAGGATGTTCCATTGGCATATCATCATGATGAGAACCGATTGCGTTACACACAATTGGATGTTCATCATACTTTTTACACAATTCGTACCCAAGCAACGCATGAGGTCCTTCAACGCTACGCTCTAAAGTTTTACCGATATCATGCAGCAATCCCGCTCGTTTTGCAAGCATCGGATCGAGCCTTAACTCGGCAGCCATAATACCGGTAAGGTATGCAACTTCGATACTGTGCTGAAGCAGATTTTGTCCGTAACTTGAGCGGTATTTCATCTTACCAATGTGTTTTACAATTTCAGGATGAGCTGTGTGTAATCCAATTTCGAGTAATGTATTCTCACCTGTACGTATCATTTCTTCTTCAAGTTCCTGACGTACTTTTTCAACAACTTCTTCAATTCTTGCAGGATGAATTCTACCGTCTGCTATTAAACGTTCAAGTGCTAATCGTGCAACTTCTCTACGAAAAGGATCGAAACCAGAAAGAATAACAGCTTCTGGGGTATCGTCAACAATAACATCAACACCGGTAGCTGCTTCGAATGCACGTATATTCCGACCCTCGCGACCAATTATACGCCCCTTCATTTCATCGCTACCAACGTTTAGCACACTAACCGTTGTTTCCAGTGTAAAATCGACTGCCGACCGTTGAATTGCCTGCATAATAACTTTCAAAGCTTCTTTTTTTGCTTCAGCGCGTGCATTATCCCGCATTTCTTTAAGTAGTTGCACCGATTCTGACTTTACTTCTTCGATAAGATTTTGTTGAAGTGCACGTTTTGCTTCTTCCTTTGTGATTCCTGCAATTCGTTCAAGTTTAGCAGTTTGTTCTTCGATTAAGCGCTCTACTTCTTTTTCCCTTTCAGCAAGTCGTTTCTGGCGTTCTGCTAATTCGCGATCCATTGCCTGCAGGGAAGATTCTTTTTTCATTAAAATATCGAGTTTGCGTTCAAGATTTTCTTCTCTGTTCGATATTTGTTTTTCGTATGCCTGTAGTTTATTCCGACGTACCTGAACGTCTGCCTCGAATTCTTTTTTCTTCTTATACCATTCATCCTTTACTTCAAGAAGCTTCTCACGTTTTATGGCAGATGCTTCTTTTTCTGCTTCTTCTACAATTTTTTTCGCACGTTCCTCAGCAGACAAAATTTTATTTTGTCCTATCCGTGCATTCAAGAACCAGCCGAGAAAGAAAGCAATACCACCGATGAGTGCTCCACTTAATACCAAAATATACGCATCCATATTCCACCTCATCTAATTATATTTAAAAAACAAAACCGCACACATCGCCACAATTAAATGTATTTGTAGAACCTCATTCTCAAATACAGTGGGTACCTGCCTGAGTATTTCACACTTCCACAACCCGCTCCCTTCAGGGAATACCTGAAGATCATCGCTGGGATCAACGGACCATGAGTCCTTTGAAATGGCATGTGCTCCACACTCACGAGCCAGATTCCCATATTATAGACTTGTCAGGTTCTATATTTTTGTTTAATTACGGCTGATGGTGCGGCATAGATTTATACTTATTTTCAAAGAACAATCAGTTCAGAAACAATCTATTCTATATCTGATAAACAGCTATCAAAATAATTTGAAAGCTTTTCTATTTCCAGTTCCAATCGTTCCATGTTCGTTGAATATTCTTCGCGTTCTTTTAATAAGTCTTCTGTAATATTTAATGCTGAAAGTACCGCTATAGTTAATGGAGGTTGTTCTGGTAATTTTTCATGTATCTTTGTTAACATCGAATCTACATATGTTGCTACCTGTTTGGTAAATTCTTCGTTTTCACCTCGTAACGGGTACTCATTACCGAATATTTTAACGCGAATACTTTTTCCGTTCATAGTTTCGTCAACTGTTGTTTTATTTTTTACATTGATGAATTCCAACGTCCGATGCCGCTTCCATCAGCTTTATAGGTGAGAATTTATTTTTGCAATCAACTCTCTCACCTTTGTTACTAACTCCTCCCGTTCCTCATTAGGAATCAGGGAGTGTTCGGTTGATTGTAACTCCTTTATTTTTTGTCTTAATGATTCTAATTCCTGCTGTTGCCGTATCAACGCTTCACCACGTTGTTTTGCTTGTTCTTTATAACTATCAAGTTGTGCCCTTAGTTCCTTATTTTCTTTCTTGAGTGCTCTAAGAGCTTCCGAAACAGCATGAGCCTTTTCCCACAATTTTTGGAGTGAAAGCTCTATTTCCTGAATTGTAGGTTTTGGCACCGTCTCAGCCACCTCTCGCTGTTCGGGCACGACTCTTCTCCTTTTAGATGTTCATCCATTGCACTGTAAAGTGCTTTTATTTTCGCAATACTCCCCGACACTGGTTTTGTACTGCCTGAATTATCGCTTCTATAGTAACATCAACTTCTGCATCGGTTAAAGTATGATCGTACGTCTGAAATTCCAATGAATATGCAACGCTTCGCTTACCCGCTCCGACCTGTCCGCCAGTGTAAAGATCAAATAAAATTACTTTTTTTAATAACGGAGCTCCTGCATTATTAATTACTTTCTCTACCTCTTGATGAGTCACCGTATTGTCTATTATGAAAGCTACATCGCGTCTGACAGCCGGATATTTAGGTAATTGCTCAAATTTTATATCTCTCACACGATGACTGCGAAGTTGATCAATATCGATTTCACAAACATAAACAGCCTGATCTACTTCGAGGTATTTACAAATATCGTCTTTTACTTTGCCAAAGAACCCGATTTTAGTATCTCCTATTTGTACGCCAACACAATCAGTAAGAATAGGGCTGTGAGTATCATAATAAATAAAACGATACTTGTCAAGCTTCAACTTACGGAACAATCCCTCAACCTCTCCTTTAAGGTCAAAGAAATCAACCTCTTGTGGTTTAGTACGATACGATAACGGTAGCTTATTACCGCTTAGAAGAATCAGTAGGTGTTGATGTTCATTATATGCATCAAGTTCGTTGTCAGGTTTTTCCAAATTTCGATTAAAAACAGTACCTATTTCAAATAATCGCAAATCCTTAATGCCTCTGTTGAGATTATGGAGTGCTACGCGTAACGATCCCGGAATCAGGCTAGTACGGAGAACTTCCATCCCTGCACTGACTGCATTGAGCACTTTTATTGGTTCTCCGCCGGCAAGACGGGCGGTTGCAGCATCAAGCATACTAATCGTCAGTATTTCATTAAACCCACTACCGCAAAGATAGTATCGCAATTCCTCTTCATAATCATCTGTTTTTATTGTAGCTCCAAAATCGATTGTCGAGCGTGTTTTGGTTTCAATATTGTTATAACCATATAGTCGTGCTACTTCTTCAATAATATCGATTTCTTCCTTCAAGTCATTACGGAAATGCGGAACAGTAACCAGAATAATATCTTTCGATTTTGATTGTACACGGAGATGCAACCTTTTTAGTAAAGAGATAATTTGCGCTTTTGTAAGTGAAATTCCAATAATATCATTTACTCGTTGAATTCTTACTGAAACAGTAGTTTGCTTTTTCTTCTTCGGATATATATCTATAAGTCCTTTCAGCACCTCTCCACCAGCAAGCTCAGCCATTAGTTGAGCAGCTCGATTGATCGCATAGACTATCATATCAATATCAGCATTTCGCTCGAAGCGGTAGGAAGATTCAGTAGATAATCCAAGATATTTTGATGTTCTACGGATACAGGATGGGTCAAAGTATGCACTTTCGATCAGAACATTGACGGTGGTATCTGATATTTCCGTATTTGCTCCACCCATTACACCTGCAATTGCTACCGGTCGTTCGGCATCGCATATAACTAATGTATCGGATGTTAGAACACGTTCTTTGCCGTCGAGAGTAATAAATTTTTCACCGTCGTTTGCGGTCCTCACAATAATTGTATGACCAGCAAGCTTATCATAATCAAATGCATGCAGGGGATGCCCCGTTTCGAGTAAAACATAATTTGTAATATCAACAACATTATTAATTGGCCTGATACCAAGTGAAGATAGTGTTTGTTGCAACCATTGTGGTGACGGTGCAATTTTTACATTCCGTACAACCCTTGCACAATAACGTGGACAACGTTGGGAATCAGAAATTTTTACAGTTGCCGCTGATGATGTTGGTATTTTGCTTTCTTTAATTTGTATCGGTTTAAGACGGATTTCTTTTTGCACTAATGCACTAATTTCTCTTGCAATTCCGATGTGACTGAGGCAATCTCCGCGGTTGGGAGTAATACCAATTTCATAAATAATATCTGTGCGATTGAAATATTTCGCCAGTGGTGTACCGGCTTTTGTATTTGACTTTAGTATTAAGATACCACTTTGGTCGTTTCCAATACCCAATTCATATTCTGAACAAATCATTCCGTAGGATTCTACACCACGGATTTTTACTTGTTGAATTGTAAAAGGTTTGCCATCCGGATTGTGTTGATTCTTTTTTATTATCGCACCGATTAATGCTACAGGTACTTTTTGACCGGCAGCTACATTCGGAGCTCCGCAGACAATCTGAAGTATTTCTGTGCCAACATTAACTTTACAAACAGTTAATCTGTCAGCATTTGGATGTTTTTGTGTTTCAAGCACCTCACCCACTACAAAATTTCTATACTCTTCTGATTGATCCTCGTAACTTTCAACCTCAAGTCCCAACATCGAGAGTTTTTCGGCAAGTTGTTGAGGTGAAAACTGAAATGGTACAAATTCTTTAAGCCAGCGATGAGAAACCTTCATTGTTCTGCTCTCTAAAATTGTTTAAGAAAACGAACATCGTTTTCATACAAAATGCGAATATCGTCTATGCCATAGCGAAGTAAAGCAATACGTTCTATACCCATACCGAACGCAAAACCAGTTACTTTTTCCGGATTATAGCCTGCAGATTTGAATACATTAGGATGCACCATTCCTGCTCCGCATACTTCCAACCAACCAGAGTATTTACATATGCGGCATCCTTTCCCATTGCAAAGGAAACATGTAATATCCATTTCTGCGCTCGGTTCAGTAAATGGGAAAAAACTTGGTCGGAAACGATATTGAATAGAACTTCCGTAAAACTGTTTGGCAAATGCTACCAGAGTACCCTTTAACTCTGAAAAACTAACACGTGTATCGACATATAATCCTTCGATTTGATGAAATGCAACCAAACTGCGGGCACTGATTGCTTCATTACGGTATGTCCAACCCGGCATAATGGCTCTGACCGGTGGTTGTTGTTTTTGCATTACACGAATCTGAACCGGAGACGTATGAGTACGTAATAATATTTTATCTGCAATGAAAATAGTATCCTGCATATCCCGCGCAGGATGATCGGGAGGGAAATTCAAAGCTTCGAAATTATACCAATCACTTTCAATTTCCGGTCCTGTTTCAACAGAAAAACCCATGCTGACAAATATTTTTTTTATCTCCTCCATTACCTGTGTTACGGGGTGTTTTGTACCTATATGCTTTGGATGCCCCGGCATTGTTATATCGATTGTTTGTTGCTGCAGAGATAATTTTGATTCCAGCAATTTTTTTCTTTCTTCAAAAAGCTGCTGTGCTTCTGTGCGAAGTTCGTTGAGGAGTTTACCAATATTTGGTTTCTGTTCAGGAGGTATTGTTTTCAATGAATCGAAGAGAGTTGGAATTCGACCACTACGTGCAAGGAATTGAATACGAACCTGTTCAAGTTGCTGAAGCGTTTCGGCTTGCTGTAGCGATTGCAGGAAATCGTTACGCGTTTGTTGCACTACATCATCCATATATTCCGCCTTCTGTTAATCAGCGTTGAGAAGTTGAGCTGTATGGGCTTTTTGTGCCTTCAAAATCATTTTCTGTACAATCGGGGTTAATATGCTTATTTGCCTACCAACCCCGATGTCAGACAAAAGCAAGAGGTTATACTGTTGCGTATTTTACAATTTCGCCGAATGTTTGCGGATAGTTTGCTGCTAAATCTGCAAGCACCTTACGATTAATAGTTACATTTTTCTTATTCAATGCTGCAATAAGTCTCGAATAAGTGATGCCATGTAAACGCGCCGCAGCATTGATGCGTGCAATCCAAAGTTGACGGAATTCGCGTTTTTTCGTTTTACGGTGCTTATAGGCATGTTGCAGTGCTTTTTCGACATGGTGTTTCGCAACAGTATAGACTTTACTTCGGGCGCCCCAGTAACCTTTCGCTTGCGCTAAAATCTTTTTGCGCCGGCGTCGGGACGCTACTTTATTTTGTGAACGAGGCATAGCTTTTTCCTTTCTCCAATACTACTACGCTAAAAGAAATTGTTTTACCTTACGTACTTCAGTTTTATCAACGAGTGTCGGCTTGCGTAAATGACGTTTCCGCTTTGCTGACTTACTGGTCAAAATGTGGCTTCGGAAAGCTTTTCGACGTTTGATTTTACCGGTTCCGGTTATCTTATAGGTTTTTAACGCACGCCGACGGCTTTTCATTTTTGGCATAGTCTTTTACCCTTCTTTTTGTTGTTTATTCTCTGCCGGCTTTTTCTTTTTATCGGGCACAAAAATCGCTACCATTTGCCGGCCTTCCATTGTGGCTTCCTGCTCAATTCGAGCAATGTCTGAAACTTTTTCTGCAAAACGATCTAACAACTCTTTCCCCTGCTCCTGATATGTAATTTCACGACCTTTAAAAACAACAACAGCTTTTACTTTATTACCATCCATTAAAAACTCACGTGCATGACGTGTTTTAAATTCAAAATCGTGTGTATCTGTATTAGGATGAAATCGCAGCTCCTTTACATGAGTAACATGCTGATGTTTCTTCTGTAATTTATCTCGCTTCGATTGTTCATATCGATACTTCCCGAAATCCATCAACTTACAAACTGGTGGATTTGCATTTGGAACTATTTCTATTAAATCTACTCCTTGTTCCTGTGCAATTTTCAATGCTTCCGGAACTGACATAATGCCAACTTGTTGACCATCTTCACCAATGACACGGACCGATGGTGCTTTTATTTCTGTGTTAACACGTACACGTTCTTGCTTAATAGTTATTTCTCCTCTATTGTGAGTGATTTTGTTTCGATTGTATGTTTTAAAAGGTTAATAATTTCTTCTATTGTTTTAACACCACGGTCACCTTTTTTATGGATACGTAGCGCCACTGTTCTGTTGGCTTTTTCCTTTTCCCCAACAACCAACATCACTGTTACTTTTTGTAATTCCCAATCTCTTATTTTGTAGCCAATTTTTTCATTTCGTTTATCTACTTCAACACGAATACCTGCATTTGATAGCAACTGGTAAAGTTCCCCTGCATAATCGATCACGGCATCCGTAATAGGTAAAACGACAGCCTGAATTGGAGCAAGCCACAGAGGAAACTCGCCTGCAAAATGTTCAATTAAAATTCCAACAAAGCGTTCAAGCGACCCAAATGGAGCACGATGAATAATGACAGGACGATGTTTTTGACCATCACTTGCAATATATTCAAGCTGAAAACGCTCCGGCATAACATAATCTACCTGCACTGTTCCCAATTGCCATGTACGCATCAATGCATCTCTGACCATAAAGTCAATTTTTGGTCCGTAGAATGATGCTTCACCCAGAGCAATTGTATATTCAAGCTTCATTTCATCAGCAACTTCCTTAATTTCACGTTGAGCCTGTTCCCAAAACTCTGTCTGACCGCCATATTTCTCGATATTCTTTTCATCCCTATACGAAAGGCGGGTAGTAACATTCATTCCAAAAGTTTTGAAAACCAGTTGTGTTAATTCTATAACTGCTTTTACTTCATCTTTGAGTTGGTCGTGCGTACAATAGATATGTGAGTCGTCCTGTGTAAACCCACGAACCCGAGTAAGACCATTCATTTCGCCCGATTGTTCATAGCGGTACACGGTACCGAATTCTGCCAACCGTAAAGGCAATTCACGATACGATCTTGGCTTTGACATATATATTTGATGGTGATGCGGGCAATTCATGGGCTTGAGGAGATATGCTTCCCCTTCTTCAATTACAATTGGTGGAAACTGAGAATCTTTATAGTAGGGATAATGACCCGATGTTTTATACATCTCAAGGTTTCCGATGTGAGGAGTAACGACACCCTGATAGCCGCGTTTCTTTTGTTCTTCACGCAAAAAATCAATTAATGTTTCACGAATGATTGTACCTTTTGGCAACCAGAGCGGCAAACCGGCACCAACTTTAGGTGTTAACAGAAAAATTTCTAGTTCCTGACCTAATTTACGATGATCTCGTCTTTTTGCTTCTTCAAGCCGATAAAGATGTTCATCCAATTCCTTTTTATTGGGAAATGTAACGCCATAGATCCGCTGGAGCATTTTATTCTTTTCATTACCACGCCAATATGCTCCTGCAATATTTAGTAATTTAATTGCTTTTATGCGACCTGTCGTCGGGATATGTGGACCCGAACATAAGTCGGTAAAATTTCCATGATGATACAAACTAATAGGTTTGCCTTTTAAATCTTCAAGAAGTTCAAGTTTGTATTGATCACCTTTTTGCTTGAAGTATTCTACCGCTTTTTCCCAACTTACCTCTTCTCTGACATAAGGTACATCCCGCACTGCAAGTTCGTACATCTTGTTTTCTATTACCTGAAGATCTTCCTTTGAGAGCAATCGATCTCCAAGGTCAATATCGTAGTAAAACCCCGTTTCAATAGCTGGACCGATTCCAAATTTTGCACCGGGGTATAAAGCCTCTACTGCTTCAGCCATCAGATGCGCAGAGCTATGCCAGAATGCATCGCGGCCACCTTCATCAGTCCACTTCAGTATTCTGATAGTTGCATTCGTACGAATCGGACGATTGAGATCCCAGACCTCACCGTTTACTTCAACAGCAAGGGCATCCTTCGCAAGACCTTTGCTGATACTTTCTGCAATTTCGCAACCCGTAATACCAGCGGAATACTCTTTTATTGTACCATCCGGAAAAGTAATTTGAATTTTTGTTTCCATGTCTCGATAAAAAAAATCGGAACTCCGTCCGATTCACTTATTACTCACTATTACCATTTTACTTCTTGTGGGCTCTATAGGACTCGAACCTATGACCTCTACCATGTCAAGGTAGCGCTCTAACCAGCTGAGCTAAGAGCCCTTCATTATAAAACGCAATGATAAGTATAGTGAAAAAAACGATGAAAAACAACGATATCATGGTTATTTGTTTCCCATTAAGTCAGACGATTTTTATTTTTTCTTTAAAGTTTAGATATTATTTTTACTTGTTCTTAAGTAAACATTTATAAATATTCTATTTTCAATTTTGAGGTTATGTTATGAAACTACAACTAATCGTTACCATACCTTTTTTAATACTTATTTTCATAGCTTGTTTCAAAACGTCAGAACAAGCTGAACCAGCTTTAAAGGATGTATTTCGCGATTATTTTCTGATTGGTGGTGCATTAAATGATGATGTTGTTTCAGGTAAAGACCCTCAGGCTGCGCAGATTGCCATAAAACATTTTAATACCATCACAGCAGAAAATGTGATGAAATGGGAAATTATTCACCCACATCCCGATACATTTAATTTTGCACCTGCCGACCGCTTTGTTGAATTCGGTATAAAACACGGAATGCACATCATCGGCCATACACTTGTCTGGCACAGCCAAGTACCACGCTCAGCTTTTTTTGATAACAAAGATAATCTCCTCAAAAGAGATGAGATGCTTGCTCGTATGAAGCATCATATTGAAACTGTAATGAAGAGATATAAAGGGAAAATTCATGGCTGGGATGTGGTTAATGAGGCATTTGAAGATGATGGTACTCTCCGTCGAAGTTTATGGACGAGGACTATCGGACCCGATTTTATTATTAAAGCATTTGAATATGCCCAGGAAGCAGACCCCTCTGCCGAACTATATTACAATGACTACTCGCTTGATAAACCAGCCAAGCGCGATGCTGTTGTAAAACTGGTACGTGAACTCAAAGCAAAAAATATCCGAATAGATGGAGTGGGCATTCAGGGTCATTGGGGAATGGATTACCCAATCAAAGAAGAACTCGATGCTTTTATTGATTCTATTGCTGCATGCGGTGTAAAAGTAATGGTGACAGAAATGGATATTGATATCCTCCCCCGTTCATTTGACTATATGGGTGCTGATGTAAACATTCGCGTTGAACTACAGGACGAAGTAAATCCGTATGTTTATGGATTACCAGACTCAGCACAACAAAAATTAACAAGGCGCTACGTTGATCTCTTCGAACAGCTACTATCACATAAGGATAAAATTACACGTGTCACATTCTGGGGTGTTTATGATAAAACATCGTGGCTCAATGATTGGCCTATACGTGGTCGTACAAGTTACCCTCTCCTCTTCGATCGCAATTACCAACCCAAGCCGGCTTTCTATGCCATTATAAATCTTGTAAAGCAAAAATAGTTTACTTACAAATTAAGGAGCCGTAAGAAATACCGTACGGCTCCTTTTGGTATATTCTTCTTTACTTAGCTAACAGCATACTTTTTGTTTGTATTCCATAGTCTGTTTCGAGACGGTAGTAATAAACTCCACTAGCATATTCACTTCCATCAAAACTGATAGTATATACACCCTCTGGTTGATAACTATTAACAAGTGTTGCAACCTGACGTCCCAGTAAATCATACACAACCAACTTTACATTCGATGCTTTGCTCAACGAATACGTAATATTTGTTACCGGATTGAATGGATTAGGATAATTTTGAGACAATGAAATTGTTGCTGGTGTATTTACCGCTTCCTCGTTGACAGATGTTGGCACAGATACAAAAATCGGATTCGAATAAAACCACAAATCATCGAACGCAGAGGCTGCTGTAGCAGAAATCAATGTATCGGGCAACGGATTACCGTATGCATCTGTTTCATTTATTTTATTTAAGGGATGATTTGTACCCCGAAGTCTGAAATACATTGGCTTTTGAACGCTGACTGTGTAAGTAAACGAAATAATTTCACCGTTACGTGTCCACTTCTGACTAACTATACTGTTTGCATCACTCTCGCCACCGTTATCATCAAAACGTGCAATAACTTTTGTCGTCGGATTCGTAGCATCTGCATACTCTGCAGTACCTGGTTGTTTTAACCCTGTAACCTCACCGGCAATAATATCAATATGGTGTAAAGAGGGATTTTTGTAATCGCTGTAGGTATTATAATTATCTTTATTTGGATCACGAACCGTTACTGATATAGTTACCTTGCCTTGTGCATCCGGATGAGCCCATTGACCCATCGATACATTATTGACTTTAAAACTCAATGAATCAATTAAATCACCACTAACTATCCATACATCTCCGGATTTCAAACCATCGACGAGCGATTGTGGTGTTAATTGTTGTCCGACATTTACATACATAACATTGTATTCACCTGGCCAAAAATCAGGACCTGTTCTCATTGCGCTATCACTTCCTACTGCATGACAATCGGAATTTGTATACAGCCACCACTTGCGTCCTTCGCCAAGTAATGCATCCCACAATCCTCCAACCTTTGCTGCAAAAATTCCAACACCTCCGTATGTACATCCACCTGTTGTATTATATTTTTTTGAATATTCTCCCCGTTTCGGACCTTTTTGATGACCTGGCATACTTTCGAAACCCATTGCAAGTGATGGCCCGGCATTACTAAAATCTCTGAAATCAGCTACAGTATAAGAATTCTTTCTTTCAGGATGATTAAAGATTACCCAACTTGTTGTTGGATGGTTTTGCTGAAGCCATTCTATAGCCTCAATTGCTTTTGCATGGCCTGTTTGAGTACTTTTTGACCATCCCTGAAGCATACCACCGGATGTATCACGATCACTATTATCATATTTGTATTCAAATTCTGCAAGAGGTATACAATTGGGGTTTTTATCAAATTGATTTGTTAAAATTCCTACAGAGCAATGTTCGTGACCAGGTACATTCCATTCAACACCCAACGCAATGAGTTTCCCCGGATATGTTGCCCTTGCTTCAAGTATTGCCGGAAACATAAAATTCCTGAGTGCTTGCCACTGCCACATACGTTGATGGCCTCCGCTTGACATCGAATCACCAATAATTGGCTTCGGGTTATATGAATCCCAGTATCTTCCTGCATTCATTTTTTCATCAAACGGTGGAATTGTATCCAGCTCCCCTAATGCATCCATCGTAAACCCTCCACCATGTTCGCTATTTAACCACCAATCCAGTTGATATTTATTACTCATATACATCATCGTTTTCATTGAATTCGAACCATCGGTAAATGTAGTATGCTGATGTAAATCGCCTCTGAGATATTTTTGTGCAGAAAGATGTTGACTTGTTATTAAAAAAAACAAAAGTAAGCATAAACGTTTGCCCATACTGACTCCTTATTATTAATTTGAATTTTAGTGAATTAGATCAATAATCCTGTTTTGAATTTACAGGACAATGGAATGTAGTAGTTTGAAGTAAAATCGGTATGAGTAAACAGTTACGGCAGCATTAGAAAATTGTTAATCATTTTTGAAATACTTTTAATTAATAATTAATGAATTTAATCGACCGATAATATCTCTTCTATCAATTCATAAAAAGCAATCAATATAATCTTTTATCAATGTTTATTTCATACTTTAATCATTAAACATTAAGGATGGATTTCGCTTATGATTTAAAAGAAGATTGGATGTCTTCAGAGTTATTAACAAAACCTATTAGAAAAGCTCTTAAGTATTATACATATCATTACTAGATATACAGGAGGACCGCGCTATTTTTATTGATTTCTTAATGTCTTGAGAGAATCTCAAATCAGGATAATAAATAGTAGCTTTCCCGACTTATGTGGGGAAAACATCTGTCTTAATTACTGATATACAGTTTGTTTTTTAAAAAATGCTTTACTATTTACTTTTTAAATAAAAAATAATAGCAGTTGGTGTTTACCTGACTTGTTCAACTCTTTTGATTTCTTGATGTTCGAGCATTAAAGCACGTTCAATTCCCGCCCGAAGGGTCATAATCGACATTGGACATTTTGCGCAGGAACCAGTCAACCGTACCTCAACGATATTGTCCTCTCTGATATTTGCAAGTTCAACATCTCCACCATCAATCTGAAGGTGAGGACGAATGCGTTTCAAAGATTCTTCAATAGCTTCGTAGGAAAGCATAGTCATTACTGTAGTAGAATTTCAATTTTTGGTTGTTGTGGTTTCCCTAAATGCTGAATACTTATTTGCGCTGCTAATTGACGTGCAATTTCTCTAATACTTTTTGCCTGTGCTGATTCAGGATTTGCATGCACAATTGGATCACCATCATCACCGGCAGCACGTATTAATGTATGGATAGGAATTTCGCCGAGATATGGTACATTTAATTCTTCTGCAGTCCGTTTGCCACCTCCATTGTCAAATATATTTTCACGATGACCGCAATGGCCGCAAATGTAATAACTCATATTTTCAATTATGCCAAGTACTGGTACATTTACTTTGTTAAACATTACCAGACCCTTGCGTGCGTCGGCAAGAGCAACATCTTGCGGAGTTGTAACAATTACCGCACCTGTCAATGGAATCGTTTGTGCTAAGGTAAGCTGTATATCGCCAGTTCCGGGGGGAAGATCGAAAATAAGATAATCCAGTTCGCCCCAATTTACATCTATCATAAATTGTTTTACTGCACCGCTTGCCATTGGTCCACGCCATATTACCGCTTCCATCGGATTTACAAGAAAACCAATAGACATAACTCTGACACCATATTTCTCAAGTGGTTGCAATTTATTTGCTATTACTTTTGGTTTTTCTGTTATTCCAAACATCACTGGTGCACTCGGACCATAGACGTCGGCATCAAGCAATCCAACCTTTGCACCATCTATTGCAAGTGCAACTGCCAGATTTACTGCAACTGTCGATTTACCAACTCCACCTTTACCACTTGCAACAGCTATAGTGTTCTTGACACCGGGTAGAATTGCTTCTTTCTGAACGTTTACATGCGCTCGCACACTTGAAGTTAATGTAATTTCTATATTTCCGATATCCGGAAACTCAGCACGTAGAACTTCTTTACATTGATCAACAAACCGATCCCTCACAGGGCACGATGGTGTTGTTAACTGTAAATCGAACTTTACATTTTTTCCATCGATTGTAAGATTTTTAACAAAACCAAGTGTTACTATATCCCTATGTAAATCAGGATCTTTTACGTTTTTTAACGCTTCCAGAATTGATTGTTCATTGAGATCTTTCATTTTACTTTTTCCCCGGAATAGATTATCCTTTTATCACACCAATAGGTTGAAGCCGAACTACCTTTAAGGCAATACCAGCCTGATGCATAACATCAACAACTTCGTCAACATTTTTATACGCCTCCGGTTTTTCTTCTACAAGACCTGCTTTTGACGCACCAAGCACTAAAATACCTTGCTGACGTAACTCTGAAACCAGTTTATCAGCTGATTCATTTTTCTTAGCGGCATGGCGGCTTAATGAACGACCAGCTCCATGACATGTAGAGCCAAATGTTTCTTTCATTGCTAATTCAGTACCCACTAACACGTACGATGCTGTACCCATACTTCCTGGTACCAACACCGGATGACCAACATTAAAATACATTTTTGGTACGCCTGTTGTCTTTGCAGGGAATGCACGCGTAGCACCTTTTCTGTGAACCAATACCTTTTTTATTTCTCCTGCAATACTATGAGTTTCTTCTTTTGCAATATTATGTGCAACATCATATACAATGTTTAGTTGCCCTCTACCAAGCACGCGTGTAAAGGATTCCCGTATCCAATGAGTCATTAATTGACGATTGGCAAAAGCATAATTTGCCGATGCAGCCATTGCTGCGAGGTAATTTTTCCCTTCTTTTGATTGGACCGGTACACAGGCAAGCTGACGATCGACTACTTTTATTTTATATTTCGCCATCCCTCCATTCATAATATCAAGATAATCTGTACACACCTGATGTCCTAATCCGCGGGATCCACTGTGAATCATAACACAAATCTGATTCTGACGGAATCCGAATACCGAAGCAACCGCATGGTTATAAATATTGGTAACAACCTGGATTTCGATAAAATGATTTCCTGAGCCAAGTGTACCCAACTGTGGTAACCCACGTTCCTTTGCTTTCCTGCTTACAACAGACGGATCTGCGTTTTGAATTTTTCCGCCTTCCTCAATAAACTCAAGATCTTTTTCTTCACCAAAACCGTGATCTACAGCCCATTGTACACCTTGTACAAGTACTTCATCGAGTTCATTGTAGGTTAATGTTAGCCGTCCACTCTTTCCTGTTCCACATGGGATTGAACGGAAAAGCTCCTTAAGAAGATGTTCCAGTGACGATGTTACATCATCTATTACAAGATCTGATGCAAGTAAACGCACACCACAATTAATATCAAAACCAACACCACCGGCAGATACAATTCCCTTTTCGAAATCTGAAGCGGCAACACCACCAATCGCAAAACCATATCCCTGATGAGCATCAGGCATTGCAAGAGAACGACCGACGATACCCGGAAGTGTTGCAACATTTGCAACCTGTTTTACTGTTTCATCTTTTTCGATAGCTGAAATAAGATGGTCACTAGCAAAAATGAGACCCTCAGTCAGCATCCCTTCACGATACGATTTCGGTACAAGATATTTATATGGTGCAATACGCTGAAGCATTGGATTTACACATCAAAAAATATTTTTGTTCTCCATATACCATCCTCAGATTTTTGTACAAATAGTTGATGGTATGTCACTGCTTTTATTTGAACGCATACTTCGTTTGGAATGTTCCTTAGTTCTGCAACCGAGACCACAGCATCCAGAGCTGTTTGAGAACAAACAGCAAAATCGGCATTTGTAAAAATGTATTTTTTCGTCTCGAAATAGAACAGCAATTCCGAAAGCCAGCGCACAAGCAATTGTTCTGCATCGCGTGCAACAAGTTTAATACGAATATCATTTATTTTTTCAATTTCGTATTCACCTAGCATAATTGAAAACATTCCCCGTGCAGCTATTGTAAAAAGACCCTCGAGGGACGAAGCACGGGCTTCCAATCCGATATCAGAAGGGTGTTCGAGAAGCTGAAAAGTTTCCACGCTAATTTACTAATTCTCTGCCTGTTAATCGTTTTAAAGCTTCGAGGTATAGCGCCGATGTTTTAAACACAACATCATCGGGTAATTTGGGTGCTGGTGGTTTCTTATCGAAGTTAATTGATTCGAGATAATTACGGAGATATTGTTTATCGAAACTTTCTTGTGGACGTCCCGGTTGGTACTTATCTTTTGGCCAAAACCGTGATGAATCGGGTGTAAGTACTTCATCAATGAGAATCAATTTATCATGTTCATCGAGTCCAAACTCGAATTTTGTGTCTGCAATAATAATTCCCTTTTCTTCAGCAAGCTGTGCGCCATGTTGGTAAATGGCTATTGACAATTCACGTACCTGCTCAGCAAGATTTTTTCCGATTAGATGAGACATTTGTTCGAATGTAATATTTTCGTCATGCCCGACTTGAGCTTTTGTCGTTGGTGTAAATATCGGAGTATCAAGTTTTGAAGACTCAAGCAAACCATCCGGTAAATGAATGCCACAAACACTCTTTGTTTTTTTATATTCACTCCATGCAGAACCAGATATGTAGCCACGTACGATACATTCAACCGGCAATGGTTTAGCCTTTTTGACCCATAATGTACGATCTTCCATCGTACCCCAGTATGGCTTACAGATTAGTGGAAAATCATAATGAATACTTGAAATAAGATGGTTTTGAATAATATCTTTTGTTTGTTCGAACCAATAATCAGAAATTTTTGTAAGTACCTTTCCCTTATATGGAATGCCCTCGCTCATTACAACATCAAAAGCAGAAATTCGATCGGTGGCAACGATAAGCAACGAATCTCCGAGATCGTAAATATCACGTACCTTTCCGCGATTTATTAACTTTAATTGCGAAAAATTGGTTTCTATTACTACTGGTTCAAGAAAGCTTGTTGGCATTATCACACTCCTTTAATAAAATGTACACTGCAGTTGAAGTGCTTGTTGTAATCGCTGCAAATAAATTGATCGTTGTATTTCCGTTACATTAAATTGTTTTAGATGATCATTTACAAATTGTACATCGAGTAGTTGGTAACCCCGTTGTTTTAAATTATTTACAAGATATACCAGACATGCTTTTGATGCATTCGATACCCTTGTGAACATCGATTCTCCAAAAAAAGCTGCACCAATTGCAACACCATATAAACCGCCTGCTAGTTGCGAGTCCTTCCATGCTTCTACACTGTGAGCAAATCCTAATTCAAAGAGCCGACAATAGCTTTTAATAATTGCCTCCGATATCCAGGTATCATCACGATTGCTACATTCGCGGATAACTGTTTCAAACGACGTATTAATTCTTATTTCAAAGATATTTTTGCGAATAACTTGTCTGAGACTTCGTGGAATATGAAATTGATCGAGTTCAATTATTGCCCGAGGGTCGGGCGAATACCAACGTATTGCTCCCTCTTTATGTTCAGCCATTGGGAAATAACCACGACAATAAGCAGACAGGAGCAACCCCACGTCAATATTATCTGCATGTTGTTGCTCCTGAACTCTGATCATTTTTCTATGTTAATCTCCCAGACAGGTACCTACTGCCCGAGCACAAGCAATAAGTTGTGAATCAACCGGTACAGTACGTAACTGCAAAATTGCTTCCTTCACAGGTACAGCTGTCACTTCCGTTCCTTGTAAACTAACCATATATCCAAATTTTCCTTCAGCTGCCAGTTGAAGCGCTTTATAACCGTACTGTGTTGAAAGTATCCGATCGTATGCAGTTGGACTTCCACCTCGAAGAATGTGTCCCAAAACTACCGTACGTGTTTCAAGCCCCGTTTCTTCTTCGATTTTTTTTCCGACAAGTTCACCAATACCACCAAGTCGTATTGGATCTGTGCGTTTTTTATCTACTTCTTTAACAACCAAATCTCCTTCGGCAGGTTTAGCTCCTTCGGCTACACAAATTATACTAAATCTGTTGCCGCGTTTGCTCCTTAATAAAACATGTTCATAAATTTTTTCCCACTTGAAAGGAATTTCGGGAATAAGAATTACATCTGCACTCCCAGCAATACCTGCTCCAAGCGCAATCCAGCCGGCATAGCGACCCATAACTTCTACAACCATCACACGATGATGTGCGGATGCTGTTGTCTGAAGACGATCGAGCGCTTCGGTTGCAACATTGACTGCCGAATAGTACCCAAATGTAACATCAGTGGCAGCCAAATCATTATCTATGGTTTTAGGAACTCCAATCATATTCAAACCGAGTTCCGTAAAACGATTGACTATGTGCATTGTACCGTCACCACCAATTGCAATTAATGCATCAAGTTTCCAATCTTTGTAATTATGAATAGCATGACTTGAATAATCGAGCACTTCAATACCTTTTGGTGTTTCGACAGGAAACATAAAAGGATTGCCTTTGTTCGAAGTACCAAGGATTGTTCCGCCAACATTGATGATACCTGCTACGTCTTTCGGAGTTAATTCTCTCATTCGGCCTTCAACAAATCCTTCGAAACCGTCGAGTATACCGATTACAGTGGCTCCGAATTCTGTCATTGCAGGTTTCGCAATACTGCGAATAACTGCATTGAGACCGGGACAATCGCCACCACCTGTTAAAATTCCTATACGTTTTAGTTTATTTGCCATGTTCTTTCTTTCAATAGTGAAACATACCTTTGGTAAGATACGAAAATATTGCTCCCTTTACAAAATAAAACTGAGGTAATTCCTATTTCAACTTCTGCCGTTTTTTTATAAAATCAGTTTTTCTGCTGTTTTTTATATGGTTGTAAAATCCGCTCGACGTATTTTCCTATCACGTCGAATTCAAGATTTACCATATCATTAGGTTTGAGATATCGAAAAGTAGTTACTTCCATTGTATGAGGAATAATAGATACCCCGAAAATGTCTCCCTTTAGTTCAGCAATTGTCAGACTTACCCCGTTGACAGCTATTGAGCCAACCGGTATTAAATATTTGACAAATTTTTTTGGCACTTTAATCCAAAACATCCAACTACTTTCTCGTGGTTCAATGCTTTTGACTTTTCCCATTCCATCAACATGGCCGAGCACAAAATGCCCTCCCAACCGACTGTCCGGCAGAAGTGGACGTTCGAGATTTACCGGACTCCCAATAACTAATGTACCCAGCGTTGTTTTCTTTAAGGTTTCTTCAACAGCTTGTACATCGAATGTAGTTTTTGATCGTTTGATAACCGTTAAACAAACTCCATTTATCGCTATGCTATGATCTATGTTTAGACCTTTAAGAGTTTTTTTCCCCTCAATAGTAAAAATAATACTTCCGCCGCTTTTTTTTATGCTTTTTACAAAACCTGTTTCTTCAACCAAACCTGTAAACATTTGTTCAATCCTTTATATTACTTTTGCTTCAATATAAATATCTGAACCAATAGTTTGTACTTTATTGAATTCAAGTCTACGTGGCTTTGACAACCTCATCGGTTTTGGGAGAGTAAAACTTACTCCACCACCCAACAGTGTTGGTGCAACAAAGCAGTAGAGCTTTTGTATATACCCTTCTGAGAAGAATTGTGAAATAACTGATGTCCCTCCCTCGATCATTAGAGAAGTAATTCCCAGACGAGAGAGAACTTTTAACAATCCGGATATTTCTATTTTTGCAGATTCTCCGATTCCGTAAACTTCTACACCTTTTTTTTCCAGTTCAACTACTTTTTTTCGATTTTTCTCCATCGCCGGTATTGAGGTTATAAGTATAGTACGGGCATTTTTAGTTATAAAAACTTTTGCACCGAGAGGTGACGTCAGCTTGCCATCAAGCACAATCCTTACAGGATTTCTGCCATGGACAAAGCGTACGGTAAGTTCCGGATTGTCTGTGACAACAGTGTGTGCTCCGACCATTACAGCATCATAGATACTTCTGATTCTATGACCTTCTGCTCTCGATTCTTCTGAGGTGATCCATTGGGATTGTCCGAAGGCATCAACCATTCTTCCGTCAAGCGTTTGAGCTACTTTTACAGCTACGTAAGGCCTTCCCTTTTCCATTGCATAGAAAAATTTTTTGTTGAGTAATCGAGCCTCTTCTTCAAGAATACCAACAGTAACGGAAATTCCTGCAGCTTTTAGTTTTTTAATTCCACGCCCTCTGACAAGAGGATTTGGATCCTTTACAGCTATAACTACTTCTGCTACACCTGCTTCAATTAATGCATCAACACAGGGAGGAGTTTTTCCGTAGTGGGCACATGGTTCAAGATTTACATACACTGTAGATCCCTTTGCTTTGGAACCAGCAACTTTAAGTGCATTGATTTCGGCGTGTGGACCTCCGTATTCTCTATGATATCCCTCGCTCACTATTTTATTGTTTCGTACAATTACACATCCTACCATGGGATTAGGATGCACGTTACCAAAACCTTGTTGGGCAAGCTCGATACAACGAATCATATACTTGGTGTGTTCATCGTGTGTCATTTCCATTCTGCCTTCAATAAAGTGTTACTATTAATATTTAATACCCTTGCAGCTGATCCGTCCTTTAAACCAATTTCTACTAATTCTGAACTACCAACATACAAAAAAAGTTCATTTATTTTTGCATCACCATATGTTGCTGACCAATCAGAGATAGTTTTTCCCTGAATGGAAAGCGCAGCAAGTGTTGCTTTTGCATTCTCTAATGTTGGAATCCGGATATTGGTAATAATATTTCCGAAAACATCGATGTGAAGTATTTTTTCTTTTCCTGCATCTTCTTTTGTAAATACAAAAGGTTGCTGAAGTTGCGGTAAATCTGTTTGTTTTGCGATTGATTCAATTTCATTTCCCTGCGAAAGGTATCCAATAATTGGTGCGAAAATATCGCGTCCATGAAAAGTTGAAGATACAGAAACCGGCAGAAAGTTCTTACACTTTTCTAACTCAATTTCGAAGAGCGTACTATTTTTTTCTTCCCAAAATAAAAAATTCAAAACACCATTATTTGGTGCAACAAACAGATATGAATAAGTTTTTAAGCACACTATTTTTCGCGATGTACCCACGCCTGGATCAACAACAACAAGAAACATTGTGCCTTTTGGGAAATACTTATACGAAGCCCATAGTAAGTACCCTGCCTCGTCAATATTCATCGGTGTTACAGTGTGCGAAATATCGATAATGGTTAATAATGGATTATAGGAACAGAGTATTCCTTTCATTGTACCAACATAGTGATCTCTGATTCCAAAATCTGTCAAAAGAGCAACTGTTGCTCTTTTATAATTGTGTTGACTATTAATAGTCATTTATTTTTAACGCTTATTGCCTTACCACGCTTTGCCGATTTGTAAATAAAATTGACTATTTTCATCCGGTGAACTGCCTCTTCACCCGTTGAAATAATCGGATGTAATCCACGTAAAGCGCCAATCCAATGCTTCAACTCGTTTTCGTATGATTTCCGATAAAGAGACTGGGGTGTTTCTATTGTTGCAGGTGCAACGTTGACTAAATTATCATGCATACGTTTAATTATCCGGAAAGGATTGAGTGAACCACTCCCTTCCGAACCATAGCAATCACAATAGAAGAAATCTGTGGTAGACTCAAATGACCAACTAACTTCTACTGTTAGTGTTGAACCATTTTTCATTTTAATAAAAATAATTGAGGTATCTTCAACATCTTTAGTCATGTGCGAATAATTTGTTGCCATGACTTCCTTTACTTCAGGATATCCCATCATCCAAAAAGCGAGATCGAACATCACAACACCGAGATCGAGTACTACCCCGCCCCCCGATTCTGTTTTTTTTGTAAACCAATGAGAATTCTCATTAAGTTTTTTGAACCATCCTGCCTTTGCATAAAATATTTTTCCAAGAGCATTATCTTCTATAAAGCTTTTTAATATCATCGCATCTGGTCGAAAACGGTTATTCATTCCAACCATAAGCTTTTTGTGGCTCTTCTTTGCAGCTGCTACAATTTCATCTGCTTCTTTTGCTGAGCGTGCAAGTGGTTTTTCGACTAACACATGACGCTGTGCCTCAAATGCAGCTATAGCCATATCTTTGTGGCAGAGTGTTGGTGTACATATAATCACTGCATCGAGTTCCTGCTCTACTACTAACATTTTTTCGTAGTTATTATAGTATCGCCTTACCCGAAATTTATCTGCAACAAACTGTGCTTTCGCTCTTTCAATATCGCAAACAGCTATTACTTCAACGTCTGGCATTTTTGTCAGAATTGGTAAATGAGTTGTTTGTGCAATACTTCCTAAGCCGACAATGCCTATTCGTATTTTTTCCATATACTCATGCCTCTCGTTTCTGGTATGACTGTTCACTTTCCTGAAGTGTATGCTCTGCAATTTCAGCAATACCTTCGGCATCGAGTTTTAAAAGATGATATAGTTCCGACGGCGAACCATGTTCAACAAATTTATCCGGTAATCCGTGAAGTCGTATTGTTACGGAGTCTATACCCAACTCTGTTAATGCTTCTAGCACAGCCGAGCCAAAGCCACCATGTATAACATTATCTTCTACTGTAAGAATTACTTTTATTCTCTGAACAACATCTGCTAGTAATTCCTTATCGATAGGTTTTACGAAACGCATGTTTACAACTTCGGCTTGAATACCACGTTCTTTAAGCAATTCTGCTGCTTGCAGAGACGGATAAACCATTGACCCTATAGCTAAAAGAGCTATATCAGTGCCACCGCGTACAATTTCCCCTTTACCAATTTCTAATTTTCGGAATGCAGGTCGAATCGTAACCCCCACTGCTGTACCACGTGGATAGCGAAGCGCTATTGGCCCTTTTTTATATTCAATTGCGGTATAGAGCATATCGCGTAATTCCTGCTCATCCTTTGGTGCCATAACCACCATTGATTGGATACAACGAAGATATGATAAATCGAGTGCGCCATGGTGTGTCGGACCATCAGCACCAACGATTCCACCACGATCGAGTACAAAAACCACGTGCAGATTTTGAATTGCACAATCATGCACTACCTGATCAAAGCCTCGTTGTAAAAAAGTAGAATAGATTGCAACAACTGGTATTATCCCTTCTGTTGCAAGACCAGCAGCAAATGTTACAGCATGTTCTTCAGCAATTCCGACATCGAAGAAGCGATCAGGATATTTTTCCTGCAAATGTATTAACCCTGTACCATCGGGCATAGCTGCTGTAATTCCAACAATATTTTTATTTTGCTCGCATAGTTCTACTAATGCTGTTCCGAATATCGTTGTATAATCTTTTACATTGCTTTTCTTTGGATATTCTTCTCCAGTGAGTTTATCGAAAGGAGCAACTCCATGGAGGCGAGTTGCATCACGTTCGGCAGGTGGATATCCTTTCCCTTTTTGTGTGATAACGTGAATTAATAAGGGACCCTTCATATCCTTTACATGATTAAAGAGTTCAACAAGTTTCCCAACGTTATGACCATTTATCGGTCCGAAGTACCGGAAGCCCAGTGCTTCGAACAACATACCTGGCGTTACCACTGCTTTAATACCCTGTTCCATTTTCTGAGCAAGCAACCGAAGACGATCACCGAATGCATCAAGTTTTCCTGTCAGATCCCATACATTAGCCTTGAGCCTGTTATAAGCCGGATGTGTTAGCATTTCTGTAAAATATTCATGGAAAGACCAGCCACCCGGATTGAGCGATGAGAGCGATACCATTTGATTATCATTGAGTACAACAATGATATCTTTTTTCAGCAAACCAGCGTTATTCATAGCTTCGTATGCCATCCCACCGGTCATCGATCCATCACCGACAATTGCAACAACTTTGTATTTTTCTCCTTTTAAATCGCGTGCAGTAGCAATACCGAGTGCTGCAGAAATAGCTGTACTCGCATGGCCGGCACCAAACACATCATACACACTTTCGTCGCGTCGTAAAAAACCACTCAGTCCACCAAGTTGCCGTATGGTAGTCATACGGTCGCGGCGTCCTGTTAAAATTTTGTGCGGATATGCCTGATGACCAACATCCCAGATTAATTTATCATACGGCGTGTTAAAAACGTAGTGAAGTGCAACTGTCAACTCAACAGTACCAAGTCCTGCACCAAAATGTCCACCAGTTTTCGATACACAATCTATCAGGTAATCACGCACTTCTGCACAAACAGTTCTTAATTCATTCTGTGCTAATTTCCTCAAATCAGAAGGGTCATTGATATTAGTTAAATATTGATATTTCATCGGTGTCATTCTTCTTCCTCTGCTTCAAACTCTGAAACCTTAAAACTGCCATCTAAAGTTTTTGTTAGTTTCTTAATACGTAACTCAGCCTGCTGGAGTTTTTCGTTACATTCTTTCGATAATTGAATCCCTTCTTCAAACAACGTTAATGCATCATCGAGCGTTATTTGTCCTTGTTCTAATATTTCGACAATTTGTTCCAATCTCTGCAGCTGTCCTTCAAGAGATTGTTTGCTTTGTTTCTTCGACATTTACGAAACTCTCTCAACAGTTGTTTCGACTATACCATCATTGAATTGGATGTGTACAGTATCCTGTACTGCAAGCTGCTTTTTGCTGCTTACTATCTTTCCCTCTTTTCGAATAATTGCGTAGCCACGCTGTAGCACACGTTGAGGATCGAGTGCAACGAATTGATTTTTTACAGCATACACTCTCTGTTTATATAATTGGTAAAGATTTACCACAGATCTTTCGAGAGCACGTACAAGTTCGTCGTGCTGTTGGAAATACTGACGCACTAAATCCCTCGGTTTATTGAATGAATAACTCCTCACTGCATATCGAATTCGATCTTTAAGACTTTCTACCTGCATTGTTATGAGTTTTTCCATAGTATAGCAGAAGTTAGCGATTTCTGCAATGATTTCGTTCTTATCACGTACTACAAGTTCAGCAGCAGCAGATGGGGTTGGTGCCCGAAGATCGGCAACAAAGTCGGCAATACTAAAATCTATTTCGTGGCCAACTGCACTAATAACAGGAATTTTTGAAGCAAATATTGCACGGGCAACAATTTCTTCATTAAAAGCCCAAAGATCTTCAATCGAACCGCCGCCACGTCCTACAATTAAGACATCTATATCTCCATATTCATTACATGCTTTTATAGCTTCTGCAATTTCTTCTGCTGCTCCTTCACCTTGTACACGTACCGGATAAAAAAGGATTTCGACCATCGGATTTCGACGGGAAAGCACGTGTAACATATCACGTAGTGCTGCACCTGTTTCAGAAGTAATAATACCTATTCGCTGAGGATATCGAGGTATCGGTTTTTTATATTTTGAATCGAACAACCCTTCTGCAGCAAGTTTTTTCTTTAGCATTTCAAATCGCAATTGCAAATCACCTACACCAACCGGCTGTAATTGATCGACATCCAGTTGATATGAACCTCTGGGAGGATATACTGTTATTGAACCACGGACTACCACCATCATTCCATCTTCCGGTTTACAGGCAAGAGATGGAACTCTGCTACGCCAAAGTACAGCAGAAAGCTGAGCGCCTTCGTCCTTCAAGGTAAAGTACATATGACCAGAAGTATGGTATTTGAAGTTTGATATTTCGCCCTGTACCCACACGCGTGGAAATGTTGTTTCTAAAGAAAACTGGATGCGCTGCGTTAATTCACTGACAGTAAGAATATTCTTATCGTTACTCATTCATTCCAAAATACGAATAGTTTATTGTACAAACAACCTGATATAATAAACTCTCTCGTTACTACAAAAATCCCTCGTTAATTTAACGATACACTTGCAGGTACATTAACAGATGTGAAAGCAACTGAATAGAAAACAACATTTTCACTCATGGGTTTTATCAGAAGCGTCCCTGCTTGTATGGCGGGTTGCGAAACAAGCTGATATAAACGTCCATTCGATACTTCAACAAATGATTCACCAGCTTCCGAGATTTGTATATCATGACCCTTACATACCTCTGATAAATAGCTACCATCAGAGATTACCATCACCTTTTGTGCATCGTCATTTTTACTTTCTATGGTAGCATACACTTGCTGAGTTTCGTATGGAACAACAATATAGTTATCAGTTTCGCTATCATCGATTGCATATATCCGATCCCGTTCACAAACCCACAATCCGTTTAAATAAAATCTATTGGGAAGGTAAAACTGAGGATCAACATAATGTGCTCTTAATTCGCGATTATAACCTTCCGGATTGCCCAGCATACCATAATTATATCCTAAAGGAATATCAATTGAATGACGTTGTTGTCGGATTGGGCTAATATCATTCATTTTTATACTAAAGACCAGTTCTTCCGATATTTCTGTGTCGTAACGACCAACACTTAGTAACTGACGAAGTGCACGTTCAAATTCAACAACACTATCTTCTTCATACCACCTGTAACGTATCTGGTTGTCTTTATCAATAAGACACAAGGTAGGAAGTGTATATACTTGATATGCAGTGGTTATTCGCCATTCATTATCGAGAACTATAGGATACCAGATATTAAACCTATGGAGTGAATGCGCAACCACATTCGTTTTCTTTCCAAAACTTAATAAGGGAGCATGAACTCCTATCACTAACAAGCCATCTTTTCCATATTGTTGGTACAGTATTCTTGTGTAAGCAATTGTTTCCAGACTTTTGACCGAAGCGCAATCAAAAAAATGGAGGAGAACAATAGTGTTTTCCAGTTCATGAAGTATAATTGGCTCAGAATTTATCCATGCGTTACCGCAAAGATCCGGCGCTTTTCGATATATAGTTTCAAAACCCATTTATATCTTTTTTTTCAATAATGCTCGTAACTCTTCCATCAGTAAATCGCAATGAGGTTTTTCCATAATATATGGTGGTAGCAAACGAATAACTGTTGTATTGGTACAATTAACTAGCATACCTCGTTCAAGAAGTGTATCTACAATACCCTGACCTTCAAAAGTAAGATCGATGCCGATCATACACCCCCTACCACGTACTTCTTTAATGAGTGTTGGAAATTCTTTTTGTAATTCTTTTGCCCGTTCAATAAAGTAAGTACCTATTTCTGCTGCTTTCTGCATCAATCCTTTGTTTACAATTTCTTCCATCACAGCACATCCTGCTGCACATGCTACCGGATTTCCACCAAAAGTTGTTCCATGATTACCATACGAAAAAACATTTGCAACGCGTTGATTTCCCAAAATTGCACCTAATGGCAATCCACCACCGATGGCTTTTGCTAGTACTACAATATCCGGTTCAATTCCTAAATGTTCGTAACCAAAAAATTTGCCAGTACGTCCAACACCTGCCTGAATTTCGTCTGCAATTATTAAAAAGCCGTATTTCTTCCGAAGTTCAGTCAGTGCAGTTGCAAACTCATTGCTTACAACATTAATTCCACCTTCGCCCTGAATACTTTCGAAAATGACAGCCAAAGTACGTTCATTTACTTTGCTGATTAAATCGGGTACACAATTGAAATTTATTGCTCCTGTATTTGGCAAAAACGGATCATAACCATCGCGATACTTTGGTCTTTCTGTTAACGAAAGTGCACCCATTGTGCGCCCGTGAAAAGAATTCGTTAAACAAAATAGTTCTGTTTTATTGTGCTCTTTTCCCCACTTACGAGCTAATTTGATAGCACCTTCTACAGCTTCGGTACCGCTATTTGAAAAGAATATTTTCTTCATCTGTGGTGCAGCATTCAGTATCCGCTCTGCCAGTTCTAGTTGTGTATCCTGAACAAAGTAATTTGATACATGAATGTAACGACGAATTTGCTTTTCGATAGCACCAATAACTGCCGGATGCGTATATCCGAGAGCATTCACTGCTAGTCCACCGAAATAATCAACTAATCTCTTGCTCTCTTTTGTGTAGAGATAAACTCCTTCACCATAATCAATTTCAATTGGTAACCGGTGATATGTATTAAAAAAGAGTTTACTTTCTTTTTGCAGTAGAATATTATCCACGATTTCTTTCACCTTTCCATTGAATTAATAGTCTATAAAAAAATTCTACAGTTTGCTCAAGTTCTCGTATTGTGCTATTGTTATGTATTACAAAATCGGCTTTTGAAACTTTTGTACGCTGTTTCCATTGTGCTTCGTAACGAAGTTTAATTTCATCTATCTGCACTCCATCTCTTTCAGCAACACGTTTCATAGATACATCTTCGTCCGCTTCGACTACAATAACCACATCACATATTGTGTCCCAGCCAGCCTCGAAAAGTAACGCTGCTTCTATAACAACGAAAGGAATTGCCTGTGTGTTTAGTAATTGAATCTGCTTGAGAATTTCCTGATGAACGAACGGGTGTAACAATTGCTCATATTTTTTTCGCAACTCTATGTTTTTAAAAATTTTATCTGCAATGTATTGCCGATTTAAACTTCCGTCTTCTTTAAAAGCCTGGTTCCCAACCAATACTGCAATTTTTTCACGCAGCATTGGCTCCGATACACTCAGTTCTTTTGCGATAACATCGGCATAAAAAACAGGAATTCCCTTTTTTTTGAATAATTCACAGACGGTGGTTTTTCCACTGCCGATGATACCTGTAACACCAACAACCATTTTATCATTTTTCGAAGCCATATCTTACTTTAAGTAAATAAATTCATTCATTCCTTGCAAGCAATTTAAATACAATAATAATGCTTTTTAATAGTTTTTATAACATATCGTTCCAATTTTGTGCTTCAGGCAACAGTACATCTTTACAATTCCACAGTTTTTTGATTTCGTTAGTCACATTTTGTATTTTATACCAAGTGTAACGGTAGTGAGTTCTATTAAATGAAAAATATACTGAAAAATGTTCCTTCCCTTCTATTTACCATAATATTTTCTATCATACCAACATTTTCTCAGGTTACTAATATTCAGTTCATACATCTTACCACAGAACACGGACTTTCTGCCACATGGGTAAGAACTATCTATCAGGATCAATACGGTTTTATTTGGATTGGTACTGAAGAAGGACTTAATCGTTTTGATGGTATAAATTTTAAAACTTACTACAGAACCGTTGACGATTCATTTTCGTTAAGCAGTAGCAGTATTTCTTGTTTATATGAAGATTACAAAGGCAGACTATGGGTTGGTACTCGACAAGGTCTAAATATTTTCAACAGAGAAACAGAGAGATTTTTACGATTACCTCAATTCAATACAAGCCAGATTACCTGTTTTCTCGAAGAGAGTAAAAAATATTTTTGGATAGGTACTACAATAAACTTATATAAAATTAACCTTGAAAATGATAGTATTGTCGAGCAATACGACCCTGCCGACATAGTACCGACTAACATACAACCTATTGGTAATAATATTTATTCTCTACTTATCGATAGCAAAAATAATTTCTGGATAGCAACGGGGTATGGATTGCACTTATTCGATCGTTCGAAAAAGAAGTTTATTAATTTTCTGCACGATGAACACAATCCCAATAGTATTGCAAGCAATGATGTACGGAAAATTATTGAAGACCCCTATGGTCGGCTTTGGATTGGTACATCAGCAGGTCTGGATGTACTTATTTATCAAAATGAAGAAGCTCAAAAAGCAATCTTCTACCATTATAAAAACAAACCAGATAACCCGAACTCTCTCCCTCAACAAACTATACTCGATTTATTGATCAATCAAAATAATTTATGGATTGGAATTGAGAATGGTGGAATTGCAATTTTACCTTTAACAAAGGAACTACCAGAAAACCGGTTTATTTTATATAAAAGTGAACAACACAGAAAGTATTCACTTAGCAATAACTCTATTTACTGTTTCTTTAAAGATAAACAAGATATACTCTGGATTGGAACATTTGGAAACGGTATTAATTTAGTTACACCACAGAGCATGAACTTTCTTCATATTTTAAGTGAACCAGGTGTGTCTAATTCATTAAGTAATAATCAGGTTAATACATTTCTCGACGACGGAAATGATATTTGGATAGGAACTGAAGGTGGATTAAACAGATATAACAAAAAAACAAAAACATTCTCCTACTTTACACATAATCCGTTGGATCCAACAAGTATCGGTTCCAACGCAGTTTGGGCATTATATAAAGATAAAGAGGGTAATTTATGGATCGGCACATGGAGCGGCGGTCTTAATCGTTTCAACTATCGCACTCAAACATTCGAAAGATTTCTCCACAATCCATTAAACCCTCATAGCATTGGAAGCAATAATGTTTTTTCGATACTGGAAGATAGTGAAGGAACACTCTGGATAGGTACAATGGGTGACGGTTTAAATGTACTTGATCGTAAAACAAAAACTTTCAAACACTATAATACTTCTAACTCCGGCATATATACAAACTTTGTTCAGGCAATAGTCGAAAGTAAAGTAGAACCCGCACTGTGGTTAGTCAATAATACAGCAGTTGCACGGTTTGATAAAATCAAAAAGGAATTTAAAATCTACACATCCAATCCGTCCGTTAAAAATAGTCTAAGCAGTAACAAAATTGTTTCTATTTATGAAGATAGCAAAGGGAATTTATGGTGTGGAACAGCACTAGGTCTTAACTTATTAAACCGTGAAAAAGATAACTTTATTATATATACAACAAAAGATGGTTTACCACATAATTCTGTTAATAGTATAATCGAAGATGATCTTGGCAACATCTGGCTTGGGACAAATAAAGGATTGGTAAAATTTATCAATGCTGTTAATACACCACTAGAACCTCGTTTTAAACATTATACTCTTGAAGATGGCTTACAGAGCAATTCATTTGGACGCCGGTCTGCCTATAGAGCCCCTGATGGTTTACTTTATTTCGGTGGCACAAATGGTTTCAATATTATCGATCCATCAAACCTTGTTGAGAACCACTACATACCACCTATTGTAATTACTGATGTATTCGTAATGAATAAACCGTTTCCTATTGGCACAAAAGGATTTCGCTTCAAACCAAACACACAGGATGAACTAGTTTTTTCTTACAAACAAACGGTGCTCACATTTCATTTTGCAGCACTAAACTATATCGCACCACAAAAAAACGAGTATAGTTATAAATTGGAAGGTTTTGATAATGATTGGATCTTTATTGGAAATAACAGAAGTGTTACTTATACGAATCTTGATCCCGGAGAATATATACTTCGTATCAAAGGTTCAAATAACGATGGCAAATGGAATGAACAAGGAACAGCTTTAAGAATTGTTATTCAACCACCTTTCTGGAAAACGTGGTGGTTCCGCAGTTTAGCAGGATTATCCATGGTGTGTATTGCATATCTCTTCTATCGGCACCGTCTCCGACAACGCGCAATTGCTGAACAACTGAAACTCGATGCAATAATAGCACAAGAACGCAAAATGTTACGCACATTGATCGATAATATACCTGAAAAAATTTATGTGAAAGATCGGAATGGAAAATATATCATTGGTAATAAAACACTCATTACCTTCCTCGGAATGGAAAACGAAGCGTCTCTTATAGGGAAAACAGATCAGGAGATATTTAAACCACAATTTGCATCTCTTCTAAATCAATACGACAACATTATTCTAAAAGAAAGCAAAAGCATTTTCGAAACAGAGTTTTCCGTTGAAGAGAAGGATGGTTCAAGATGGATCTCTCTTACAAAAGTACCACTGAAAGATAGCACCAACATCATCATAGGTGTTGTTTCGATTATTCGTGATATAACAGCTCACAAAAACTATGAGCTCGAACGCGAAAAGTTAATATCTGATTTGCAACAAGCACTTGCCGATGTTAAGACACTGAGCGGATTGTTACCAATTTGTTCAAATTGTAAAAAAATACGCGACGATCAAGGCTACTGGACGCAGCTCGAACTCTACATTCAACAACATTCCTCAACAAAATTTACACACGGTATTTGTCCTGAGTGTGCAAAAAAACTATATCCGGAATTCTATACCAAAGAAGATAAAAATACATCAACCTGATCTTTTTTGAACCAAACCCCTTCTTTATTCCTTGTTTTTTACTGCAATTTTCTGCAACATTCACTCCGCTATAGTTCTGATTAAAATATCGAAATACAAAAGAAGAGATCTTTATGCAAACATCAAATAGCTCTTTTACCCCTCATCTGATAACATCAATTCAGGATATGTTACTTCAGTCATCTGCAAAACATGGAGAAAAACTTGCACTTGAAGATCTGAAAGACACACCTATTCCCAAGGCAACATACAACACGCTTCTGCAAACTGTATTAAAATTCGGATCAGCACTCCGTGCAATAGGTCTTAAAGAGCGAACACACATTGCACTTATTGGCGAAAACCGTGTTCAATGGGGTATTACCTATCTTACTGCTATGTGTTTCAATTATGTTATTGTACCAATCGATAGAAACCTAACCACCAACGAAATATTAAATATTATCCATGAATCTGACGCTGAAGCAATTGTCTTTTCTGAATCATTTGAACCAATGATGCGAGATGAGAAGCATACGCTCAAACGCCTCAAACATTTTATCTCTATGGATTTACAACAGAAGAAGGACGGCTTTCTCTCAATGGTACAGCTTATACAATCACACCAGCCAACAAAAATCGAGGATTTGCCTAACATCGATCCGCATGCTATGGCAGCTATTTTATTTACATCGGGTACCTTGGGCAGATCTAAAGGTGTTATGCTCTCACAAGCAAATATTGCTGCAAACTTAATGGCTATGGTTAGTTTTATTCAAATAACTTCCGAAGATCGCTTTTTATCTGTTCTTCCATTGCATCATACCTATGAATGCACATGTGGCTTTCTGTGTCCTCTTTACGTCGGTGCCTCTGCACACTATGCTCGTTCCCTGAAAACAGTTGTTGACGATTTACAAACAGTTCGTGCCACTATTCTCCTTGCTGTACCGTTGCTCTACGATAAAATGTTTAAACGTATTTATCAGGGTATCAAAGAGAAAAGATTCCTTTCAAAAGTATTTCCATTACTTGTTAAAGCAACAACGTTGGCAACTACAATCGGATGGAAAAGTGCAAAGAGAATTGTCTTTAGTGAAATCCATAAACGTTTTGGCGGACACATCCGTCTGTTCATTGCCGGTGGTGCAGCACCTGACCCATCTGTTGCTAAAGGATTGCGCGAATTAGGTTTCACATTCCTGCAAGGATATGGTTTAACCGAAACTTCTCCTATTCTTGCGCTTAACAAAATAGAAAATTTTAAAGACAATGCTGCTGGCCTCCCTTTACCAGGCGTCGAACTCCGAATTATGGAACCTAATTCTGATGGTATTGGCGAAGTGCTTGCAAAAGGTCCGAATGTCATGTTGGGAATTTACAAAAACGAAAATGCAACAAAAGAAGCATTTACCAGTGACGGATGGTTCAAAACCGGTGATCTTGGTTATATCGATAACGACGGATTTCTCCATATTTCTGGCAGAAAGAAAAATGTTATTATTTCACGAAGTGGAAAAAATGTGTACCCCGAAGAAATTGAAGACCTTCTCAATCGCAGTCCCTACATTCAGGAATGCCTCGTTTACGGCGAAGATGATCCAAAACTTGACGAATTAATCGCTGCTCAGATTGTCGTCGATGCAGAAACCTTTATTGAACTCTCCGAGTCGAAAAATATTCAGCTAACACCAGAATTTATTAGCTCTGTTATTGCTGATGAAATTAAAAAAGTGAATAATGAACTCCCTTCATTTAAACAAATAAGAAAATTTGTTATCCGCGAGCAAGAATTCGAAAAAACTACAACTCAAAAAATTAAGCGGTATCTTGTAGTTCCAAAATAAAGTTCAAACAAGGGATCTTTATTGATTTAAAACTTTCAGTTC
>FWPV01001809.1_pt1 | contig 55947 bp, 46 predicted proteins | sample 2228371 | NCBI WGS metagenome assembly FWPV01 (sample SAMEA103939776, study PRJEB20133) | metagenome
AAATGGTTGAGCTGCCAGCAGACCAGTCAGCATCCTCATGGTGGTACCGCTGTTCTCAGCATCCAACACCTCTAGCGGTTCGCGAGGGAGGTATCCTCCACTGCCCTCAACGACAACAACGTCGTGGGCCTTCTCGATAGTGACACCCAGTGCTGCAAGACACTTCCAGGTACTTGCTACGTCACCTCCGGATGAGAGATTCTCGATCACACATTTCCCGTGAGCCAAGGCACCGAGAATGAGTGCACGGTGCGAAATGGATTTGTCACCTGGGACCGTGACCTCTCCGGCCAATGCCCTCGCCGGGTGCAATGTAACAGTATGAACAGCACGCTCGCTCACTGCTCAACCACCTCTACGTGGGAATACGCAATCGTGCATTACGCGCGTTGAGGAATGCCTTTGTCAGTCCCTCTGCATCTCGTTGTTCGACAAAGGTCCTCATTTCACTGAGGCAGGAACTAAAATGATCGATGGCTTCGAGGATCATCTCCCGGTTCATCAGACAGATGTCTCGCCACATCTCAGGATGACTCGAGGCGATCCTGGTAAAATCCTTGAACCCACCTGCAGTAAATCCGTATACATTCTGAACGCTTCGGTCGACCCGATCTACCGTGTTGACGAGCGCATAGGCAACGATATGTGGTAGATGGCTGACGACACCCATGATCATGTCGTGCTCTACAACCTCCATAGTCACCACATCTGCCCCTACCTCGGTCCAAAGGAGCTTGATTGTTTCGAGTGCGTTTGTATTCGTTGTAGGAGAAGGCGTGAGAATGCACTTGCGCTTCTCGAACAACGAAGGAAACGACGCCTCGACCCCAGAATGCTCGGTCCCCGCTATGGGATGTCCACCTACAAAAGGATTGTGTGGCCCATATACGCGGTCTGCTGCTTCCACAATAGGACCTTTGACACTTCCGACATCTGTCACGATCGCCCCTGGTCGTAGAAAAGGAGCGATCGCCTTGAGTAGGGGAGGGATGGTACAAACAGGCGTGGCGAGCACGATGAGATCAGCAGAGCTAATTCCTTCAGGGATACTATGAGCAATGTCATCTATCACGCCAAGCTCGAGTGCCTTCTTGAGATTTTCCTCACCTCGCCCCATCCCCGTAATATAGCCAGCAAGGCCTCGTTGTCGCACTGCTCGGGCTAGCGAGCCTCCAATGAGCCCTACGCCCACAATGGTAAGGCGTTCAAAGAACGGTCTTGGAGGTGTAGTATTCACGCTCGTTACAAATGATACAGAGTTAGTTGCCTCGCCTATTGAGCGAACGGCCCTTTCTTTCTCAAGCACATTAAGCAGCTACTTAGACGGACCGGATCTGTCATGGAGGGCACGGAACCCCACGAAAGAAAGCAAGACGTTAGCCCTTCTCTCTTCCTACACGCACTCTAGCACTTCTATTCAGCTTGCTCAACCCTTGCAGGCCCTTTTGCCCCACCACAACCGCTATACCTTGCACTCGGAGCTGTTCTCTCTCATTGAGACAGTTGGATACGAACGTGTGCAGTCCCACGGGCCTGCTGTCTCACCCTTCGCAGGCTCAACCCATAGGTACGCAATAGTGTGGCCGTTTTCTTCATGTACCCAAGATTACTTGCCCCAAGACTCTTTTCCCGTCAGATATACCACGTGCACCATGAACCATGCGAAAGGAGATTGTATGAAACGCACAAGAGTACTCATGATATTGTGGGCCTTCGCATTCTCCTTGCTCTTTTTTGCCACATCGAGTTCTCTCACGCATGCACAAGGCACTGGCATTGAATGGGAAACGCCCCTTGGGGAAGCGATGGAACGCTATTGCGCGGGCAACTATGACCGTGCCATTGTGCTCGCTCGAAAAGCACTGGAAGCCACTGATCAGCATGTAGGCCCTAACCATCCTCATGTGGCGACAAGCCTTGAGAATCTTCTAGCCTTGTATGGGGCCACAAAGCGTAGTTCAGAGGCCGAGGGTTTGGAACAGCGCACAGCGCGGAGGGAGGACATGAAGAAATAAAAACGCCGCCTACTCGATGAAGAACAAAAAAAGGCACAGCTTTATTTTTGGAATAGGGATTGAATCCCATATCGTCTATGCCAAAGACCCCAGGGTTGTTGTACCGGATTATTTACACCACATCATGTAAATGGGACATAATACGGCCCACACCATATTGGGCGAATGACCCATTACTCAAACCATCCGCCCCCATAGCAGTGTCATGTGCTCCAAATGTAATGCCTGTTCTAGGCCGCCAACGTCAAGCGGATGCCACCCAAGCTCTGCGATCAATTATGCAACTATCTCCTTGGCGACGGGATCCTTTCCGCAGTACATCACAGCCGGCTTGACATTGTATCCCGGGGAGGACGAATCCTCGAAGTCCTCAAAGCCATAGATCGTGAACATCTTGACAACCTTGGTACCCGGAACGAGTGCCTGCACCATCTCCGTACCGGACTGGACGTTATTCAATCCATGGCTGAGATTGGGGACAACAGGGTTAGTGCAGTCAACGAGAATGTTCCCCTTAATCTCATCAGCCACTCCTCTTAGCGCGGCTTCGTTGGCTTGGAAAGGTGTTGCGAGGAAAATGACGTCCCCATCACTGACAGCAACCTTGGGCGCGCCAACCTTTAGGTTGTATTCTTTGCCAGCGCCCTTTTCACGCTCTCGGAATTCGGTTCTTTGGCCGCCAATCTGACCTGGTGACCCAAACGTTGCAGATGGTCTGCTAATGGTGCTCCACCTCGACCATTGCCAATGAACGCGATGCTCATGCTGCGATGCTCTGTTCTGCCGAACGAGTAATAATTAGACAGCCTATTTGTGGCGGTGCAGGTAGAAGGCAGAGAGGTCTAGTACCGCGTCAGTGGTTCTCTGTGGGTTGCTCGCCAGCCTGTGTTCCTTTGCCTCGCGGATAGGACCCCAACAGTTTGAACTCACTACATACGTTCTTGAGTTCATCCAGGGCCTTTTTTACGTTCTCATCGTCCCTGTGTCCCTCCATGTCGACAAAGAAGAGATACTCCCAGGGAATCCTTCTGTGAGGGCGGGATTCAATTTTGGTAAGGTTGATCCGATGATCGGCAAAGGGCTTGAGCGCATTGTAGAGTGCCCCTATGTTATCTTTAAGGGAAAACACCACAGATGTTTTGTCGTTACCTGTCCTCTCAATCTCTTTTTTGCCGATGACCACAAACCGTGTGTAGTTGTGCGGGTGATCCTGGATCCTTCGCTCGAGCACATTGAGATCGTAGAGTTTTCCTGCAAAGCTGCTCGCTATGGCTGCGCTGTGCGGCTCACTCATCGCAATCTCAGCAGCGCGGGCCGTGCTTTCCACATCGATAATCTGTGCATCAGCCAGATGTGTCTCCAGCCACTTCTTGCATTGAGCGATCGCATGCGGATGCGAATATACTTTTTGCACGTCCCCAATGCGCGAATATCGGGAGAGCAGGTCGAGTGAAATTTCCATGAGCACTTCTGCGCATATTCTGACATCGGAATCGACGAAGAGATCCAACGTATGGGGGATAACCCCTTCGGTTGAATTCTCAATAGGAATGATACCGAAATCGACCCTCTCTCGTTCCACACCCTCGAATACATCCCGTATATTCTTCTCCGGGAGAAAGTTGCCAGATCGGCCAAAATACTCCATACATGCCAGATGCGTAAACGTGGCACGTGGTCCAAGAAATGAGACCGTCAGCGGCTTTTCCAAAGAGAGCGAGGCAGAAAAAATCTCCCTGAACACTGATCGAATGCCATGGACAGGAAACGGTCCTCTGTTCTGCTGGATAAGTCGCTGATAGATCTCTTGCTCACGCTTGGGGGCGTAAAACTCCTTGTTCTTCGTCGCCTTGATCTTGCCGATCTCAATGACGAGGGTGGCCCTCTGGTTGAGCAGTTCGAGAATCTGATCGTCTACTTCATCGACCTTCTTGCGAAGCTCTTGAATCTCTCTTTCATCATCCGATGGTTGTGTCGTATGTGTGGACATATCGCTGACAGGCCTCGCAGATCCCTTTCTTCGCTGTTATCTCATCCTGTGTGCATTCCGAATAACGTAGGCGACCGTTACGTCTTGCGGTGATTCGGCAATGATATCGGGAGAAGATTTAGCAAGTGAAATTATAGAAGTACCCTTCCAAAAATCAAGTTCCATATTACACAAACGAGTTCTTTTTAAGGAATTTCTAGCCTCTGATCATAACTGCCTAATTATCTCCTAAAAATCTCTTTACCTGCTCCACAATCTCATGAAGCGGATACGGAGGCTCGTACCAGAGTGGTGTTTCCTGGTGACGGAACCATGTCATCTGTCTCTTGGCATAGCGTATCGTATCTCTTTTATAGCGGTGCAGTGCCTCTTCCAGCTTCATCCTCCCTAAAACAACACCAGCTAGGTGACGATAGCCAAGAGCCTTCATCGAAGGAAGTTGCTCAGAATACCCGCGGTCAAGAAGGCTCCTCACTTCATCGATCAGTCCTGCCTCGACCATGCGATCGATTCTTTCACGTATACGCTGGTACAGCACGCCTCGATCCATGGTGAGTCCGAGCACTAAGGTGTCGTAGGTCTTGTTACGAAATGCATGCGAGGCCTGCAATGTTCTTATGCTTACACCCGTTGCCTGATATACCTCCAAGGCACGTTGGGCTCGTACCCGATCATGTGGATTGATCGATGCAGCGGTGCGAGGATCAATGTCCGCAAGTTGCTTCCACGGATCCTGGCCAAGCCACTCAAACGACTGAAGCCGCTCGTTCCAGGTCTTCGGTGTACGAGCAGTTGGATCAGGGAAAAGGCCCCTTGTGAGCGCCTTGATGTATAGACCTGTTCCTCCTGCCACAACTGGAATGGTTCCTCTCTGCACAATACCTTCGATCGTTCGCCGTGCTTCTGTCCGGTATCGAGCAGCATTGAAACACTCGTCAGGATCGACAATGTCGATCAGATGATGGGGCACCCTCGCCCGGTCTTCGCGTGAAGGCTTTGCAGTGCCAATATCCATGTATCTATACACCTGCATGGAATCAGCCGTGATGATCTCACCACCGATGTGTTCGGACAGCTCCAATGCAAAGGTACTCTTTCCTACTGCTGTGGGACCCACAATCACCACTATTTTTTCCATAGTGCAACGCGTGCTTCAGGTTCTATGGAAACGCTTCCTGATCTCAGCAAGCGACCATGCAGTCAGAACTGGCCTACCATGAGGACACCTGAGGGTTATGTCAACGTTATCCATCTCTACCAAAAGCGCATTGATCTCCTCGGGTGCCATACGTCGTTTGCCCCGCACCACACTATGACATGCCATTCTCGCAAAGATACGGTCACGAAGCTCTTCGATGCAGGTGGATCGCTCTGCCTCGCAAAGTTCTTCGGCAATGTCCTTGAGAAGCAAGGCAGGATCTGCGCCGGCAAGAAGTGAGGGAACACTTTTTACAGCAAAACTATTGCCACCATAGTATTCGATCTCCAGGCCCCACGTCTGCACCTCGGCAAGCCGTTTCTCCAGGACCTCTGCATCACGCCTGGAGAGTTCTACCGTAGAGGGCACAAGCAGGGCTTGCTGGTCAATACCAGCGTTCGCAAAGCTCTGTCTGAGCTTTTCGAATACAATCCGTTCATGAGCTGCATGTTGATCAAGGAGTACGAGATGCTCTCCAGAAACACACACGATGAATTCGTCATGAAACTGTCCCAATACGCGCAGATCAGCGAATCTGCCATACCCATCGCGGGCACCTCGACTGTATTCACCGGCATATTCCTCTTTTGTACCAGTAAGTTCTGCAACACTCTTAATGTCATTTGTGAAGTGACGTTCCTGACTATCGAGGTAGCAGGCAGGAGATCTCTCTTTGCCCTCTTCTACTAGTAGACTGGACTGCTGGGCATCCAGACACGGATATCTCTCCTGATTACCGAGGACACCGGAAGAGGCACTTCTTGGTAGGTCTCTCTGCTCATGGATATAGCGAATAGCGTTTCGATCCCATGGCGCCTCCTTGAGTAGACGTGTTATCGTCGTAGTCACAAGCGAGGCAATACGATTCGGATGGGCGAATCGTACCTCGAGTTTTGCAGGGTGCACATTGACGTCAACCTGGTCAAATGGAAGCTCGAGAAAGAGCAACACCCCTGGGTACCGATCCTTTGGGATGTGGCCCTGGTAGCAGCCTCGCAGAGTCCTTTGCAAAAACAGATCCTTGACAGGCCGTCTGTTCACGAAAAATAGCATGTGTCGTGGCGTCAATCCATGGTACTCGGGCTCGGTTATCATCCCATACATCCTGAACCCGCCCTCCTCTGCTTCAAATGGATACGCATGCTCGGAAAGTTCCCAGCCCATAATATGACCTATCCGCTGCCTGAGATCCTGCGTAGGAGGGGCGTTCAACCACTGTTTCTTCCCCCTCCATAACTGAAAGTGCACATCCTGCCGGGAAAGTGCTATGCGCTCGAATACGGACTGTATGTGGTACCACTCGGTCGCTGGAGAACGCAAGAATTTTCGACGTGCAGGCGTGGAGGAAAACAGCTCTCTTACGCATACCCTAGTGCCCTTTGGAACACCACTGGCTTCAATCGAGGTAACTGTGCCTGACTCAACCGCGACTCGTACCCCAACCTCTGCATCCTGTTGTCTTGTTTCGATATACAACTGTGCAACTGCCGCGATGCTAGGAAGTGCCTCTCCTCTAAAACCCAGTGTTTTTATGGCATGCAAGTCAGTCTCTGCAGAGATCTTACTCGTCGCATGTCTTTGAATAGCTAAGAGCACCTCATCCTGACTCATCCCTTCCCCATCATCGATGACCTCTATGGGTTGGGCCACTTGGTCTAGACCGACCTTCACAATGACCCGCTGTGCAAGGGCATCAAGGGCATTTTCCATAAGCTCCTTGACCACAGAGGCAGGCCTTTCCACCACCTCACCTGCAGCAATCTTTTCTACGATATGTTGCGGAAGCAATTTTATTTTCATTTTTTGTATCAACTAGTTACATTCAACATCTACTAAATGACTTCACGTTTTTTGCTGTGCACTCTTCTCCAGGCCGTCTGTATCCGATTCTAATACCATTGTAAGAGCTTTGAAAGAGACATCCCTCACATGCACGATAGATTCTCTGGTTCTATCTATGTCGAATATTGACGACGCAAGGATTCCTCCTTTAGTATGAAAGGCATCTCATATACTATACGTTCATAGTAGCTTAGCACCAGCAGCTCACAAACAAAGGGGTAGCTACCGTTGCCAATCTACGAATACCAATGCCGCAAGTGTGGCTATGTAAGCGAGTATTTTGTGAAACTTGATGAGTGGCACTTCTTAGGAAGGAAATGCAAGAAGTGCGGAAGCCGCAAGACCAGAAAAATCGTTTCCGCTGTTTCTTCCACTGTGGAGCGGACCTATACTGAAACGCTCAATGAACTAAAACAGATGGGTAACGTACAATTCGTTCCAAGGTACACACCACCATGGGGAGAAGGGCCTCCACCAGGCGGATGTCCTTACGAGAAGATGGAACAAGAAGAACAAAAGAAAAAAGAAGCTGACAAGAAAGATGGCTCATCCCCTACCTGATGGTTCTCATCGATAGAGTTATTTGCTCGACAAACAAAGGAACCTACTACTCCTATCCATGCATACGTGTATCGAGGGAGAACTCCTTCAGATCCTCTTTGTGAGCGAAGAGAACGGTTATACCGTGGCCCGCTTCAAACCAAAGGGCCAGGACGAACCTATCACCGTCGTAGGAAATCTCCTCGGGGTTTCTCCGGGCGAACTCCTCCTAGTGCAGGGGGAATGGAAACATCACAAGCGATTCGGCCGGCAATTTCAGGCATCAAGCTATCAGGTAACCACACCTACAACGGTCGAAGGAATCGAACGCTATTTATCCAGTGGACTCATCAAAGGTATCGGACCTGTCATGGCCCGACGCCTGACAAGCCAATTCGGTGAGCAGACACTGCATGTCATTGAACAAGAGGCTGAGCGCCTCACAGAGGTAGAAGGTATAGGTCCGATACGAGCCGCTCAGATACGAACTGCATGGGAAGCACAACGCGGAATACGACGTCTCATGCTGTTTCTTCAAGACTACGGTGTCGGACCATCTCTTGCAACACGTATTTACAAGCACTATGGGGATCATGCAATTCCACTTCTCAAGGAAAACCCCTACCGACTTGCAACTGAGGTCCTCGGCATTGGATTCAAGACCGCTGATCGTATCGCTCAGGCCATGGGTATTGATCCCCATTCTGTGCAACGAGCCGAGGCAGGCCTACTGTATGTGTTGGAAGAGGCGGCGAACCACGGACACGTGTATTTGCCGTACACTACACTGGTGCAAAGTGGCAAAGAGATCCTTGGTATCTCTGACATAGAAATCCTGCACCGTGCTATTGCTGGACTTTACCAGAAGCGTCGAATCATCATCGAAGACCTCAACGAGGACATCGAAACCTTTCAGGAAAACAACAAAGGCGTATACCTTCCTGCCTTCCACGCAGCAGAGACAGGGATAGCCCACTATTTGGGTGAGTTTCTTCGATCGCCTCATCCCGTACCCTTCATCAATCCATCGGATGCAGTGGCTCGTGCAGAACGTGCCTTGGGCATATCCCTTGCCCTCGAACAAAAAAGAGCCCTGGAGATGGCACTCAGAGAAAAACTTCTCGTTATTACAGGAGGCCCGGGCACGGGGAAGACAACACTCGTCCGGGCCCTGGTGTCGATCTACAAGACGCTCGGTCTGCGCTGCCTGTTGGCAGCCCCTACAGGACGCGCAGCCAAACGTCTTCAAGAAGTTACAGGAGAGCCTGCGAAGACCATACACCGTTTGCTCGAATACAAGTATCAGCAAGGCGGATTCCTCAGAGGTCAAGACCATCCGCTCAACGGTGATCTCGTGATCATCGACGAATCTTCCATGCTCGACTGCATACTTGCATACCATCTTATCAAGGCATTGCCCCCACACGCCTCCTTCATCCTGATCGGTGATATCAATCAGCTTCCCTCGGTGGGCGCGGGAAGGATCCTCGACGATCTTATCGAATCAGGAGTCGCCGGTGTGGTCTGGCTTACGCACATCTTTCGGCAAGCCATGGAAAGCATGATCACTACCAATGCACATCGCGTATACCAGGGAAATCTCCCCATATTTACCCCGCGCACGGGCAACGAGCTCGAGGATTTCTACTACATAGAAGAAGACGATCCTGAGCGGGTCGCAGCTATCATACTGGAACTCTGCGCAGAACGAATTCCAGAGCGTTTTGGGTTTGACCCGATCGATGACATCCAGGTGATATGCCCGATGCATAAGGGAGCTGCGGGTGCCGAACACCTCAACACACTCCTTCAGCAAAGGCTGAACCCCCATGGCCCGCATCTCAAGCGAGGTACCTCCATATATCGAGTCGGTGACAAGGTGATGCAGATCCGCAATAACTACGAAAAGGATGTGTTCAATGGCGACATTGGAAGGATCTATTCGATCGACGAGGAGACAAATGAACTGACCGTGCTGTTCGACGGTCGACTCGTCTCGTTCGATGCCACAGAATTGGATGAACTAGTGCCTGCCTATGCAATATCAGTGCACAAATCCCAAGGAAACGAATATCCTGCTATCGTGCTACCGCTGCTCACCCAACATTACCTTCTGCTTCAGAGAAACCTTCTCTACACTGCCATCACGCGTGGCAAGAAGCTCGTTGTCCTGGTGGGCACCAAGAAGGCTGTGGCTATCGCAGTCAAGAACAACAAGACGCAGCATCGCCACACCTTTCTCAAGAACCGCCTCAAACAGCTCGTGCGCACGAGCGCGTCCTAGCACCTTGGCTCATTCTCATATCCACACGATTCAGTGAATTTTATACCTCACCAGCTTCTTGTGGAGTCCCTCTCTACTGATGCCCAAATGGCGGGCTGCGCGCGTTCTGTTGCCATAATTGAGCTTTAGTGCCTCTTTGATAAAGTACTCTTCTACCTGCTTCATGCGGACCTTGAGCGAGGGCACGACCATAGCTGCAGGTGATCGAAACGACTCTATCACATTCATGTGCCGGGAAATCATTTCAGAGCTTATGAGATTGCCACCATCTGTCTGGATGACAATTCTCTGAAGCTCGTTTTCCAGCTCCCGAACATTTCCTGGCCAATGATAGCAGGCAAGTAGGTCAAGCGCCTCTTCAGTAAAACCCACGAATGTTTTGCCTTCGGCCTTTGAAAACTTCCTCAGAAAGTGTTCGGCGAGCAAAGGGATATCCTCTTTCCTATCCCGCAAGGGTGGCAGTGTAAGGCTGAAGCCGTTGAGCCGGTAGAAAAGGTCTTCTCGAAAGCGCCCCTGGCGCACCATCTCCTCAAGATTTCGATTTGTGGCTGAAATAACGCGAACATCGACTTGGATCGGCTCCAGGCCGCCCACTCGAAAGAATTCTTTCCCTTCGATAACCCTCAGTAACGCCACCTGGGTAGCTGGGGAGATGTCGCCTATTTCGTCAAGAAAAAGCGTGCCATTGTGCGCCAGCTCGAAGTAGCCGACTCTTCTGAACTTTGCATCGGTAAAGGCACCTTTTTCATGACCGAACAGTTCACTCTGATGCAGATTGTCGTTGATAGCTGCGCAGTTGACGGTCACCATATTTGCGTGGCCGCGGCTGCTCAACGTGTGTATTGCGAGCGCGACCAGTTCCTTGCCTGTCCCGCTCTCCCCGCGGATCAAGATATTTGCCTTTGACGTGGCGCACTTCTGAATCTGAAGGAAGATGTCCTGCATGGCTGCTGACTTTCCGATCATCCCCTGGAAGCAGTGTTTCCTTACGAACTCCTTCTTGAGTAATTGCATTGCATGCGCTGCCTGGTGATGGTGAATAAGGCATCTGACAAAAAACGATATGTGCCCTTCCATCTCAGAGAGAGGAATAATGAGATCGATGCCTCTATCCATGTGCTCTGGCATGTTCATTCGAAAATGATCAGGCACCACCACAAACATCCGTGCCGCAGGATTGACTTCTTTGCAAAATGACATCCATCGGACGAGTTCCTTCTGGTGATGGTCTTGGCCTTCCATGTCCACAAAGAGCGCACCAGGTCGCAGCTCCTTGAGTATAGCCTTGTCCGATCCTGGAAACCGAAGGAAATGGGCCTCGAGAGCGAGATCTGACGCGTGCTCGACTGCATCCCGCATCCTGCCTTCCTGGTTACCTACCCAACAAAGCGTAAATGCATCTGATTTCATTGCTGTCCCCGCAACAGACACCCCCCTTCATGCACCCTTAAGGGCATGAAGAGGTAGGCGTGTAAAGTGTGGGTTATCTGGATTCACATTATAAGAGGGCCTGACAACAGGTCGCCACGACCGTATTGAGATCAAAGGGCTGAGTAAGGAGTGTATGAACTTCAGTCGCTTGGGCGAGCAGCTCCCTATGGCCGTCGCCGTGTCCTGAGATCAAGATCACGGCTGGCCGAGGCCTTGTCTTTCTGACAATAGTCATCAGCGACTCACTGCTGTCCGCTGACTCGAAAAGATCGTCCGTTACCACAAGATCGATCCTCTTTTTGCTCATTGCTCGCGCAGCATCCCGAGCGGTGGAGGCCTCCTCTACCTCGAAGGCTGCACACTCTAGGATCGTCCGTAGAGATGTACGTAAGACCAGGTCGTTCTCTATAAGAAGTACACGTGCCATAGCTCACCCCTGTTGTGGAATTACCAAGAATGGTTCCTTCCCATTGCTGCCATTCATAAGCAGCACGAATCATGCCAGGTGAGGGTGTGGGTCGGCACAAAAGAGATGGTTGCTTTTCGGCATGTTATATGGTCCTCGCCTCCAGGTCGTATTACGGGTGTAATCACAAGCGTACGTTTCCGTAAGAGATGTGTAGCGAGAGGACTACATTGCACAAAAGAACACACTGCGGAAAACAGTGAACAGGGGCTTAGGCGAGCTTAAACTTTTTCAAGATATGTTCAAACGTTTGTCCGTCAATGAAGGGGGTCGGTGCATACGGAAGCAGCTCAGTCAATTGCTGACGAAGGAGCACTCCGGCTTTTTCCACATTACCCTCCGCCTTAATGACACACTCATGAAGTATTTCCCTTGTCCTCTGTTCGATCATCGTTTCCAGACCATGTTTTCTTATGAAATGGTGCAGACGCACTCTACTGCTATCGACACTCCCAGTCATGCCGAGCAAACGTGCGGCTTCCCGCATATTGCCTCCTGAAATGATATGAGCCCATAACACAGCTTGCACTTGCCCGGTCTTTACGAGTTTTCTCAAATGCTTCATCACATTGTTCCATGGTGTTTCCGTCTGACGCGTGGGCTCACGCGAGATCGGCTCTGGGTCCTCGATGCATCCTTCCAGATCCTCTTTCCGAATAATATCCTTAGACGCATTGATCCAGGCTGACAAGACGGTGTTCTTCAATTCCCTCACATTGTTTCTTGTCCAGTTGTGTGCGACAAGCATTTCCAAGGCGGCAGACTCTATCCCTGTAATGTGCTTTGGTGCACCGTAGCCCATGCGAAAGTCAGCCTCTCTGTTGAACTCTTCGATGAATTGCTTGACGAGAATCGGAATGCACTCTTTTCGTTCCCTTAAAGGAGGGACCTTGATCGTTACACTGCAGATACGGTAGTAAAAGTCAGGACGCAACCTTCCTCGACTGATCAAACGGTCAGGGTCCTCGTTTATCGAGCAAATGATTTGAAAATCGGCTATCCGCTCTTTTTCTCCCGCACCAAGTCGTCTAAAAGTACCCTGCTCGAGCACTCGTAGAAGGTCCGATTGCACATCCAATGACAGATTCTGAACGTCGTCGATGACCAGGGTCCCTTGGTGGGCCATTTCAAATGCACCAGGGGTATCTGCATAGGCACCTGTAAACGCACCGCGGGCGTATCCAAAAAGGGCCGCCCGTGCCATATCTCCTGAAATCTCTGCTTTGGAGAAGACATAGCACGGTTTGTCTTTTCTGCTTCCCCTGTTATGTATAGCCTTTGCCACGAGCTCCTTTCCTACTCCACTCTCCCCAATAATAAGCACAGGCCGAACTAACCCACTGTCGCATATCTGTTCGATACGGCATATCAGGTCATTCATAACCTTGCTGTCACCTACCACACCAGGAAACCACTCTTTCTCTGTCGTACGTCCCGCACATGCAACAAGATTCTCGGCAACGTGCTTTTCTATAAGCTCCTTGACCACAACTGGCCATGGAGGTCGTTCCAATTTGTCGATCCATCTGTCCACTCCAGCCTCGTTCAAAAGGTCAAACGGGATGCACCGATCCTTACTTGGAATTCCCGTAATTAGGGCTCGCAAAACAAGTGGATACTGTTTGCGCATTTGCTTGAAAAAGTGCAGCCCTGCATAAGGATCGATCGCCGCTCCCTTCCGCAAAGGCATCCGGCTATCGCATATGATCACACATATTTTTCGTGACTCCAGAATATGGTGCGCGCGATCAAAGTCTCCAGTGGCAATAACACTATAGGTGTTTCCGCATTCGAGTTCGAAACACGCGCGTTCTTCCTTCTCGTCGTCTATGTAGAGCACCTTATGGTCTCTGTATGCAACACCTTCCATACTTCCTCCGGCGCGCGAACCATCTGCCGTGCATCCCTTTGGGTTGCTTCAATGAACTTTCTTGTGGATATCAATGATCTTTCGTAAGGTATCGCCCCACTCTTTGTCCGTGAGCACCTCTAATTTATCGATGACGATATTGACATCGGCCTCGCTTGAGAGGCTCGGACGTATGCCCTCCTTGCTCCAACCCGTTACCAGCACCCTGAGAGGATGACTGTCAATGAGTTTTACGTTTCGCAAAAAGTTCACTCCGGCCCATTCGTCTTCAGGCATCTCAGGATCGTATCGCATTTTGTTGTCAGAGATAACCACACAATAAGAACATGTCTGTATGTGAATGAGCGCTTCTGAAGGAAATGACTCGATATGCAAGTGAAACAAATCTCCCAGCCCCTCAAATATCCTGAGAAAATCCTCCTCATCATCCACGATGAGTACGGGATACACGCTATAGTCGTCGAATCCCATATACTGCCGTTTCATTGCCCCCCACACACACCCTGCAGTAAGGAAGTTCTACGCATACTTGTGTGCCATGGTCCCGACGCTCTCGCGTGAACTCAACCGGTGCCCCATACCTTCTTCTGTGTGTCCCACCCTTGCTGCTAATGCACAGATTTCCCCGATGGCGAAATATAATTTCTTTACATATCAGCAGCCCGGTACCTGCACCATCACCCCGCCAGTTGGGTTTCATTCTCATTTCAAGTGAAAATATGTCCTTCAGGATATCCTCGGGAATGCCCGGTCCATCGTCTTCGACGATTATCCTCACAAAACCCCCTACAGCGCCGACAGAGACCTTAATGTTACCTCCCCCATCCTTCATCGCCTGCGCCGCATTCATGAAAAGATTAGCCATCACTGACGTGATCTGCAAGGGATCATACAGGAACGCCGTTACAGGCTCGTTGCTCTCTTCAATAGTCAGGCGTACCGAGGGATAAAACCGTGAGACCCGTTCGAACCAGGCGCTGTGGATGCACGCAACGATGTCTGATTCGCACAGCACGGGATCGAGCTGCTCTACACGAGCGACGTCTCTCAAATAGCCGACATAGGCCCGAGTAAGCATCGAGGCCGCGTGTATTACGTCGATTCCTTCTTTCAGCACTCGAAACGTATCCATACTGGCCTTGTGCTGAATGAGTTCATCTACCTTTTCAGACAGTAGTGACGAAGCATTAATAATCCTTCGGACCGGAGAGGATATGACATGGGAGAGGTCTTTTACCAATGAGGCAACCGAGGCCAAGGACTCGCGTCGCAACCGTTCTTCATAGCTCCGATTCAATTTCTTTTTCATATCTTGGTACTGATCTGCTCGTTCTATCGCCAGACCAAGTGCATGAAAAATTGACGCAACAAACGCCTTCCCCTCTTCACCAAGAATGATGGGCAGCCCTCGTTTGTCGCACATCCAAAAGCCGATGCAATGATCGCCTGCAAAGAGTGGTATCCCTACAAAGGGTTTCAGGCCGAGCACCTCGAGTACGCGTACTATTCCACGGTTGCTAATCTGCCCAAGGCTTCCATTGATATATCCTGTCAGCACACCCCCGCGAGCCTCTCTCCTTATGCCACCGACAGTAAAGACCTGGGGTCCTGTGAAAAGCGCGTCACACAATGCGCATTCACCCTGTTGGAGCTCTATGGTCAGTTCCCCCCTGCCACTGATAGCATCCCTAAGTTCCTCGGGCAATGTTGTTTCCAATATGGCAGTCTTTTGATCAGGAAGCACTCGAAAATACAGAGCCCTCATAAAGCCCATTTTCATGGTGAGCTCATTGAGGGCCACCTCGATCAGTTGCGCCTGATCAAGTGCGCTGTTGAACTGCGCTATAGCAGTAGCCAAAATGTATTGATACCTGAGATTGAGCAAATTGACTATTCGTAAAGAAGCGATATCAGTAAGCAGTTTCACCCGTTCGGAGGCCGCTTCATTAAAACAGCCACCAGAAGAGCGATCCAAGTACACTACTCCGATGACATGGGCAGCCCCAATTGGCAAACACAGCACTGAGGAATATCCGCCAGAGGGGCATGCTGCGTCTTCATTGTCCTGCATACCCTTCTGAGGACAGCTGGACATCACGACAGAACCACGCCTGAGCACCTCTCGCATAATCGCTCGCACCTGACGCGGTTCCGCACCAGGAGTGGGCGTATCATCATCGCGAAGGATCGAATCATAAACGTAGCCACCTTGTTCGTCCTCTTCTTCTCTCTCATCAGACAGTCGTATATAGTTGAGTTTCTTTTCAGCCAGCAGTAAGTCCTGGAGCAGCACCAAAACGCCTCTGTCTGCTTCCACCTCGTCCAGAACCAGCCGAAGAAATGTACTAAGTAGCTCTGATAGTTGTTCGCACGCGATAAGACGCTGAATCTTCTCGATCATATCGATCGGTCTACATGGCAGAAGATAGTGTGGAGCACTCCTTCCGCCCTACGACATCATCTCAAGGTTCAGACGCATCGTGCTAGGAAATTCTCCGTGCCAGTCTGTGTACTACGTTAAGCTTCATTATCCGCCGCGTGAATACCAATGCCACCAAAGGGAAAAGAGGATAACAGCAAGCCACGTAGTTATAATCTCCAATGACCACGTAGGTGTTCAAGGTAAAATAGGTTGCGCTGGCAAGCTTATTCTGAAGCACCCCGAGTCCTATGGCAAGGCCTAAACTGAGGAGTGCGGCTATCGACCCGATGAACAGTGCTTCTATAAACAAGATTTTACCAATATGCTCTGTCTGAAATCCCATCGATCTCAATATAATGAAATCTCTTTCCCGTTCCAAGATCCCAAGACCCATCGTCGTAAACATAAAAATAGGGGCCAGCAACATTACCATGGCAAGAACTCCGGTAATGCCAGCCCTATAACTGCTCATGAACGCTTCGATGATCTTGGCTATATCGTTTTTCCACGTTATCCTCGAAATCATCTCATGACCATACAAATGTTTTTCCATTAACTGGACAGGCAGGTCAACCCGTGCCCACAGTCCTGTATAACGGTGCGGGTGCGCCATGATCCGTTGAGCGGTAGCGAGGGGAAGGTACGCATATTCAACCGCGATACATACCTCATCCACAGTGCCCACAAGCTTCATTTCGTGTCGGCCGTTGGGCGTCTCGATTGTAACCATGTCTCCCAGTTCAAGCGGACGATCCCTCCATAGGTTTCTATTCAAAATTACTTCCCATGCGTCATTGCTCGAAAACGTCGTCCCTTCTACTACTTCTAGCCTTCTCATTCTGCTGGAAGCGTCAAGTCCTATGATCTGGGCGAAACTCCAGGAACCGTGTACCATCAATCTCGCCATTCCCTTGAGGTAGCCCTCATATTCTTTAATGCCACTGTCGGATAAGATTTCACTGATCTCCTGCTGATTCATAGGAGATTTTAGATCGACAACGAGGTTCCATGGATCGTGATCGTAGAAGTGTAGCAATGTGCTATTGGTTGAGGTCAAAAGAATGTTGAATGACACAGCAAGTGCAAGTGCAAACGCTACAGAGAGTATCGTGACAAGGGTGAGCGTTCGGTGTCTTACCATGCCTCGGAAGGCATACTTTGCAAAAAGCGATCTCCCAACTATGGGAAGCAGCTGCAACGATCGGGACAACGTTCGGCTGGTGCTAAAGATCGTTTCCCCACGTCTCGCCCGTATGACGGAGCGGGGGGTGCCGAGCCTCCAGAGATTCACAGATGCACACGTGAAAGCAACAGCAGTCACAAGAATGCCGTACCCTATCCCCTGCAGTGGATATTCTGGTACATGGACGAAGCGAAGCTCTGGAAATTCCAGATGTTTTGCGAAGTGCAGGGCAAAGAGAGGATTGAGGAAAAATGAGCCGCAGAAACCCACTATTGACCCGATGACCACATAACACGCTACGATCTTAAGAAAATATATTGCGATGTCTTTCCGCTCGAACCCGAGGGCCAGGAGTATCGCGTTCTCGGTCCTCTTTTCTTCTATCATTCTGTACATGTTGATATATAAGATGATGAGGACGACGATCCCCATAACTGTTGAAGCAATAGGACCGAACTTTTTCGCAAATAGATACCCCCCATTAATGATTTTCTGATCGAGCGATTCTCTTTGAGGGAGAAAGGCTTCTAGTGTTAGGCCTCCGAGCCGCTCTCGTATCAGACCTTCGATGACGCTCGCTGTGTATCCTTTGTCGAAAATGAACGACAGGTTATTGTAAAGGGCGTATCCAAACAGTCTCTCGATGGCAGCCATATCGCAGAAGATAATGCCCAGGCTCCCTTTGGCAGTAAGCAGCAAGTTCGGATTGGCTGAAGGGAAGAGAAATTCAGGACTTAGCACGATCCCTCTGACGTCGACCTCTATATCATGCCCATACACGTTGAGGCTGAGCTGATCACCAACCCCAAATCCGTGGGCAGAATTCATGGTTCTCTCGATGAGCACCCTCTGTCGAGGAGCCACTGCATCTTCCTTCGTGAGACCACCGCCTTGGAGAACCTTCAGTGTATTGATAGGATTCGGGTCAGCGAACGTATCGTATACAACATACACAGGAAGATTTCTCCCGGACTTCAGCATGACCGTTCCCGGGACAAACAGTCGCTTCTTGATTACCTTGATACCAGAAATGTCGTCAAAACGAGGCAGCTCATCCTCACGAGATGGCTCTAGAAAAACCTGGAGGTCCGCAAGGTTGAGGTCTTGGCACATCCTACTGTACGAGTACTTGCCGGATTCGATCGCCATGTAGTAGCCACCCTGGTAGGCCACCAGCAAGCCAATCCCAACAGTTATTGCAAGACCTCGAAGCTTCATCTGCCTGAAGTCTCGCCACACCTTAAGGTCAAGCATTCTCATATATGTCACGTGATGGAGACACGGTTCTTGATTGGTACCGACCTATCACATCCTCAGAACCGATTTCAGCAGGGCCGTCGAACGCCTGCATTTCATGTCCCCATGAGTCTTCCTTTTGAGAGGTAGTAAACCTTGTCCGCCATTTGAGCAAGACTCTGGTTGTGGGTGACCACGACAAATGTTGTTTTTAGGTCCTTGTGAAGTGCCATCATGACGTCTGCTATCTTCATCGCGTTTTCTTCGTCGAGGTTGCCTGTTGGCTCATCAGCCAGGACTAATCGAGGGTCCTTCGCCAATGCCCTGGCTATTGCCACCCGTTGCTGTTCACCGCCCGAGAGGTGTTCTGTATACATGTGCGCCTCCTCGAGAAGTCCCACCTTCTCCAAGTAGGTGAGCGCACGCGCCCGTGCCCCGTTTCCCCTCATTCCTGCTGCCTCGAGCCCGAGTTCTACGTTTTCAACAGCGGTCAGATTGGAAATGAGGTTAAAAAACTGGAACACAAAACCGATCTTTTCCCTCCTGATGTGGGCCAGGCGGGATAGCGTAACACTGCTCAAATTCTCACCGTCAACCCAAACCTCGCCTGCAGATGCCCTGTCAAGGCCGCCAATGAGGTTGAGGAGCGTTGTCTTCCCACAGCCAGAAGGACCAAAAATAACAACAAACTCTCCCTCGGTTATCGACAGCGTTGCACCTACCAAGACCTTTCGTTCACCTCGTCCTGATGGATAGGACTTGTACACGTCGCGCATGTCCACAATGGTACGCACGTGGCAATCTCTCATGATAGACCTCGCAACCAGTTGGCTTGTCCTCTTCTGTCTAAGGTACTACAAGCAAAACCTTTATCCCCTACGGGGGCCTTATGGTTTCCAGGAATACGGCCATCGCCCTTTTAGTCAGGACAGTGTGTCTCGTTCACCGTGGCAGCCCATCGAAGGCGTTTTGCACAGTATCGTCATTCAATGCTACATAGCACGTTATGTGCCAACACATGCACAGTGTCATCTTGTTGAAACTCCTTGATCCCACAATAGATTCATTTTCGTCTCCTACCTGGCGTGTAACATGTTACGTACACTTAGGCCTGAGATGTGTAGCGAAATGATTACACTCTCCATCTTTCGAATTTCCTAATATTGTCCTGTGCTGTTCTTATTGGGCGCTGCCAATGCCTACCACTGCAACAAGAAAAAGATTGACTTTTAGTACGCATTCGAATAATATTGGAATTGAACAATCCCCAAGCGTACCTTACCTCACCCAATCCAAGGAGGGAGTCATGGCTGCTGAATATCTCGTTGACTTTCGTGATGTGCAGTTCGTCTTGTACGAGCAACTCGGTATCGAGAAGTTGTGCCAGTACGAGAAATTCAAGGAATTCAACAAAGAAGTTTTTGACATGGTCCTCGAACAAGGACTCAAATTTGCAAAGGAGGTTTTGGCCCCTATCAATGCAATCGGCGACAAAGAAGGCGCCCGTTTTGACAAAGGCAAGGTGACGTTCCCGAAATGCTTCCATGATGCCTATCAGAAGTTCCGAGAAGGTGGCTGGATCGGCGTGTCGAGCAGTCCTGAATGGGGCGGACAGGGGCTGCCTGCGGTGATTGGTATGGCAACGTCAGAGTTCTTCACCGGTGCGTGTGTTGCATTTGTCATGACACCAGGTCTGACACACGGTGCAGCCCACATGTTCGAACACTTCGCATCTGAAGAACTCAAAAATATCTACCTTGAAAAGATGTACAGCGGTCAGTGGGCTGGCACCATGTGCTTGACCGAGCCCCAGGCAGGAAGTGCTGTCGGTGATGTCAAGACAATGGCAGTAAAAGATGGCGATGTGTACAAGATTTCAGGGACCAAGATCTTCATCACCAGCGGCGAGCACGATCTCACTGAAAACATTATTCATGCAGTACTTGCCCGCACGCCAAATGCGCCGCCAGGCATAAAAGGCATAAGCCTCTTCCTGGTCCCCAAATACCGCGTACATCCGGATGGTACCCTTGGAGAGTTCAACGATGTTCGATGTGGAAACATCGAAGAAAAGATGGGGATACATGCCTCATCAACGTGTACGCTGAATTTTGGGGATGAGGGCAAATGTATTGGCTATCTCGTCGGTGAGGAAAACAAAGGAATAAACTACATGTTCATGATGATGAACGAGGCAAGACTCGGCGTCGGGATGCAGGGATTGTCTATAGGAAGTGCAGCGTATCAGCAAGCACTCAAGTACGCAAAGGAGCGGATTCAAGGTGTGGACATTCGAGCGATGAAAGATCCTACAGCTCCCCGCGTGGCCATCATCGAGCATCCAGATGTCCGAAGGATGTTGCTTTTCGGCAAATCAGTCACAGAGGCCTGTAGGGCCATGATCCTCAAGGTAGCCTACTACAGTGATCTCGTGAAAGTAGTCGAGGACGAGGCAGAACGCGACAAGTACCAGGGTTACATAGAACTGTTTACGCCACTGTGCAAGGCGTACGGATCAGATATGGGATTTGAGGTCGCAGTCAAAGCGATTCAGGTCTTTGGCGGCTATGGGTACTGCAAGGAATACCCGGTAGAGCAATATGCCAGAGACGCGAAGATATCGTCCATTTACGAGGGTACCAATGGGATACAGGCGCTAGACCTTCTTGGCAGAAAGATCGCAATGAAGGGCGGTATGCTCTTCATGAACCTCATTACTGACATCAATACCTTTGTGGAGGCCAACCAATCCAACAGCGCTCTCGCACCGTATCTGCAGGCCCTTACCAAGGCAAAGGACACCTTGGCCCAGGTGACCATGGCATTTCAGAGTAAGAGCATGAGCGGTGATATGATCTATCCGGTTTCTCATGCCACTCCTTACCTCCAGATGTTCTCCGAGGTGGTATGTGCCTGGCTCCTTTTAGAACAGGCCGTACTTGCCCACGCAAAGCTCGAACAGATCTATTCTGAAAAAGGTGCAAAGGATGAGGCTTCCAGGAAGAAGCTCATCGAGGAAAATGAAGAGGCAAAATTCTATGCAGGCAAGATCGCCTCGATGCGGTTCTACGTGACACAGATCTTGCCAGATGTCGAAGCAAAGGCAGCATCCATCATGAGTGAGGATCGCACCGTACTTGACGTAGTGCTGTAATGGTGCTGATTGAGGATGCTATATAAGTAACTAAGCAAACGTACCAGGAAACCAACAAGGCAGAGGCGCTGTAACAAGGCGCATCTGCCTTTGTTGTATATTGTAGCTCCCTTTTACCCTCGGACCGCCCTCCACGATAAAGCTCAGTCTGCCTTCTCGGACAACCAACGGCCTGGTTTGCAAAGACATCTGCTCTAAGCTACTCTAAAGAAACAAGCTATCTCTTCTTCGTATGCCAGGTGAAACATGGCACGCAGCGGTTCGTTGCCCGCTCCTATTAGGTGGGCACTATGCATTACCTTGATCTGCGTGGGACTGTGTACCTACCGATTCTTGAGCAGATATACGGTACTATACGTCACTGCCTCCAATGTGCCCATGTATCCCACTCCGAGTAGCGCGCAAAAGTCCACTCTCCTCCTTGCCAAGGGCGATCGGATTATCTACCAAGGAGAGTCGACGCTCAGAGATGGGTCACAGTGGCTCAACGTCATTCACCTTCTAAGACGTCGCAATCCCCACCAGGAGGAGGCGCGAGAAGGCTGGGTACCCGCGCAGATTGCCTCAAACGTGTCCTCGGTCAAGAGCGAAGGGAATGTGTTCAGAAAGCAAGCTGCTATAAGAAGCGTATTGAAATGGAAGGCCCGTCTCCAGGCACGACAACTCGCACATACTATGCCCGTACTCCAGAAAATAACGCGACACAACACCTACCAGGTTGACAAGCTCCTTCATATCCTGGTGATGGCAGGCATTACTTCTACGCTGTTCATGATCTTTTTGGTTCTTGGTGGAGCCAAATGGCCAACGCTGGTAGCAACACTCCTTACGTCAAATGCCTTGGGAGTCCTCAACGAAGTTCTCGATTACTGGACCGGTGCCGGAGACTTCGAGCTCAGGGACATCTATGCAAACTTTACTGGATCCCTTGTACCGGTCGTTGTATTCTTTCTGTGTTGGTCTGGCCTTGAACGCATCTCTGAATACCGCCGTATCTCAAAGATGCCCGCCTCCCTCTAGCGGCCGCGTCCTTACCCGACACATACGACATCTTTAATAGAACACAGAGCTGCAGTGTATGAGCAAGGTTAGGACCTACGCACTGCCCTTTGCTCACACCATTCCTTGAGCCGGGGACCAACAACTATGGGTGCCTGTTTGAGTTCACTCACGTTCTTGCAACCGCACAAATACATGGCATAGGTAAACTCGCGTTTTAATACATCCACATAGCGCTCAACCCCTGATACGCCCTCTCGTGCCCACACCCTGAGGAACGGTAGTGCGATACCGCATATGTCAGCACCGAGGGCTACAGCCTTGGCCATGTCCAAGCCGCTTCGCACACCACCTGTAGCGATCAGCGGCAGTCCGACCTGTGCCTCCACGATCGATGCAGCAGTAGGTATGCCCCAGTTTCTGTACACAGAAGAATCCTTCCCTGATCGAAGGCTGTCCACGAGTACCCAGCTTGTACCACCAAAACCACCTACGTCAATGGCGCTGACCTGTGCTCGTTTGAGGCGTAAAGCTGCTTCCCTGCTTATGCCGTTGCCAACTTCCTTTGCTATCACCGGGAAGCTGACCGATTGACAGAAGTCCTCGAGCACGCCAAGACAGCCGGAAAAATCATTGTCTCCCTCGTGCTGGAACAACTCTTGCGCAGGATTGATATGGACGCACAGCGCATCTGCCCCTATTCGCTCAACAGCCTGCTGGATGCGTGCTGTGTCGTAGTATTTGAGTGCTGTAAGGCCTATGTTGCCGAGCAATAAGATCCTGGGAGCATATTCTCGCACACTAAAGGTATCCGTGAGTTCTTCCTTTTCGATCATGGCTCTTTGAGATCCGACGCCGAACGCAATCCCCTTCTTGTCCGCAACCGCTGCCAACTCTCGATTGATCCTTTTTGCCTCTTCGCATCCCCCTGTCATAGCAGCAATGAGCAAGGGTAGTTCCAATCGTTTACCGAGGAACTCGAGGGAGGTATCCACTTCATCGAGACTGAGCTCGGGGAGGGCATGGTGGACCAGTTGTACATCTTCAAACAGCGTACTGCCAACCTCGACAGTCTCTTCCAGACAAATGCGCAGGTGATCAATTTTTCGCAGCTCAGTAAGCTCCATACAACCTCTCACTCCTCACGTGCTATGCGTCAACGTATCAACCCTTATAAAGGCCCAAAAAGAGCCTTGCCATGATGCTACACCATACCACACCAAAGACAACCCTTAATTTCATCCAATAGGCGCTTGGATCCTGAGTGGTGCTAAAAAAAAGCGGGATAAGAAGGAGCACTCCCTGGTACTCACCTAAAACGAATACAGTATAGAGGGCGGAGATCACATATATCCCCCGTGCCAGCATGTACGCCTTTGGGATGCCGATGACAATGGGGGTGGTCTTTAGATTGTAGTTCTTGTCGAATTCATAGTCTTTGACACACTGAACGATCTCAAACGAGGCAGTAAACAGCCCGATGAGCAGTATGAGCTTCATACCCTGCCACGAGAAATCCGGTATTGCCGGCCATGCCATGGACATGCCCCAAATAAAGCAGCCAACTACATCGAGGTATGCCATGTTTTTAAAGTAATCGGTATAGAGGAATATGATCACCAATGCACATATCACACCGATGGACACGCTCTTGCTGTAAAGTAGCGTACCCACAAGGAGCGTAGCTGAGGAGAGCACAATAAGGGCAAAGGCTGTGCGCTTGTGTTCCTTGATGTAGCGTGCACGCGAATGATCCTTTGCGGCCGAGCTGAGGTCGATGTCCACATCGATGAAGTCGTTTATGAAATACACCAATACGTTCAAGAAAAAGGTGACAATCATGCGTATGAAAAGATCCAGGAAAGGAAAGCGAAATGCGACAAGCAGCATGAAGTTGGTAACGAGGGAGTTTGCCTCCATGCGCTTGAGCCGATCCACAATAGCACCAGACAGAAGTTTGTAGCATACCTTGAGAGGATGCTCGCTGCGGACTGCTATATCAAACTGCGTGGAGTCCATATCACCAATGGACACTCGCTCTTCCGGATGCATCAAATCGACTGGTCAGGGATCTCTGGTATGGGCCATCCCGCTTATCTCGGCGACGATACGCACGATGCAGGACGGGCATACATGACAAGCCCTTTTACTGCAGCCATCAGCACAAAGGGCATCATCCCTGCCCATCCTATCAATGTGTACTGAGGGTATCCGTCTAGATAGCCTAGAAGACCAAAATACGCAAACATACAAGCGTACAACCCAGGCGGTGCATAGTGCAGCACATGTGCGCCGAGCGGCACTACCTGTCCCCTGATCACATCATAACACCGAACAAGAAGGCTTATCACAAAGCCTACGAGAAACCAGCCGATAAAGTTCTGGATCGGGATATTGAAATATGCCCCACCATACTCCCACACCCATCTGGACCGTGCAGGGGACACCATGACTGGATCGAAGAGCATATCGAGATTCATGGCCATGAGTCCGTCGAGCGAGGCCAGAAGGACAATGACCACCCCTCGCTGCCACCTCCTCTTCACCTGCCTCGCCTCGCCAAAGATGAGGTTGGTCGTATTGTAGGCACAATACAGGATAAGCCACCATGATACAGGGGTAAGGATGGGGACCGTACCGAACAGCATGATCCTATCAGGCTGATAATGAAATTTGCCAAAGATCCAGCCATAGGATGCCCCCAGATGCTCTGTAAGTAGCCCCAACGTACATCCTATGAGAAGGAAGACACCTGTCCATCTTTTGCCATAGATTGCAACCGAATGGACGAGTACGAACACATCGACAATGTGGACCCACGTTCCCATTCGATCCCCCTTGAACACACAGGATGGGCCACACGGATGGACCCCTGTCTCGCTCGTCACTGTGGCCCCTGCACAACTGTCCGATTATCTTACCCCTTTTGCTGCCCGTTGCAATATGCAAAGGACTTTCGTTATAGTATGCACCCTTGACGACAGGGAGAACGGTTTTCATGTATAGCAAAGACATCGAGAGACGTGTACGAACGATACTCGGCACCATCCTTTCCCTGGAGCCTGACGAAATCCCGCTTGATGCGCACATCATGGAGCAGCTCGGTGCAGATTCGTGGCAATATCTTGAATTTCGAACAGAACTCGAAAAGCAGTTTGGAATTATTATCTCAGATGAGGATGTCGACCGACTAGCTCGTCTGAGAGAATGTACGACACTCATCGGTGAGTATCTCTCGCGTGGATTTCAGCCTTCAGGAGGCCAACAGGCCATGCCTCCACCACGCACGCAGACCGGGATCTATCCCGAGAAGATGCTACGAGAAGACGGCACCTTCTATTGGGACATCGAAATAGGAGTGTCGCTGATGGGGAGAAACAACCTCGGCGAGACGCCCCTGATGAAACTCCTCGGCGAGATCCGCTGGGGCCATATTGCAGCCTTTACCAAGGTTCCGAGCAGACAACTTGTCGATGAAACAGGAGAGCGGCTGTATGCAACCTTTTACTATGTAGAGATACGCTTTCCAAGGGAAACGCCCATGGCGTCCTACGGTGAAAATGACCGAATAACCACGGTGAGCACCCTGAGGTCATACGGCAACAGTATCATTGACGGCTATACGTTCCTTTATCCGGCAGCATGGCCCACGGATAAGAAAATACCGCTTTTGAATGGACGCCAGGCACTCGAGATAGGCATACCGTACATCCGGTCTTCCAACATATTTGTAAAAATGCTTCAAGGAGCTGCGTGGTTGAAAAAGTCTCGACCTGCTTCGCCCGGCATGGACAGCATCCCTAAAACAGCAGAGGTTCCAGAGACCTACCTGCTGATAAAAAAAGCTAGTGACGAAGGAAGGTTCGTCTCACCGCCTCCCTACGCATCCCCTATAACCGATGGAAAAGTGAAGGTCGCCTATCAGATCGAACCTGATCAGGATCTCAACGGCCTCGGCTTACTTTACTTCGCCAGCTATCCGATGATCCTTGATATTGCAGAACGGAAGATACTTCCAGAAAAAGCCCTTTTGCCACTACGTCATGAACTGTTGGATCTCAGGACCATCGTCTCTCGTCAGAGCGCGTACCTGAGCAATGCTCACCAATCGGATTCCATTGAGGTATTCCTTGAGGCCTGGATTGAAAATCCGTTTCTCTCCCGCCATCCTGCGCCCGAGGTTTGCCCCATACGGCTCTTTTTCTCATACGAGATGTATCGCGTCTCTGACGGACGCAAAATGATGGTGAGCAACGCGGAAAAGGTCATTTTCGGAAAGACCCTTGAAGATGCGGGATTCCTAGACCAGCTGGAAAAAATGGCCAACGTTCAGCCACACGGCAATGCGGCTGGCCCAACACCATTCTAATGGACCATTCATTCAACCTGCATCACCATCATATCCTTCGAGACAAAGCCCACAAGGTGAGCGGCGGTACTGTCGCACTCCTTGTGGCAATTCTTGTGATTGGCGCGGTGCTGCGATACTACCATCTCTCGGAGGTCGAGCCCTTTCTCGCTGACGAAGCTGCCTATGTACTTGAAGCGCGCTATATCTACTCCCTTCTTTCCACCGCGCGCCAAAGTCTCAAGCTAAAACGAGAAGAGATAAGAACGGGCAAAGATGTCTGGAAAAAAGACATCGAACAGCAGCGGTTCACACAAGACCTTGAAGGAAGGGTGCCCTGGTACGCACGACCAGGTCACCTTTATCTCATCTGTCTTGCCATGAAGCTTCTCGGCCCTGACAACCTGCAGGCTGCTGCTACTGTCTCGGCGTGTTTCGGTACCCTTTCTATTGTCCTTGTCTTCATCCTAACCAATTCGCTTTACGGATCAATTGCCGGGCTGGTCGCAGCAGGCCTGTTTTCATTATCTGCTGTCCAAGTGCTCTACTCACGATCGTTTCTCACTGAACAGGATTCCATGTTCTTCTTTCTGCTTGCCCTGCTCTTTTACGTATCCAACCGAAAGGCCCATTCAGAACAGAGGTGGTGCTCCCTTGTCGTAGCTGGACTCCTAATGGGTGTTTCATTTGTGATCCACTACCGCATGATTACCTACATTGCTGCCCTGTGGCTCCTAGAAGCGCCCTTTTGGTGTACCACACACCTTCGGTCGATACGGAATGCGATTCTGAGGTCACTTGTACTTGCCGGATCCATACTCGTGCCTATTGTCTGCACTGAATTGCCCTACTACATGGCGATGCTCTTTACGCACTTCGCACTCAAGACAACCATTCCCTTCAACACCTATATTGAGCAGCTCATTGGGCAATTCCTTTACCTGGTAGCAACGTACGCAGATTCTCCTGCAACAGGCATCGCAGCTATAAATGTGTTGACCTACCCTTACCTCGTCTGGATAATCGAAGGTCCGCTGACCTGTATCGCCCTGTTCGGTGGGATAGTGTTCTTTTCTGTGCGTACGAAGGGTTTTGCCAAGCACCTGATAGTGGTACTTTTCCTGGTGCCATGGGTCTCCTGTACGTTGTTCAATCCCCGCACACGGTATCTGAGTGGATTCTTGCCGTTCGGTCTCATCATGCTGGGCGCTTCGGTCCAGGGGCTACGTAGCTCGCTCCCTTTATCTCGCAGCAAGCTGCAGGCGTTGATATGCACAGCAGCACTTGTCGCGCTTTTCGCCAATGCTCTGATCCATGCGGTACGTGTGATTGAACCAACTACGAGTTACCGTAAGGCGATAACGTTCCTCAAGCAACGAGGCGCACACGCTCACTTCGCAACCTTTCCACTCCTTTCTCAAGTGTACGTTGGTGTCAGGTATGTCCCTGATCAGTTGCCTTCCTCAGAGGACGAACTTCATGAAGCCTACCAGCATGGCTATCGATATCTGATCGTCGATTTTGTCAAGGACGTGATTGACGTGGTTGTGGATCAATTCCATTTGGACAAGAAGGGGGAAAAATTTGCCACATTCAAGCGTCGCATCGACCTCGTCGATCATATCGAGTCAACTACCTCGCCTGTCTACACCTGTCCTAACCTCCATATAGGAAAGGTGTACAACCTGTTCGAGGTCAATCAACACTTCACCACAACCATGGCATACGCACGTGCAGTCAGGTCGAGTGAGAAGGCAATGACGATCCGCGTGTACGATCTGGAACGGTATTTTCTTGCAACGGACTGACGCTTACCTGCCGTACACCTGCACCGTGACCTTTGAGATGATTCCTAGAATGTGCTTCGTATGGTAGTCCACATGTGAGATCTTGGTGATCTTTGCCTTTCGTGCTGCTGTATCCACACTGCAGTCACCGGTAGCCACGATACCCATAATCGACTGGCAGGTTCCTTCGCCCATCTTTGTGCCCAAAGGTTCGCCTGAAGCCGCATCCCAGGCGTTGATATCCGTGTAGACAAGACCAGCCACAGGCCCTTTAGGGGGGATACACGACACAAGAAGAAGCGCAACAATGCTCGTGCTCACAGTAAGTACCGATATCTTTTTCATCGCAGTGTCTCCTATCCTCTTATTCAATCGTGGTGCACGTCTACTTCATCACAACCATCACATGGCGCCACCCTCGTTCCATTATGGTGTTCGATTTCCACGTACTCGCCCTCCGCCTCAACGACGATGAGGCAGCGCAGCGACAAGAGAACCACGTACAAGAACGCGCTCGCGCTGGTTTGCCAGGATGAGTTCAACCTCGAGCCGATGTACATCACCTTCCTTGAAAATACGCAGCACATTGTCCCTGCATATGACATCGTCATCAGGCAAGAGACGTTGGATACATCTCTTTTTTTGTAAGTCCGCAGCGCGCCACCAGGCACCCCGTCAGTGATGATCGCAGCAGCTCACATCGGTAATAAAGATACCACATTCGTTTCGGACACCGACAGAATAGCCGGCAGCGCAAGAGTGCGTCAAGAAAGAACACACGCCGGATGATGGTGTGCACGCTGGCTAGGGCAAAGCAGGTAAAGACAACGTCCAGGCAGGTGCACGGAACACCAGCACGATCACCCAAGGAAAACAAAAAGGGCCCATCCGCCGCACACACAACAAACAGTGCACCGAACGAAAGAGCACATTTACCTTGCGGGATGGTTCAGCAGTTCCATCGGGTCCTTTTCGTCAGACATCCCACAGGGTAGGTGGCAGTTGGGAACAAGCCTCATCGTCCTTTTCTCCTTTGCCTGCGGATCGCTTTATCGATTTCAACCCCGACGACCACTAAGAGAGCCACAAGAGTAGTCTGGACCCACTCCCCTCCGCTCAGCGCTTCTGTCCTGAATACCCACTGGAGGGCAGGCACATAGACAACAGCCACTTGGGCAAGGAAGGCGGCAATCATACTGTAGAAAAGAAATGGATTGCTGAGAGGGTTTATCGTGAAAATAGACGTGAGTTCAGAACGGGAATTCCATGCCTGAAAGAACTGGAAGAGAACCATTGTGGTGACAGCAATTGTTCTGGCTCTTTCAAGAGAGGCACCTTGTTCCAGGGCATGAGTAAAATTGTAAATCACCCCACCAGAGATGATAAGACCGACCAGAATGCTCCGTTCATACATCAATCTCGACATGATCCCTTCACCAGGCGCTCTGGGCGGTCGCTTAATAATATCTTTCTCCCCAGGCTCAAAGGCAAGAGCCACATCTTGAAGCCCATTGGTCACAAGATTGATCCATAGGAGTTGGGCGGCAACATATGGGATGGGTAGGTCGAGCACCATCGCTATGAGGATAGAAACAATGGCTGCAAAGCCAGTCGGGATGAGAAAGAGGGTCACTTTCCGAATGTTGTCAAAGACCACACGACCCTCTTCCACTGCATGGAAAATACTTGCAAAATTGTCATCGGTGATCACCATATCAGACGCTTCTTTTGCTACATCCGTGCCGCTCTTTCCCATGGCCACACCAATATGGGCAGCTTTGAGAGCCGGAGCATCATTGACGCCATCCCCCGTGACAGCGACGATCTCTCCGTGTTTCATCGTCTGTTGCACGATCCTCAATTTGTGCTGTGGAGAAACCCGTGCATAGACAGAGACCTCCTTCACCTTTTTAAAAAGGTCCTCATCGCTCATCGTCTCCAGTTCTTTGCCGGTCAGAACAACTGAGTCGGTCGTTGTGATACCCATCATCTTTCCAATGGCCTTGGCTGTCACCGCATGATCTCCTGTGATCATGGCAACTCGAATTCCTGCCTCATGACAGCCCTTGATGGCATCAATCGCCTCGGGCCGTGGAGGATCGATCATCCCTTGCATCCCTGCAAAAGTGAGACCACTCTCGACATGTGTATGGGAGAGCTCTATCAAAGGATCTGAAACCTCTTTATAAGCCATTGCCAGCACTCTCAAGCCATCTCCTGCAAAATGTTCGGCCATGCTGAGCGCTCGTTTCTTGTCAAACGAGCCCGCGTTCGATGTGGTTGAACACATCTCAACAATCTTTTCAGGTGCGCCCTTCACAAAGATGATCCTTTTGCCATTGTGTTGATGAAGGGTTGCCATAAATCCGCGATCAGACTCAAAGGGAAGAAGAGAGATCAGGGGAAATCGTTCCCTCTCCTCCTCAACGACGAGCCCTGCCTTCATCGCTGAAACAAGAAGGGCTCCTTCCGTAGGGTCTCCGTCCACTCGAAACGCTCCCTGTTCTTCGTACATCCTCGATTCGTTACAAAGCATGCCGATGCGGAGTACTCCACAGACGCCCTCCAAAGAGGCTACATCACAGGGCTCCCAGTCGTGGAGGATCTCGCCTTTTGGTTCGTAACCGCTTCCCGTGACCTCAAAGGCGTGTTGGCCATCATAGATCGCCTTCACGGTCATTTCGTTCTTGGTGAGTGTTCCCGTTTTGTCGGAACAGATCACCGTGGTGCTGCCGAGTGTTTCAACTGCAGGTAGTTTTCGAATGATTGCATGTCGCTTAGCCATCCGACTGATGCCGATAGCCATGGTGATGGTGACAACAATGGGCAATCCTTCTGGGATGGCAGCGACAGATGCGGCTACAGCAATCTTGAAGATCTCAGCTATACTCATCCTAAGGAAAAAGCCGAGAAGAGAGATGGCAAAGGCGTTCCCGAGAACAAGTAGACCTATGAAATGAGCGAACGTGCCGATCTTTTGCTGAAGTGGGGTCTTGGTCACTGATAATTCTTTTACCTCTCGGGCGATCTGTCCAAGAATCGTTCTCGAACCTGTCTCTGCCACAATGCCCTTAGCCCTACCGTTCACGACGATCGTTCCCATAAAAGCCATATTTGTTTGATCGCCAGGAGTCAGGTTCTCCTCTCGAATAGCCTTGGTCATCTTCTCTACCGGTATGGATTCCCCGGTCAGTGCCGCTTCCTCGACCCTGAGTTCAATCGTCTCAAAAAGCCTCAGATCGGCCGGAACCCTCATGCCAGAAGCCAGGATCACAATGTCACCAGGAACAAGATGCTCGCTGGGGATCTCTATTTCTCTTCCGTCCCGTACTACCTTCGTCTTAGGGACGACCATGTTCCTGAGGGCCCTCACACTCGTTTCAGCTTTATATTCTTGAAAATATCCTATGGCTGCATTGAGCATGAGAACAGCGATGATGACGCCTGTGTCTATATATTCTCCGAGAAAGAAAGTGACGATGGCTGCAACCATCAAGATGTAAATGAGAGGGCTCGTAAATTGGTGAAGGATGATCTTGAGTCTGCTGATCTTTTCTGCCTCAGGGAGTGAATTCGGACCAAACTCCTTGAGTCGGTTTTCAGCTTCAGCATTCGAAAGACCCTCTTTCGATGTCGCAAGCTTCCCGAATACCTCATCTGCTTCAAGTTGATACCATTTCATATCGATATCCTCTCCTAGGTACACCTTTCAGTTTGTAAAAGAATTCTTTCAGTGTGTTAATGAACGAAGGATGGGTAACCTCAAGGATATCCCAGGATTCGGGTACTACGGCATGAAGGAACGCTCTAAGCGATTCACACGCACGTAGGGAGAGCGCTTCAAGCTTCAAGGGAGGCAACCGAGCAATACATCTGTCTGATTTTTCCTTGTAAGCGTCTACTATTGCGTATCAGAAGCGGGGCGCTGCTACATCATCACAGACACTACATAGCAGGACCCTCCTCTCCACTGCGCGGGCTTGATCTCTCTGCCTAAGCCCTAGTGCCGATGAGGCAACGCAGCGACAAACGAACCGCGTACAAGGACCTCCTCGCGCTGGTTTACCGCGAGGACCTCAGCCTCGATCCGATCTTCGTCACCTTCCTTGAAAATACGCAGCACCTTACCTCTGCATATGACATCGTCACCAGGCCAGAGGCGTTGGACAAATCTTGTCTTGTAGGTCCGTAAAGTGCCAACACCCACCCAATCGGTTATCATTTTGGCCAGTATCCCTGCCGTGAGCATGCCCATGGCAAACACCCGATCGTTTCCTGCCCGAATCGCATACAGTTCGTCATGGTGAATGGGATTGAAATCACCCGATGCACCCGCATATTTTACAATCATGGTGCGCGTAATCTTCGGGATCCGTAGCTCGGGGATCTCCATACCTTCCTGAACATCTTCAATATAAAGCCTCTTTCTCGTGCGCATATCGCCACCTACCCTTCTCGTTACCTGTCCTTCACCACACCACCTGTCTGTACGATCGTATACCGAGCGGTCAAAACCTTCTCCCCGCTGAGTTCATCCTGGTAGTCTGATTCAATCACGACAAAGATCATTGTGCCACCACGACTGCCCTTTTTCTCGAAGATGTCTGCGATCCGGTTCTGCACCCTCAGGACTTGACCAGCAACCATTGGTCTGTGATAGTGGAACTCCATCTCACCGTGGAGAATGTACCGCCAATCCAAACCAATCGACGCATAGTCAGGCCACGTCTCTGGCGTCTGGTAAAATGCCTTTACCACACCAAACGTAGGAGGTGCAGGAATCGCCTCAAATCCCTCCTGCGCAGCATATGCTTCATCAAAGTAGATCGGATTGTCCTCGCACACTGCCCTGGCAAACTCGGCTATCTTGCCCTGTTCCACGCGAAAACGGAAAGGCGGATACGTCCTGCCAATGAGCCCTTTGTCGATCATGGTAGTTCCTTTATGTGAGAGTGGGTTCTGGTAACACACATGTCGTCTTATAGCATATTTTAGGTCGCCGTAACAGCCTATCACATGGTATGGCCTGGTGAGAGTGATCACTTACGGCCTACCTGAAACCCCTGGCCTGTCTGTTCATTGACCGAGTCGCAATGGGGATGCTATTGTGCTTTTGATGAAAAGCCTCACCTTCCAGAACAACGACCTACGGAAAATCCTTATTCGTGCCAACAATTGGATTGGCGATGTGGTAATGAGCACGCCGTTTCTTCACTGCGTTCGGAGTGCGTTTCCACAGGCACACATCGCTGTCCTTGCTAAACCCTGGGTCATACCCGTCCTTAGCAGCAATCCTCACATCGACGAGATAGTGAAATTTGACAGCAAGGGGATTCACAAAGGGTCACGGGGAATCCTGCGTCTATCACGGGCACTGAAATCGGACCGTTTCCAGGCTGCAATTCTATTGCAGAGAGCATTCCAGGCCGCCCTTATTGCTTACCTGGCCCGAGTGCCCATACGGGCTGGATATCGTACTGACGCACGTTCTTCGTTGCTCACTCACCCCGTCACGCCGCCCAGAGACAACCTCCTACACCGGGTGGAGCACAATCTGTACCTACTCAGCCAGCTCGGTATTGAAGCTTCCAAAAAGGATCTTGTGCTTAGAGTCACCAGAGAGTCAGTCAAACAGGCAACCGAGCGTCTTGAGCAGTTAGGGATCATGCCTGGACATATGCTTGTTGGGATGAGCCCAGGTGCCACAAATGGTACACTCAAGCAGTGGCTCCCTGAACGATTTGCTCGCGTTGCAGCAGATCTCGTCAACAGATACGGTGCCAAAGTCATGATCTTTGGTGCAGCCCATGAGTCACAGCTGGGAGCATCGGTCGTTGCCGAGGCATCTGCTTCGGGCATATACAACCTCGCGGGCCTGACCTCGCTCGAAGAAGCCATCGCACTCATCGCACATTGTGGCCTCTTTGTGTCCAATGATGCCGGACTCATGCATGTCGCAGCTGCATTGCATGTTCCAGTCGTGGCCATATTTGGCCCGTCTGACCACAGAGTTACTGCCCCCTGGTGCACAAAGAAGGTTGTGGTGCGAAAAGAAGGACTCCCGTGCAGCCCATGCCTGAAGAAGGATACCTGCCCTTATGACCACAGGTGCATGAAGGACATAAATGCCGACGAGGTACTTGCTGCATGCGAACAGCTCCTATGTGCTTCTCCATTGGAACCCGTAGACCAGAGAACACGCCTCATCCCAGTTTCTGAAACACCTTTACCTGTAAGAACGCCCTTGTGAGCCAGTGGGAAGCACGGCGAGCTGTTCACCGTATGTCAGGGAGCATCGATATGCGTCGATCTATCATGCTCATGACCGCATCGACCTCTATCTTTTTCATCGGACCCATTCCACATGGCCCCTGTACTACGAACTCAAGCGAACCGTAGGGGCCAGTGCGAACCGGATCAGCCGGACCATAGAGTCCAACGACCGGTGTCCCCATGGCCACGGCAAGATGCAGTGGCCCTGTATCGCACGAGACGACCAGTAGTGCCTTCTTAAGAATGCATGCAAGCTCCTTCAGACCTGTCTTGCCTACCAGATCACGCGGCTGGTGTGTCATCAACGAGACCACCTTGTCTGCCTGTATCCGATCCTGAGGTCCTCCTGTCAGTACGATGGGGATCTTGTAGCGCCGTACTACTTCGTCGCCCACATGCGCCCAACGCTCAGGCACCCACAGATTTTCCTTCTTGCTTGCCCCGAGATTGAGCACGATCGGCCGGCCTGAAATCCCTGCAAGGAGGTGCGCTGCACGCGCTTCGTGGTCTGGCGTTACAGAAATATTCCACTCTATCCGATCGGCAGGGATATGTACGAGCCGGGCAAATTCTAAGTACTGGTCCAACATGTGTCGCTGGGCAGCCTGTGGCGGCACTCGAATTGCGGGGAAAAGCCACGAGAATTCCTTTGACCGCCTTCGATCAAAGGCGAACCGTATCCTTGCTCCGGCAGCATACGAAATAAGAGCGCTTTTCAAAATACGTTGTAAGTCAAAGACCCAATCGAACCTGGCTGCTCTAAGCCTCTGGACAAAACGCCATGCGTCGCGGACCCAGGTTTCCCTTGGAAACAGGAGGACTTCGGATAGGTCTTTGTGTCCTTCGATAATAGGAAGCGATTTTCTCTCAATAACCCACGAAATATGAGCCATGGGAAATGAAGCACGAAGCACACACAGAAATGGCAAGGTGTTCACCACATCTCCTATAGCTCCTAACTTGACTATCAAGATTCGAGAAGGTGCACTATCAACCACCATAGTACTTTCCACGCTCCTCAGCACCACGCGCACACGCAGTGGCAACCAGTCCGTGCAAGAGAACGTCGCTGTAGAGCAGACCAGAGCATTGCATCGCACTAAGAATTGTTACATCCTCGCCAATAGAGATTCGTAAAGCTCTGTCGTCTCAGCAACTTCCCGTTCGAGCCTAAACCTCTCCTCGAACATGCGCTTACCTTCATTGCCAAAGCGGTCCCTTTTGTCATGATCACGTAAAAGGTCGCACAGCCTAGCGGCGAGCTCGTCCGCATCCCCGGTCCTGAACAGATACCCATTCGATCCGTCCCTCACAATCTCAGGGGCAGCTCCAGAATCACTGGCAACTACAGGTCTGCCATTGGCCATCGCCTCGAGGAGCACGAGGCCAAAGGCCTCGGCCTTTGATGGCAGTACAATGATATCGAGTGCTTGCATGAGCGATGGAACGTCCTCCACAAAGCCCACGTATCGAACAGCATCCGTAAGACCCAACTCAGAAATGAGCATCCTTACGTTTGTATAATACGACTGCTGGACTACACCACCTGCGATAATACACGTACAGGATGGGATCTGCCGTACGACCGTAGCCGCTGCACGTACAAACAGATCCTGCCGTTTGTCAGGGGTTACCTGGGCCACCATCCCGACTAGCGGTTGATCATGAGCTACGCCAAGACGCTTACGCAAGGTCCTACCCATCTCTGGCCTCCCTATGGCGCTGCTCCCAATCCCGTAGTAAATAATTGGTACCTTCGAGGCCTCGATAGGGTAGACGTTGAGGATATTCTTCTGCATATAGGCTGAGATCGCCACAAGGGCGTCCAATCGGCGTACCAACAACGAATGTAATGGATCGATCTTTCTCTTACCCTCAGGAGATGCGATGTGCTTCGTAAAGACAAAGAGTGTCTTCTTCCTCGTAATACCCACCATGAGGAGCGCAATCCAGGTGTCTCTTGCATGGTGAACATGGATGACATCCGGTTTGATCCCATGAGCGAGCTTACGCAATCCGACATAGGTAGCAGGATCAACATACCAGAAAAAAGGCATATCGTGGTGGCGCACTGGACCAAAACTGCCTCTGCACGTACCCATCCTGGTTCCCTTTTTTACACAGAAGGCGATGTGGTGTCCTCGTGCTGCCAATGCACTGGCAACCTCAAGGGGATGCATTTCCATACCACCCCAACCCACGGACGAGTTTATATAAAGAATCCTCATGTCAAAAGAATCTTATTCGTACGTGTCTCTGTATCCTGACAACCGCTTATGATAGTATTGCAAGCGGTCCGTCGTCTCAACAGTACGTATCACCAGAGGTGCATCGTTAGCATGATCATCAGGGAACTGAGGAGCCTTTTTCTCAAAAGAAAACAACGGGGTTACAGCATACCATACGTACTGAAAAGTTTCGTGTTCATATTTCTTTACGACTGCGTACGCTTTATCCCTACCCCAATAGGCGAATTTGCACGCTACCTGGTCCTCAAGCTGTTCTGCAAGAAAATCGAGTCCATTTGGATACGTGCAGGCACGGCCTTCTTCTTCCCTGAAAACATCTCTATCGGTAAAAGGGTCTCCATCAACGACAATGTCTTTATCAACGGCTACGGTGGCGTGGAGATAGGAGATGATAGCGGCATCGCCTACGGAAGCGCCCTCATTTCAGAGGACCATGAATTCAGCGACCCCGATACGCCGATAAGGGACCAACCCAAGATACCAGGAAAGATTGTCATAAAGAACAATGTATGGATCGCCTCTCATGTTACGATCCTCAAAAACGTCACCATAGGAGAGGGATCAGTGATTGCAGCCGGGTCTGTTGTCACGAGATCTATACCTCCCTATTGTGTTGCAGGTGGCAATCCAGCCAGAGTCATACGAAAGAGAAAGCGTGGTTCGCAGGCAGAGTCACCAGCATTTTCAGAGGTTCAGGAAGACGTAGGAAGCAAATAACTATATATGGTGTAGTAGAATTCGCTCCACGGCACCTGCCCATCATTGATGATCTTTATTCGAAGCCTGTCCTTACCTCTTGAAAGCGAAGCAGGAACCAGAAAATCACTTTCTGCCCACCGCAGTAGCGGGTTCTCGTACACATCGTACCAGACCCCTGCCAGCCGATCATCCACATAGACAAGGCCCTTTTGTCTTCCCCATGACTGATCGAGCCGGCGGCGGATAAGCGCGCCCACATTCTCCTTTGCAACCGTCACGACGAATTCGCTGCTCGTTCTTACTATATGACCATGATCTCTGATAGGGACATCGCTCTGCTGGCCCTCGAAGCATGCTGTAAGCACGGTTGGCGGATCTAGGCCAGTCGCTGTATATTCGTGATCCAGCATCGATCGATGTTCACCTATGTCGAGCTCATCGGTAGGTACCAGGAGCGATTCAGGATGGCGATAAGCATAGGCAACACTGACGTGGCTGTCATTGGTATCGCTGTTTTCGGCATCATGCTCGATACCCAACTGAGCTTTGCGAAAGAAAGGTATCAGATCGCCCAGGTGAATCCGGTAGCATGCAGTAGTGCAGCGTTTGTGAGGAGTCCATATAAGACTATACGCAGACCCGTGCAATGGTAGGCTGAATCTTCCTAACCAAAGGTACCACCCGCCGTTAAAGTAATCTTCGGTACCGGTCCCGTATACCGACGGTGTCAGCGAGTCGTCTATATAGAACCGTTCGTCCCCCTCCATATAGGAGCCGGTGATAGGACCTTTCATGGTGTAGCTGACCCCCATGAAATGACCAGCACCTTGCAACGAGGCAAAGCAATAATCAACGCCTTTTGTTGTGGGATCCTCGTGATGATAGTGCGCCGTAAAATAACCTGACGTCTCTGGATAGCGAACATCAGCGATCTCTACCGTAGCCTTCACTCGCACCTCTTCTTGTCCGCGATTTTCTATAAGGATCGCTGCAGATGACCAATACGGCATTGGAAATCGACAGTAGTATCCATAGGAATCGTTTCGTCCTAGCAATAATCCTTTTGCCGGGTGATAGGGATCCTGGGAACAGAAAAACTCGTTGAACGGCGCGTATACATCGTACTCATCATGCCCATCCCAGATGGCGGCAATCCACAGCCCTGACGTTGTCCGCAAGGTCAAGGGAGCTACGTCGATCGACATATTCCATACCACGCCACTACCCTCATCCAACCAGATCAGTTCACGGCTTTCGGGGGAGATAGCTACCTGTACTGTTTTTGTTCGCGTTGCAACCCTTGGTTTGGGATCTTCACCCACTGATCCCCATTGCTCGAGCAGCAGATCGTACTCTTCTGCACCTGTAAACGAACGTACTTCATAGTCAGTCGTATAGCGACGATAGGTAATACTGTAGAACTCAGGAGGGACACTCAACGTTATCTTTGCACGCTGGCTGTAACAGATGGGGATATACGACACATACCCACCACTGGATTCGTTGATAAAGGATACGAGTGGGTACGTAAACGGCCAGACGCGAGAAGAAAACAACGAGTCAAATGGGCACCTCACTAAGGGTGTTGTCATGTCATCGACATAGATGGACAATTCCCCCAGCCATGAGGCGATACAGGTGAACCACATACGGTAGATGCATCCTGGCCCATAATCATCGAACACCACATAGCGCCCCTCTTGGTCGATGTAGAGCTGGCTGTAGCCATAAAACCCATCATCATTGCCACCATCCTTGTCACGGCTGGAAACCTGTTTTGTCACACTGCCGTACCGCAACAAGGGAAGGGCCGCAATATGGGTAAGTTCTTCTATCCCTGGCCGAGGAGGCTCAAAGGTCCTCCCATGCCAAGGACCATACCTCGGTGGTCGTGCCTCTTCACCCCCGCAACCCACTAAGACAAACAGCAGCACTGAAACAGCAGGACATAGGCCATCTATTACAGGCATGGCTCGTTTCAGGCGCATAGTCATGCTGGTTTTCTCCCTTCCACAAGGGAGTCCATTTTTTCTCCCCACTTGACGAGGGTAACCTTGGAAAAGCCCGCTGCTTCAAGACATGCCTTGACTTCACTAAAGGTATAGGTATCTCCTCCCTGCGTATTGACGAGCATGTTCAGGGCAAACATGGCCCCTGCTGGGGGATACGTACGGGTCTCATCCATGATATGGTCTCTAATGAGGATGAAACCTCCAGGAACCAATGCCCTGTATATCTTGCGAAACAGATCTATGTTTTGCTCGGGACTGTTCTGGTGAATAATTGCAGAAACAAAGGCGAGGTCACACCCGGGTGGCAATTCATCTTTGTAAAAGTCGCCTCCAACCAATGCTACACGATCCAGAAGTCCCTCGACCTGGAGCCTCTCTCTGGCCTTCCAAACAACCTCTTGGAGGTCGAACAGAACCGCTTTGAGCTGAGGATTTTTCTTCAAGAACGCTGCCGTATACGTACCAGACCCACCACCAACGTCCAAAAGCTTCTTGAACCTGCGAGTGTCGTAGGCATCGGCAATCTCTTTTGAAAGTGCCCTGGCCACTACATGCATCGCATCGATAAACACCTCTTGCTCCTTTGCAGTTCGCTCCTCCCTTCTTGGCTGAGCCTCGCTGCCATGCCTCACAATATCTGTAAGGGCGCTCCACCTCGACCAGAGATTGCTCGTATGAAGCACCATGGGCAGCAAGGTGTCAGGATGGTCTGAGGAAAACAGCACCCCTCGCTCGGTGACACAGTAATGGTTTCCATGTTTTTCCAGCAGATCTAAGGTGACCAGGCAATCGAGCAGTCTTGTCGTAGCCCTGAGATTGAGACCTCTTTCTTCAGCAAGTTCTCGTGCACTCGCTGGCTCTTTTCTGTGGAAAAACGTAAACACGTCTAGCTCTGCAGCAGTGAGCACCACTCGACTCTTCATAAAGTGTAGCTCTGTAAGAAGTGCACTCGGATCAATCATATCGATGTCCCCTGGATTTTGTGGAAGAGATAGTCAGTACCACTTCTCTGCTCATCCTTTGCCTATCGCCGTGCTTCAATAGCAACCGGTCCTACGATACCGACCGGGACAAGCGTATTGGCCTTTCCTGAAAACTGCCTGTAGGCTTGGTCTCCCTGCAAAGCCTTTCCCAGAAGCCGATTCCTAAGTGCCGGGATCAGCATAATGTCTACTTGGTTCGTACCTGTTCTCATATGGTTAGTGACCTCGAGCTCATACGGAGGGACAAGAAGACTCCCGGCTCGCCGTCCATTCACATACACCTCGGCTGCGCCATGCACCCATGCAACTCGAAGCCACAACCGTTCTTGTTCGTTCAGGGTCTGAAGTTCACAAAAACCGCTATACGTACCCGGACTGGAAGAAAAACGAAGGGCATCTATATCTCTCCAATCCGGAAGCATTTGGAGAAGCAGATTCACCTCACCTCCAGGGACATCATCTCCCTTGACAGTAAGTCTCCATTGATCGATCGAGACAATGTCCGTAACGGTTTGTTCACTCATATCGGCCTTCCTCAAAGGCCCCTTGCCGAAAAGAACAGAGGCCTCGGGTAATCCGCAAAGAAGCATCCCTGAACCATACGGGGCCAACGACAGAACTATGCACCGGTCTTCGTCCTGGGCATTTCGATAAGCGCGGTCGTTCCAAACATCTATCCACTGGCAGGGATTACAGTCATGTTCTATTCGGATAGGTGTGCTCACCGGTGAGGCCCCTTGGTTTTGGAAAAAAAAGATCCAGCGACCACTTCCAAGATCTCGCGCAGTGTACCGGAGAGTGTCGTGGGGCACGAGGAACCTGACCGTGGGCTCTATCCCATGTTCGTCCAGTTTGCGGACCCCATCGCCCGGACCGGACAGATAACTAGTACGGCCAGCACGCAACACCACTTCCATGGCATCAGCCACTACGTTATCACCCTCCAGGTAGTCCTTAAACCCTGGCTGCTGGCGTGGAATCCTGCCTGCAAGAAGCACCGGAACATCGTTCAGGGCCAGAGAAGCAACGGCCTGCGCAGCAGCCGGTTGTATGGTCGGCGTGTCAAGTACGAGTATTCCTTTGTACGTACTGCCACGAATCACTGCATAGCCATCCCTACTGTGGGCCTGTTCGATACTTTCATCATTAGCCCATGCCCAACTGTAACCAGCTGATTGCATTTCTTTGAGATACGGCCAGATCCGCTGGAGCCAGGCAATTCGAGGATCGATCTCAGAGATTCCCAAAAGAACAGCGATCCTCATCAACGCTGGCAAGCGGTCCTCGGGTTCCATCTGTTCGAGGAAGCCATTGAAAAGAAATTCTTTATGTCCAGAGACTGCCGCAAAGGTCGTAGGAAAACCAAGCCATGGGTAATACACGAGGAGATCAGCCGTAGCACTGCCCTGCCTGAGTGCATATTGACATCTCGCGATATAGTGGTTTAACCGGGCCATGTAAGGCCAGAACGGATCTGCTTCAGAGATGTTGGAAGCATATTCGGTCCGCCCGGCATATGGCGATGCAAAAGGATACCATCCTGTCTGGCCGTACGAATGATCCTTCGTATAGGGGAATCCATGAAAGACAATGTGATTGATGCCCGCAGTAAAGAGCTTATCTGCAGATATCTTCATCTTAAAGGGCGTCGTCATATATGCACGATTCATCCATACCATTGCTTCTGCTGAGACGACCGGTCTCCTGTATAGCAGTGCACCGGATGCTACCTGCTTGAGAAACAGTTCGCTCCCCCCGGCATACAATTGTTCGGTCTCTGGGATGTCGACTTCACCTGCTGCACGCACAATGTCGATCTCAGCCCCGTACCCCTGCGCCCGTAAGACAAGGGAATGCTCACCAGCCCATTTCCTTACTGTTCTGATGAAGCGCTCTATAAACAGGTCAGACACTGTGTGAGCATAATCGTAACGGATGCGCCAATCTTGGTCCGAGATCGTAAACACTGGTTTCCTCTTCAGTGCGATGTTGTCGAATACCGTGTTGTCAGTACCAGGGACTACGACAGTAGGAAGCCACACCGTAGGATCGTATCCCCGCAAACGTATGAACTCACGAATGATATCTGCAGCACACAACCGCTCGGCCTTGAATTCGAGGCTATCGTTGAAAAGCCCTCTTACTGTCGACCCGTAGTGCTGGAAAAGGTGGGGGGTTCTGCCAAAGAGATAGTCCAGATGGGCAGCGATAGTCTCACTGTCAAGGTGATCAGCGACATAGCCGGGCTCAGGTTGTGCGTTGAGCATAGGATATTCGCCGTCAGGAGCGTGGAACACCACAAGTATCTTCCACATCCCTTCAGGCACCTCCCAGCTGAGCATACCCTGATCATCTACCTGATCGCTGAGAACGCGGACAGAGGCAGGATCGAGATCGATGCATCCTCCTTTGTAAAGCGGGTTCGAGCATCGTGAACTTCTTGTGATGCGAGCAGCAACGACAGCGATGAGTTGAGCTCGGGCTCCTTCGTAGCGTGCGAGTTTTTCATTGAAGAGCTGCTCAGCTAATGATCCGACAAGGTAAAATACAGGTCGGTCAGGTTCTCTTACATTGATGCGGACCACGCTAGGCCCTTGGACTGTATGCTCTGCCCACAGCATGGTCTTTAAAGAATGCTCAGGGGATATATGCACACCGCCACTCGGCCATCCCGATCCAATGGTGAGATCTATGGTGAAGCCACGATCCGAGGCCCTGGCAAGTAGAAAATCCAGGTGAGCATAGTAGGACTCACTTGCATAGGACCTGCGACGTTGCAGTTCCAGGGCTGAGGCGTTGGGATCAAGGCCAGCATCAAACGCCTGTAACTCAGCCCCTCCAAAGTAGGAGCCACAAAGCAGATCGACTTCCCGGGCTAGCTCGGCATCTGCCACATCTCCTCCAGGCCACCACCAACGAACCCATGGTCGAAAAGCAGCAGGTGGGTCTTCGAAATCAACATAGGAAAAACCACATGCATCTTCGCCGGGGCTGGCCGGCACAGAGGAACTGCATCCACTGCTACCCGTGTACCAGAAACTCGACCAGATAGAAAGTAGTACTGCAAGCGTACGATACCAGGGCCGCTCCACTCCGATACAGCCTTCATAAGCCATAGGATGTGGATAGGATGATGGAGAACTGCTTCTCAGAGCCTTCCTCGAGCTTTCGCGGCATACCACAACGTCAAGGCCACGCAACGACCAATTGTTTTTCAGGTGCCCCTGCTTGTCAAGCTTGATAATTAAGTGACCGCACACAGGAACTTCCAGCGGCATAGCCGAGCGGTGTGCATCTTTATTCCTTGCATTCTAGCGAGAAATGGGCTAAGTAAGGATATGAAGCGAGTCACGAGAGATCCTGCCACAGCGTTGTCGAGCGGTAGCACGGGCCTAGAGGTGCATGTATGACAGTGAAGAAGTGGATGAGTACCAAGCTCATCACCATCAATAAGGACGATCCGGTTTCTCTTGCGTATGAGCTCCTCCTGGCAAACGATATCCGACACTTGCCCGTGCTTTCAAAGGGAAAGCTGGTCGGAATACTCACTGATCGCGACCTACACGAGGCTGTCGTGCCGTGCGATTCAGCAATGGACCGGCATGGAATATACAATACGCTTAAAGACATTACCGTTGAAAAGATCATGACGCCAAACCCAATCTCTGTTTCCCCTGATTTGTCTATCGAAGAGGCAGCTCAGATACTAGTTGAGAGGAAAATCGATTGCCTCACCGTTAAAGGCAGCAAGGGCAAGCTCGTCGGCATCATTACTTCAACAGACATACTACGGGCCTTTATTGAACTCATGAATGTGCTGAGGGGAAGCCAGCGTATCGATATCCGCATGAATTCGTCGGAGTACGAGAACGTATGCACTATCATCCAGAACAACGGGGGAAAGATTATCAGCATCGGTATCACGCCCAGCCAGGATCTATCAGAACATATATACTCTTTCCGTGTTGCTGTTCCCAACCTTCAAGCCCTCGGCGCTCACCTGAAACACAAAGGCTACGCTGTCCTACCCAGTGACTAGTTTGTCGGATGTCCGGCGGTCAATGAAAAGATCTCTACATTACATCCTCGACACACACCTACCTTCACCGTTATTCTGTCCCCCTGAGCAACAGGATTCTTATTAAGACGTTGCTATCTGCACGAGTGGACCGGTTGCAGCAACCTCATGGATCGAGACGAATCCCAGAGATTGATTTCATCTTGAGCGGAAGTGGCAGATCGTCGAAATGTACGCAATACCCTGTGACCCTAACCCCGAGACCAGAATACGTGTCTCGGTTGGCCATGCAATGCATCCAGTAGTGCAAAGACTGTTATGGTATGAACACACTCGCACGCTCTGCGTGCGTGATGACTGAGATGCGAGCCCTCTCCACATTGCCTAGGATCAGCTCCCCACGATAGGTCATGACTGATGTAGACCCAAGCAGGTATCGTAGGGCCTTAGCTCTCTGTTTGTCCTTGGGTCAGCGCCGGATTCCCAAGAAGGACTTCGATATCTCTAAGGATCTTTGCCCTGTGCTGAGCAAGGGTTGCTTCATTTGCCATAATCATGTCAAGTTGACGGGTATGTATAATAAGATAGCCCAGGACCCTAAGTCTGGCCTCCATGTACTCCTGAGGCCAGCCCTCCACACGGGCAAAAAGGGCATCTTCCCTAATCTCAACACGAAATCCTGCGTTCGATAGTATGCCCCCTACGAATTGGACCCTCCGTAATCTCCTCTGATAGTCTGCAGCACCGCCCTTGAATTGAAAGCTTATGTAGTTCTCAATGGGACGCTCCCCTACCAAGGCCTCTACCGTCGAAAAATGAAATCCGAATCGAGATTGAAGACTGCAAAAATGCTTCGAGATCATGAAGTAGTTTCGCTCTGCATACTGAGATCGCATCGACGGATCCAGGCTGGTATTGACCGTGGCCTGAAACATAACTGACATGAATCCCTTGGCATCGATCTGCGGCGGCCCCTGCCAAGGGACCGCTGTAATCCCCTCCCACAGGGCTCTCATAGGAATCGAGACAATTGTCTCAAGATGAACCGTCGGACCTTCCACCTGTTCGGCGAACCCGTCATCGAGATTGATAACCCACCACTGCATAGGCACATGACAGACAAGCTGCTTGCTGGCTGCTTCAGGAACGTCGTGCTCTTTACCGAAGGCGAACATCTCTTGGACGGATTTTTCATGAACAAACCTGGTAATGTCGTGGAGCGTTCGACACCGTTGCGGCTTAAACGTCGGCGCATCAGGATCGAGAAGCGTCAAAGGGGTAATATGCTGTCTTACAGCGAGAAGAATTTCATAGACCGGGCTTCCCAACATGAGGTTCTTTTTCTTTACCCTCCCATCAAGAAGGTACTGGATCCTGCCTCGGTAGACGGTACGAGTGTCAGCATCAACCGTAACGATCTCGCCACCTTTCAACAAACCGGTTATCCCTTGGATATTGAACAGGGCCGGTACGCCGAACTCCCTTGCAACGTTCGCCAGGTGGCCTCCCACGCCGCCTTGCTCTGCAAGGACCGCTGCTGCACGACTCAGTACACCAGCCCACCTCGGCAGAGGCTGTGATGTAACCAATACCGCACCCTCAGGAAACTGCAGAAGATCCGCATTCTTTTCCACATGAAAGACAGGACCGCATCCTACCCCTGGACTCGCAGTGGTACCCGCTTCTACCACAACCGCCCCTTCTTCTTGATCAGCAGGCGCGCGACTCTTCCCACTTCGTTCGTGCTCTCCGGCCACTGACTGCTGAAGAGGTCGACATTGAAGAATGACTATCGATCCGTCAGCCGTGACAGCCCACTCAATATCTTGAGCAGTTCCATAGTAGGCTTCGATCATAATCGCTTGTCGGGCAAGTTCCAGAGCCTGCTCATCGGTTATGGAGGGTGCTGTACGTTTCTGTGCTGGAAGCTCCTTTCGTACCACCCCTTCAACAGGACTGCACTCGAACGAGTAGGCCTTATCGGCAATCTCTTTCTTAAGGATAGATCGAGGCTCGTCCCTTGAGACCACTATAACGTCAGCATTCACTGCGCCGTCAACCACAGACTTAGGCAGTCCCCAAGCAGCATTGATGACCACCGAACTGTCCCGTAGACTGACTGGATTACGCGAATACATAACACCACCAGCTACTGCAGGCACCATGGCCATACATCCCACACACATCGCAATATCTTCGTCTCTTATGCCCCTGGTGAGCCGGTAGTTCATGGCAGGTAAGCTGTATTTGCTGGCCACGATCTCCTTGTACGTCTCCAAAAGATGATCAGCACTTACGTTGAGCACAGAACGGTACTGGCCAGCAAACGAGGTCCCTGCCACATCTTCACCCAGTGCACTGCTCCTCATCGATACCGTGATCCCTTTACCCAAGGCACTCTCCAAGTCCCTGAATGCCCCAAGAATCGCCTCTGCAAGTTCGTGCGGCACTGAGCCCAGAACAATCCGCTGCTGTATGGTCGTACTTACTTCATACAGACCCTCAGGTGTATCCAGGGAAGTCGATTGCATGAGCCGCTCGATTTCAGCCTGGAGGTCATTGTGGGAGAAGAACCGTTGGTAGGCTGCAGCGGTGACAACAAATCCCTGGGGAACCTTTAGATTGAGTTTGGCTCTCATCTCTCCAAGGTTGGCCATCTTGGTGCCAACCTCATCTGCCATGTCTTTGTGGATCTCATTGAGAAAGATGACCAAACGTGTGTGTTCGGGCAGCACCTTTGAGGTAAGCTGTGCGTTGATACGCGCTTGTAACTCCTTGAATCTGGTATCCAGCGCCCGATACTTTCCCGGTGCAATCACGTCAAGGTTGCGTATCATCTGATACACATTGACTGAAAGCGCGGTACACCGGGACCGTATGAAGGTCATCCCGAACGGCTGCTGTCCGTCCAGTGCCTGCTCCAACTCGGCCATGATGTCCAAGGCCTTGTTGTTTGCGGTAAGCAGGAGCTTGAAATGGTGGTACCTCGCCTTAAACGTAGCACGGAGTTCTTCAATGTGCTTGAGGGATCGCTGAGCCCTGTGCTTTTTGGAGAACGCATGTTTGAGAAAATTCGTTACGGTACCCATAATGTACGTCTGGACAGGGATCCTGATCCCTTTCAAACCTCCTTCTTGGCGCTGGCCTTCATTTCCAGACCGAGTCCATCAAAGAGGTAGAGAATCGCATAACCCCACCACAAGGTATAGAGAACGTAAAAGACGAGGGCAAAGCTGAGAATGCCAACCTTTGATGTTGCCTTCTTCGGCTCAATGCCAAAGAAATTGTACCCAACTTCTATGCCTTTCTTCATGACCTGTTCGAGGTAGGCAGCTTCTTTGAAACGTTCCTGGCGGGTAAGATCTTTTGCAATAAGGGTACAGACATGCCACCACGTCAACAGCGCGCGTTTTCCCGGAATGCCGTATCGCTCGGAGAGCTTTGTTTCCTGGTTGTTGAACATGGCATCCGCATCATCGAGGCACCTGCTCGCCAATGAGGCGAGGTCCCCTTTCACGTTAAGCCCGCTGTCATGTACCGCAGCATCCAGACCTGCCTGAGTCAGCAACGTCTGAGCCTCCTGCATCATGTCAGGGCTCTTGAGCGTGATCGTGACCTCAAAGGATGTGCCTCTGAATGACTCGCCTTCCTTGGCCACCTTGGGAATATAGTAACTCGATCCCTTTGCGATGGAGTTGAAAAGCTTGTCCGCAGCCCTAAACGCATTGTCGCCATGAAAAAGAGGGGAAAACATGATCGCAAGGACGATGAAGAAACTCACCCCTAATATCACGCCTTTTACAAATTCCTTTTTTGCTGCAACCACCATTTCAGTCGACCTCCCCTCGCAGTGTTTTGAGATTGCTGAAAAATTCCCTGAGAACCCACAGACCGAAAATACCCACCACAATAAAGAACATCCAGATGCCTGTGGTATTGATCATAGAGGCTGTCTGTTTTGAGATATCGAGAACCTCCATCTCCCTCAGCTTGTTCGGCATGGCGCACAATCTATTGATAAAACCGGCGATGATAGTGATCGCATAAAATCCTCGAATGTAGATTCCCTTGACCACTTTTGTAGTAAGGGCACCGACTTGTATGCCAATCAACGACCCGAGCAGCATTCCCATAGCAAGTGTGTAAAAGACAAATCCATAGATGGCGTACTGGGTGATACAGGAATAGCCTGCAGTGAAGATGATCTGAAGGATGTCGGTTCCCACCGTCGTAAACGACGAGACCCCCAGTATGTAGATGAACATAGGAAACGTAAGAAACCCTCCACCCACACCCATGATCGAGGCCGCGAAGCCGACCACCACACCGCAAAGGGCCACAAACACCCCTGAGATCTTCTTGCCTCCGGGTACGAGATCCCGGTCGAACGTGATCATCGGCGGGATGGCAACCCTTTGCAGCCTATGGGGAAGGCCTACCTTGCCTGTGTATACCTCGGTGCCATGAGGACTCTCACCATGGTGGGCACCCACCTCACCAGGTCCTTTTCGCAGCTTGAGAAAATCTATCAATGCATAAAAGCCCAAGAAGCCTAGCAACACCACATACACAATGTTGATGAACGCATCGCTCTTGACAGGATTGGACGCATATAACGATCTGTTGATCCAGCCACCACCGGTCGATCCAAGACCAGAACCAACGAGAAACGCAATGGCTAGGCCGACCGATACATTGCCCAGTTTCTTGTGTATCGCTGTTCCCATGATCGCCTTGGCAAAGATGTGAAACAAATCCGTGCCCACAGCCAGGATCCCCTTGATGCCTGCACTCATAAGCGCAGGGGTAATGATGAATCCGCCACCCGCGCCTATGCAGCCTGTGACCAGCCCTGCACAAAGTCCTATGACAATGCTGACTGTAAATACCGAGGGTGAGTAAAATGAAGGGGCATATGCCTCTTTCCCACCCAAAAGGTCAGCAGCAAAGGCAAGCGAAAATAAGACGGCAGGAACCAGGAGCAACCCCAGTACAATGAGCCGTTTCCTGCTCCTCATAATAGTTGAAGACATCTCATATTCCCATCGTGCATGTGCGTGCGCAGCATCCAAGAGCATCAGGTAGAGTCTTCGCATACAGATAGTCCTCCTTTGGTTCCGCGTGCAGGCTTTTTCACGAGAAATCCACTTCTTCTGGCAGACAGTACGCGTGTTTTTTTACCACATCCTGGGGTCTATGTCAGTCGTGCACTTAAAAAGGCAGGTGTCTGTCGTTAAGGTGGACATAGGCCATGCTACCGGCCTCCCTTTTCGGCCTCATCTTTGGATTCAATCGAATGGAGCAGCTCCTTTATCCTGGCGTGCCTGATCTTCTGGTCTTGGATCGACTTTTTTTCAAAGGCCGCAGCCAGTATTTGGAGAAGCTTCTCCAACTTTACAGGCTTGAGCAAATAATCGAATGCCCCCAATTTTAGTCCTTCGATACTCGTCTCAACCGAGGCATGCCCAGTCAGCAGGATGACCTCGGTCAGGGGTTGAATCTTTTTTATCTCCCTGAAACACTCAATGCCGTCCATACCACCCGGCATCTTGACATCAAGTATCACCGCATCGAAAGGCTGCTGCTTCACCATTTCAACAGCAGCCTCTCCACTGGTCACCCCGACCGCGTCCACATTGCGTTTCTTCAAACGGTTGACGATGGTCTCGAGAAAATCTGTCTCGTCATCGACCACGAGTACCTTGAATGCCTGCATCACATCCCCCTTCGGCCCATAAAAAGGCCTCTATTTTCGTGAAGGAACCACTATGGGAAGCTCGACCCTGAAAGTGGTCCCTTCGCCGGGGGTACTCTCAAAGGTGATCGTACCACCAAGATTCTTGACAATGTTGTAACTTATGGAAAGCCCGAGGCCTGTTCCCTTGCCTGTTTGCTTGGTCGTAAAAAACGGATCAAAAATCCTCGACTGGTAGTGCTTCGGTATCCCAGGGCCGTTATCGTGCACGCTTATAACGATCCTGGAATCGATCTTCTGCGTGGCAAGCTCAATAACGCCATCCTTCCCTATGGCGTCAATGGCGTTTGAAATGAGATTGAGAAACACCTGCTGGAGCTGTGATTGATCGCTAGCAATAATGGGGAGGTCCTGCTGAAACTCCTTTCGTATTTCGATATTGTTCATCTTGGCAGAGCTCTCGAGAAATCCCACCGTCTGATTGAGCACATCGTTGATGTCGATGTCTTCCAGATGCGGCTCCATCCTCCGAGCAAACCCCAGCATTCTGTGGATGACCTTGCGGGCCCTCTCCACGTGTTCCTCGATCTTAAGGAGCGACTTCTTGTATTCCTGAAGATGGGGACTGTTCTTGAATTCCTCCTCCTCCAACAAGTCACCCATCCATCCGGCCTTTTCACTAATTACTGCAAGCGGATTGCTGATCTCGTGTGCCACGCCTGCAGCCAGTTTGCCGAGTGCCGCGAGTTTTTCAGACTGTACAAGCTGGGCATTTAGTTCGTTCATTCGCTTGTCTGCAGCCTGAAGCCTCTTCACGGTAACACGGGTTGTCAGCACGGTAGTCAGGACGATTGCCAGCACACCGAGCACTCCGATTGCCAGTTCCATATTCCTGGTCTGGAACAGACGTATCATTTCTTCCGAAGGATCCTGACTGATAATGAGCAACCAAGAGTTGTTTTTAAGCCAGGCTCCTGCTTCTAGGCGAGTATTGCCTTGCTCGGTTCTACGTTCAACTACCGTGACCCCCTCTCCAAAAAGGGACGTATCTATGTTCGACTTGGTAAGGATATCTCCACCGAACCGGGGCAATGTCTGATAAATCCCCTCTTTGTTTACGATAAAGGCATCGCCTGTCTTTCCTACCTGGCCTGCTCTTATGAGACTGTGAAAGACATCTGAGTCGATCGTTGCTCTCAGGATCCAACTGCGACCATTTTCTTGACGACGGATGGCAATAATGATGTGCGGTATCTTTCTGAACCCCAGGAACACATCGCTGATATGGGCGCCCTTATTCTCAACCTCAATAAACCACGGCTGCTGATAGAAATTGATCCCCTTCAAACTATACGGACCTACATAGGCTACATGGTCTCCCTCACTATCGATAAGGCCAAGATCTATGAATCCTCCAGCCCTGGTATTCATGATCTCCAGGACCCGCGCAAGGTTTTGCTCGTGCTTAAGGAGGTCGAAGGTATAGGTGTCTGCAATGACCATGAGGATCGCCGTACGCTCCTTGAGAAAAAGCTCGATGGCATTGCTCTGAGCCCTTGCACGGTATCGTATCTGCTCCTCGATTTTGGCCTTGTAGAGACGGCTAACTTGATAGTAGATAGTACCCCCGAGCGTCATAAGGGGTGTAAGAGAGACAAGGAGCGTGACAAAGACGATCATCCGGCCCAGCCGAGCGTACATCTGCCTTTTCATGTACCCTCTTGTCCCCGCGCATAGTGTAAGAGCCAGCCTATCCAGAATGCTTTTCTATGTCTTCGAGGAGCCGAATCTTGTGCTCTTGGAGTGACTTCCTCTTATAGGCATCTTCGAGCTTGTAGACGAGTTCATCTATGTCCATAGGCTTCATCAGGTAGTCAAACGCGCCAAGCTCCATGCCCTGAATTGCTACCTCGAGGCTGGCGTGGCCAGTCAACATGATAACTTCAACTAAGGGGCACCGCTCCTTTATCTCCCTAAGAACCTCGATGCCGTCCATGCCCGGCATCCTCACATCAAGGACGACCACGTCTACCGGCGTGTGCCCCAGGACATTAAGGGCTTCTTCACCACTTGAGGCGCTGGTGATGGCGAGGCCTCGCTTTCTCAGCCGTTTAGTGAGGGTCTCCAGAAACTCTGCTTCATCGTCCACCAACAGGACCTTGAATTTATCCATTACCGCGGTCCCCTTTTGGCCGGCACGCCTCGTTGACCTTGGCGATGAGTTCTTCGAGGTCGCACGGCTTAGTAAGGTAGTCAAATGCACCCAATGACAATGCCTCTCGAGCAGCCTCCTCTGAGCCGTGTCCAGTGAGCATGATCACCTTCATCGCAGGATCGATCTTCTTAAAAATTTTTAGCACCTCTATACCGTCCATATCCTCCATCTTCAAATCCAATACCGTTACCTCGAAATCCTGTCTACGCAATTTCTGAATCGCCTCGCTTCCACTATGCGCAACAGTTACTTCTATACCGCGCTTGCTTAGTCGTTTGGCCAACACATCGGCATAGCCCACCTCGTCATCAACCAGAAGCAGTGTAACGCGACCCGTCTTTGCTCGCTCTAACGCACACATGAGAACCTCTTGCTAATCGCCTCGGCGCAATGCGATCTCCTTGAGCCGAGCTTCCATGATCTTTTCCTCGTGTTTCCGTTTCCTGGCAGTGGCCTCATTGACCTTGTCGAGGAGCTGGTCGATATCGCACGGTTTCATAAGGTAATCAAAGGCGCCGAGTTTCATTCCTTCAATGGCGGTCTCAATGGTTGCATGCCCTGTAAGCATGATCACTTCTACCAAAGGATGCCTCCTCTTTATCTCTCGCAAGGTTTCGATGCCGTCCATTCCGGGCATCTTCACATCAAGGATGACCACGTCCACATTTTTTTCAGACGAGAGACGTTGTAAGGCTTCGGGGCCGCTAAATGCCTCAACCACTTTAAGATTTCTTTTTGAAAGCCTCTTGGTCATGGTCTCTACAAAAGGCACCTCGTCGTCCACGAGCATGACGTGTGAGGGAATCATCGCTGCCTCTCCTTATTATGAAATATGTATCGACCCAGATAGGGCTTGCTTACGCCTTCATGCCGCTCCCTGAGCTACCTGAACCTTTGCTCCTTTTGGTGGGATCTCTTCTCCTCTCCAAGGGATTCGAATATGAAATGTGGTCCCCACACCTACGGCACTGTTTACCCGTATCTCTCCTCCCATCTTCCGTACAATGCCGTAACACACAAACAGCCCTAATCCAGTCCCCTTGCCGGCAGGCTTTGTAGTAAAAAACGGGTCGAATATTCTGGCGAGATTGGCCTTGGGGATACCATGTCCTGTATCGGTAACGTCGACAACGACGTATCTTCCATCGACCCTACTGGTAATCTCGATCCTTCCTCCGTCCTTGTCCATGGCGTCCAATGAATTATTAATGAGGTTGAGCAAGACCTGCTGGAATTCAGAAGGCGAGATATTGAGTACTGGCAGATCAGGAGCCAGCCGTGTCTCTATCTTCACATTGCTGTACCGCGCCCTCTGCTCAGAGATAGCGACAATCTCCTTGATGAGATCGTTGAGGCGCACCTGGTAAACCGTCGGCTCGCTCTTGCGTGCGAATGTCAGTAGCTTGCTCGTGATCTCCTTGCAACGTTTCCCCTGGGTATTGATCTGCTTGAGTGCTCGTCTGAACTCTTCAAGATTCGGGCTGTCCTTTAAATCCTCTTCCTGAAGGAGATCTTCTATCCATCCAGCTTCTTCAACCATGATGGCAACAGGGTTATTAATCTCATGGGCAATCCCTGCAGCAAGTTCTCCAATCGAGGCAAGCTTGCCCGCTTCGATGATTTGCTCGCTCATCATCTCTTTTTCCCGGTCTGCCTTGGCAATGCGCTTGACCATCCTCTTGGACAATATCATGCTCATAATCACTATACCAACGCTGCCAACAAGAAAGATGGCAATGACAAGCAACCTGGCCCGGTAAAGCTCGGAGAAGGCGTCTGAGGTCTCCTGCTGCCAGAAAAGCACCCACTGTCCGTCCTTCAAAGGGGACAAAAGGTAAATAGAGCGCCTACCCAGTGGGCTTGAACGCTCTATCACAACGACCTTTTGGTCGGCAAGTGTACTTGTCTTCATCATGTCTTCGTAGAAGTCCCTTTGGGAAAGCACCTCAAGGACGGGATTTGTCTGAAACTCTCCTTGTCTGTTGAGAATAAATGCGAAACCCGTCTTCCCAATCCGTATGCTTCGTACAAGCTGGTTAAATGCATCAAAATCGATGGTGGCCCGTAATATGTACAGGTGGCCATTCCATTCCTGGCGAACCGCGATGATAAAATGGGGAACGCCACGGAGTCCAAGAAACACATCGCTTATAACGTAATCACTTTTCAACGCCTTTTTGAACCACTCGGCCTCGCTATAGTTCGCCTTTTCCAACTTGGGAAACGGACCTGCATAGGCAACCTGGACCCCGTCTTCTGCAACCAGGCCTAAATCGACGAATACACCCCCAAACTCCCTCTGACGGATAGCAAGTCGCTCGGCAAGGAACGCGTCTTGGCTCAGCTTTTCCAAGGGATACGAGCGTGAAAGGACGCGAATATCTGCCAGTTTTTCGTTAAGAAAGCCATCGATATTCTGTGTATGCTTTTCAACCATCTCGACCAGGTGAGCAATCACCTTCTCACGATACGAGCGGTGAAAATAGTAGCCTACGGTACCGGTGATGAGCATCAAGGGGGCGATCGAGACTACGATCATTATGGAGAGCATTCTCCTGGTCAATAACCGATAATACTCTCCTTGCTGATGGTCGGTCTTGGAGGTCATACGTATACGAGTAAGTAAGGAATGTTAATTGCTTGGCCTTGTACCAGCCGATCGACCCCACGCGCGTCACCAGTATACTAGGGTCGTAGTGGGTTGACAACAACGGCCACTGGCGCGGCTGGCGGATCGCTCGCACCATACGGCCGGGGCCGAGTAGTTCATGTCTCTCGGCAGAAGAGGAGCAGTCACGCGGTGGGCGTCGCGATACTCTCTCCAATAAGATAGTAACATAGGCATAAAATGACACATATCATTACGTTGCTACAATCCCGCGCGTGGTACCCAGTCGCCCTCAAGACCCTCTGACTATTGAAAACTACATCGGTAACGAAGGGAGGATCTAGAAGATCCTCCAACCTCCTGCACCTCAGGTTATAAGACACCACTGAAATGTCTCTTGACAGGGGACATCAAATAGACTACATAGACC
>FWPV01001812.1_pt1 | contig 55841 bp, 49 predicted proteins | sample 2228371 | NCBI WGS metagenome assembly FWPV01 (sample SAMEA103939776, study PRJEB20133) | metagenome
GACGAAGGTAAACTCAGCGATGGGGACTAAGTCGTAACAAGGTATCCCTACTGGAAGGTGGGGATGGATCACCTCCTTTCTATTTTTTTAGAATCAGTTTACAAACGCAAGTGAGTTTACTGATTCTTAAATCTCGCTGAAGCTTTATGCGGAGGCGGATAATCACGACTTATTATCAGTGTGCATTTTTCTTCCTACCACTTTTTGGTTGTTAAGAGCAGAACTTACAATCAATAAAAATCCGTCCTTTTGAGGACGGATTTTTTTATTGACATAAAATCATTGTCATGTTAAGCTAAATCCGTAGATGAAAAACAAGATTTCTCCAAATCTTCGGATTCCTGGTCCCACACCTCTTCCGCCGGAAGTACTAGAAGCCGTTTCAAAACAGATGATTAATCATCGCGGAGGAGCATATGAGGAAATACAGGCAAGAGTTATCGAGAACCTCAAATATTTTTTCCAAACAAAACAAGATATTTTTCTTTTAACTTCCTCAGGAATGGGTGGATTGGAGGCGGCGATTACTAATTTTTTCTCCCCTAGGGATGTTATTTTGTCTTTCACTTGCGGTGAATTCGGTAACAGATGGGCGGATGTAGCTAGAGCCTTTTCGGCGGAAGTAATCCAGGTAAAATTTCCGCCGGGGAAAGCAGTAGACAAAGATGAAGTTTATAAAATGTTAAATCAGTTACCTACGGTGAAGGGTATACTTCTTACTCTTAATGAGACTTCAACGGGAGTCTTAAATAAGATTTGGGAACTAGTACCTTTTATACATCAGCATGAAAACAAACCCCTACTTCTAGTTGATGCAATTAGCGGTTTGGGAGCGATAGACTTGCCGATGGATGAGTTGGGAATTGACGTTTTGGTGACCGCCTCGCAAAAAGCTTGGATGGCACCGCCAGGAATTGCCATGATTGGAGTATCAGGTAAAGCTTGGGATTACCATTTTAACGCTAAAATGCCCCGCTATTACTTTAATCTTTCCATGTATAAGGAATTTGCCCAGAAAAATCAGACGCCGGCAACCTGTGCTGTTTCAACTATTTTTGGATTAGATAAAGCTTTACAATTAATGAGAAAAGAAGGCCGGGAAAACATCTTCAAAAGACACCTTGAACTTATGAAATATACCCGAGAAGAAATAAAAAAATTGGGTCTGGAGCTTTTTGTTGAGGATGACGATGCTTCACCTACTGTGACCTCGATAAAAATTCCGGAGGGTGTGGATGGTCATGAGTGGCTTAAAATTCTTCGCGAAAAATACAACATTGTATTGGCTGGTGGGATGGGGGAGACGAAAGGAAAAATTATAAGGATAGCGCATATGGGGTGGGTAAAGAGGGAAGACCTGAAAGAGGTAATTGAGGCAATCAGAATGTCATTGAGGGATATATTACCTAAGTGACTTAAGTCAATTATAAAATTGTTATGAAGCTTCTTATTTCCGACAAAATCAGTAAAAATGCTCTTGATCTTTTGAAAGATAACAAAATCGACTTTGATTACAGTCCAGATATTTCTCCCGAAGAATTGTTAAAGGTTATTGCCAATTATCAAGGTTTGGTTGTCCGAAGCAGAACAAAAGTTACTAAAGAAGTGATTTTCTCCGGGAAAAAATTGCAAGTTATCGGCCGGGTTGGAACAGGAGTAGATAATATCGAGGTAGAGACGGCGAAAAAAAAAGGAATTATCGTTGTCAACGCACCTGATGCTAATTCAGAGGCGGTAGCTGAATTGACATTGGGATTGATACTGGCACTTCTTCGTCATATTCCTAAGGCAGCTTCCTCCATGAAGGAAGGTTTGTGGTTGAAAAAAGAATTAGGAGGTAGAGAACTTAGTGGGAAAACTGTAGGAATAGTAGGATATGGTCATATTGGGAAGAAGGTGGAATGTTTGGCGCGCGCCTTCGGCGCGCGCCCTCTTATTTTTTCCCGCAGTTTCCAAACTGTCAGCTTAGAAGAATTATTTGCCAAGTCTGATATTGTCACTCTCCATACTGCTTTAACCCCAGAAACCAAAGGAATGATTAACAAGGATTTGCTTTCTCTTATGAAGCCGACAGCGATTCTTATAAACACTGCCCGCGGAGAGATTATTGATGAAAAAGCTTTGTATAAAATCCTTTTCGAAAGGAGAATTGCCGGAGCGGCTTTGGATGTTTTTTCCGAGGAGCCATTACCAATTGACTCGCCTTACCGAAAATTGGATAATGTGATTTTAACACCGCATATAGGGGCAGCAACTAAAGAGGCGCTTGAGAGGGCGAGCAAAGCTGTTATAGAAGATGTTATAAAGGTTATTAAGGGAGAAAGACCGGAAAATCAGGTGGTATGAAAACCAAAATCTTTCAGCTTAAGATCATCCCCATAGCTGATATCCTTTGCCACGAAGAATACGATACTTCCCGAGCCGGACCTTTGGTTTCAAGACTCAAAAAAGAAGGAGTACTGGTTAACCCCATAATTGTGGCTGCGCTTGGTGATAAAAAATATCTCCAGTTAGATGGCATGAACAGACTTGAGGCTTTTAAAATGATAGGTTGCAAAAATATACTGGCGCAGGTTATAGACTATAACGATCAGGATTCAGTAGAGCTTTCTTCTTGGTGTCATCTTTTTCCACTTCCTACAGATAAGTATGTTATGTGTTTAGACAGTATAGCAGGGATAAATATAAGAAAAGGAGAAGCGGAAAATGTTGGTCACCGCTATATAAAAGAGGAAGGTTTAGGCAGAATCTGTACTGTTATTTCCAAAAAATTTGACGTTTATTTGATTTCTACAAATGGTAAGTTACTTGATAAAATAGCCAAATTAAACCAAATAGTTTCCTGTTATAAAAATTGTATCATCAGAGATGTTTTGCCTTCTGAACCAACGTTAGTTGGACTTCCGCTACTTTTTAAGGAACATCCAGAGGCAAATACCATGGTGGTTTTTCCCACTTTTACTCGTCATCAGATAGTGAAAGTGGTGAAAAAAGGTGGACTTTTTCCAGCAGGAGTCACCCGTCACCTTATAAAAAGAAGGTGTCTTAATGTAAATATACCTATATCCGTTTTTGATAATAAAAAAGATCTTCAGGAGCAAAACAAAGAGTTAGAAGAGTTTCTTTCCAAAAGGCCATATCGGGTGTATGAAGAGCCGACAGTTTTTTTCGAGTAAAACTTGCTTATGATTATTGATTCTAAAACTGGAAAAATCAGGAAAAAATATACCCTTTCAGAACTTAAAGAAAAAGCTAATTACATGCGGGGGCTTGATCTTATCGCTCTTAATCTTGCTGGTAGCGGACATGCCGGTGGCACGCTTTCTATCATGGATATTACTGCCGCTTTGTATCTTTCTGTAGCCAGACATGACCCCAAAAATCCTTTCTGGGATGATCGCGACCGTATTATTTTTTCTCCCGGTCATAAAGCTCCATCTTTATATCTTGGGCTTGGTATAAGCGGTTATTTTCCGGTTGAAGAGGTAGTACTTTTGAGGCGTTTTGATACTCCTTTCCAGGGTCATCCGCATTGGCTTAAACTGCCCGGAGTGGAATTTTCTACTGGATCTTTAGGACAGGGGTTGGGATTGGCGGTGGGTGTAGCTTTACGGGGGAAGCTTGATAAAAAGGATTACAAAGTTTTTTGCATTACCGGTGACGGGGAATGGGATGAGGGATCGATGTGGGAATCTGCGATGGAAGCAAGTCATTACTCTTTAGATAATCTTATTGTTATTGTAGACCGAAACTTTTTGCAGATAGACGGTCCGACAGAAAAAGTGATGCGGCTTGATCCTTTGGAAGAAAGGCTTGCCTCTTTTGGTTTTGAAATTATTAGCATCAATGGACACGATATGGCAGAAATTTTAGCGGCTTTTAAAAAAGCCAAAAAGGTCCGCGGAAAGCCGGTAGCTATAATTGCTAAGACGGTGAAAGGCAAAGGTGTTTCTTTCATGGAAGATGTGGCTAATTGGCACGGTAAAGCTCCGAAAGATGAAGAGCTTGAAAAGGCACTTAAGGAGCTTAATCTTTGGGGTAAGTTTGATCTTGAAAAACTAAAAGCAAAAGTATCTGCCTACCAGAAAAAAGTGACAGATAAAATTGAAAAGACAGTTCCCAAATTTAAAAAAGACTATTTCTGGAACAGACAGGAAAAAATGCTTGTAAAAATGGAGCCTACCCGTTTTGGTTTTGGCAAGGCGCTGGAAAAACACGGTAGTGATAAAAGAGTTGTCTGTTTGGGATTAGATATTTCCGAGTCAGTTCAGATTGCCAAATTTTATGATGGTTTTCCCGAGAGAAAATCCCGCTTTTTATCTATGGGTATTGCCGAGCAGAGTGCGACAACTGTTGCCGGCGGATTGGCAAAAGAGGGAAAACTGCCGGTGCTTTCGACTTATGGCGTCTTTATTTCCCAACGGAATGCTGATCAGATGCGAACCTCGATTTGTTACGGCAACCTCAATGTTTTTTTTGCTGGAGGTCACGGTGGAATTTCCGTTGGGGCAGATGGAGCGACACATCAGTCTCTTGAAGAGATAGCGGTAGTTGGGATTCTGCCCAATATGCATTTAGTAGTGCCCTGTGATAGTCTTGAGACAGAGAAAGCAACAGAATTTTTACTCTTTAAACTGAAGGGCCCAAAATATCTTCGTTTTGCCAGAGAGGCAACGCCGATTGTAACAGACGAAAAAACCCCTTTTATCTTTGGAAAGGCAAATATTATCAGATTTCGCGGTATCCGCGATAATTTCAAAGATGCTTTTGAGACTATTTTGGTAGAAAAATATAAAGATGAGGGTGAAAAAGCGGCGATAGTGGCTTGCGGGCCAATGGTGCCTGAAGCGATGCGGGCTGCTTGGATTCTTAAAGAAGAGTATAAGATTGAGACGCGGATTATCAATATGCATACAGTTAAGCCTTTAGATCGCGAAACAATTATTAAAGCAGCCAAAGAAGTAGAAGTGATTGTAACTGCAGAGGAGCATCAAAAAGGCGGGTTTGGTAATCTAGTGGCCGCCACTATCATGGAAGCCACTCTTCCAAGGGTACCGAGATTTGCGATGATAGGAGTGGCTGATCGTTTCGGTGAATCAGGATCGCCGTGGGAGTTGATGAAGGCTTTTGGTTTGACGGCAGAATTTATCGCGAAAAAGGTTATTGATTTATTTAAAAAATAAATGACCCGCCTTTTGTCCGTCGGCAAAAAAGGTGAGGTTAGGAAAGGAGCTGATATGAAACCCTTTGCAACTGCATTTGAGAGAATTGGCACCGAAAGTGCTTTTGCTGTCGGGCCGGAGATTGCTACTTTTATAAGTCGTGGTTGGGATATTATCAAATTAAATATAGGTGAGCCCGGATGCAATATTCCCTCAGTTTCAACCAAAGCGGCTATTGATTCTTTTAGAAAGCACGAGACTCATTATGCTCTTTCTACTGGAACCAAAGCCTTTAGAGAAGAAGTGGCTGGTTATATTTCTTCTACTCATGAAGTTAATTTTTTGCCCGAAGATATTATTGCCACACCGGGTGCCAAGCCTGTTATTGCCGGCACGATGTTTATTCTTGTTAATCCCGGTGATGAGGTGATCTATCCTACACCGGCGTACCCCATTTATGAGTCAATGATCGATTTTATCGGCGCAAAAGGTGTGCCTATTCTTCTTCGGGAAGAAAATGGTTTCAGGTTTGATATTTCAGAGCTTAAAAAGTTGGTAAACAGAAAAACTAAACTTTTAGTGATTAATTCACCAAGCAATCCTACGGGTGGGGTGCTGGAAAAAAATGATTATGTGGAAATCGCTAAATTAGCAGAAATCTATGATTTCTATATTTTGTCAGATGAAATATATTCTCGTTTAGCTTACGGCGGAAATCTACGGATTGCTAAATTCAAGGGTAACCGCCTTCCTGTTACGGAAAGCATCTTAAATATTCTTGGTATGGTTAAAAGGACAGTTCTTATGGATGGCTTTTCTAAAATTTATGCAATGACAGGTCTTCGACTGGGATATGCGGCCAGCAAAATACCGGGATTTATAGATAAATTTTTGACTTACGCGATTAATTTCTGGTCAAATCTTCCCGAGCCATGTATGGCGGCGGCCGTTGCCGCGCTCGGTCGCGATCAGAGGGAAGCGCAATCTGAAGTAAAAAGTTACGAAGAAAAGCGCGACATAGCTGTGGAGATGTTAAATAAAATTGACGGTATTACCTGTCACAAGCCGAATGGCGCCTTTTACCTTTTTCCTAATGTTACCAAAATATGCAAAAGGCTAAAATTGAAGGATGCCGAAGAGCTTCGTAAATATTTGCTTACTTATGATAAGAAGAATAAAAAAGGAGTGGCTGTGCTTGCTAGAAAACATTTTGGTAAAAGGTTGCCGATAGAAAAAGAAGAATATATCAGAATCTCAATCGCAGGCAAACTTTCCGATATTAAAGAGGGAATAAAGAGAATTAAAGAAGCGGTGGAGAAATAAAGTTTTTTGTTGGTGGGCCGCCGAGGAGTCGAACCTCGCACTTCTTTCTTATCAGGAAAGCGTTCTACCGCTGAACCAGCGGCCCTTTATGTTTACTTCGATGTGGGCCAAATTCTCGACATGAATTATTCATTTTTTAATGTCCGTGGCCGCCAAAACTGTTTCCGCCAAAACCAGCGATAGTTTCAAAAGCTTCTTTCGTCGTCTCTAGGATATAAGGAAAAGCTAATAGACTTAAAAACAGTATGCCAATTATATCTGTTACTGTTTCTCCACCATGACTTATTCCATGTTCTACTGACATATTAGAGGCGCAGAGCGGAATCGAACCGCTGCATAGCTGTTTTGCAGACAGCCGTGTTTCCTCTTCACCACTGCGCCTGGTGGGTTTTTCCATTTTAGCAGAAACCCTTTGACTTGACAAATATCCTATAGTATGTTATAGTTTAACGCTTTGTTAAACTGCCCGATAATTTGTGTCGGGTTTTTAAGTAGGTACGTTGAAAAAATTAAAAACAGGTAAAAATAAACACTCCTTGCTGTTGAGACAGGGAAAAAAATTATTACCCTCCAGCAAGCGGAGGGTTTTTTTGAATTTAGGCTGAAGTGCTGGATTTAATTCTCAACATCTAGCACTTCATCCTGAGTTTAATTTATCCGCCGTAACTTTAAGCGAAGGTAGAAAACTCAGGCAATCTTTATAAAGGAAGACGATCTTTTGCGGTTGTTATTTCTTTTGTAATAGATTGGCACATTAACAAGAAAAACGCGGAAATATAGACCTATTTCTTGGTAATAAATTTTAGGAATTGTTGTTTTGTAAGTAAAAGTGATTTCTTACAAGTACGGAGTAAGGCGAAGCTAGGTTTATGTTTGAACCCAACATAGACGATAGTTTTGTTGACAGATTGTGCTTCGACAATTGCTGGAATTAGATCAGAATCTGAGCTAACAAGATAAGCCGTATCATATAAATTCTTGAATGCTCCTTTGAGAAGATTAGTGGCAATTTGTACATCAACGCCTTTTTCGTGATATTTATCGTCTGATTTAAGAAGATAACCAAACTGAATAATAAAGCCATGTTTTTGTAAATTTGTAACTAAAGATTGTTGTGTTGCCATCATTTTTCTAGCTTTTTTATCTTCTTGTTTGGCCCTGATTTTACCGATGCAATAATATTTTGCTTGAAGATTGGTAAAACGAGTGATTTTGGAAACAAAAAGATTATAGTCAAAGGAAGAAAGATGAGGAATTTTAAGTTCTTTCAGTTTGTAGTAAAAATTGCTCCCGTCAATGATGAATATAGATTTAGGTCTCTTCACTTGTTTCAGTATAACAGATAAAAAAAACCCTGCGCACTGGTTTCCCAAGCACAGGGGAGATTATGAATTTATTATAAAAAAGATTTTATTCAGAATCAAGTCCCAATTAAATTGAGACTTTACTCTGGGTAAAAACACCCAAAGGTTTTTGAATTTAGGCTGAAGTGCTGGATTTAATTCTCAACATCTAGCACTTCATCCTGAGTTTAATTTATCTCGCCAAAGCTTTAGGCAGAGGCGGAATCAGGCAATCTTTTCCAGATCCACGCTGCATTTGCGCAGTAGAGGATTTGCGAAGATTGAAAGCTCTTTAAAATTCGGGGGTATTTAGGGTTTATCCTCCTTGGAAGTTTGCGCTCCCAAGCATGGGAGAGATTAGACACTTCGGGTGGTGGCAGGCTGATCCGCCAGCTGGCGGAGAAGCCATGACTTCTCCGAGGTGAGGGGATCAGTATCGCTCTCATTCCCGGGGGCGCAATTCATTAAGTTAAGGAGGAAAAGATGAAATTCATAGTTGCAGGTTTGACTGCAGTGCTTATCGCACTGCTCGTCTGGGGACTGGCCTTTCGGGGCTGGTTTCCTCAGACCGTCGTCGTGACTGTGACGCCGTCGGTGGCTAGCACGAGCGAGGTTAGGGACACCGTCCCGCCCGTTTCATCGCCCGGTACCGGCGTCGTATACGCAGCCGAGTCCAGTGGCATCTGTCGGCTCGACAAGATCGCGACGTGGTCCGAGCAGGCCGGTGGACCCTATCGGATCGAGGCAGGCGGTGGCGGTGTGGAACACATCGACTTCTACCCTGCGAGGGGTGTGAGGGCGGTGTCGTACATCGTCCCGATCCGCGAGCCGGAGATCTGGATGGGTTTCGGATCGGCTTGGGAAGGCAACGGGCCCGAATGTGTCTCATTCGACTACGTGCGTGATGCTACCGACTATGCACGTGGCCGTTTGAACAACGGACACTCGGGGATTGTCGTTGACCTGCGTGGTGGATCGGCACAGGTTGTGGCCAACGTCGCCAACTTGAGCGACTCGGAGGTCAAAAACCTCCTTGCCGTTCATCGTCAGGCGATGAATGCAGCCACCAGCGTTGAGCCAGCTGCCACGCCTATCCCGTCGTCTTCGGCCTCAACACCTGTGCCGCCTTCGGCGCCGACACCGGTTCCCGTGGTTTGTCCTGAGGGGGTCCGTGAGGACCACCCGCCCACTGTCGGGTCGACTTGGACCCCCGCTGGGGAATGGCGGATCGTGAACTTCTGGACCAACGAACCTGGTAAAGACCAGACGGAGAGAAAGCTACTGTTGGCCCCGACCGATCGCCCTGCCCTCCGCGGTGGAGGTAGTTCCTGGTCTTGGCCTGCCAGTTGTGGCAGCGTCGCGCAAACGGAGTTTGCAAAAAACTCGCTTCCGAGCGTCACGCTCGCCCAGCTTCAGGCCGAAGGCCTAGTCAGGTAGTTTCAACCCGCGCCCCCGTGCTTGTTTTTTCGCCAGTCGCAAGACTGGTTCGCCGAAAGGCGGTGATGGTCCCGATTGGGGTCTGACCGTTGTTCGCGGTCATATTCCCGAAAAGGAACATTAGAAGAAACAAGCAAGCTCTCAAGACGAGAATTTAAATATTGTCGTTTTAGGAGTTTGCTTGTGAAGATAAATCATTAGATTCCTCCATCTCGTGGGAGTCCATTCGGCCACCCCCGAGGTGTCTTGGACGCTTATGAAAAATATAGGTAAAACAAAACCGTTAGTTTCAGTCATCATGCCCGTTTACAATGCGGGAGATTATCTCGTGGAGGCGATAAGAAGTATTCTTAAACAGACTTATGATAATTTAGAGCTGATAATCGTCAATGATGCATCTTCGGACCAATCGTTTGAAATCATAAAAAAATATAAAAAACTGTATCCGCAAAAAATAAAATTGATAAATCTCAAAAAGAATCTCAACCGCGGTGGAGACGCCTGTGCCAATCTCGGGTTTGCCAAAGCGAGAGGTAAATTCATCGCCCGGATGGATGCGGATGATGTAGCTCATCCGGAGAGAATAGAAAAACAGGTTAAATATCTTTTGGCAAATCCTGATGTGTTGATGGTTGGGAGTCATGCGGCAGTAATCAATAAAGACGGAGAATTTATTGGTGAAAAGAAAGTGCCTCTAACACACGATGATATCTATAGAAATTTTTTCATCACTCACCCGATGATACATCCCAGCATTATGATCAACAAAAAAAATCTTCCTAAAAGAAATAGGTTGTACACGATCAAATATGATGCAAACAACGATTATCTGACATTTTTTGAATTTCTGAAATACGGCAGATTTGCCAATATTGATGAGAAACTTATAAATTATCGGTTGCATGGAAAAAATGACTCGCTCACTCACGTGAAAAAGCGATTTATAAATTCTCTCAAAATCAGATGGATTGCTTTTTCAAAATACGGATATGAACCAAGCACAAAATCAATGCTGGCTTTGATCGGTCAAATTTTTATAATTTTTCTTTTGCCCGAGAAATTATCAATTTTAATTTATATGATTGTTCGTGGTATATATAAGCCGGGATCCATGTTGAAATTTAACTTCATTCCTGCTTTTTCAAAAATAAAACGCTATGCATTCTCACTGTTATGATAAAAATATTCCAAAAGATACGTGACTTTTGGCCGATATTTGCGATTATCACTCTTGAGTTTATTCTTTTTTTCACTAACTATACTCCTGGTACTTTTCTTTTAGGCTGGGACAATCTCTTTCCCGATAAAAATATCATCGTCAATCTGGAAAGGAGTGTTTTTTCTATCTGGCAGGAATATAGAGGCTTGGGGATTTTAGACGGAATGGCTCACAGCGCTAATCTTATCCATACACTTTGGATCGGATTTTTATCCTTATTGTTTCCCGTAAATACTTTACGATACATCACTAATATCTTGCTTCATGCAATTGGCGGAATAGGAATGTATTTTTTATTATTTGGGTTATTGAAGCGTAAAAATAAATTATTGTGTTTTGTTGGCGCCTTATTTTATCTTTTCAATATTACAACAATCCAGATGTTTTTTACTCCACTGGAGGTCTTTTCGTTTCATTTTGCATTTTTACCCTGGCTTATATATTTTTTATATTTGTATATTTTATTTGGAGGCGGGAAAAATCTACTTAAATTTATTCTTATTTCGTTAATTTCTATTCCGCAGGCATTTGTACCCTCCGTCTTTATAGTCTATTTCATCGCTTTTGTCACGGTTACTTTATCACTGCTTAAATTCAAAAAAGAGAGAATTTTACGGATATTTTCTGCATATCTTTTTGTTTTTATATTAAACGCCTATTGGGGATTGCCTTATATATATTCGGCTCTTCATGCATCCAAGACAATAGTAAATTCCAAGATAAATCAGATGTCGACAGATAATGTTGTAGATAGGAATAAAGAGTTTGGCAATCTAAATAATGTCATACTTATGAAAGGTTTTTCATTTAATTATGTTGATTATCAAAAGAACGGTGAGAACGGTTATATGCTTGCTACCTGGCGTGAGCAAATGGAAAAACCTTTCATTAAGGCAATAGGCTATCTTTTTTTTATTTTTGCGCTATCAGGTTTAATTTATATCATCAGGATAAAGAAAGTTATTTATTATCCTTATGCTTTCCTTTTCATATTCTCATTTTTGATGCTTGGTAACGACATCCCGGGCTTATCATTATTTTCTGATGTTTTACAAAAAAATATTCCTTATTTTTACAATATTTTCCGTTTTACCTTCACTAAATTTTCCATTCTTTACTGTTTTGCTTTTAGCATTCTTTTAACTTTGGGCTTAAGTGACAACTTGTCCAGTTTCAAAAACAAAAATATCCACAATTTTTTAGCGGCATTATTAGTGGTGTTTATTATTATTTATGCTTATCCTGTATTTTCCGGTAATTTTTTCTATGAAAATTTGAAAGTGAGAGTTCCCGATGAATATAATCAGTTGATCACTTATTTCAAAAGCCAAAATAAAAATGCACGAGTCGCATTTTTACCGCAATATTCTTATTGGGGTTGGACATATTATAGATGGGGACTAAGGGGATCCGGTTTTTTGTGGTATGCCTTGCCGCAGGCGACTCTTGACGGAGCTTTTTATCCTTGGAGTCGGGAGAATGAAAATTATTTTTGGGAGCTTACCCAAGCGATTTATTCTCAAGATAAAAATTTATTTGTAAGCTTGCTTGATAAATATCAGATAAATTGGCTATTAGTTGACAGAAATATTATAAGTCCATCCTCACCGCGGGCTTTATATCTGGAGCAGGTAAAAGCGCTTATAGATAAATCCGATAAAGTGGTTTTTGAGAAAGAAATTGGAAATATAGAAATTTATCGTGTTTTACTAAACTTAACTCCAAAAGATTTTGTCTTTCTCGTTGACGATTTACCAGTTGTCGGTCCAATTTATAGTGGGAACAACCGTGATCAAGGATATCTGGACTATGGAAATTATGTGTCAGCTTACAAACAATGGGTAACAGATGATAAATTACAAACTCAAACATTTAATAATATTATTTACTATCCTTTTCGCTCGCTTTTTACGGGAAGAAAGCAGGATGAATTAGAGTTTAAGATTGAAGAGACCACTTTTCGTGATGACTTTGGTGAACAAGAAGCGGAAGAATTTGTTTTTAAGGCAAAAATTCCCAAGGATTTGGTTGGGGCAAAACTGGTTCTACCGGAAATTAATAAAGAAGAAATTTCCGAATATGATCTGTTAGATTCTAGCAAATCTACTATTTCTTCACCCAAAATATATTTGGATGGGGAATTAATTGATTATTCCACTTCCGGCGAAATTTTGCTTCCTTATATTTATGAGGGTAATCTGGAAATGCATATACCGAAAATTTGGGGGTATTACAGTGCTAAGGCAGATCCCAAAACATACAACTTACAGTCCCAATCATGCGATCCCTTCAATAAAGGGACGATGAATAGGGAAATAAGATACATAGAGAATTCGCCGTTTGTTAGGTTTATCAGTATAGGATCCAGTAATTGTCTGGATGTCGATTTGCCAAGACTTACCCAGAAACTGGGATATTTAGTGAGTATTGAAAGCAGGAATCTTGAGGGAAAAAGTCTATTTTTTAGCGTGATAAATAAGAATTCCCAAAGAGCGGATCTGGAAACATACTTACCTCAAAAAAAGATGACAGATGATATTAAACAGATAACAAAATCTTACTTTATTCTCCCCCCCATGGAAGAATTCGGACAAGGATACAATCTTCATGTTGATAATACCTCGATAGGTAGAGGCCGAACAATTAATGATCTAGGAAGAATTACCGTCAATCCCATTCCTTACCGCTTTTTGACCGGATTAAAAATTGTTAAGGAAAATCCCAACTTACAACCCACAACTTACAACCCACAACTAATTTCTGTTTCCCATCCCAATCCCAGCTTTTATCAGGTCAGTATCGAGAATAATAAAACAAGCCAATTTGATAATACTATCCTAATCTTATCTCAAAGTTTTGATAAAGGCTGGCATGCTTATGAGATTACCAATGACTGGTTTATAGACAGCTGGTATATGAAACTTCTTATTCCCTTTTTTCAGCCGGAAATAAAAGATCATGTTCTAGTCAACAACTGGGAGAATGGGTGGAGAATAGGAGATAGTAGGCAACGAATAACAGATGACAAAAATAAAACTATTGTAATTATTTATCTGCCGCAATATTTGGAATATTTAGGGTTTGGATTGTTAATGCTAATATTTATTTATTTTTATTTTAAAAAGTACCGACACTAAATATCTATTTCTACCGCCTCTCCCTTTTTCACCGTTCCAGTAAGTAGCCGCTGGGTTATCTGTTCCTCGATTTTTTCGGTAATTACCCTTTTCATTTCTCTCCCGCCAAACTGTCTGTTGTAGCCCACAATGGCAAGCTTCCTTATCAGTTCCGGTGTAATGGCTAGAGAGATTTTCTTGGGGGCAAGCCTTTTGTTAAGAGCAAGAAGCTGGAGCTTGGCTACTTCTCTAAGGTGTCCCTCCGAGAGAGGGGAAAAAACGACAATATCATCAAAGCGGTTGAGAAGTTCCGGAGAAAAAATTCCTTGATTTAAGATATATTCGATAAGATTTTTTTGCAACTTATCATGAGGAATGCCCATATTTATATTTTCTCTGACAAATTCGGCACCTGCATTGGAAGTGGCGATAATAATTGTGTTTTTGGCATCGATTTTTTTGCCGCTGCTGTCCATGATATAGCCCTCATCGAAAAGCGTCAGAAAAAGGTTGTAAACTTCTTTAACTGATTTTTCAAATTCGTCAAAAAGTAGAAGTGAAAAAGGATGATCAAAAAGCTTACTTGTTAGTTCTCCCGGCGTGCCAAGTTTGACCGAGCCAATTAATCTTTGTAGTCCTTCTTCTCCCTGATATTGACCCATGTCAAAACGAAGCATCTTTTCCTCGGCACCGAAATAAGTTTCTGCAAGAGCTTTAGCAGTTTCCGTCTTTCCTACGCCAGTAGGTCCAAGAAAAAGGAAAGTCCCGATGGGTTTTTTGTCGGAAGAAACCGCAAGTCTTCTTCGGCGAAGGGCAGAAGAGATGACCGAGATTGCTTTTTCCTGATTGATAACTCGACGATGGAGTCTTTCTTCAAGATTAAGAAGCTTCTCTTTTTCGCTTTTTTCGATTTCCCCAAGAGATATTTCCAGTTTTTGCGAAAGGTAACGTTCAATATCTACAGGTAAAAGCATCGTAGCGCCGGAAGTTTTGACAAAAAGACAGCTTTCATCAAGAAGATCGATTGCTTTCGCCGGATAAGGTTTGTTGCTTATATAGCGGTCGGCAGTCTCAATGATTTTAGTGATAGCCGGATAAGTGATTATAAGTTCATACTTTTGTTCAAGGATGGGAATAATTGTTAGTTCCAGTTCGGTAATTACCGTTTCATGGTCTGGCTCCGTCAGTTCAATTTTTTCAAAAAGAGGATCAAGCACGGGATTAGTCGCAATGTATTTGTGGTAATTGCTAGGTGTAGTGACGCCGATAAAACCCACACTACTTACGGCAAATTTAGCGATTACATCGGCTATGTCGACTCTATCCGTAGCGGTGGAACAATATTTGTCTAGTTCGTCAATAAAAATGATGATATTACCGGCATAGATAGCTTCAGCCAAAAGCCTTTCCATCAAGCCCTTCACCTCAAGAAGCGTAGGCGCGCCAGAAAGGACCGCGTGCATGTTGAGAGACAATATCCTTTTGTGCGATAAGGGTGGAAGACATCTGCCGGAAAATATCCGGTGAGCGAGAGTCTCGACAAGTATTCTTCTCCCCGTACCTGGTTCGCCTGTTATGATTACATTGTTATTTTGTGTTTTGGAAAGTATGCGCTCAATCTCACTGATTTCCTTCTCGCGGCCCAGAAGGAAGGGAAAAATTGAATACTGTCGAGTTAGATCTTTTGCGTACTTATCGAAGTTGACAGTATATCCGTAGCTCCATTCGATGCCGATACCGGGTAGGCTTTTGATCTGTGACAAATCCATAAGAGGGGAAGGCTTGGTAGGACTTTGTTTTTTTTCATACCAACGGGCTGCGGATGCGACATCTTCGCTTTTAAGATTTTTTTCCTCAAGAATGTTTTTGAAAGGAGAGTAAGATATGGCCAGCATCTCAAAGAGGTCTGAAAGTTTGATATTTTTCGTATTCAAAACATCCAGATGCGGAGAGGAAGGAACGGGTTTTTGGGCGTACGGCAAAAGTTTATTTAAAACCTCTTCAGGTTTAAGACCGAGTCTTAAAAGGACAAATTGCCCTTCCTCATGGGTTAAAAGATGGATTAAAAGAGTATAAGGATTCCCACCGCTTTTTTTGAGTATTTCACGGACCGGATCTTTTTTTTGTCCCACTCCGAAAATATAGAGAGGAAGAGTAAGAAAGGGGATTACTGGCCAAACCAGTGGAGGGAGGGCAAAAAAAAGAAAAAAACAAAGCATAAGGAGAAGGCCGCACAGGATGGTTACAGCGCGGACAATGGCGCCCAATATGCGCGAAAGCATGTTAAAAGTAACAACATAAAAGATATCTTCCGGATGGAAACCCGGTTTTTTAAAAACAAGCTGTCTTTTCCATGGGGCAAAAAGCGTTCGGAGATGAAGTGGAATAGAAAAATAATAGAAAGGAAAAAGGGTGAGATTACGCCAAATGATTAGAAGGCGAGTCCAAATAACAAAATAATGCCAGTCTAAATAAGAAAACATTTAGATTTACCTTGTAAGAAACTTAGTTATATTACTAGACTAGCAAAAATAAATTATGCTTAAAAGGGGATATCACACTCACCCTTGAGAGGATCACAGGAGCGGATCTGGATACCAGGATTCCTGGTGGCCTGGGCTAACCAGGAAGAAATAATTAAAGCATTGCAGACGCCGCTGCTGGCGCATTTCCTTGCCTTTTCAAAGTCAGCATTAGTATAAGAAGCCATAAAAACTATAACAGATGCCGTTGGATCGCTTTGAGTGAGATCAAAGTCAATAATTACAAAGGCGGGGATAGTAGTTACTTCTTGAATACTAGTAGACAATTCTTTATTTTCTCCATTACTTTGGTAATAAATTTTCCCTTTTGTGTAATATTTCTGATTCTTTGATAGATTGGGTATTGTAAATGTATAAGTTTTGGATTCTGTCGTGTTATTATAAGTGAGAGTGTTTATTACACTATTACATTCGGATGAATTATCCATACATCCATAAACTTCTATTTTATTATAGGGATGATCTTGGTTAGTCGTTACAGTTATATTCACAGTGACGGTATCTTGGGTGGTTTCCTGCGGGATGTCGATAGTAAACTCTGCTCTGCCGGGAAGAGTGATGTTATTACATGAGTTATTATAGGTATTTGTCGATCCGCTTTCACATTTATCGACTGATTTTGGCCCGATAGTTTTGGTTTGCTCTCCTTCTTTATAATTCGCATAAGCGGATACTTGATAGGAGGTTATAGAACTATCCAGATTGGCGAAGGTATAGCGGAAGATACCATTATTCAATTCTTCCGGCAAGAAGTATTTTGTTTCCAATATATAAGGGATGTTATCAACATATTTTATCAATAAGATGGTTCCTTTTACAAAGTTAGCGGGGTTTGTTATTTTTACTGCTGTGGCAATAGCAGTGCGAGAAGGGGGAATTTTACAACAGATAGGCGTGTATTGGCTTTTTGCGCTGCATCCTTTGTCGCCATCGACAGTTCCATAAGCAGCTTGACATACTCCGGTGGTTTGTACGCATATCCCGCCCTCATCAGAACATTGCGTTTCATATGTTCCGGGTGGTAAACTAACTGTAGGTTTTGGGGGGCCACCGGATTGCGGAAGGGTATACGGGCATTCAGGAGCATTGCAGGTCTCCCAGTTTTCGTTGGGGCCGTCACATCTTCCATCACCGCAGCTTTTGCCGGCACTTGAGCAGATTTGGGAGGCGTCAGAGCCTTTCTGGTGGACGCCGATACAGGTAGAAGCAGGACCCTGATCAGCTCCATCACACCAAGGATCAGGTAGTTGGCAGACTTTTCCGTTTTTTCTTGCACATCTTAGTTTGTACCCCTGACACCAGCTATTATCGTCACTCCTTCCGTCAAAATCTGAAATACAGGCTCCCGGCAGACATTCATCCCAGTGGTAGCCGGCCAGTTTTTGTATTCGTAAATCCGTAGCTTTGCTTCGTGTTTTGGTTTCCTGTTGAGCAACAAATGAGCCGAGAATTGTTCCTGCTACTAAAAGAAGGAATGAAAAAATAGTAAGAGTGGTTGCCACTTCGCCGCGGCTGTTAAGTTTGAATAAATTAAATCCTTTTGGCATAACAAGGAGAATCTTTTTCAAAAATATTCTTTATCCAAATATTCTTTATTCCCCGCAATGATAGATTACGGAATAAATTTTACTTAATTTCAATATTCAGGTCGGTTGTCTTTGTCTGATCAAGAATATTTTTGCCGGCAGAAGCAACAATTGTTTCCGTTGGATCAATCTTTATGACTGTGTTTTCAGTTGCCCGCAAGGGTTCAAAAACTATTGCTGCTACTTCGCCTTTGCCTTTTGGAACGATGATCGTTTCACCTACAAGATTAGCCATGCCTGATATTTTTACTCTGCTATTTTCAATGTTTTTAACCGGTAAAACACCAAAGAAACTGCCTTGTTTTATCTCACGTGCGGCAAGAAAATTATTATCGAAAGTAATTACAAAATCAGCCGCTTCCACATTACTTTTACCGCTGTCAAGGTTAAGACTGACAGTAAATGTTTCACCTGTGGAAACGCTTTTTTTATCGCTCGTCAAAGAGACAACAGCGTTAGCTTCGGGAGCTGTTTTTGTAATTTGACCAGTGGGGAGAGGGGTGGGAGTAATTTTTTCTTTATTTATGTATTTTACGTACCCATAAGAAAGGATAAAGGCTCCGGCAAAACAAAGAATAAGGATAAGGAGGATGATTTGAGCCTGCCTTTTACTCATTGTGACAACGTCACCGAACATATAGAAACACTATACATATTTTTTTTATGTAAAGTCAAGTGTGGTAGAATAAAAGATAATTTTTAATTCTCTATTTACGTTGAATTATCAACGACTCAATTTTCAGACGGTTTGAAAATTATATTGAATTGAAAATTTATTGAAACTTAGTATCTGAAAATTGGTAACCTTATTTTAAGATATGGTTTTGTCTGATCGCGAGATTAAAAAATATCTGAAAGAAGGTAAGATAAAAATCACGCCAGAGATTGATTTTCCCACCCAATTGGGTTCTGTGTCTGTTGACTTGAGATTGGGATATAATTTCCGGATCTTTGAACATAGCCGGTATCCTTATATTGATCCATACAGCAAAAATTTTTCTGGAGATGTTACTCGAGAGATGATAGTTGAGAAAAATAAACCTTTTATCCTCCAGCCGCAGGATTTTGTTTTGGCGACAACGATTGAAAGTATCACTCTTCCCTCCGACATAGTAGCTCGTCTTGAAGGCAGGTCATCTCTTGGAAGGCTCGGAATAGTGGTCCACTCGACGGCCTCGGTTTTTGAACCGGGATTTTCCGGAAGAGCGGTTATGGAACTTGGCAATATGGGCAGGATCGCCGTAGCGCTTTATCCGGGGATGAAAATTTGCGCTTTGACTTTTGAGACGCTTTCAAGTCCAGCCCAAGTACCATATAACAGAAAGAAAAATGCCAAATATATGTATCAGGATAATCCGGAACCGTCAAAGATAAATCAGGAGACAATATAAAATATTTTTATGGTTATCCATCCCGACTGGCCTTTGTATTTTAAAAACATTCTCCGCGTAGGAGATCTTTCCTCCAATGTAGGTGTGGTTACTCTTTGGACCGAGCGGGATGTCGTGGAGAAGGCGCTTACGAAAAAAGATTATGCAGCTATTGGTAATCTCTATGCTGCAGCTGGCATAAACCACATGATACGTAATATTTTTGCCAACCCGATGATCCGCTATCTTATTATTTGGGGCGCAGATATGAGTCAGTCCGGACATGCCCTCGTAAAGTTTGCAGAAAAGGGGATTGATAAAAATTATCAAATTATTGACGCCAGGGGAGAACTTGAGAAAGAGATTCCTAAATACGCAATTGAGGAATTCCGGAAAAATGTAAAAGTGATTGATCTTCGGGGAAAACCTTTGGCTGAAGTGAAAAAGGTAATTTCTTCTTTACCAAAAGCGAAACCTTTCAGTAGAAAACCCAAGATTTTTCCACCGGCGAAACCATCTGTAAGCGAGTGGCCCTCCGAGTCAACAGGTTTTCGTGTCGAGGGAGATACTGTAGCCCAGACTTGGCTTAAGATTATTAATCTTATTCAAAGGTATGGCAAGACCGAAAAAACAAGATATGCCAGTAACAACAAACTTAAGGAAATTCTTAATCTCACGGCAGTTATAAATAAAGAAAACCCAGATAGTGAATATTTTCCGCACTATTTGCCTTTTTCCAAAGCGGAACTTACCGCTTATTATCCGGAAATGATGACATCTCGTCGGATACCCGGGGCTGCCTATAATTACGGCGACCGGATGAGACACCAAATAGCTATTTCTGCCGATGGCAAAATTTCTTATATCGACCAGATAAAGGAGATAATTGATCTTCTTAAAAGGCGACCCTTTTCCAAAAAGGCATACGCTGTGCTTTATCGGGCTGATGACTGGTTGAAGGTTGATTCGTCCGATACCCCCTGTATGACACAGCTTCACGCCCGGGTGACTCAAAATAAGCTTTTTCTTACCGCATATTTCCGTTCACAGGATATGTTTCACGGCTGGCCGAGAAATGCTTTTGCTCTCCGACGCGTCCAAAAGGAAATTGCCCAAGGTACAGGTTTTTCGATGGGACCGCTTACAATTATTACTATGTCGGCCCATATGTACGCTGATGACTGGAAGACGGCTGAGGAAATCCTTAAGACTTCTTTTTTAAAAGAGCTGAAATATGAGCCGCGCTATCCACATCTTGTGTTGGATGCACGGGGAAACTGGTTGATAGATGTAGAATATGACGAAGATTTCAAACCCGATCCATTTTACGCAGCACCGCTTCATACCCATGCTGTTAAATCTAAAAAGATAAACGGCAAAATTGTGGCAAAACTTTTTGCCGATGAAAAGATGCAAAGACCTCTTTTTACAGCTTCAGGTCGTACCGCCAAAGAAGTTTTCTGGCAGATTGTCGATTGGGATATTATGGCTTTGCCTTCGCATATTTTCTCAATAGGCGAAGAGTTAACCAAAGCAGAAATAGCTCTCCGCTTGGGGTTGGAGTTCAAGATGGACGCGCCTTTGGATTTTAAAAAAAAGGTAAAAAAGAAAAAAGGAAATCAAAAATAAAACCCGGATACCTCGAGATTAGAAACACACCGGAGAGACACTCTTTTTATTTTTTAGGAGTATTTCAGATTAAAAAATTTCCACTCTTGTGCCTTTTGGGGCCCAGTTATATAGCCATTCAGCAGAAGCAAGAGGGACATTAACGCAGCCATGACTGTTGGGTCGGCCGAATCTGTTATGCCAATAAGCGCCATGGATGGCATAATCCTGATAAAAATACATTACATGCGGGACATTTTTATAGTCATATTTTCCGTACCATTTGGACTCACCTTTCATCCGTTGGGATGGAACTTTCCAAAGAATTTTGAAACTGCCTTTGACTGTTGGTGTTTTGGGAAGCCCTGAAGAGATTTTGGTTTGGTGGATAATTTTTCCGCCTTCCCAAGCAAAAAGCATCTGCTTACCGAGGTCAACAGTAATTAGTTTATCCAGTGTATAAATTTCGGCAGCAGATGCAGTTTTTGGAGAAAAAAGGAAAAAAGAAAAAGTAAAGAAAAAAAGAAATAAATACTTCCTCATAACCTTACCCTAACATAAATTAGCATAAAAAAGAAATATGATACAAGAGGAAAAAATTATTTTAGGATGCTTAAGCTTTGAATACTTTCCCTAGGGTTTCTTCTAATTTATTCTGCGGCGTTTGATCTAGCAATTCGTTAAGTTGATCTAATGCTTTAACTCCGCTCTCTAAATCCTTCAGGGGTGTTGTTATATCAGGTGGTTTGGGTGCCATTGGTTCTTTATTATCTTCCATCGTCAACTTCCTCCTTTGCTGGTTTATCTTTTGCGATTTTTCTTGGGTCATAGTAATTATAGTACCAGTCGGTAAACCTTTCAAGGTGTCCGGGGTGGGGATAGCCAAAGAGACTACCGGTATTATAGACAATTGTCATTTGCTCCGGAGTAAGTTTACCGTATGTCTCAATGGTATTTTTGTGAAAACGACCGATAAGATCGATTCCTACTTTTGGATTATAGATATCCTCCGGGTTACCGGTAAATCCCAAGTTTAAGGCCGTCGTATAAAGTATCTGTCCTAGTCCATAGCTTGCATCATTTAAGTGCGACTCAAAACGATAGGCGTAAGTGTTGCCTTCCGATTCAGTCATGATGGTTGCAAAGATAAGTTGCGGGTCGATCTCATATTTTTTGGCAACACTGTCAATTATATTCCCATATAAGCGCCAGACGCGGTCGGCGAGAGCTTGGGGAGAATTGGGATCTGTAGCGGTAGTAGTCTGTTCTTCAGAGATTGGTGAAGGGGGAGTTGGGGGAGGTACGGGTAGAGGATTGCTCATAAGGAGACGATTGGTGAGCGCCAAGGCAGCGGCAATATTTTTGGAATATTTTTGCAGGTTGTCAAGGTCGATATTATGGGTAATCAGCCACTCGTAAGCTTTGGCGTGTTTAGTTTTTATATGCTGTTTTAGCTCTTCGCGTCTTTGACGAAGTTTATTAGTGATATCTGCAAGCTGCTTGGCCGAAAGCTGATTTCCCTTCATATTGGATATGCTAGACTGGATAAATCATATCACAGTTGCAATCGCAAAATAAATTGGGAAAAATAGAAATTATGAAAGTTTATTCTAAGTTGTTGTCTTTGGCGAGTGTAATTTTATGCGTTTTGATTTTTATAGTCTTTTATACGGTAAAAATAGATCTTACCACTTCTGATTTAGGTCGGCATCTTACCAACGGTAGGTTGTTTTTGGAAAATTCTACTATCATTGATACCAATTACTATTCTTATACAGAACCTAATTTTCCTGTTATTACCCATCACTGGGGAAGCGGTGTGATTTTCTATCTTATCTACAAAATGTGGGGCTTTAATGGCGTCTCGGTTTTTTGTACCTTTATCATGCTTGTAACTTTTTTATTCTTTTATGCGGTGGCTCAAAAACGAATAGGCATTGCCGTATCTTCGCTTATTTTTGTTTTTTTACTTCCTCTTATTAACGCCCGGACAGAAACCCGGCCGGAAATTTTTAGTTATCTTTTGGCCGGAATCTTTTACTGGCTTTTATTGGAATTTAAGGAGAACAGAATTTCTTTCAAGATACTTTTTCTTCTTCCAATCCTCATGATTTTTTGGGTGAACCTCCATATTTACTTTTTCTTAGGCAATCTTATCATTGGGGCATTCCTGTTTGAGGCTTTGACAGAGACTGTTTTTATAAGAAAAGAAAAACCGGACAGATATTGTCTTTATCTTCTTCTAATTTTTATGCTTAGTTATTTAGCTACACTAGTGAACCCTTTTGGTCTTCCCGGTGCTGTGGCTCCTTATAAGATTTTTACCAATTATGGTTACGAAGTGCTTGAAAATAAGAATGTTTGGTATCTTGAAAAAATAATCACCGACAACCCGTCTTTTTTTCTTTTCAAAATTATACTTGTTGTTTTTATCTTAACTTATTTTTTTGGTTGGTATCGGCGAAAAGACAAACTTTTTCTTGCAGATCTTTTTTTAGGGGGAGTCTTGGTTATTTTATCTATTATGGCCATTCGCAATTTTGCTATCTTTGCTCTTTTTGCTCTGCCGATTATGGCGGCAAATATTAGAGCGTCTTTGGGAAGAAATATAGTTAACAAAATCCAGAACATGCTTCGTCCTGTGGTTACTGGTTTTTTGCTCTTTTTCCTTCTTTTGGCAGTTTCGGGAAGTCTGGTCCGGATTTTTCCTAAATTATCCTTTTTTGGGATAGGGTTGCTTCCCGGGGAAAACCTCTCAGCAGAATTTTTCAAAAAAGAGGGTCTTAAAGGGCCGATTTTTAATAACTATGATATTGGCGGTTACCTTATCTTTCATCTTTTTCCCAAAGAAAAGGTTTTTGTGGACAACAGACCCGAGGCATACAGTATAGATTTTTTCCAAAAGACTTATATTCCTATGCAAAACGATGAAGAAGTCTGGAAAGAGATGATGAAAAAGTATAATTTTAACACAATCTATTTCCAGCGCTGGGAGATGACTGACTGGGCACAAAGTTTTCTATCTAGAAGAGTGAATGATCCTGATTGGGTGACTGTTTTTGCCGATTCTTACACAATTATTCTCGTTCGGAACAACAGCGAAAACGCAGAGATTATCCAAAAATTCAAGATTCCCGAAGAGAATTTTCAGCTTCGTCCGATTCGTCAGAGAGGCACGAATTAAAATAAAGCCTTAAAAGTTGACAGTAAGAAAAATATAGATTAGGATCTATATATTATGAAATTCCTCAAGATCAAGGGTGGAAAAAGCAAGCCAGAGCTTAAGAATCGTTGTTTTGTTTGCTTCCGGGCGCTTTCCGCTCCCGCACGTTTTCGCCTTTTTGTTGAACTTAAAAAAAAGAAAAAAGCCAATGTAGAGACTTTGGTTCGCCGCGTTTCCCTCCGCCAGCCCACAGTCACTTTCCATCTTAATCTACTTGCCAAAGCAGGATTAGTAAGAAAGAAGAAAATGGGTAGGGAAGTTTATCTTACTATTTATAAACCCTGCGACCAATGTTTCCTTTTTGATTGATATTTTTGTCCAGACACCTTTAGCCTAAACACCTTATAACCCAGACACAACCCAGACACCTTAGAGGTGAACCAGATAGGACACCTCTGGTATTTTGTCACTTTTCAAGCATGAGATATTTTATATTTTGTAATTGTCTTTGATAATCTGCCTGGTCAAAAGTAAATTCTCGAAAAGATTTTAGTGTTTTAAAATGAGTAAGTACTGGTTCTTTATTTATAACTTGTATAGACTTCAATTTCAGATATTCAGCTAGACTTGAGTATGGATATTCAATAATATCTTTGATATTTTTTACTAAATATGACGTATAAGGATTAAGATGAATATACCGGGACACATGCAGAAGTTGTTCATCATCTTCTATTCTTACTGCTTTAAATTTTCCTTGGAAGATGGGACCGTTTCTTTTATTTTTGGTATTAAAATAGCGGGTATAACTGTTGCTTAAATTACCTATAAATTTAGCAATTCCTTGGTCTTCAATCTGTCTTGCAAGAATATGGAAGTGATTCGGCATAAGACAATAACTAATAAACTCGATGATATAATTATTTTGCTTTTTCAGATTTTTTATTATTTCTGCTCTTTTTTCTTTAGATAATGTGAGAAATTTTGAGAAGCGGACCGGAATATTTTTATTCTGATAATAAAGCATCGTTTCGATATACCTTTGATAATCCCTTTTACTTGTGAAGATCGGTTGTTTGGCAATGCTGCGATTTGTTATGTGGTATATTTCTCCTGACACCAAAGGAATACTTCTTCCAGGCATAATATTAATAATTTATTCCATAAATACCAAAGGTGTCAATAGGAATTCACCTTAGAGGTGAACTAGCTTGACACCTCTGGATTTTGGTAGTTTTCTAACTTGGCAAATTTTCCGCATTTTTGCTAATTATTTTTCTGGTTTTACGGATCAAGAGTTATAATATAACCATGAATCTTGCTTATAGTTTACGACCCCGAAATTTAAATGAATTTGTCGGACAAAAACACTTGGTCGGAGAAAAAGGCATTATCCGACGGATGATTGAGGGCAAAAGTCTTTTTTCATTGATTTTCTGGGGACCGCCCGGTTCGGGAAAGACGACGCTTGCCTATATTATTGCTCATTCCATGGATGCAGAATTTTATTCCCTTTCGGCTGTAGAAAGCGGTAGGGATGATCTTCGGAAAATCATTGAAGCGGCTAAAGCCAACAGTAAAATCGATAAAAAGACCATTCTTTTTATTGATGAAATTCACCGCTGGAATAAAGCTCAACAGGATGCATTATTGCCATATGTTGAATCCGGATTAATTACTCTTATCGGAGCAACGACAGAAAATCCTTCTTTTGAGGTGATTGGTCCTCTTTTATCACGTTGTCGGGTTTTTGTCCTAAAGAGTCTTGATATATTTGATCTTGAAAAGATTGTTGACCGCGCTTTGAAAGATAAAGACAGAGGATTGGGAAAATATAAAAAAACGATTACAGATAGTGCTAAGGAATTAGTAATCAGGCTTTCAGGTGGAGACGCCCGGATCGTGCTAAATGCTTTGGAGATTGCAGTGATTTCCTACAAAGAAAAAAAGATTACGGATGAACTTATCAGAGAAATTTTCCAGACTAGATCTGCCGGACTTTATGACAAAAGGGCTGATGAGCATTACAATATCGTCAGTGCTTTTATCAAATCTATAAGAGGCAGCGATGTGGATGCCGCGCTTTATTATTTAGCAAGGATGTTGGAAAACGGTGAAGATCCCAAATTTATCGCAAGAAGAATGATTATCTTAGCCTCAGAAGATATAGGTTTGATGGATAGAGGAGCTTTGATACAAGCCAATGCTGCTTTTGAGGCAGTGACCAAAGTCGGAATGCCAGAGGCGCAACTAATTCTGGCCCATATAGTCATTTATCTAGCTAAAACGCCGAAATCCAGGGCTGTACCGAACTCTTTGGGACGTGCCAAGGCTGCGGTTTACGAATTTCCCAACGAGCCGATTCCTTTACACCTTCGTAATGCTCCTACTAAACTTGTGAAAAGTCTAGGTTACGGGAAAGACTATATTTGGAGTGAAAAATACGTTGGTCCAACAAAAAAACAGTCCTTTTTACCGGAAAAACTTAAGGGGAGAAGATTTTATGAACAAACTTGACAAAATACCAGAGGTGTCAATAGCAATTCACCTTAGAGGTGTACTTTTATACTTTTAATGATAACTTCTAGTAAAGAACATTTGGTTGGTTTGGGTTACCTTCTGCAAAGCGAATCAGATTGGATTTTTAAATTGTTTAATAGCACACTTAAGCCAGTAAAAGGAGGTACAGCTTGTGCCTTAGGCGTGGGTAGAGGGATTGAGCTTCTTCACTTGAGAAATTTCGTTGGAAAAAAAGGAAGACTTGTAGCTTTTGATTTAGTTGGTGATTCTAAGTTAGATATTATGTGCAGAATATCCGGTGCCAAATTTTATGAAGGAGATTATAGGAACCATCAGGCTATTTTAGCTACAATGGGAGGGCACCTACCTGATATTACTGTTTTCCGTCATCCTGTTGTAGCGCTTTATGATCCAGATGGTAAAGTTGTAGTAGTCCAGGAAGATATAATTAAAGCTATTGCCGGATGGGGAGAAATTATTGCTCAAAAAGGCAAGCAGATGCTTATTTCCGTCAAAACCAGTTATGAACAGGGATTATTGACAAAGGCATTACAAGCAAAAGGTGTAGGTTTTTCCCCGGGACAAAATAACTTTTGTCCTGATGTATATGATGAGATATGGGGAGAGATAAGGATGAAGATTGACTCGCATACGATTAAAATCGGTTAATTATTCAAACTATCCCGCTCCGCCACCACCGCCACCTCCTCCGCCTCCACCACCACCAGAGAAACCACCTCCACCGCCTGATGAATAATGGGCGGCAGAAGTTGAGGCGCTTTGAAGTTCGGCAGTAGTTACGTTTAAGGAATTAACTAGGGAATTCAGAGAAGCGGTTGATCCGGAGAGCGACCTTATACCCTGAGTCGTCCCGTAATAATACCAGAGGGCCGGCGCCGCCTCTTTGTTTTTCAAAATTATAGGTAGCATTTTGATGATGCCTTCAGCATTGCCAAAAAGTATCCCAAAAACCAGATAATGCTCCCAGAGTTTATAGGCTTCAGGCGGAATTTCCTTAAAGTTTGAAAAATCATCCAGAAATTTCTTGAATGCTTTCCACATATATGCTTCTTTTACCCATTTGGCGTCCCAACGTTTAATATGCCGGTTCAATATAATACCGAGGAGAATGGTGATCGTACCGATAGGGAAAAAAAGTAAGGTTGTGATGATTGTTATAATCCACATAATTTGGTGGGCCTTTTCACTGGTTTGGTCTACAAGTTTAAGCGATTTCAGATGCGAAACAACCTTATTTTGCCATTGGCGGTACCACTTTTGGAAAGTTTCCGGATTTTCCTTGAGCCATTTTCTTAATTTATCTATTGTTACAGATTTCATACCGGTGTTGTCGCTAGACACTAGATCATCGGAAAACACCAAGTCTAGAACGTCCTTTTCATAACCATGTAATTTTTTGGTCTCTGTTTGTATTTGCTTGGTGTTTAAGATCAAAGTGGTTTTTACTTCCTTTTTTCCGCCGAAAAAACCACTTTTTATTTTTGTCTCGTCCCTTAAACTGATGTAGCCTTTCCGGGCCAAGTCAAAGATAGTGGCGGTAAAAGCTCTTGGAGTAGGTTTGGCTCCTTGGGTTAAAAGTACCTGTACTTCGGCAGGACAAAGATCAGAAGGCAACTCTCTCACATATTTGGGAACATTGGGAATCTTGTGTTCTTTGCCGTATTTTTGGAAGTTGTAATACCAGATGATAAACCAGATAACCGGTGAGATAAATCCAAGGGTGAAAATAACCGTAATGATTTTGCCGATAGTGTTGGCGGTGGCCTGTGCCTTTTTGGCAGCTTCTATTGTTTCGGCGACATATTTTTTCTCTTCATCTTTTATCTCCCTATAAGTTTTTTCTCCATCCAGAGCGCCTTCAATCATTCTTGACGGAAAGACTGTTCTTATTTCCATAAACTGTCCGGCGGCGACACTTTTTGCCGTAAATTTAGTAGTTTGAAGATTAATGATTTCCGATTTACCGTTTAAAGGACCATGACCATAGACAAGAATTTCCTCAAGATTGGTGGCTTTTTCCGGCAGAGTCACGGTAATCTCCACGTTGTTATGCGGAATTTGCCAGTCAGCGCCTATCACTTGCCAGTAAAGCTCAGCGACCTCCGGATATAGTCTTACGGCATTTTTTACTTTGTAGGAAATGACAAAAGTTCTATTCTCGTCCTTGGCTGTGTAGCTCCATTTTGCATAGAATTTATTATCGGCAAAATTAGTGTTAAGAATGGTGGTTTTGCTATTGTCGGATGATTGGATGTCAAAATCCGTAATTTCCGTATTGTAAGAGTAACCCTGCCTTTCAGTTTTGGTTGGTATCCACATTTCGGCCCAGGAAAAAGAGCCGTTAAAGTTGTAAGTGAGAAGCTCTTCGACGTTTATGGATTTATCTTTTTCTATCTTAATAAAAAATTTGTCACTTACGATTGAGTAGGATTTGGCAGAAACTGATGAAGGGAGAAAAATGAAACCAATAAAAACAATAATAAAAACAATAAAGAGAATAAATTTAGAAAAAATATTTTTCGACACAATTAATTTGTCAAAGTGAATCAGTTAGGAGTTATCACGCCTTAACCCTTATTAGGTTCACAATGAAATTTAACAATTAAATATAAGTATAAAATGATGATTACTTCTTGACAACCGCTTTTTTTTGCTGTTTACTGAAATTATAAAAATTAAAATGTTATGTTAAAACTCCCCGGAAAGTTCATTCCTGTTCTTCTTTTTATTTTATTTCTTATCCCGGTATCTTCGGTTTTTGCCGTTAAACAAACAAAAACGCGAGTGATTGTTGACCGTGATGAGACTATTGCTAATGATTATTTTGCCTTGGGTGATAAAGTGACTATTTCTGGTGTGGTAAGTGGAGATGCATACGTTGCCGCAAAAGATGTTGTGGTAGACGGTATGGTGCGCGGTGATTTGTTAGTGGCAGCTGCAAGTGTCACGGTTACCGGAGAAGTGGGACAAAATATCCGGATAATTGCTGGGAGTGCGGAGATAAACGGCAAAGTAGGTAAGAACATTTCGGTAGCTGCCGGGACAGTTGTAATAGGCAAGGAAGCAGTAGTGAACGGAAACGTAGTAGGTGTCTTTGCGCAGCTAACTTATAAAGGACAGGCGATGGGAAATTTGAATCTTACCGGAGGAAACATTGAGATCGATGGTAGAAATGATGGAGATGTCTATCTTCGCGCTGATAACATTTTAATCGATGAAAATGCACAAATTTTTGGTAACCTTACTTATGAAAGCAGAAATCAGGCGGTGGTAACTCAAGGTGCACATATTTATGGGATGACATTCTATAATCCGATCAATAATTATGTTTTCAGCAACTGGAGTAATATTGACAAGACAGGAACAACTATGGTGAAAAAGGGATTTTCACTGGTGGGTTTTTTAGTAGCTTTTCTCATCGGTTTTGTGTGTCTTCGTATTTTCCCGAGACGCATGCTTCATATGAATGTCATTTTGGCAGAAAGTCCGTTTAAAACGCTATTAGTCGGACTTTTGCTTTTTATGATTACACCTCTTTTAGTGATCCTCTTATCTATTACCATCATCGGGATGCCGGTAGCTATTGTTTGGATTTTTTACTTGGCGATTATGGTCTATTTTGCCAAGATTTTTGTCGGTTTCTTTCTGGGAGAAGCGATTCTTCGAAAGTTCAAGCAGGGTAACCGTCGTGGTTGGGCGCTTCTTACCGGTCTAGTAATCTATGCTATCCTTCGCGAGCTTCCTTTTGTGGGCTGGATTTTCTCCCTTTTAGTCATTCTTGCCGGAGTAGGTGTGGCTATTCGGGAAAAGGCCTATTTATACCACAGGGTAAGAGTCATGAAGATATTTTAACGGCCCACGTTTTTACATTCTCCATTTTATAGTAAAATAGTCTTAATTCATGTCAGCATTCTTTATTACTTTTGAAGGTCTTGAGGGTTCAGGCAAAAGCACTCAAGCCGGACTTCTTACAGGTAGACTTAAAGAAGAAGGTTACCAAATTGTGGCGACTCGTGAGCCAGGAGGGACAAGGATTGGTGAGAAAATCCGCGAGATTACACATGGTAGAGAAAATATCGATCTTACTGCTATCTCCGAAGCCTATCTTATGGCGGCTTCCCGCGCCCAGCACGTGAGAGAAATAATAAAGCCCGCCTTAAATAGCGGAAAAATAGTAATTTCTGATCGTTACATTGATTCCTCTCTAGCATATCAGGGTTATGGCAGAAATTTAGGCGAGGAGACTATTTGGCAATTAAACCAATTGGCCATTAAAGATGTAATTCCAGATCTTACGGTATTTTTGGATGTCACACCAGAAGAGGGCTCCTCGCGCAGAAACCATACTGATAAAATCGACAGGCTGGATCTTCAGCAAAAAGATTTTTACGAGAGAGTTTACAAGGGTTACAAGAAACTTGCTGAAAAATATAAGGAAAGATATTTCGTCGTTGATAGTAGTAGGCCGATAGAAGAAGTGGCAGAAAAGATTTGGGAGAAAGTAAAAGAGATTCTTGTGCAAAGTAAATGACATGCCAAAAAGCGTAATAATCCAAGTAGACTGGCTTAAAAGCCTATACATTTACATGCTTTTTGATCCACTTAGACAATATTGACAAGCCTATATTTAAGATATAGGATGCTCATAGAATTATCATGCTTAGAGAATTATCACCCAATAGCGCCTTTATTAGTGACGCGATAAGACGAGTTTATAATCCCCAAAAGGGTGAGGGGAGTCCCAGAAATTGCCTTGATTTTAATCCTATAACTACCTATCAGCCCGGTATCCGGCCACTTTCTCTCTCGGTAGAAGATTGTTCGCTGGGTGACTCCGGCAAAGGTCACGTGACTCAGGAATTAAACAGAGAAATGAAGGAGCTTAGTCCAAACCGTCCTGTATATTCCTACCGCTATAATGGTACGGCCAATGCGGGACATGAAGTGATGGTGGGAGGTGAAAAGATTGCTGTGCATCAGCTACCGGTAGCAGTGACACAGGAGAACGCGACAGCGATTATGGGTAAGGGCATGCTGGTTCACCCGGGAGATTTGGCAGCGGAAATAAAGTATGTAGCGGGTAAGTTGGGTGGAGGTTTAGCAGGAAATTTAATTATTGATACCAATGCGGTGGTAACTACCGATGCTCACAGAGCCTTTGAATGGTTAGTTAACAGAAGACTCAATGTGGGAAAGGGAGCTACCGGAAGCGGAGTAGCAGAGGGATACGCTTCTTATTATAGCAAGCGTGCCCTTTTTATCAGAGATTTGGTGGCTGATGATTGGGAAGAAAAGTTTAGAGAGCACTACAGATTTTATCAGGAGTTGGTGAGAGGTTTTAATGTAGGAGATCTTTGTCTTTTTGATGTGAATGCCTTGACACCTGAAGGTGGAAGGGAGAAACATATAGTTGGCAATGAGAATGAATTTATAGATAGATTACGTACAGCCAGGGATGAAATAAAGGGTTATGTTGCCGATGTCTACGATCTTTTGAAAAGTGTCTGGCAAGATCCTAGGATACCCATTACTTTTGAAGGTGCTCAAGGAGGAGCACTGGATCCTTATCATGGAATATATCCCGATATAACCGCTAGCCGGCCAATCGCTAGGGTAGGCATTCCTGATTCTACAGAAGGAGTAGTAATGCCCCAAGAAATTGCCCTCCCAGTTTCGGTAATAAAAGTGCCATATATGTCAAGCGTTGGAGAAAGGCGGCCTCCTTACAGTCTTCCATCTGATCAGGAAGAGTTGTACAGGCGTGAAAACGATGAATACGGTAGATCAACAGGTCGGCCTCGGGGAATATACCCGATAGATTTACCCCTTATGAGATATGTCCAAAGAGTTGCCGGATATCGGTATCTTGCAGTGACTCATCTTGACAGTGCAAGGCCGGATATTCCGATAACAGTTGTCACTCATTATATAGATAAAGAAACAGGGAGGGAGATAGCATACCGGCCATATCAGTGGAATTGGGATAAAGTTAAAGGTGTTTCGGTTGAACTGCCCAGTTGGGATGGGGAAGCGGTAGCTGCGGCTAGAACTCCTCATGACTTACCCGAGGAGACGCAGCAATTTATTGCCTTTTTAAGCCAAGTACTTGCGCCGGTTGCTCTAGCTACTAATGGCCCCAGATACGGTCAGATGATTTCCTGGATATAAGTAAATACCCACCCTTACTTAATTAGATAATTTGCTCCTTAAAGGGTGATTTTCCTTTATAAGCGTTATTTTTGATATCTTTTGATATAAAAACTGTTACTTTTTACTGGTTGACATAACAGCTTTTAGCCTGTAGAAGAATAAGTTATTATGTCAGCACCGCAGGAAGCTTTGGCTACCGATAGTTCTATAGCTATGCCTCTTTGGGAAAAATTTCCTGTTTCAGCGCCAGAAGTGGATCCTGACGCGATTTCTTATGAGGTTATGCGTTATCCGGAGGCAGCGCAAATGACTGACGAATTAATAAGAAAAATATCAGCGAGCCGAGAGCAATTTGATACAGTTGTCTATCCCTTGAGAGGTGGTTTGTATCCCGGAACAAAAGTCGCAGAAAAATTTGGTTATCCTGTTTATCCAATAGGTCTTAAGCTTTACCAAGGTATACAGGCTGGAGAAGAGGTTAAAGGACAAAATGTTACTATCTGGCAGCCGCTTCCGCCAAACGTAGATTTTTCCGGTCAAAGAATTTTAGTAATTGATGATGTTAATCATACTTCTACTTCACTTGGGGTTTTGGAAGCGTATCTTTGTGATAAAAAAGTTGCCTCCATCACTTTCGGTGTATTGCACGAGAAGCCGGCTTTCGCCAGTAAAAAGGCAGATTATGTAGTGAGGTGGACAAATGCTTGGATAGTTTATCCGTGGGAACATTTGGGTGACAATAACCGGGAGAGATGGGAATTTTTTGCGGAAAAATTTCCCATCTGGATGTTGCGGGACGATGGCAAAGAAACAAACTGGAGTGGTTGTCTAGAAAAAGCAAGACAAATAGGGTTTAGGGAAGAAGAATTACCCAGTTTAAACCGGAATAATTTCTACAATCGGCTGTATGTAGGTTTGCAGGAGCGCAGTCAGAAATTAAGAGGGCAAGAGTTGACCGATCAGGAAATCCAGCAAATGTTACTTTAATCTAGATTAGTTTACTATTATGGTTGAGACCGAAAAGATTCTTTATTACGATCCCAAAGAGGGTGCTTTGGGATTTGAAGACGTGCTGATTTCCCCCCGTCATAGCGATATTACTTCAAGGTACAGCGGAGAACTTGATCTTTCTACCTTTGTGGCAAGAGGTTTAAAACTTAACATCCCCATAATTTCTGCTGGTATGGATACGGTTACCGGTGCCCAAATGGCTATTACTATAGCTTTACACGGGGGATTGGGAGAGGTGCATAGAAATAATTCACCCGAGGAGCAAGCCGCTATTATACGAGAAGTTAAAGATCGATTAAGAGTAATAGAGGATAAACCTCCGACAGTACGAAAAGAAGCGACTATTTTCGATGTCAGAAAGTTACTTGACAAGCGTAAAAGAGGTTACGTTTTAGTGTACGAAGGCGATTATTTTAACGGAGAATTTATAGGTTTGGCTACTCCTCGAGATTTGGCCGCAGGAAAAGATGATACTCCGATAAGTTTAGTTATGACGCCAAGAGAAAAAGTAAAGACAGTTCCTATAGGAACTACATTAGAACAAGCGGTGATTTTTATGAGAGAAAATCGACTAGAAAAAGTTCCACTGGTAGACGAGACGGGACGTTTAGTGGGGATGTATTCGATGAAAGATAATGAATTGTATTCAGAGTATCCTAATGCTGCGCTTGATTCTCGTGGAAGATTGCTGGTTGGCGCAGCAATAGGTGTAAAGGATATAGATATAGAAAGAGCGCAGCAATTAGTTGATGCGGGAGCTGATGTCTTGTTTTTGGATATTGCGCATGCAGACAGTATCAATACAGAAAACATGATGAAGAGGTTAAAAACCGATGGTAAAATAAAAAATGTACCGATAGTTATAGGAAATTTTGCTCCTTCCACGGAAGAACTGATTAAAGGAGAAGGAATTTTGTTTGCCCATAATATAGGAGCTGATGGAATTAAAATAGGCATTGGTCCTGGTTTTTCTTGCAAAACAAGAGAGATAGCGGGTGTGGGTGTACCGCAAATTACCGCTATTAGAAATGCGCGCGTAGCGATGGATAAACTTCAGGAACAAATTCCAATCATCGCAGATGGAGGAATAAGAATCCCCCATGATGTAGCTTGTGCTATTGTTGCCGGTGCAGATGCAGTGATGATTGGAAGTCTTTTTGCGGGCACCTCGGATAGTCCTGGAGATATAGTTATGGTTGAAGGAAAACAGATGAAAGTGGTAAGAGGTATGGCTTCAGCAGAGGTTTTTAACGATAGGCTAAAAAGGGGTGATGTGACTACAAATCCAGATATTTATAAACATGCAGCGGAAGGAAGGACAACTTTAGTGCCTTATCGCGGTAAAACCGAAGGTGTAATTTTTGAGCTGATTGGCGGATTGCGGTCGGCCATGAGCTATACTAATTCGCATACAATAGCCGAATTAAAACAAGCACAGTTGATAAGAGTAACATCTTCCGGGGCAAGGGAGCATACTCGTAATTTGGGATAGTTATAAAATCAGAAATATTCTTTTTTTCCAATTATAATGACTGTAATTTCCTCGTTTATCTAGTTAACCTACTTTTATCAAAGTTTTTGGACAATAAAGCATATTGTTTGGTTTCTTGATTACATCGAGAGTGGTCAAATCAATTATTAATTAGAAGCACGTGAATAATATATAGGTATAGGATATTCTATGTATAGATTAGGTATTTTTTACAAATTTAAATTGTTTTGTTGCTACATTTGACAAATAAACTTGTTTTGGGTATGTTCTATTTATTCAGTCTCTTATATTAGATATAAAAAAATTTAGACCAGATGGTTTCGCCACAAGAAGCATACCGAGAAGGTAATCCAATTAATATTCTGGCTCCTTTACCATCTTCAGAAATATCACCAGTTTTATCTAGGAAAGAATTCTTTTCTCCGCTAGCTGTTGAAATCTGCCCGCGCATGGATTGGATGATTGATAACGGAGGACGAAGGATCTATCAGCTTGGAAGTTTAGTTAGGGACAACGTTCTTGAAAGTTTTCTTCCTAATTCTATCGTCGTTTTGGATGCCAGTGGTCAGACATGGCGGGTAAAACACTTTCATACCAATACGGGTGATACTGGTGAGTTGTTTTTGGAGGGTCCCAACAACCAAAGGCATGTACTTGGGGATACACAGAGAGATGGTAGTGGTAGTTGGTTTATGACCGGGTTTAATCACCGAAGCGCTGATTTCATTCAAGCTGCTTGGGTAGTGCCGGTTGGTCCCTGGGGAGACGCTTGGGATGTTATGTTTACTGATCTTAGCGATAAAATTTATCCTGCGCTTAATGATCTGCCCGATGAAATACTTGGTCCGGCTTTAGAAAGACAATCAAATCTTATAAGAAAATTTATGGAGGAAGTTTATCCGGTAAACTGGGGGGTTTGCAACTCAGCCGGTACTCTCCATGGACAGGGTCTTATGTCCGTTTTATATCCGCATTCTCATATTTGGCAGTTTAGCCGTGATCTTCATAAAAAAGTTAGCCTTAAACCGACAAATATCATTAGAGCAAGAAATGAAAGCCTTTGGGATGGAGGTTTAAGCCGACTTTTTGGAGAAGACGTGAAAAAAGAATTTGAGCCAGATCTGAAAGTTTGTTGTCCGGATGCTTCAAGTATTACACCTGATAATATGGGTTTTACCTTCCATCTTCCCGGATTTCACTCAGAGAATTTTAACTTAGATTTTTTCCGTACTATTTGGACCTCTTTATCACTTAAAATCGACCATCAGCTGCGTTTATGGTTTGCACGTAATTATCTTAGTCCTGACGGAAAGAAGGATGGTGATTTAGGAAAGGTTTATGATTTTGTCCGTCGTGCTCATTTGGAAGGAAGAGTTGATGAAGAAGCATATCAGGGGTTTTTCAGAAATAGAAAGCCTGATTCTCATGCCACCGAGGAAGGCTACTTACTTGACCATCTTGAGGCTGATAACTTAGTCCGTTACCCACCCGGCTGGGCTGCAGCTATACAATTTACTCCAAATGGTGCTTTTGTAGCGGTGTCTTTCGGATTTTTGAATGTTCCTTTAGGAGGAGTGGAGTGTCTCGCGGTTGAATTGGTACGTCCGGAAGAGAGACTGTTTGGAGAAGCACTGCGCCGAAAGATGCAACTTTTTGGCGAAGAGATAGCCCCGATTATTTACGGTTAATAAGATAGTCTTGAATCTTATAAATATAAAAAAATTTTGTTAGGTTTTTTGATGAGTCAATTTGTATAGTTGCGTTTAGCGTCTTGGTTTGGTATGATAAAGAAGAATTTTCAGAGGTTGATGAACTCCTTCTTTGTTTTGCCAGAGAGGTTGGTGACGGCAAACTTAGAAATCAGCCTTAAGATAAAGGAGAGGAAAGATAGGCTAACGTCGGATTTTCCTCGTTAGCTTTTTTTATGAAAGAGATATCACTTCAAGAACTTTTAGAAGCCGGTTGTCATTTTGGACATCGCAAGGAAAGATGGCATCCCAAAGCCGCTTCCTACATTTATGGTGAGCGGGAGGGTATCCACATTATTGATTTAGTTAAAACCAGGGATGGTTTGAAAAACGCGGGAGAATTTGTAAAAAGTTTGGGAATTTCCGGCAAAAACATCCTTTTTGTTGCGACTAAGAGGCAGGCTAAAACTGTTGTTACCGAAGCTGCAAAAAAAATCAAGATGCCCTATCTTACCGTCCGCTGGATTGGGGGATTTCTTACTAATTGGGATGAGGTCAAAAAAAATATTGACAGAGTAAATAAACTTCGCCAAGAGAGAGCTGATGGAAGCTGGAAGAAATTTCCTAAACATGAGATAGTAAAACTTGAGAAATACCTTCATAAGCTAGAAGTAGTTTACCAAGGTGTACTGGAACTAAAAACTAAACCAGATGCAATCTTTATTGTAGATATAAAAAAGGAAATTGCCTCTCTCCGTGAGGGGGTACGCTTGGGTATTCCGATTGTGGCGATTGTTGATACCAATGTAGATCCTAAAGATGTGGATTACCCAATTCCAGCCAATGACGATGCGGTTGGTAGCATCCAGTTTATCGTAAACTACCTCGCTGATGCTTACCAAGAAGGAGTTTCTTTAAAAGAGAAAGAAGGAGATAAGAAGGAAAAGCCCAAAATTAAACCTTCAACTCAAGCTGCTTCTGAAAGTTCATCTCAAAGCGCCCAGCCCAAAGAGAAGAAAAATCAAGAATTGGAAAAAGAAGAAGAGAAAAAGCCGGTAACAAAGAAAAAAGGTCGGCCGGCTAAGTCTGTCTTAAGTAAGGCGAGGGGATAACCTAAACAAGTCATAACATAACTGGGGGTTTAGATAGTATAAAAACTTTATGATTACAATAGAACAGATCAAAAGATTACGGGAAAAAACAGGCGGTGGAGTTATGGATTGCCGTCGTGCTTTGGAAGAGACAAAAGGTGATGAGAAAAAGGCGGAGGCATTGCTTCTTAAATGGGGAGTAGAAAAATCAGAGAAAAAGGAAGGAAGGGAGACAAAAGCGGGTTTAGTAACCTCATACGTCCACGCTGGAGGAAAAATAGGTGTCTTGGTTGAATTGCTTTGTGAGACAGATTTTGTAGCACGTACCCCTGATTTTCAAAAATTGGCTCATGAAATTTGTCTCCAAGTGGCTTCAATGGCGCCGAAAGATGTAAAAGATCTTCTTAAACAGGCATATATTCGTGATCAAACCAAGACAATCGAGCAATTAGTAAAAGAAACTATCGGCAAGCTTGGAGAAAATATCACCGTTTCTCGCTTTAGCCGCCTGAAACTTGGAGAAAAGTAACCTTCTCTTTTTCCTAGCTCTTATTTCTAGTATTTCGTTTCTAGCCATAAAATCTGCCAGAATACCCAAGGTGTCAATAAGAATTCACCTTAGAGGTGTACAGCTATTGGCACCTTGGGAATTTAGAGTGGTTAAGTAATTCTTTAAGTAATTGCTCAGTAATTGCTTAGATCTCTTGTTGGGTTAGGTTTGGTCTTAGATAAGGATAAAAGTTTATCTTGTGAAGACGAAGACGGTAAGAACAATCAATCCTGCCATGGTAGCCAGAAGCAAAGGATCATAATTGGCTAGAAAATCCCAGCCGGTGAAACGGATGATTCCGCGGAGAATTCCTGATGTGGTTGCCGATGGAGAACTGACGCCCGGATGCCAAGTGGGAGTAGGCTGTGCTGTTGTAGGAGTAAGTGTGGATCCGGTGGGGGTAGGGCTGCGGGTAGGAGTAAGAGTAGCACCGGCGGGAAGAGGAGAGGGTGTCGGCGTCTTGGTTGGTCCGGTAGGAGTGGGAGTGTTTGTTGCGTTGGATCCTAATCTCTCCGCTAGTGATTTATATGGAATATTCGAGCCATCAATGCTCTTTCCGCAATCCTTGTTGCACCAGTATTTTAACGCTGCACCACAACGACACTCATAAGTTCCGCCGCCTGATGCGATGCAACTATTTTCCTTATTAGCAATTTTTACTTTTTGGCACTGTTGAGGGTGACAGTATTCAATCTCTGGCCAGGGACAATAATTTGGTTCCCCATCTTTTTCTACCTCATAGCAACATAAAGGGACTTCTCCTTGGCACATTCCCCAATCACAGCGGTGATTCCAGCAGGCATCTGCCGTATGAAAGTCTTGCGGCATAGTCTCAAGCGTTGCTCCATTACAAAAAGGAGCTCTACCGCAACGAATCCCATTGGGAAGCGTATAGATGCCTGTTTCTATTTTGCAATAATCCTTTAATAGTTCTGCTTGGGGAATGCTGTATGCTTGTGCATGAAGAGAACTAAGGAATAAAGAAAACAAAAATATAGTCGCAACTGTTAATGTTTTTTTCAGCGCTATCATTGATAATATTCTAACTTAGAGTTTTTATTCATTCTCATAGTTAGTGAGAGGGAGACGAACTTAAGCCTTCTTCGTATACCTCTCCCTTGAAACTTTGATTACTTTCTCTCGGTTTTGGTTGATGGATCTGGGAAGCGGCAGGGTTACCGCGTGGAAGGGGAGGCAGGTAAGGTCATCGATTGCCAATTTTATGACAATCTGGAAATTGCCCAAGTTGACTAAATCTTCCTCTTTATACCATTGTCCGAATTCGCGGGAAAGCACATGGGCGTCTTGCGCCCCGATAATAAAAGAGATGAGTGTGCCGGCGTTACCAAAGATGGCTTTTTGTACCGGTTCTTCCACTTGTCCGATGTATTGGTTGGCGAGGATAAGATTCAGGCGGTATTTACGGGCTTCCGAGAGAATTTTTATAAAAGAGGTTGTCGCAAAATTTTGGAACTCATCAACATAGAGATAAAAATCCTTACGTTCTTCCTCCGGCAAATTGACTCTGTTCATTGCCGCCAACTGCATCTTAGTGATAAACATCGCGCCCAAAAGCGCCGCGTTGTCCTCACCCAACTTTCCTTGTGAGAGATTGAGGATTAGGATTTTTTTATTGTTCATAATGTCTTCTAAATCAATTGTTGAATGTGGGTGACCGATGATTTGCCTGATTGTCGGGGAGAGGACGAAAGCGCCGACTTTGTTTTGGATGGGCGCGATTGCCTCGCTTTTGAGTCTTGGATGCATCTTGTCGTACTCATTTCTCCAGAAATTTTGCAAAATCTTATCTTGGACTTTGTTTAAGACCGCTTGGCGGAAATTCTGGTCAGATAAAAGATCAGGCACCATAACCATGGTGCTATTTGGATAATCCAAAAGAGTTAAGATGATGTTGCGAAGGATATATTCAAGCCTCGGCCCCCAGGAATAGGAGTAAAGTTTGGAAAAGATCGAGACAATGCCCGATGCCACCAGTTCCTTGTGCACCGGATTTTTTACCTCCAAAGGATTTAGCCAGAAGGGATATTCTTGGTTAAAAGGTTCAAGATAAACGACATCGTTTATCCGGTAGGAAGGGACGTAGTTAAGCATAATTTCTGAAAGATCACCGTGAGGATCGATAACCGCAAGTCCCTCTCCGTTTCTCATGTCATTTATCGCCATATTGGCAATAAGCGTGGATTTACCGGTGCCGGTTTTTCCGATAATGTACATATGTTTCCTTCTGTCTTTTCTTTTTATGCCAAAAGTGGTGAGCGTATTTCGAAACTCCGCTTTGGCAAAGAAATTGATTTCACGTTTTTCCTCCTCCGTCAAATTAGTAGCAACCGGAAGATTTTGCGGTGGTTCACCCACCAGAGAGCGTCCCCAGGAAATATTCCTAATACCAGACAAAAGCTTAGTCGGCGGATGCCACAGAGTTGCTAGCTCCATAGTGTTTAGGATTTGCGAGCGGGGGAAATGGTATTTTTCCCTTTTTATGATTTTATCCAAAGCGATTTTTTTGAAAATAAACCTTGGTCGGCGAAGAATAAGTCTGTTTCCTTCACCTAGGGCAAAAGCACCATAGGCTCCGGCGAGGTTAAAGAGGGTAGAGAGAGCCGCTTCTTTTCTAGTTGAGCCGATAAGAAGCCTTATATAGGTCCTGTAGCCAGAACTATTGATTTTTTCTTCAATCAATCGGGCATGGGGAAATTGTCTGGTACGGGTTGGGGCATTGGGAGTGGGATCAGGGATTCCCCGCATAAGCATTCTTTCCACATTACCTTGCCAGTTGAAATGCGGCGGCTCAATAACTAGTTGGATAAGTGCGCTTTCGGTAGCAGGTAGTTTAGACATGGTGCCTAGAATAGAGGAGAGAGGATCAAGCTCCTTAAAGTCCTTAAAAGTCTTGATGGGATAATAATAAGGAGAAGCAAGTTGCAGATTGCCTACAGAAAGATAGGGATTTTTAGTGATGATTTTGATGTAGTCAGGAACTTGGGTGATTTGGATATGTGGGTATTGCGAGGTAATTTGGCTTTCGACGAAGGTCCTAAATGACTTTGGTACCACAATGTAAAAATGGATCGTTTGGTTATAACTTGTTATTTCAAAAGAAAGAGTGCGAACTTTTATCCATAAGCGTTTCCAATGGGGAATATGGCCGCCGGGAAAAAGGGCGGCAAAAACTTGTGCCATCGATTCCGGCGTTTCTTCGCTAGTTTTGGGATTTCTTATTTCAAGTATGACTTTTTCCTCGTTTGCCATCAGTCTTTAGTATAAATTATTACTTATCAAGTATAAAGTATAATAGAAATCCTTGCGAAATCTTCTGGCTTCTGTTATATTGGCGACGATATTTGATAGACAAATTTAGCAAATTTTAATCTCTTTTTAAGAAATTTTATCTAGAATTAGCCTAATGCTGGATCTTTTTTTAGATCTTCTAAAGAAGAAGACTTATATTTTTATCGTAGTGATTTTTTCGGTATTTTATGGCATGTTTTTGCCTAATTCATTAGTGATTCGCGCCCAAGACGCTACTCCGACAGAGACGCCTACTCCGACTTTGACACCTACTTCCACGCCCTCAATTTCAGAGACGCCTACTCCGACTTTGACTTTTACCCCCACACCTACTTCCGCAGAGACTACGATTACTCCCACTAAAACCCCAACTTCTAAACCTACCATAGCTGTAACGAAAACCCCTACTTCTAATCCCACCGCAACCTTTACTCCCACTCCTACGACACTACCGGAATCGACCATTGAAGCTACCTCCTCCGGAGGTTTCTCTTTTGCCTCCCCGGTTTTGGTAGCAGGTGGATTGGTAGGTTTGGGAATTATTCTTTTGGCAGCGGCTTTTTATGTTAATAAAAGGAAAAGAAGGCGGATGATTTTCTATTAATTTGTCTTTTGATTCAGACGAGCTTTTCCTCTTTTTTGTTATTTTGACAGTTTAATTGGTTTTTATGAGTAATATCGAAGCGCCAAAGACATACGAAAATCCGCAAATTTCTTTACCCTCTTTACCTGACTCTTCTGCCGATGGGGAAATCAGCGATAAGGAAAATTCGCTTTTTATTGGCAAAGTTGATAATCTTTATCCCAGCTTGGCGGCAAGAATGGGAACAGTCTATGCGAGGTTAGAGGAAGGATTAGAAAAATTATTAAAAAAAGAAGAAAAACCATCGGCTGATAACACTCGTACTTCCGGCATCAGAGAAGTGACGGCGCCACTTCGAAAGAGAGTAGTGGAAAAACTTCATGAGGAGTTTCCTTACCTTACTCCTGATGCTTTAAGCATTATATCAGCAGCGGGTGTAGGTATTGGCGCCATTGCGGCAGCAATAGAAAATGAAAAAGGTGCCGGTAAATTAGTTAAAGCTGTAACCGCAATGGAAATAGTAGCTTCATCAGTACTTGATGCTTTTGACGGCGAGTTGGCAAGACTCCTTGATAAACTGTCTCCTGGTTCTAATGATTTTTTTGCTGGTCAGCTTAAAGACGCAGTAAGTGACAGATTCCAAGAATTGTTTTTGTGGCTTTCGCATTATTACGCCGCAAAGAAAAGAGAAGATAAACTCGGGGAAGTAACCGCGATGGCTTCCATAGTTACTGGTGTTTTGCCAAGTCTTGCCAGAGCTTATGCAGAAAAACAAGGATATAAGGTTTCTGAAACAGGGGTAAGACCGGACAGATTTTTTGGATCAAGACTTGGGAGGACAATAGTAGGTATCGTTGGCGCGGTATATCCCGAGATAAAAGGTGTTTCGGTACAATCAATCGGAGATGGATTGGTGACTGTTGCAAACATGATTAATACTTATGAGAGGTTGAATATCGCTCAAGCGAAAAAGGCAAAAGAGTTATCTCAGGAAAAAATGCATGAAGCTCAAGTAAGGTTTTTTGTCCTTGGTGGAGTAGCTGCAGTAAGTTTAGGAGTAGCCGCTGCTACCCTTTTTATGCTTCGGAACAAGAAAGATTAATTGTGGTTTATTTAATTTTCTCACTTGCAAAAAAAGACTATTCTTGTTATTCTATTTTTTTGGATGGATCAGGAAATCTTGGCTAAACTCAAAGATAGAATGCATAAAGCCATCCTTCTTTTGATGGATGATCTTTCTACCATTCGGACCGGTCGCGCTTCTCCTGCTTTAGTTGAAAACATTATCATTCCCGCTTATGACAATACCCAACATTTGAAATTGAAAGAGATGGCGACGATAACAACCGACGGCCCCCGTGCTTTAATAATTGCTCCGTTTGACCCGACAGTGATACAGGATATCGAACGAGGGATAAACAGCGCCAACGTGGGAGTAAATGCGGTGATTGACGGTAACGTGATCCGTATTAGTATTCCTGCACTGACGGAAGAACGCAGGCAGGAGTATATCAGACTTGCTCACGTCAAAATCGAAGGGGGTAGAGTGATGGTGCGTCAAGCTAGGCATGAAATGATGACGGAGATAAAGAAAAGATTTGAGGCAAAAGAAATATCAGAAGATGATAAAAAAAGACTAGAGAAGGAAATACAAAACGTGACCGATGAATTTATGGCAGAAATAGACGGCCTCCGAGAGAAAAAAGAAAAAGAGTTGACAGAAGTTTAATTCTATCCCTTTATTGAATTAAAGTTTTATCTCCGTTACAATGTCTTTTATCATATGCTAATTACAGCCGGAGTTTTTTTTGTCATCCTTTCCGTTCTCATCCTGATACATGAAGTCGGACATTTTCTTTCTGCCAAGAAATTGGGGATTAAAGTCGAAGAGTTCGGTTTCGGGTTGCCACCGCGGATTTGGGGCAAGAAGATAGGCGAGACGGTTTATTCTCTTAATTGGTTGCCGATAGGCGGCTTTGTCAAACTTTTCGGCGAGGAATGGGGTGAAGAGGGAGAGAAAAAGAGAAAAAAACCGAGTAAAAGGTTGGAAAAAAAGGCTTTTTATGCCCGTAGCGTCTGGCAAAAGAGCTTGATTTTACTTTCCGGTGTGGGGATGAATTTCCTTCTTGCAGTAGTTATCATTTCCTATCTTTTTACTCGCGGAGTGATGGTGCCGGTTGATAGAGTGCATATTGAAAAGGTGCTTGCCGATTCTCCAGCGGCGGCAGTGGGTTTACAGGATAAAGACATCATAAAAAAAATGGTTATCCCCAAAATAGTTGAGGGAGAAAAAATAACTAATTTTAATATTGTGGAGATAAAAAATGGCGAGACCCTTATCAAAACGACTAAAGAACATCTAGGGGAGCAGATCATTTTAATAGTGGAAAGAGATGGACAGGAATTAGGTATTAATATTACCCCCCGAAGGGATTATCCGGCGGATGAAGGACCAATGGGAATAGTCATTTCAAATTACGAAGAAAAGAGGTATCCTTTCTGGCAGGCGCCGATTTTAGGAACTAAAGAGTCAATTGTCATGTCTTATGAATTGGCCAAGGGAATCGCAAAGACGCTTTGGAAGCTGGTTACTTTCCAGCCGGTTGCCAAAGATGTTGCCGGACCGGTAGGTATAGCTCAGATGACTAGTCAGGCAGTACAATCAGGTTATATGGCAGTTTTGCAGCTTCTGGGACTTTTATCACTTAATCTTGCCATTGTTAACGCTTTACCTTTTCCGGCTCTTGACGGAGGTAGATTGGTTTTTGTAGTGATTGAGGGAATCACTGGAAGAAAGATCAGAACTCATTGGGAACGTTATATACATCAAGCGGGAATGGTAGTACTTCTTCTCCTGATGTTGCTTGTAACGGTAAATGATCTTTTGAGAATTTTTTCAAAATAAATTTATGGACGTATTTGAAAAAAAAGAAATCGTTAAAAAATCAGTGAATTTTGATCGCTGGTATACTGATGTAATTTTAAAAGCAGAGTTGGCTGATTACTCACCCGTCAAAGGTTGTATGGTAATACGGCCCTACGGTTACGCCATTTGGGAAGGCATCCAAAGAGAATTTGACCGGATGATTAAAGAAGCGGGTGTGGAAAATGCTTATTTCCCTCTTTTTATTCCGTACTCTTTTTTGGAAAAAGAGAAAGAGCATGTTGCAGGTTTTTCTCCACAGCTTGCGGTTGTTACTCATGGCGGCGGTGAGAAACTGGCAGAGCCCTTGGTTGTCCGACCAACCTCGGAAACGATAATGTACTCCATGTATGCCAAGTGGATTTCCTCTTGGCGTGATTTGCCGGTTCTTATCAATCAATGGAATAACGTCGTCCGTTGGGAAAAAAGGACTTACCTTTTTCTTCGTACAACCGAATTTCTCTGGCAGGAGGGACATACGGTGCACGAGACGAAAGAGGAAGCGGTTGCTTTCACCCTAAAAGCTTTGTCTTGGTACCAGGCTTTATGTGAAAATTACTTGGCAATGTATCCGCTCTCCGGCATCAAAAGCGAAAGTGAAAAATTTGCCGGAGGGGTAAATACATATGCGGTTGAATTTCTTATGCCGGATGGTTTGGCGCTTCAGGGGGCAACTTCTCATTTCTTGGGACAGAACTTTTCCAAAGTTTTTGACATTTCTTTCCAGTCAAGAAGTGGCCAAAGGCAGTTTGCCTGGCAGACGTCATGGGGTTTATCCACAAGAGTGATTGGTGGGTTGATCATGGTTCACGGAGATGATCAGGGACTGGTTTTGCCACCTAATATCGCTCCGGTTCAGGCAGTCATTATTCCTATAAAAAACGACCCCAAACTTATTGAGTTTTGTCACAAGATAAAAGATGCCTTGGTTCCAAAAGATATCAGAATAAAAGTGGACCTAAGGGATGAAAAAACCGTTGGTTGGAAATTCAACGAGTGGGAACTAAAGGGAGTGCCGGTGCGGATTGAAGTAGGAAAGAAAGAAGTAGAAAGCGGAAAGTTGACCGTATACAGACGCGATATCGGCCAAAAGTTTCTTCTTGACCTAAGTAACCTAGGCAACTTAAGTCAAACCTTGGCCGAAATTCAGAAAAATCTTTACAATCGTCACAAGAAACTTGTTGAGGAAAATACTGCTGTAGTTTCTACTTTTGACGAATTCAAAAATATCATGAAGACAAAACGCGGTCTTCTTCTTTCTTACTGGTGCGGTGATTCTTCATGCGAGGCTAAAATTAAAGCAGAAACTAAAGCTACTACCAGAGTTTTGCCTCTTTCCGCAAAAGATGAAAAAGACAAAGAAGGTCGCTGTATTTACTGTGGTAAATCCGCATCAAAACGCTGGTATTTCGCTCAAGCATACTGATAAAAAAGCTTGTTAAATCCTCGTTATAGTTATAAAATATTGGGGTGAAAAAGATTGTTACCCATTTTGCTCCGGATGTTGATGCCTGTACCTCTGTCTGGCTTATCAGACGTTTTTTGCCCGGTTGGGAGGAAGCAGAAATAGTTTTTGTAGCAGCCGGAAAAACTTTGGATAACGAACCTGTTGATTCAGACCCCGACGTTTTACATGTTGATACCGGGATGGGAAATTTAGATCATCATCAGCTTGACGAGGATACCTGTGCGGCAAAAAGAACTTTAAAATATGTTTCGCAAATTCGGAATTCAAAATTAAAAATAAAAAATAAAAAATTTCCAGATGAAGCTTTAATCAGAATGATAGATGTGGTGAATGATATTGATCATTTTCGGGAAGTTTATTTCCCTAATCCGGCCGCGGATTTCTATGATTTTGGCTTAGTTGCAACAATTGATGGTTTGAGACTGCTTTATCCGGATGATCATCTGAAAATAGTGGAATTTTCGCTTATGGCTCTGGATGGCATCTATAAGAATTTTCAGAATAAAGTTTGGGCGGAGAAAGAACTTGTTGAAAAGGGTGTAGAATTTAAGACAAAATGGGGAAAAGGAATTGGGGTGGAAACGGTAAATGACGAAGTGGTAAGACTTGCTCAAAGACAAGGATACACCGTTTCTGTCCGCAAGGACCCGAAGAAGGGACACGTCAGAATCAAGGCAATGCCGGAGTCAAAAGCGGATCTTAGCGTATTTTACAATATATACAGAAAGAAGGATCCGGAGGCCACTTGGTATCTTCACGCTGGAAAAAAAATGCTTCTTAATGGTTCGATGAAAAATCCGGAGTGTCGGCCGACGAAACTAAGTCTTGCGGAGATTATTGAAGTCTTAAAAAGGAAAGGATAAATCCCAAATGCTAAACTTAGATATTAAATTAAGTTCAAAGTTTCAAAAACGATATAATAATATTTAGTTAGTTGTTTGACATTTGATTTTGATTTGTTTACACTGAAAATTTCCTTAGAAATTTTCATGGTAAAATTTATCATTTGAGCTTTAAAATTTTTATGATACCTGATTGTCTTTTTTGCAAAATTATAAAGGGAGAAATACCGAGCAAATCTGTTTATAAAGATGATGAGGTGGTGGCTTTTTACGATATAAATCCCAAAGCACCGGTGCATATTTTAATAGTGCCAGTAAAACATCTGGAATCGTTAAGACAAACAAAAGATGAAGATAAGAATTTACTGGGAAAACTGATGCTGGTAGTGAAACAGCTTGCCGAAGAGCTAGGAATTGATGATGGTTATAAAGTAGTGATAAATAATGGTCGAAATGCTGGACAGCTAATTTATCATTTACATCTACATTTGTTGGGAGGGTGGAAGGAGAAGGCAGAGTGGGAGGTATAATTAGGAAGCGATAATTTTGCTAAAACTTGTTGCGTTTTTATCTAAAGGAGGTGTTTAGATAATTTATGGTTTTCGTGAAAGCAGCGCCGGGAGACACGACCGATTCAGTAATTCGCAAGTTCACCCGTAAGGTGATCTCCGAGGGTTTGCTGCTCGAGTTTAAAAAAAAGGAGTTTTACCAGAAACCCGCTGAAGTTAGAAAAGAGGCAAAAAAAGAACTTGAGAGACGGGACAGGGCAAGAAGACGCGCCAGGGAAGCAAGATGAAATTGTGTTATGATAAATGTCCTTATAAAGACAGAATCTCATTTCACTGTAGATAGAAAAAGTATCCGCCGGGTAGTGGAGGATGTTTTGCGTGAAAAAGGGGTGAGAGGTGACGTAGAAGTAAGTATCAGTATTGTTGGTAACAGGCTGATGAAGAATTTGAATAAAAAATATCGCAACATTTCGGAGACGACAGATGTTCTCTCTTTTCCTTTATTAGAAAATGGTACCCCTTTTATTCCTCCTCCGGATGGTATTTTGCATCTTGGAGATATTGTAATTTCCTATCCAGAGGCTAGGGAGGAAGCTATAGAAGAAAATAAACTTATGAAGGATAAGATAAATGAGTTAGTGACTCATGGATTATTACACTTACTAGGTTATCACCATGAATAATTTAATTTTTAGTCCTTAATTTACATTGATATCAATAACGCAATTTTTAAGCTGTTTGAAAATTATAAATTGAAAATTTATTGAAGATTGATAGCTGGAAATAGATACATTTAATTATGGTGCTTTATCGCAAATACCGACCCCAGAAAATTTCCGAGCTTGACAGTGTAGAGGTAAAAGAAAGACTAGCGAAGATTCTTTCCTCCTCGTACATACCTCATGCTTTTCTTTTTGCCGGACCCAAAGGTACAGGTAAAACTTCGGCGGCACGGATTGTGGCTAAGGCATTAAATTGCGAGAAAATAAAAATTAAAAATCAGGAGTTAAGAGTTAAACATGAGACAATTGAACCATGTAATACTTGTGAAACTTGTGTTGCGATTACCGAAGGGAGGCATCTTGATGTTATCGAGATAGATGCAGCTTCAAACCGTGGTATTGAAGAAATTAGGGATCTTCGCGATAAGATTAAGCTGGCACCGGTTTCGGCAAAAACAAAAATTTATATTATTGATGAAGTACACATGCTGACTAATGAGGCATTTAACGCTCTTCTTAAAACTCTGGAGGAACCACCACCTCATGCAGTTTTTATTCTTGCCACAACAGAAGTAGAGAAATTACCAGAGACGATCGTTTCCCGTTCTTGCTTTATCCGTTTTCATAAAGCTACGCTTGCCGAGATTGTTTCCTGCTTAAAAAGAGTTGTTTCCGGTGAGAATATTAAAATTACCGATGAATTTCTTACTCTTATTGCCGCTTCTTCTGATGGTTCTTTTCGTGACGGGACAAAGATACTTGAGCAGGTAGTTTCAGAAGATATTAAAGATAAGGAAACTCTTCTTCGGCTTTTGGGGAAGAATACCCAGAAGGCAAGAAGGTTTCTGCAGGTTTTAGCCAAGAAAGATATTACTCTTATTCTTTCAAACATAGAAAAACTTGCTGAAGAAGGTGTAAATACCCGTTTCTTGGTTACAGATATTCTTGAGCATCTACATAAAATTTTGGTTGCAAGTTATGGCGTTAGTGAGGAGCAAGTGTTAAAAGAGGATATCGGGATGTTTGAAAAAAAAGAAATAGTTTTTCTCATAAAGCTTTTTTCAAGAGTATATGCAGAGTTGAGAAACGCCAGCATTGCTTATTTACCCTTGGAAGTTGCAGCAGTGGAGTGGTGTGAAAGAGAGAAAAGTTAAGAATAAAGTCAATTTTAAGTATGATTAAATACTTTGTTATTAATTTTATGAAACGGAAGGAGGCTGATATTTATGTTTAATCCTTTTAAAACTATTGGCGATCTTAAGTCCATGAGAGATCAAGCTGTGGCTATGCAAAAAGCCTTGGCTGCCGAAGAAGTGACAGTTGAGCGAAATGGGGTCAAAGTGGTAATGAGTGGAGACCAAAAGATCAAAGAACTTGTTATAGACGGTCAGGAAGACTGGCGGATAACAGAAGCGCTTACCGAGGCAATAAAAAAATCACAGGAAATAGCGGCGAAAAAATTAACTGAAATGAGCGGAGGACTACAGGGACTTCTTGGCGGAGGAAAATAAAAATAAAAGAATATTAAAATTTCACAATGTCCCAATTTTACAGTTCTTTATAAGATTGTTTCATTGGGCGTTGTGGTGTTTTTGATGATTCTTATTACCGGTTCCTTAGCTTTTGATCATATTATGAATTTTCCGGGCAGGTTTTCCGACCATATCATGCCCGAGAAGCTTCATGTACTAAACGTTTCCTTTTTAGTTCCCGAAATGCATAAAAGCTTTGGCGGGACAGCGGGCAATATTGCCTATAGCTTAGCACTTTTGGGAATTAAAGCAACTCTTTTTGGCGTAAGCGGACCTGATTTTGCTCCCTACCGGGAATTTCTTGAAAAAAAAGGCGTGGATACCTCAAAAGTTAAAATTGATCGGCGATATTATACCTCGACAGCCTTCGGAATTACCGACAAAGATGATAACCAGCTGTGGGGATTTTATCCCGGGGCGGACAATATGACACATAGGCTTTCCGTTAGGTCCATTCGCGAAAAGATTGATCTTGCCATTATTGCTCCCAATAATCCCAAGGCAATGATGAAATTTGCCGGAGAATGTCAGGAACTTCATGTTCCTTATCTTTTTGATCCCGGCATGCAGTTACGATGGTTTTCAGGGAAAGATCTTTTGTTTGCTTTTAACGGAGCAAAAATCATAATTGGCAATGATTATGAGATAACCTTTATGGAGAAGACAACGGGTATAAAAAATCTGCATAGTCTTTCTGTAAAAGGAAAAATTGTTATTACTACCTTGGGAAGTAAGGGTTCAAAGATCACCGCTTCAGGTAAAACGATAAACGTCCGGGCGGCAAAGGCAAAAGAGACACTTGATCCTTCTGGAGCCGGTGATGCTTACCGAGCGGGATTTGTGGCTGGTTATCTGCGCGGATTTGGAATGAAAACCTGTGGTCAGATGGGATCACTTTCTGCCGTTTATACCGTCGAGAAATACGGCACGACTACACACCGGTTTACCAAGAAAGAATTTTGTGAAAGATACAGGGAGAATTTTCAGGAAAAGCTTTTACTATAAAAACTTATGAATTTAGGATTTTATTTATTATTAAATTATTGAAAGGAGAGACGGATGAAAGCAAAATCATACGACGTTGCTGATCTTTCAAAGAAAACGGCAGGTAAAAACAAGATTGAATGGGCAGGTAGGTCAATGAAGGTGCTAAAGATAATTGAGAAAAGATTTGCTAAAAAGAAGCCCTTTAAGGGAGTCACTATCGGTGCTTGTCTTCATGTGACTGCCGAAACAGCCAATTTAATGCTAACACTTGCGGCTGGTGGGGCAAATCTTTCTCTTTGTGCTAGTAATCCTTTGTCAACGCAAGATGATGTAGCAGCCTCATTAGTTTCTGATTTTGGAATTTCTGTTTATGCCATTAAGGGAGAGGATAGTCAGACCTATTACAGACATATTGAGAATGTACTTGCTACTAAGCCAAATATTACTATGGATGATGGGGCTGATCTTGTTAGTAAGCTCCATAAATCTTATCAATTATTTCACTCTAATAATAGGTATTACTGCAGTGAGGGGGGGAAGAGATGGGAATTTTTTGGTTCCTCCGAAGAAACTACGACCGGAGTTATTCGATTAAAAGCAATGGAGAAAGAAGGCGTACTAAAGATTCCTGTTTTTGCTGTTAATGACAGTGAGACTAAGCATTTTTTTGATAACCGTTACGGTACTGGTCAATCAACAATTGATGGAATTTTGCGATCAACAAATGTGCTTTTGGCTGGAAAAAAATTTGTCGTTTGCGGTTATGGTTGGTGTGGCCGGGGACTAGCCACTCGTGCCCGCGGCATGGGTGCGCATGTTATCATCACCGAAGTTGATCCGATTAAGGCTTTGGAGGCAGTGATGGATGGTTTTTCCGTCATGCCGATGGTTCAAGCTGCTAAAATCGGAGACATCTTCGTGACTGTAACAGGAGACAAAAATGTCATCTCTTTTAACCATATTCTCAAGATGAAAGATGGTGCCTTAATTGCCAATTCAGGACATTTTAACGTGGAAATTGCTTTGGATATGCTTGAGAAAAATGCCCTAAAAAAGCGAAGAATCCGTCCATTTATTGATGAATATTCGTTGAATAGCGGCAAAAAAATATATGTGTTAGGTGAGGGGAGACTTATTAATCTTGTTGCAGCGGAAGGTCATCCACCTGATGTTATGGATATGTCTTTTGCCAATCAGGCTTTGGCAGCTGAGTTTTTCTGCAAAAACCGTGGTAAGCTTGCCGCTAAGATTTATACAATCTCACCAGAAATGGATAAGGAAATTGCCAGACTAAAACTTGAAGCCATGGGGGTTAAAATTGACACTTTGACCCGTGAGCAGGAAAGATATCTTGGGAGTTGGCAAGAAGGAACGTGAAATACCACCTATTTGCATTTTCACCGATATTATAGTATCTTTCTATGTATGGGACATCAAAACGGAAATAAATGGTTTTACTGTCCGATTGATAAGATTTCTCCTCAAAGTCTACATATTCAGGTGATTGCTGATTACGGCGGAGGGCATACGACAGATCATGCTTTTGCTGAGGTTCGGAACCATTTTTTCCGTTTTGATAAGAAAAAAATAATTAGGACTGTCACAGAGCATCCTGTTTACGCTTTTTCTACACTGGAAACTGGATTTTGGATCGCACAAGAAGGTCTTCATAGTGAACACAAGAATTTGGTGATTTTTTCAAACACCGCTCCCCGAGGGGATATAAGCTGGAAGGGAGAACAAAGACAATCTTTTGTCTGTGGTATTTTAGACAGTGGCGTGCCTGTATTCGCAGTGAACGCAGGTTATAATCTCTCTTTTATTAAAAATAGGCTGAAAGGTTTATGGGAGGTGGAAGTGTCTAATGAAGGGACCCAGTTTCGTTCCCGCGATTTTTACCCAGAAGCGGTGATGGATATTTTATATGGAAATCTAGAAAGAGTCGGCATCCCTATAAATCTTAAAGGAATTCCGGAAGTGCCTGATTTTGCAGTTGCTTCTGTAGATGGTTATGGAAATTTGAAGACGACCATTAAAAAAGGCCATCTTAGTGACGGTGTCCTTAAATCAAAGATTTTAAGGATTATTGTCAACGAATATTCCCATTTTGCCCTTAATACTTTGATAGAAGGGGTAAAAGGGAAAATCTATGATCTTTGTTTGGTACAAGGGTCATCCGGAGGAAAACAGAGTAATTACTTGGAAATTGTCAGGCTCATGGCTAGAGCTTGTGACGATTTTAGAATAGAGGGTCCGCGGGATGATTTGCCGCGAATTAAAATTGAAGCGGTAAAATAAAAATATCTAAGAGAATTGTAGAATTATTTTGTTGGTGTTATATCAGCCTCTATTAAGGCCTTTTTCATCCGAGTGATATTTTCTTCTGTCATTGGTATCATACCCAAAGCAGCCCTGACAAATCTTTGGTTAGGTATTGTTTTATCAAGGTAAAATCCGTTATCAGGAGTGAAGAAAAATCCCGCTTTTATAAAATCTACCGGATCGATTCCGGGAGAAAGTATATTGCAAGTATAAAGTGTAGAATCAGCCATGACTATTGGAAAAAGATCGGGTCTTACCTCTAAAACTTCCCGCATTTTTTTCTGACGAAATTTCCACACTTTTGCTGCATTACGTATGTCGTCGATTGAAACAAAGTCGGAGACGGCTAAAGCCTCTGCCTGCATGGAGTAGGCAAGGGTAATCGTGTCGCTTCTTAAGATCTTTATAACATTAGAAGCTAAATCCTCATCAGGAGTAAATATTCCACAACATCGCAGGCTAGGCCGTTGCCAGATTTTTGTGCTGGTGGGAATGATATCAAATCTATGTTTATAGGTATCTAATATTCTAACTAAATCTCTATTTCTTTTTTCGTCTCCTTGACCTAAATAGGCCATATCAAGTATTACATACACGGTAATCCCGGTTTTTTTTCTATACTCTTCTAAGCCTCTAAATATTCGGTCGTATTCCTCAGGATCGCCAATAGTGGTGCCCGGATTGGTAAATGGAGTAAGGTTTACGATTCTGATTGAGGGGTCTCGGTTTAATTCTTGCATTATTTGCTGTGCGGTTGGATGGAAGTTAGTCTCCACTGTTGTGGGTAATTCTACTACTTCCATACCTGTATTTTCTGCCTCTTGAGCAATCATGGTAAATCCTGGAGTAGGAAAGAGTACTTTAGGATTTTCAAGAGGTTGATTGCCGTTTTTTATAGTTTCTCGGGCTATTAAAAACGCTCTGCGGGTTCCATCACTTCCTCCGTAAGCTAAAAATGCTTTTTCGTCTTGATAATGACCGCTAAAACCCCAATAAGTAAGATAATCTTTATGTCTTTTAAGAAGCGCGGGCCATCCTAATGGCGGATCTTTATAACCGTAGATATTTATTCCTGCTCTTTCCATAAGATCCTCGTATTCTTTTTTTCTTTGTGCAATTCTCTGTTTTTTTGTTCCCTTCATTCCCAATATTTCTGGTATTTGGGAGAATTGCTCTTCCCATCCATTACTGACCCAATCTATATTGCCTATAGTAAAGTTGAAAAGAGGTGGGTTACCAATACCAATTTCCCTAGCGTATGCGAGTGCTTCCTTATAAGAATCTTGGATATCGCGTATTCCCGGAACAAATCCTTCTTCCCGCATCCTTTGTTTTATACCAGTGACTATTTCTTCTAGTTTACTCTTTAAAAGAGTTAATTTTTCTGGATCTTCTTCGGGAATTTCTGTTGATCCTTTTTTAGCTTTTGGTTTGGGTTGTGGCCCATCTCTTTCAGGATAAAGCGTTTTCCAAGTTTCATTTAAAGCTTCTTCTTCTGTCTGATGCCTTTGAGATATGAGGTTACGTAAAAGTTTGTCGGCCGCTTTCGCTTCTTGACTTAAAGTTTCCTCCTCTCCCAGCGGGGAAGCAGGCGGAAAGGCGAATGAAGCTAGAGTAAATGCAGTAGCGGCAAGATAAAGATTTAGTGCCGTGATCTGTTCTTGGGTTAAACCACCCGTTTCTTTTGATGTTTTTTCATAGATAGTTCCAAATTGAGGTTCTTTTATTCTGTAACTTTGGATTCGTTTTTCTGCATATTGGGGAAATCTTCCATCAGCTAGGGGATCTTTTGGGGCAATGCTTAAGGCTTCTGTAAGCGCTTGTGGTCTTTTTTCGGCTGTCATTTTATTACTTGTTGGGGCTTGTCCCGTTATACCCCACGCTAAATTGTATGAAAAAGTATGACAGATCCTACAGAGGAGTTTAATAGAATAGCATAGTATTTGTCAATATCCAAAACTATCATAATTATTTCAAATTGGCGCTTGAGTTGTATTAAGTAACCTTCGTATCTTTAGTATTTCACGTAGTCTTTTTATTGTAAAAAAGTATTCCATAACAGCTGCTTACTGCAAAAAAGTAACTACGTTTAGTTTTGTCAAGAAAAGAGGTTAATAAGATATTTTACCTATAGAATTTGAAATGGTTATGCAATCACTGTTTTACCACCACCGGCAGGAAGATCTTTTTAAGCGGATGAGGAGTGGGTGTAGAAGTTGCCGTAGGATAAGGTGTGGCAGTATTTGTAGGC
>FWPV01001813.1_pt1 | contig 55799 bp, 58 predicted proteins | sample 2228371 | NCBI WGS metagenome assembly FWPV01 (sample SAMEA103939776, study PRJEB20133) | metagenome
CATGCTGCTCTCCTCCTTGCAGGGAGTGAATCAGCAATGCTCGAACACTGCTAGTCTTTTATGAGTGCGTGACCTAGTGTGACCGTTGCGAAATCACGTGACCAGACTGCAAATCTGCGTGACCTTGGCAAAGAAATGCACAGGGACAATTGGGATGACCTTCGGTTCGTGCTGACCGTTGCCGACACAGGCAGCGTCAGTGCGGCGGCGCGACAACTGGGCGTGAACCATGCAACGGTTCTGCGCCGCGTAACTGCATTTGAGAAGCGGCATGGCCTGTCAGTTTTCGAACGGACACCGACAGGCTATGCCGTTCCGCGCGAACGGGCGCGCCTGATCGAGGCCGCGCGAGAGGCCGAGGCCGCCCATTTGGCCGTCGTGCGCGTGATCGCAGGGGCACGGGCGCCCCTCTCCGGCGCAGTCCGTGTCACCTCGACCGATACGCTATGCTATGCGGTGCTGCCAGGCGTGCTGGCCCGTCTGAGGACAGCAGCGCCAGGGCTGAGGCTCGACCTCGTGTGCTCGAATGCGCATGCCGATCTTTCGCGGATCGAAGCCGAGATTGCCGTCCGCCCTGCAATGTCTCTGCCCACAGATCTGATCGGCGAGGCAGTGGCCGATTTGCATTTCGCCGTCTATGCGCCCGGTCTTGAACCCGGCAAGAAAGCGTGGCTTGGCCTGTCAGGATCGCTCGTGCGGTCGCGGCCTGCCGAATGGATGCGCACTGCGGTCGAGCCAGGGACGTTGTCGGGTGCGGCGGACAGCTTTCTGATTCTGAGAGAGATGATCGCAGCCGGGCAGGGGCGTGCTGTGTTGCCGCGCATTCTGGGCGATGGCGATCCGCGACTGACGCGCTTGGACGGTGTCATGCCCGCCATGTCGGTCCCGATCTGGGTCGCGAGCCACGCCGACATGGCCGACGTCCCGCGTCTGGCGACTGTACGGAGCCGCCTTGCAGCGGCCATCCGGGCTGCGATGCCAGCGCCGATCGGCTAGGGGCGCGGGCTTCGGCCTGTGAAGCCCTCGGGCACCGGCAGACCGATCCAGCGTTCCGCGGCGACCAGGAGCAGGCATAGGGCGACGACCCCCAACACCAGTTTCACCCGGGCGGTCGAAGGGGGGCGGCGCGCCCAGAGTGTCGCACGCAGAAGCCAGCGCAGGTTCATTCCGTGAACCGCACCTTGCCGATGAACGGCAGGTTGCGGTTGCGCTGCGCAAAGTCGATGCCGTAACCCACGACGAATTCGTCGGGAATTTCGAACCCGGTCCAAGTCGCCCTGATCGGCACCTCACGACGCGAGGGCTTGTCGAGCAGTGCGCAGACCTCGAGCCGCTTGGGTTCGCGGCTTCTCAGAAGGTTCACGACGTGGCTGAGGGTAAAACCCGTATCGACGATGTCCTCGACCACCAGCACGTCGCGGCCCGCGATCTCTCCTCGCAGGTCCTTGAGGATGCGCACCTCGCGTGAGCTTTCCATCGCGTTGCCGTAGGACGAGGCCTCGAGGAAGTCGACCTCGACCGGCAGGTCGATCTCGCGCACGAGGTCGGCGATGAAGACGAAGGATCCGCGCAAGAGGCCCACGACGATCAGCTTGTCGGTCCCGACGAAGGCCGCCGAAATCTCCTTGGCCAGCGCCTCGACCCTGGCCGCGATCGCCTTGGCCGAGATCATCTCGTCGACGACATATGCACGCTCAGGCATGGCTTTCCCTTGATTTCGGCCGCGCAGTCTCGCAAATGGCCCTGACCTTTCCCGGGGACGACGTCAAGATCAATGCCAACGCACCATGAGACTAAGCGCCTGCCTTACACGGCCCAGCAGATGTACGATCTCGTGGCGGACGTGGCCAGCTATCCGAAGTTCCTGCCCTGGACCTCGGCAGCGCGGATCCGGTCGCGGCGGATCTACGAGGACCACGAGGTGATGGAGGCGGACCTTGTCATCTCGTTCAAGGTGTTCCGCGAACGCTTCGGCAGCCGCGTCGTGCTACGGCCCGAGAAGCGCGAGATCGATACCGAGTATATCGACGGACCTTTCCGCTACATGAAGTCGAGCTGGAAGTTCCGCGAAGCGCCAGGCGGCTGCGAGGTGGAGTTCTTCGTGGATTTCGAGTTCAGGAACGCGATCCTGCAAGGGATCATCGGGGTCGTCTTCAACGATGCCATGCAACGAGTGGTGCGTGCCTTCGAGCGCCGCGCGGCCGAGTTGCACGGACCGGGCGCGGCGGGCGGCTGAGCGGACAGCGGAGCGTGCCGCCCCCAGTTGCCCGTTCCGGGCGCCTCCCCCCGGGAGGTATTTTCGAAACGGGGAAGATCAGGCCAGCGCGTCGAGCAGCAATTGCAGCGCGTGGTCGCGGGCGCGGGCGCGAACCGACGCACGGCCGAGGGCACCGAAGTCGATCGTCTGGGTGAGGGTCGGGGCGCCGTCGCGGGCGAGGCCGAAGCAGACGCGTCCCTCGGGCTTGTGTTCTGATCCACCGGGACCGGCGATCCCGGTGATCGAGACAGCCAGCGTTGCGGGGGTGCGGGACAGGGCGCCCTCGGCCATCTCGCGCGCGACCTCTTCGGACACTGCGCCGAGGGCGGACAGCGTTTCAGGACGCACGCCCAGCAGGTCTTGCTTGGCGGCGTTCGAATAGGTCACGAAACCGCGGTCGAAGACGTGTGAAGACCCTGGGATGTCGGTGATCGCGGCCGCGACCATGCCGCCGGTGCAGCTTTCGGCGGTGGCGATCACGGCGTTCGCGGCACGTGCCCGCGTGACCAGGTCCGACGCCGTGCTCACAGCCCCAAAACCCCGTGCGAGAGCCAGGCGCCCAGGCCGACGCATGCGGCCGCCATCGCCCCCGCGATCAGATCGTCCAGCATGACTCCCTTCGCGCCGCCCAGCCGATCGGCCCAGCCGACGGGCCCGGGCTTCCAGATGTCGAACAGCCGGAAAGCGAGGAAGGCCGTCACCCAGCCGGGCCAGAGCGCGAGGATGGATGCCTGCGCATACGTCGCGCCGACGGAGACCGGCAGAAGGGCCAGCCAGATGCCAGCGACCTCGTCGATTACGATCCAGTCGGGGTCTGGATCGTCGGTGCGCGCCAGTTCCGCAGAAGTCGCCCACCAGCCCAGCACGATCGCTGCTGCCAGACCAGCTGCCATGAGCGCAGGCCCCCCCAGCGCATGCAACGCCCAGGCGACGGGGAGGGCAGCCAAGGTACCCCATGTGCCGGGACCCGGCCGAAGCAGGCCGGAATAGAGGAAGGTCGCGATCACCCGCGTCATTGGCCGACCAGGGTGGCTGTGGCCAGCGCGGCGATACCTTCCTCGCGGCCCGTGAAGCCGAGGCGCTCGGACGTTGTGGCTTTCACGCTGATCCGTCCAGGGTCGATCCCGATGATCCCGGCGAGCCGGGCCTGCATCGCGGCGGCATGCGGGCCGATCTTCGGGCGTTCGCAGATCAGCGTCACGTCGCAATGGGTGATGGTGAAGCGCCTGTCCCGCGCCAGATTGGCTGCATGGGACAGGAAGACGTCCGACGCCGCGCCTTTCCATTGCGGATCAGAGGGCGGAAAGTGACGGCCGATGTCGCCTTCGGCCAGAGCGCCGTAGATGGCGTCGGTCAGAGCGTGCATCCCCACGTCGGCGTCGGAATGGCCGACCAGCCCGTGGTCATGCGGCAGCACGACACCGCAGAGTGTCACCTGATCGCCCGGTCCGAAGGCATGCACGTCGAAGCCGTTCCCGGTGCGGATGTCCATGGCCCCTCCCATGAGGCGTTCGGCCCGGGCAAAGTCGCCGGGCAGGGTGATCTTGAGGTTGTCCGGTTCGCCCCGGACGATGGCGACGGCATGACCGGCCCAGCGGGCGACCTCGACATCGTCGGCCGCACCACCCGGGTGAGCGCGGTGGGCGGCCAGGATCGTGTCGAACCGGAAGCCCTGGGGCGTCTGCGCGGCGAACAGATGGGTCCGGTCCACGATGCCGGCGACGAGTTCTCCGTCCTCGCGCCACAGCGCATCGGTGACGGGCAAACCGGGCGCCGCGGCATGATGGTCGTCGAGCGCGGTCAATACGCGCGCGATCAGCGCTTGCGAGACCAGGGGTCGCGCCCCGTCGTGGATCAGCGTCCTGGATACGCCTCGCCCGACCAGCGCCTCAAGCGCGTTGCGCACACTGTCAGATCGCGTCGGGCCGCCGTCGACCAGAAGGGCGCCCTCCGCCACGTCAGCCGCAAGGGCGCGGTCTTCGGGGTGATGGACCAGCACGACGGTATCCACACCTGGCGCTGTCCGGAACGCTTCGAGCGCGTGGGACACGACCGGGCGTCCGGCGAGCCTCTGCCATTGCTTGGGGACTTCGCCCCCGGCGCGGGTGCCTCGTCCGGCAGCGACAATGATGGCGGCATTGGTCATGCGCCGATCATTAGGCGCAGTTCCGCGTGGTGACAACGCCCCGAGGTCCGTTCGGGCAGCGCTATTCCCTGATGGTCAGGCGTCGGGATTCATCAGTTCCTCGAAACCACCCCGCATCATCCACATGCCGTCGACGGGCGGCTGCGACATCCTTCTCATTCTGGGTCTTCCATCATCGCCGCGAAGCTGCGGTCGGCCGTGTCCTTGTCGGTCCAGGCCAGCCATTAGGGGACGACCTTCTCTTCCTCCTTGAGCTTGCCGGCCATCGGGAAGGACGGCACCTCGCCGTCCGCCACATCCACTCCCCCGGTCTCGCATGTCGAAAGTCAGCCATTGTCGCGAAAGATCGGCCCGGCCTCTGCGGCGTGCTGGCGGAAGGCGTCCTTCCGATCGATCGGAATGGCCAGCAGAAACCCCAAAACTTAGGGCATTGGAAACATTCTCAGGCTCGGAAACACCCGGCTGGTCTCATTCCGAACCCGGTTCGGATTGACCTCTTTCCTCGATGGGCACCGGTCTGCCGGCCGCGGCTACCCTTGACCCATGTGCCCGCAGCCTGTGGCGCCCGCGCGGAGGGCTGCGCTCTCTCTGGCCCGAGTCGAGCCTTTGTGTCATGACTTGAGGCAGAAACGGACTGGTTCTGCCCAAAAAGTGTGCGGTATCCGCTGCCGGTGTCGGAACGCGTCGAGCTGTCGTTGCACTCTACCGCACCACGCGATACCTCGTGCCTGTGCGCCCAAGGATTAGGCATTTGACCATTCGAGTAGCGGATATGGCCCTGGCGCCCGAAGTAGCCCTGGCCCCGATGGCCGGGATCACGGACCTGCCGTTCCGCCGGCTCGTGGCGCGGTTTGGCGTCGGGCTGGTCGTGTCCGAGATGGTCGCAAGCCGCGAGGTCGTTTGTGCAAGCCCCGAGGCGCGCGCGCGGGCAGAGCTTGGTCTGTCGGACCAGGCGACGGCCGTGCAGCTTGCTGGATGCGACCCGCACTGGATGGCCGAGGCGGCGCGATTGGTCGAATCCCTCGGCGCGCGGATCATCGACATCAACATGGGCTGCCCTGCCAAACGGGTGACGAACGGATGGTCGGGTTCCGCGCTTCTGCGCGACCTGCCGCATGCCCTGCGCCTGATCGAGGCGGTGGTCGGTGCCGTCGGAGTGCCCGTAACACTGAAGACCCGGTTGGGTTGGGACGACGACAGCCACAATGCCGCAGACCTTGCGCGCATGGCCGAGGCCGCGGGCGTGCGGATGATCACCATCCATGGCCGTACGCGGCAACAGTTCTACAAGGGCTCGGCGGACTGGCGAGCGATCGCGGCTGTCAGGCGCGCCGTAAGGATCCCTGTGCTCGCAAACGGCGACATTGTCGATGCGAACACGGCCGCCAAGGCCTTGTCGGACTCCGGCGCCGATGGCGTGATGATCGGCCGGGGCGCGCAGGGGCGCCCCTGGCAGCCGGCCGTTATCGCGCACCGCCTGTTCGGATGGCCTGCTCCACAAATCCCGTGCGGTGAATCCTTGGCCGACCTCGTGGCCGAACACCATGAGTCCATGCTGTCCTTCTACGGGCGGGAGCTCGGTCTGCGCGTGGCGCGCAAGCACCTGGGCTGGTACGCCGAGGAAGCGGGCGTTGCGGCCGACCTGCGCCGGGCGCTTCTCACAGCCGATACTCCGTCCCAGGCGGTTGGACTGATCCATCAGGCATTCCGTGAAAAGGCGATGGCGGCATGAACGTAGATGCCGAAACCCTCTGGGCATCGCTGCCGCTGCCTTCGTTCCTGATCGACGGCAGAGACCGTATCGAGGCGGTCAACCCGGCCGGCGAGCAGTTCATGAATGCCTCGGCCAAGCAGCTGCGCGGCCAACCGGTCTGGGACCGGCTGCTGATCGACGCGCCGCTCGACAACGCCATGGACCGCGTGCGCAACAGCCGAGCCGTCGTCTTCGTCAACGACGTCGACGTCACGGCAGGCGACAGGCCGCCGTTCCACTGCTCGCTCCAGCTTGCGCCGGTGTCCGACGATCCGGATCGGGTGCTGCTGACAATTACCTCCCGCGAGATCGCAGATCGGCTGGAACGGTCCTATTCGGTAAAATCTGCCGCCAAGTCGGCGATCGGCATGGCGGAGATGCTGGCGCACGAGATCAAGAACCCGCTCGCCGGCATCACGGGGGCGGCGCAGCTCCTGTCGATGAACCTCAAGAACGGTGATCTGGAGCTTACCGACCTTATCGTCGAGGAAACACGTCGCATCGTGAAGCTGCTGGAGCAGGTCGAGCAGTTCGGCAACCTTCGCCCGCCCGAGCGGCGTGCCGTCAACATTCACGATCTTCTGGACCGCGCGCGCAAGTCCTCTCTGGTGGGTTTTGCTGCGCACATGTCGATCGTCGAGGATTACGACCCCTCGTTGCCGCCCACCTGGGCAGACCCGGACCAGTTGCTCCAGGTCTTGCTGAACCTGATCAAGAATGCGGCAGAGGCCAATCCGCGCGGCGGCACCATCCGGTTGCGGACGTTCTACGACCTTTCGATCCGGCTGCGCCGCACCGATGGGGCCGGGCTTGCGCTGCCGCTGATCGTCGAGATCACGGACGATGGCCCGGGTATTCCGCCGCAGATCGCCTCCGAGGTCTTCGAACCCTTCGTCTCGGGCCGCGAGAACGGCACCGGGCTCGGTCTCGCGCTCGTCTCGAAGATCATCTCGGACCATGACGGCTGGATCAGCGTGGACAGCGTCCCCGGCAGGACGACGTTCCGGATCTCTTTGCCGCTGGCCCCCAAGGAGGCTTCAGCCGAAAGGAAGGACGACTGATGGACGGGACAGTACTTGTCGCCGACGACGACCGCACGATCCGGACCGTGCTGACGCAGGCCCTTACCCGGGCGGGATGCAAGGTCCACGCGACTTCGTCCATGGTCACGCTGATGCGTTGGGTCGAGGAGGGGAAGGGCGACCTGGTCATCTCGGACGTGGTCATGCCCGATGGCAACGGCCTTGACGTGCTACCCAGGATCGGTCAGCAGCGCCCCGGATTGCCGGTCATCATCATCTCGGCGCAGAACACGATCATGACGGCGATCCAGGCGGCCGAGAAGGATGCCTACGACTACCTTCCGAAACCCTTCGACCTGCCCGACCTGATGAAACGCGCGGCGCGTGCGCTTGACGTCAAGCGGCGCGCCCAGCCCAAGCCGGCCCAGTCCGATCAGCGCGGCGGCGACGACCTGCCGCTGGTGGGACGGACGCCGGCGATGCAGGCGCTATACCGCCTCGTGGCGCGGGTCATGAACACCGACATGCCCGTGCTGATCACGGGCGAGTCCGGCACCGGCAAGTCGCTGATTGCGCGGGCGATCCACGATTTCTCGGACCGCCGGACGCTTCCCTTCGTCGTGGCGCAGGCGGCCGACCTTCAAGGCGTCGACGGCCCGGCGACGGTCCTGGCGCGTGCCAGGGGAGGTACGCTTCTCTTCGATGAGGTCGGCGACTTCGACCCGGAAACGCAGGCCAAGATCGTGCGGATGCTCGACACGCTGACCGATACCGCGCCGCGCGTGATGGCGACGTCGCAGGCCGATCTCGTGCGACTTATGGAGGAGGGCGGCTTCCGGCAGGACCTGTTCTACAGGCTTGGCGGTGTAACTCTGCATGTCCCGCCGCTGCGCGAGAGGGTGGAGGACATTCCCCTACTGGCCCAGCATTTCCTGGGCCGCGCCGATCCGGCCGGGCCAACACGGCGCATCCGCAACGACGCGATGGAGATGATCCGTGCCTATTCATGGCCCGGCAACGTGCGGCAGCTGGAAAACACGATCCGCCGGCTGGTCGTCACCAGCCCTGAAGACGAGATCGGTCGCGCCGACGTGGAACTGGTTCTGGGTGCGCAGCCCGCGATGGAGCCCTTGCGCGGCAGCGGCGACGGCGAAAAGCTTTCTGCAAGCGTGGGCAAGCATCTCAAACGCTACTTCGACCTGCATGGCGGAGTCCTTCCGCCGCCCGGCCTCTACCAGCGGATCCTGCGCGAGGTGGAACTTCCCCTGATCGAGATCGCGCTGGATGCCTCCGGCGGGAACCAGGCGAAATGCGCCGATCTGCTGGGGATCAATCGCAATACCTTGCGCAAGAAGATTACCGAGCTTGATATCCGCGTGACACGCCGCCGCAAGTTGATGTAAAAGCGCAACAGAAGCGTGGCCTCGGAGCAGCAATCCGGATCATGAGCCACGCCAAATGGCGGTCGCCGCGAAACGCGGCACAACATCGTGAGGCATACGTGGCGGGCCCGGCGCGCAGCGCTCCCTGGGACACATTGAACCGTCTGCGCAAGCAGCGCCGGGTGCAGAACCTGGCCACGCTGGGTCTTGTTGTGCTCGGCCCGGTCCTGGCGGTGATGACGTTCCTGCTGCTGGGTCCGCTCGAGGAAGGGTCGTCGTCGCGCGCACTTCGGGTCGTGCTTCTTGCCGACCTCGTCTACATCCTCATGGTCGCGGCTCTCGTCGCGCAGCGCGTGGCCCGCATGATCGCGGCGCGCAGGGCACGGTCCGCGGGATCGCGCCTTCACCTGCGCCTCACGGGCGTCTTCGCTGCCCTGGCGCTTGGACCTGCCGTCCTTGTGGCGGTGTTCGCGGCCATTTCGGTCAACTTCGGGCTCGAAGGGTGGTTCTCTGACCGGGTAAGGGCGGTGGTCGGCAATTCCCTTTCGGCGGCCGAGGCGTACGAGGATGAACACCGCCGCGACCTTGCCGCCGATGCCGCGGCTCTCGCGGCCTACCTGGTAGCCGCCCGCGAGGTTACGCCGTTCCTCTCGGACGGCGACCTGCGCCAGCTTCTGACCCAGGGGCAGGAGCAGATCCAGCGCGGGTTGAAGGAGGCCTATCTGATCGACCGCGCGGGCGAGCTTCGCGCCCGCGGTGCGCGAAGCTACCTGTTCGATTTCGAACCTCCCAGCAGCGATGAACTGTCCCGGGCCATTGCGGGCGAGACAGTGATCATCGAGGATTGGGACAACAACGAATTCCGCGCCATCGTCGCGCTCAGCGGCTATGTTGACCGCTTGCTCTATGTCAGCCGGTCGGTCGATGGGCAGATCCTTTCCCTGCTCGACGATACGCAGGAGACCGTGCGCCTCTACCAGCAGCTCGAGGCCGACCGTGGCCGGTTGCTGTTCGAGTTCGGGCTTCTCTACCTGGGCTTCGCGCTGATCCTGATCCTTGCGGCGGTGTGGCTGGGCCTGTGGTTCGCCGAGCGCCTTTCACGCCCGGTGGGCCGGCTTGCGGGCGCAGCGCAGCGCGTCGGCCACGGCGATCTCGACGTGCAGGTCCCGGAGGAGCCGGGCGATGACGAGATCGCGATGCTGGGTCGCATCTTCAACCAGATGACGCGGCAGCTGAAGGGACAGCGCGACGCCCTGATCGCGACGAACGCCCAGACCGAGGCACAGCGTCGGCAGTTCGACTCGGTTCTGTCCTCGGTCACTGCGGGGGTCATGGGGCTCGATGCCGAGGGGCGGGTGGATTTCATGAACCGCTCGGCTGCGCGGCTGCTGAGCCTCGAACACGGCTGGGCTCAGGATCGCCCGGTCGCAGAAGCCGTACCCGAGTTCGCGGCGCTGTTCACGCGCCTGCGCGACGGTCCCTCCGAAACCCAGCAGGAGGAAGTGCGCCTGTCACGCGGCGGGAAGCTCGAGAGCCTCCTTGTGCGGATGGCGCTGCGCCGGAATGCGGAAGGCATGCTGGAAGGCTATGTGGTCGCCTTCGACGACGTCACCGACCTCGTCAGCGCGCAGCGCATGGCTGCCTGGGGAGATGTCGCGCGGCGCATCGCGCACGAGATCAAGAACCCGCTGACTCCGATCCAGCTCTCCGCCGAGCGTCTGCGCCGGAAGTTCCGCCCGATGGTGGGGGACGAAGCCGCCTCGCTGGAGCAGATGACCGAGGTCATCGTGCGCCAGACCAACGACCTGCGCCGCATCGTCGATGAATTTTCGAAATTCGCCCGCATGCCCGAGCCCGAACGGCGCGAGGAGGACCTGTCGCGCCTGGTGCGCGACGCGGTCCTGTTGCAAGAGGGCGCGATGGGTGCGACGCGGGTCGTCGCCGATATTCCCGATGCGCCCCTGATGGCCGAACTCGACCGGACCATGATCGGTCAGGCCCTGACAAACCTCATCAAGAACGCAGGCGAGGCGATTGATTCGCTTCAGGAAAAGGGGACGCAGCCCGGGTTCTCGCCCGAAGTTCGCGTGACACTCTCTGTCGAGAATGGCCAGGCGGTCATACGCATCATGGACAACGGTATCGGCCTTCCCGAGGACCGCGCGCGCCTCTTCGAACCCTATGTGACGACCCGCGAGAGGGGCACGGGCCTGGGCCTGCCGATCGTAAAGAAGATCATCGAGGAACATGGCGGCACGCTGGTCCTGACCGACGCGCCGCCGTTCGAGAAGGGCGCCCACCGCGGCGCGATGGCGGAAATCAGGCTGGGTCTGCTCAGGGTCGGGCAGGCAGTGGCCGAAGCGATTTGAAGAGAGAGGTTTTCGAGCATGGCCGACATCCTGATCACCGACGACGAGCGCGATATCCGGGAGCTGATCTCGGACATCCTGAGGGACGAGGGCTACACGACACGGCTTGCCGCGAACGCGCAGGAGTGCATGGCCGCGATCAATGCCGAACCACCCGCCCTGATGATCCTCGACATCTGGTTGAAGGACAGCCACATGGACGGGATCGATATCCTCAAGACCGTCAAGCGCGACAACCCGGACATTCCGGTCGTGATCATCTCGGGCCACGGAAACATCGAGATCGCGGTGGCCGCGATCAAGCAGGGCGCCTACGACTTCATTGAAAAGCCCTTCAACATCGACCAACTTCTGGTGGTGATCAGTCGCGCGATGGAGGCCTCGAGATTGCGGCGCGAGAACTCCTCGTTGCGCCGACGCGATGGCGGCCCAGGCGAGATGATCGGGTCGTCCGCCGCGTTCAAGGGGCTCAAGGCGCAGCTCGACAAGGTCACCAAGTCAAACGGGCGGGTCATGCTGACCGGTGCGCCGGGGGCGGGCAAGGAAATGGCCGCCCGCTATATCCATGCGCAGTCCAACCGTGCGGCAGGACGCTTCGTCACCGTCAACTGCGCGGCCGTAGAGCCGGAACGGATGGAGGAAGTCCTGTTCGGACGCGAAAGCGCGGGCCGGGGCGTAGAGCCTGGCCTTCTGGAGCAGGCGCACGGCGGGGTTATCTATTTCGACGAGATTGCGGACATGCCACTTGGCACTCAGTCCAAGATCCTGCGGGTGCTTGTCGAACAGCAGTTCCAGCGTGCGGGCGGCACCGACAAGGTGCGCGTGGACATGCGCGTCATCTCGTCCACCACCCGTGACCTCGAGGCCGAGACAGCCGCCGGCCGTTTCCGGCAGGAACTCTATCATCGGCTGAACGTGGTGCCGATTGCTGTGCCTTCGCTTGCAGAACGGCGCGAGGACATTCCCGACCTGGCGCGCCACTTCATCCGCCAGTTCAACAAGACCCAGGGTCTGCCCCTGCGCGAGCTTGCCGACGAGGCGGCTGCCGTCCTTCAGACGATGGCCTGGCCCGGCAACGTGCGACAGTTGCGCAACGTGATCGAACGGGTGCTTATCCTGGGCGAGGGGACAGGTCCCATAACTGCGCGAGAGCTGCCGAGTGCCGGCCCCGCAACCGAGACCGACAGCAAGATCGTGCTGACCGGTGCGCTTGCCACGCTTCCATTGCGCGAGGCGCGTGAGCTTTTCGAGCGCGAATACCTGCTTACGCAAATCAACAGGTTCGGGGGAAACATCAGCAGGACGGCGAACTTCGTCGGCATGGAACGCTCCGCGCTGCACCGCAAGCTCAAGTCGCTGGGCGTAGGCACGACGACCAAGGGCGGCGCGCGGGTCGCCTATCTTGAAGACGGCGAGGAAGAAACCGTCGCCGCCGAAGATTGACCCGGCTTGGGTGCTCTGTCATCCATCGGGCCGTTGGCTGAGCGGGAAAGCTGAACGATGAAAGTCATCATCTGTGGCGCGGGCCAGGTCGGCTGGCAGATCGCGCGGCATCTCGCCGGTGAGCGGAACGACGTCACTGTCGTTGACAACAACGCCGAACTGATCCGCCGCGCGACGGAGGCGCTGGACGTTCAGGGCGTGACGGGCTTCGCCTCCTACCCGGACGTCTTGGAAATGGCTGGCGCCCGCGACGCCGACATGATCATCGCCGCCACGCATTCCGACGAGGTCAACATGGTCACCTGCCAGGTGGCGCATTCGATCTTCGGCATTCCGCGCAAGATCGCCCGGCTTCGCAGTCCGTCCTACCAGAACGCGATCTATTCCGACCTCTACCGGCGCGAGCACCTGCCCATCGATGTCGTGATCAGCCCAGAACGAGAGGTGGCCGAAGCCGCTTTGCAGCGCCTGGCGGCGCCTGCGGCCTTCGACACCGAAAGCTTCATGGGCGGCCAGGCGCAGCTTCTGGGAATCGCGCTGGACGAGGATTGCCCCGTCCTCAACACACCCCTGCGTCAGTTGACGGACCTTTTCCACACACTGCGCGCGATCGTCGTCGGCGTCCGGCGCGAGGAGCGTCTTTTCGCGCCCGAACCCGGCGACCAGTTGTTCGCCGGCGACCAGATCTACGTCATGTCTCATGTCGAGGACGTGAACCGGACGCTGGAGATCTTCGGCAAGACGACGAAGAAGCAGGAACGCGTCGTGATCATCGGCGGTGGCAACGTCGGCCTTGCGGTGGCGCTGGCGCTTGAAAAACGCACGGATCGCATCCGTGCCAAGGTGATCGAACTCAGCCGCCGAAATGCCGAACGGGCGGCGGATGCGCTGGAACGTACGATCGTTCTGAACGGCGACGGGCTCGATGCGAACCTTCTGGCCGAGGCGAACATCCAGAAAGCTGACGCCGTGCTGTGTGTCACCGACGACGACAAGGTGAACCTTCTGGCCGCAGTGCGCGCCAAGGCCGAAGGCTGCCCGATGGCCATCGCGCTGGTAAACGATCCGACTCTGGTGCCGCTCATGGGGCCGCTCGACATCGACGCCTACATCAACCCGCGTGCGACCACGGTCAGCTCGATCTTGCGCCACATCCGCCATGGCCGCGTGCGCACCGTCTATTCCATCGGCGATGCGGAGGCCGAGGTGATCGAGGCGCAGGTGCTGTCAACCTCGCCGCTGGCAGGACGTGTGATCCGCGACATCGAGTTTCCCGAAGGTGTTCTGGTCGGTGCAGTGATGAAGGGCCGGAACGTGATAAAGCCGCTCAGCGATACGCGCATCGAGGAAGGCGACGTGATCGCGCTCTTCGCGATGTCTTCCGACGTCCCCGAGGTCGAGCGCCTGCTTCAGGTCTCGATCGACTTCTTCTAGGCCGATGCGGCGCATCCTGGACCTTCCGCTTCTGGTCGTCCTCATGGGCATCGCGACGCTGTCGATGCTTGTCCCGTCGATCCATGCGCTGGCGCTGGGGGACGAACGAACGGCGCGCGTTTTTCTTTACGGAGCTATCCTCTTCTCGTCGATCGTCGGTCTTCTGGCCATAGCGACCTATACGATCCGCCCGCGCAGGCTGGCACGCAGCCAGCTGATCTCGCTGGTCGGTGCCTATGTTGTCCTGCCACCGATGATGGCTGTGCCGTTCTACGAGGCGCTGCCCGGGACAAGCTTCCTGAACGCCTGGTTCGAGATGGTGTCTTGTCTGACCACTACCGGTGCAACCGTCTACGACGACCCCGGGCGATTGGCGATGTCGCTGCACCTCTGGCGCGGGTTGGTTGGCTGGATGGGCGGGTTCCTCGTCTGGGTGGTCGCGGCGGCGATCCTGGCGCCCATGAACCTCGGCGGTTTCGAGGTGAAATCGTCCGACAGCGCGGGTTTGGGGGCGGACACCAGCCCGGGTTTCCGGCCTCGCGAGTCAGGCGAGCGGCTGGTCGCGACGACGCGTCATCTTCTGCCGGTCTATGCGGGGTTGACTGTCATCCTCTGGGTTGCACTGATCCTGGCGGGGTCGGGGCCGACAATCGCATTGATCCATGCGATGGCGACGCTGTCGACCTCAGGCATCTCGGCGACAGGCGGGCTCGAGAATGGCGGTGCGGGCGTGGTCGGCGAACTCGCGGTCGCCGTTTTCCTGATCTTCGCGCTGTCGCGGGTGGCCTTCTCGGACCTCGGGCAGCGCGGCTTGACGCGCCGGCTAAGGACGGACCACGAACTGAAGCTGGGCCTGCTGATCGTGGGTGTCGTCACGTTGTTCCTGTTCCTTCGGCACTGGGTCGGTGCAGCGGAAAGCGAAGCCTCTGCGGCGACCGACATCGCGCTGGGGATTGGCGCGCTGTGGGGGGCGCTCTTCACGGTGCTGTCGTTCCTGACCACGACTGGCTTCGTCTCGGTCGACTGGGCCGAGGCGCAGGCCTGGTCGGGCCTGTCGACCCCGGGGATCCTCCTCATGGGGCTGGCGGTCCTCGGCGGCGGGGTTGCGACGACAGCGGGAGGGGTCAAGCTTCTCAGGGTCTGGGCGCTCTACACTCATAGCGCGCGGGAAATGGAGCGGCTGGTCTATCCGTCGTCCATCGGTGGCGCTGGTCAGGCGGCGCGCCGCCTGCGCCGTCAGGGGGCTGAGATCGCCTGGGTTTTCTTCATGCTGTTTGCGCTGTCGATCGCCATCGTCTCGGCAGCCCTGGCACTTGCAGGCCTGAAGTTCGAGACGTCGATGGTGCTGACGGTGGCTGCCCTGTCGACAACCGGCCCACTGGTCGAGCTTGCGGCCGAGGCGCCGATCAACCTGCCCATCCTTGGCGATACGGCCAAATCGATCTTCATGGCGGCGATGGTGGTGGGCCGACTGGAGACGCTCGCCCTTATCGCGCTCTTCAACCCCGACTTCTGGCGCGGCTGAAGGCGGCGCGCTGCCGATAGGTCCGTAACGGACTGATTTTCGGACTGGAATCTGCGAAAGGGGCGGGACATACTTGGCCCGAAAGATACGGGGGGCCGTGCCGCTTCAGTGCGGGCGCAAGAAAAAAGGTATTATCATCATGGCTGGCGACAAACAGAACCTTCAGGACGCCTTTCTTAACCATGTCCGCAAGACGAAGGTGCCGGTGACCATCTTCCTAATCAATGGCGTGAAGCTTCAGGGTGTAATCACCTGGTTCGACAATTTCTGTGTTCTGCTGCGCCGCGACGGACAGTCGCAGCTTGTCTACAAGCACGCGATCTCGACGATCATGCCGTCGCAGCCCATCAGCCTGTACGAGGGTGAAGACTGACCGATCCGCAGGACCGCACCCCGCGCACAACGCGCGCCTGGGTGCTTCACCCCGACCTGACGTTCGAACGGAGCCGCCGTCCAGCCGGTCCGGCCCTGGAGGAAGCCGTGGCGCTTGCCGCGGCCCTTCCCGGGCTCGAGGTTGTGGGGGCTGAGGTGGAGCCCCTGCCGAAGGTCAGGGCGGGCTACCTGTTCGGCTCCGGCAAGACCGACGAGCTAAAGTCTCGCCTGAAGGAGGCGGAGGTCGAGCTGGTTCTGGTCGACGGCCCGGTGACGCCGGTGCAACAGCGCAACCTGGAAAAGGAATGGGGCGTCAAGCTTCTGGACCGGACCGGTCTGATCCTCGAGATCTTCGCCGACCGTGCGCGGACCCGCGAGGGGGTGATGCAGGTGGAGCTTGCCGCGCTGAGCTATCAGCGCACACGGCTTGTCCGCGCCTGGACACACCTCGAACGCCAGCGGGGCGGCTTCGGCTTCGTCGGCGGCCCGGGTGAAACCCAGATCGAAGCCGACCGCCGCGCCATTGACGAGCAGATCGTCAAGCTCAAGCGTCAGCTCGACAAGGTGGTTCGCACCCGAGAGCTGCACCGCGCGGCGCGCCGCAAGGTGCCGTTCCCGGTTGTCGCCCTCGTCGGCTACACGAACGCGGGAAAATCCACGCTGTTCAACCGGCTGACAGGGGCGGAAGTCCTGGCCAAGGACATGCTGTTCGCGACGCTCGATCCGACGATGCGGGCGGTGCGGTTGCCTACGGGCCTCAAGGTCATCCTGTCGGACACGGTGGGTTTCATCTCGGACCTGCCTACGCAGCTGGTCGCCGCCTTTCGCGCAACGCTGGAGGAGGTGCTTGAGGCCGACCTGATCCTCCATGTCCGCGACATCGCGCATCCCGACAGCGCGGCTCAGGCCGAGGATGTAGAGACCATTCTGGCCGACCTTGGCGTGGCCGAGGCGACGCCTGTGATCGAGGTCTGGAACAAGATCGACCTTCTGGGGGACGAGGCGCGGTCCGCCTTGGTGACCCAGGCCAGCCGCAGCCGTGACATCTTCGCGGTCTCCGCCTGGACCGGCGAAGGACTCGACCCGCTTCTGTCTGCCGTGACAGGTCGGCTGGACGATGAACGGACCGAGGCCGAGGTGCTCGTGCCGTTCTCAGACGGCCGGCGGCGTGCATGGCTGCATGGTGAAGGGGTCGTCCTCCAGGACCGCGAGACCGAGGACGGCCACTTGCTGACGGTGCGCTGGACCTCTCGACAGAAAGCCAGGTACGAGGCGCTCTGACACCGTTTAGCGGCGGGAGACGCGTTCGGTGCGGGCGCCCCGCACGACGATGCGCGACACACCGTCCAGCGCATTGTTGGTAAGGAAGGTCGCCACCTCGACCTCGCGCGAGGGCGGATTGCCCTGGCGGGCGACGTAGGGCGGGGGCGCGAGGCGGAAGTCGAAAATGATGACAGTCGGGTCGGGATCTTCGGCGTCGGCAGTTTCGACCCGTACAAGCTCGCCATCCCAGAAGCCTTGAGTCGGCGGCAGGCCGGTCGCGCGGACGATTGCGCCGCCGGGCGCCTGTTCGACGGCCATCGATATCACCTGGTCGACAAGCGGGCGCGGGTCTTGCGGCACGACGATCGAGCCTTGCGCAACGGTCGACTGCCGGGCGTCGCTTCCGCCGAACCAGTTGAACGGATTGAGGCGCGACTCACGGAAGCCTCCGCAGCCCGCAAGGACGAGTGTCAGGGCCAGCGCGGCCAGAAGCGGTCTGTTCATCTTGCTCCCCGTCCTTCTTGCATATGGGGTTAGCGGATTGTGTTCGGCTTGAAAAGCCCGAGGACACTGGACCTTTCGCACCTCCGCCCCTAGGTGAGGGGCACAGAAGACAGAAGGTATCCCCGGTGGCCACTCCCGCGTTCGAAGACATCGCCGACACGCTTGCGTTCCTCGACGATTGGGAGGACCGCTATCGCTATGTGATCGAGCTTGGCAAGGCGATGGAGCCGCTCGACCCCGCGTTCCGCGTCCCCGCGACCAAGGTGGATGGCTGCGCGAGCCAGGTCTGGATCCTGCCACGGATCGAGGGGCAGGGGCCCGGCGCGCGGTTCGATTTCCAGGGTGAAAGCGATGCAATGATCGTGCGCGGGCTCATCGCGATCCTGCACGCGCTCTATTCAGGGCTGACTGTTCAGGAGGTCGGACGCGTCGACGCCGCGGCCGAGCTTGGCCGCCTTGGCCTGAATGACCACCTGTCCGCGCAAAGGTCGAACGGGCTGCGTGCGATGGTCCAGCGCATCCGCGCGTTGGCGGCCGAGACCGCGGCGGCGGCCTGATGGGCGCGCCTCGACGGACGCGCCCATCGTTCCTGGTCAGTTCAGATCAGCCGATCGCTTGGCATTGACGTTTTCCGTCGCCTCGGCGACGGCGGCCTCGAATGCGGCCAGCACTTCCGGTCCTCTGGCGACGTTCGCCTTGAACCAGTCCATCACCGGACCGACGGCGGCCTGGAAGGCGGCCTTTTCCTCGGGTGTGGGCACATAGATGTCGCCGCCTGCGGCCAGGAAGTCCTGGTATGCCTGGATCGACTTGCGCTTGGGCGAGGCGAATGTGGCCTGCTGAAGCTGCGCGAAGCCATCCACGACGATCTGCTTCACGTCATCGGGCAGCGCCATGAACTTGTCGTTCGACATCCACCAGAAGGCGCCCATGTAGCTGTGGCCATCGAGCGTGATGTACTTGAGCCCCGCGTCGGGGAACTTCATGCTCATGATGTCGGTGATGCCGTTCGCCGTGCCTTCGACCACGCCGGTCTGGAGCGAGGTGAAGAGCTCGGGCCATGGGATCGGCGTCGGCGAGGCGCCAAGCGTCGACGTCAGCATCTGCGGCAGATCTGCCGGAACCGTGCGCATCTTGAGTCCCGCGAGGTCGCCGGGGCCCTGGACGCGGCGCTGAGTGTTCGCGAAGTTGCGCCAGCCGCCGGTATTGCCCACCGTCATCAGGCGGATCTTGTTGTCGCTGTCCTCCAGCGCCATCTGGCGCAGGGTGCGCGTGAAGTCGGTGTTGGTCAGCACTTCTTCGGCGACGCGGTCGTCGGTCATCAGGTAGGGCAGGTCGAGCACCTGAATGTAGGGGAACAGGCCCGCCGCCCCTCCGCTGGTCGAGATGTAGATGTCGATCGACCCGTCGGCGACGCCCTGCAGGCACTCCTCGCCCGTGGCGCAGAGCTGCGTGCCGATGAACAGTTCGACAGCGACACGGCCGTTCGATGCGTTCTCGACATAGTTCTTGAACACGACGAGGCCGTCGTAATCCTCATCCTGTTCGTTGGAGTTGGCGGTGGCGCGCAACGTGATCTCCTGCGCGGCCGCCCATCCGGCGGTGCCGGCCAGAATCGTCGCCACCATCAGCGACTTCAGGGTTGTCTTGAGCATCGGGTCCTCCCTTTCGTTGTGTCTCAAGTCTGCGGTCAGTCGACGAACCCGGCAAGCCGGGGAATCGTCAGGCAAAGTGCGGGGAAGTAGGTGATCAGGAAGATCACGACCACATGAACGACCAGCATCGGCGCGATGCCGCGGACGACCTGTTCGACCTTGAGCCCGGAGACGGCGGCGGTGACGAACAGCACAAGCCCCATCGGAGGCGTCGCCAGGCCCACGGTCAGGTTGACCGCCATGATGATCGCGAAATGCACCGGGTCCACACCCAGTTCGATGAAGATCGGCCCCAGGATCGGCCCTAGGATGATGATCGCGGGGCCCGCGTCCAGGAACATCCCCACGATGAACAGGAGGATGTTGATCAGGAACAGCAGCACCAGCGGGTTGTCGGACAGCGACAGGATGATCGACGCCAGCAGTTCGGGCGTGTGGGCAAGCGACGCGACCGTCTTGAACGCCATCGCCGCGCCCACGAGCAGCAGCACCACCGCCGAGGTCATGCCCGACCGGATCAGCACGTCGGGAAGTTCGGAGAACTTCAGGGTGCGCATCACGAAAAGGCCGATGAAGATGGCGTAGCCCACCGCGATGGCCGCGGCCTCGGTCGGAGTGAAGATGCCGCCCAGGATGCCGCCCAGGATGATGACCGGAGTCATCAGCGGGAAGAATGCCTTGAGGCTCGCCTGTCCGCGCTCGCCCCAGGTTGCCTTGCGCCCGGTCTGCGGCAGGCCCCAGGCATCTGCCTTCCAGGCGACCATCAGCATGAGACCGAGCCCGACCAGCAACCCGGGAACGATCCCGGCCAGGAACAGAGCGGCGACCGACTCGCCCATCACGTAGGCGTAGATGATCATGATGCCCGAGGGCGGAATGATCGGCCCGATGACCGAGGATGCCGCGGTGATCGCGGCGGCGAAGCGACGGGTGTAGCCCTGCTTCTCCATCGCGGGGATCAGCATCGAGCCCAGCGCGCTGACATCGGCCACCGCCGAGCCCGAAAGCCCCGCGAACAGGATCGAGGACAGAACGTTCACATGTGCAAGGCCCCCGCGCAGGTGACCCATGAGCGCCTGGCTGAACTCGACCAGCCTCAGCGTGATGCCACCGCGGTTCATCAACTCGCCCGCCAGCATGAAGAACGGGATCGCCATCAGCGGGAAGCTGTCCATCCCGTTGTAGACGTTGCGGTAGAGCAGGACGATGTCGCGCTCCTGCCCGTTCATCCACAGGAGGATGCCGGGAGCGAAGATCAGCCCGAAAAAGACGGGCAAGCCCAAAAGCAGCAGGATCAGGAAGACCGGGAGGAACAGCGACAGCATCTATTCGGCCCCCGAGAGGCTGGCATGCTGGTCGATCTCTGGCAGGTCCGCGCCGCGGCCGGTCAGGGTGGCAAGGGTGCGCAGGATCAGTTCGACGTTGACCATCAGGAGCAGCGTGACGCCCACGTGGAACGACATCATCATCCAGCCGCGCGGCACCTTGGCCCATTCGAGCGGCGCGATCCCCGTCGGATACCACAGCGACGAGGTCGCGAAGCGCGCGCCCAGGCCCGACAGCTCTGACAGGCCGATGCTGAAGCCCACGGCAAGGACCAGCGCCGACAGAAGCAGGAGCCCAAGTTGAAGCGCCGCCGCGACGAGGCGTGGCATGAGCATCTGGAGCATATCGATGGCGACGAACCCCCCGCGCCGGAAGGCCGTCGGCGCCATCAGCCCGGTCATCCACAGCATCAGGAAGCGCGCGGCCTCGTCAGGCCAGGCAAGTGCGTTGCCCAGCACGTACCTGTACCAGACCTGCGCCAGAATCGCAGCGACCATGACCGCAAGGCAGAGCGCCCCCAGCCACCTGCCCAGCGCCAGAAGCGCGGCATTCAGACCTCCCAGGGCCTTTGCGGCCCCGATCAGAACGCCCATCGCGTTCCCTCCCTGTTGCGCCTTTCGGTGGCGCGAAGGGCGGTTGACCCGCCCCTGACCTTGTCTGCTGCGGCGTCAATGGCCGTGCAGGAATCTTCCATATGCCCCTTGGTTGAACACCAGCGGCTCGCCGTCGCGATAAGCGGCTTCAATCACCGCACCCACGACGATTACATGATCGCCGGCGTCGTGAGCCGCGACGCGGCGGCAGGCGAAGCGCGCAAGGCACTGGTCAAGAAGCGGCACGCCGCCCGGCCCCTCGGCCGACTCCAGCCCCGAAAAGTCGAAGCCGCTACGCACGAAATGGGCTGCAAGGTCGCGGTGGTCGGCGCCGAGAACATGGATCGCGAAATGCTCGGCCGCCGCGTAGATCGGAAAGCGCGACGAGGACTTTGCCGGCGACCAAAGGACCAGCGGCGGGTCCAGCGAAACGCTGGCGAAGCTGTTCGCGGTGATGCCGACTGGCCCCTCGGGCCCTCGTGCAGTCACGACGGTCACACCCGTCGCGAACCGCCCGAGCGCGTCGCGGAGCGCGCGCGCCGAGTCCGGGCCGGGCGTGAAGATTTCCATCTGTCTGTGGCCCTGCTGGCTGCCGTCCATCAAGGAACCTCGCGTCCCATGGCGGCCGTGTAAAGCTCGAACCACGTCTCGCGGTCGATTTCCACGCGCGTGGCGTCGGAGAGCTTTTGAATGCGCTCCAGGCTGTTGGTGCCCATCACTGGCAGAATGCGTGACGGATGCGCAAGCAGCCAGGCGACGGCGACAGCCGCAGCGTCGACCCCATGTTCGGCGCCAATCGAATTGAGCTTGTCCCGCAGCACCTTGGAGGAGTTTGCGAAAAGCGATCCTCCGCCCAGCGGTGACCAGGCCATCGGATGCAGGCCGCGTTCCTGAAGGAAGGCGACATCGCCGTTGGTGAAGCCCTCGTGCGCGATCAGGCTCAGTTCAAGCTGGTTGGTAATCAGCCTGGTTTCCATCGCCGATTGCAGCAGCGACCAGTCCCAGGGGCGGAAGTTCGACACACCCACGGCGCGCACCTTGCCGGAAGCCACGACGCGGTCCAGGGCATCCCCCGTCTCGTGATGGTCCATGAACGGGTCTGGGCGGTGGATCAGTAGCAGGTCGATCCGGTCGATGCCCATCTTCTTGAGCGATGCGTCGACCGAGGCGCCGATGTGGCGCGCCGAGGTATCGTAGTGCTTCACCCGCCGGTCGGGGTATTTCTGCGACACCAGCATGATGTCGCACTTGGTGATGACCTCGATTCTGTCCTTGAGCTTCGGCGCCTTCGCCAGTGCGGCACCGAGCAACGACTCGCTTTCGTAGTCGCCGTAGATGTCGGCCTCGTCGAAGCTGGTGATGCCCTGTTCGAGGCAGGCCTCGATCTTGGCCTGGACATGCGCGGGCGACGTGTCGGCATCATCGCCCAACCGCCAGAGGCCATAGACGATGCGGCTGAGTTTCAGCCCCTTCTGGAGTTTCACGCGTTCCATCTTGGCGGCCATCAGCGGCGTTCTCCTGCGCCGAGCGGCGTCGGCGGCGTCGTTTCGGGCACGCGGCCGTATTCATGCGGCAGCGAGCAGGTCTTGAGGTGGGGAAGCACCTTCTCGCCGAAGTGCTTCGCCTCTTCGAGGTGAGGGTAGCCGGAAAAGATGAAGGCGCGGATGCCCATCTTCCGGTAGGCCTCGATCTCGGACATAACCTGATCGACCGACCCGACAAGCGCGGCGCCGCATCCCGATCGGGCGCGACCGATACCGGTCCACAAATGCGGCTCGATATAGCCGAACTTGTCGGCCAGCTCGCGCGCGCGGGCCTGGTGCGACACGCCCAGCGACCCCTTGTCGAGCGCGCGTTCCCGGATCAGTTTGCCGTATTCGTCATCAAGCTTCGACACCAGCTCGTCGGCATACTCGCGCGCCTCGGCCTCGGTGTCGCGGACGACCATGTGGACGCGCAGGCCGTAGTCCAGAACGCGCCCATGTTTCTCGGCAACGGCGTGCACGGCCTTCATGCGTTCCGCCAACTGGTCCTTCGTCTCGGGCCACATCAGGTAGACATCGCAATGCTCGCCACACAGCTCCAGCGCATCGGGGCTGTAGCCGCCGAAGTAGAGCAGGGGGCCGCCGTTCTGTTGGTAAGGCTTCGCCGGGTCGGCGGTCACGCGCGCGAGGTCGTAGACCTGGCCATGGAACTCCAGGTGGTCCTGCGTCCAGGCCTGGCGGAGGATCTGCACGACCTCACGGCTTCGCTGATAACGGTAGGCGCTGTCGGCGACTTCGCCCGGGAAATCGGACGAGATGACGTTCAGCGTCAGCCGGCCCTTCAGCATGTGGTCCAGCGTCGCAACGGTGCGGGCCAGCATGTAGGGGTGCATCTCGCCGCAGCGGATGGCGGCCAGAAGGTTGATCCTGCTGGTGATCGGGGCGCAGCCGGCCACGAAGCTCAGCGTGTCCTGCCCGACCTGGTAGGAAGAAGGGCACAGGATGTTGCGGAAGCCAAGTTCTTCGGCGGTCGTGACGATCTTCGAACAGTGCTCCCACGAAGAGCGCAGGTCGCCATCCGGCACGCCCAGATAGCGATAGTCGTCAGAGCACAGCGCCGCGAACCAGCTGACCTCGGACGCGTCGAGACCTTCCGACCTTACCGGCACCACGGTCATGATTCTGTCCCTTCCGACCCGATTTTTGTCTTGCGTAGCATCCACCTTGATGTAGATCAATGCTGTATCAATTTTGCCCAGGTCTGCGATGACCGCCCAGAACGCCTTGCCGCGCTATGTCCAGATCAGCGAACTGCTGATCCGCGAGATCATGGCCGGTCGGCTTCTGGACGGCGAAAGACTTGCGCCGGAACGTGTCATGGCCGCCGACATGGGCATCGCGGTCGGGACTCTGCGCCGTGCGCTGGCCGAGCTGGAGGCGCGCGGACTGCTTGAACGGGTGCAAGGGTCAGGCAATTACGTCCGCCATCGTCCCGAAGTGCCCAGCCTTTACGCGATGTTCCGGCTGGAACTTGTGCAAGGTGGCGGGCTGCCCACCGCCGAGGTGCTGTCGGTCGACCGTCTTAACAAGCCAGAGGACGCACCCGCCTTCGGCCCTTCGCCAGAGGGGCACCGCATCCGCCGCCTGCGCCGCCTGTCGGGTGTGCCCGTCGCGGCTGAGGAGATTTGGGTCGACGGCGACCGCGCCGCGACCATCCGGCGCGAGGATCTTTCGGAATCGCTCTATCACTTCTACCGGACGCGGCTGGGGTTCTGGATCGCGCGCGCGACCGACTGGGTGGGCCTCGCACCCGCGCCGGACTGGTCGCCGGGGGCCTTCGGGCCACGTCCGGGCGACATCTGCGGTTACATCGAACGGGTGGCCGAGGCGCAGGACGGCGCCCTCTGCGAGTATTCGCGCACGTGGTTCGACGCGGGGCTGGCCCGCTACGTGCAACGGCTGAAATAGGGGAAAGACGTGAAGACAATCAGATATGGAGTGATCGGCTGCGGCATGATGGGGCAGGAGCATCTGCGCAACATCGCCCTTCTGCCGGGGGCCGAGGTCGTCGCGATCTTCGAGCCCGACGCGGGCATGGCGGCGCTGGCGCAGTCCTTCGCGCCCGCCGCGCGGATGGTCGGGTCGGTGGCAGAGGTGGCGGCGGCGGATATCGACTGTCTTTTGATCGCTTCGCCCAACCACCTGCACCTTGCCCAACTCGAGGAGATCGCGGGCACCCGCGCGCTGCCGGTGCTGGTGGAAAAGCCGCTGTTCACGGATCCGGCACAGGTCGCGCGTCTGGCGGCGTTCCGCGACAGCTATCCCGCGCCGGTCTGGGTGGCGATGGAATACCGCTACATGCCCCCAGTTGCGGCGTTGCTGGCCGAGGCGGACGCAGCGACCGGCGGCATCACGATCCTGACGATCCGCGAACACCGCTTCCCCTTCCTGCACAAGGTCGGCGCCTGGAACCGGTTCAACCGCAACACGGGCGGCACCTTCGTCGAGAAGTGCTGCCATTTCTTCGACCTCATGCGGCTTGCGCTGGGGTCCGACCCGGTGCGCGTCATGGCCTCGGCCGGGCAGGCGGTGAACCACAAGGACGAGGATTACGGCGGCGAGCGTCCCGACATCTGGGACCATGGATATGTCATCGTCGAATTTGCCTCGGGGGCGCGCGCGATGCTGGAACTTTGCATGTTCGCCGAAGGCAGCCGCTACCAGGAGGAGATCAGTGCTGTCGGCCCCGCCGGCAAGATCGAGGCGCTGGTACCCGGCCCGGGACGGTTCTGGCCCTCGCACCTTGGCGAACCGCCGGTGCCTCAGGTGATCATCAGCCCGCGCCACCCCAAGGGTCCGCGCGTGCTGAGATCGGAAGTTGACCCCGCGCTCCTTGCTGCGGGCGACCACAACGGGTCGACCTTCTACCAACACGAACGCTTCGCGGCGGTCGTCCGCGGCGAAGCCGCGCCCGAGGTGACGCTGGAGGACGGCTGGTGGGCGGTGGCGATGGGCCAGGCCGCGCAGCTTTCGGCGGCCGAGGGGCGGGCCGTCGTCCTCGCCGAGGAGGGGCTGGCCCCGACGCGTGGTGCCCAGGCAATGCGCGCAACCGGTTGAGGCCCCTTCCGGCGCCGGACAGGCTTGGGTAGGGAAGGGGTATGGACGCGATCCTGCACTCCACCCTGCCGGCCTATCCATGGGCCGACCCTCGCCTGTCGCGGCTTCCCGGCATCCTGCCTCTGGATCCCGCCGACTGGCTGCGTGTGGATGAGGCCTATGCGGGTCAGATGGCCCTGCGCGACCGGCTGATCGCCGACAGCGCGCCGCTGGTCCACGCACTCCTGCCCGAGGGTCGGGCCGCTGCCGCAGAACTCTATGCCGAAATCCTGCGCCGCCTTCCTTCTCTGGGCTTCCGCCTAGACGCAGAAGCGGCGCTGCGCCCCGATGGCATCGCCGTCCCCCTCGACCCGGGGAACCCGCTCCTGACCCTCGGGCGGCTCGTGCAGGAGGACCTGTGTCTGATGGAGGCCGGTGCGCCTTTCGGTCACCCGGAGGAACACGTCCTGACCGGCGCGATACTCTGCTTTCCGGCCAGCTGGACGCTGGCCGAGAAGATCGGCCGCCCGCTGGTGCGCATCCACGCGCCCGTGCCCAGCTACGACGCGGGACTTGCCCCGCGGGTCCAGCGCCTGTTCGATGCAATCGCGCCCGAACGGCCGCTGTGGCGCATGAACGCTCACCGCTACGCCGACCCGGCCCTCTTCGCGCCTCGAACTGAAAACGACCCCAGACCGAGGCCCGAAGGCGGCGGCACCTTCATGCGCTGCGAACGCCAGTGCCTGCTGCGCCTGCCGCGGACGGGGGCGGTCGTTTTCTCGATCCATACCTACGTGGTGCCGGTGGAGCGCTTGCCAGCGGACAAGCAAGCTCTCCTAGACCAGCATCACGGCTAAGCCTCCAACGGAAAGGGGCGCCCCGAAAGGCGCCCCCCGTCCCTCGTCCGCCGACCGTCCGGATCAGCAGCTGTAGTACATCTGGTATTCCACCGGATGCGGCGTGTGTTCGTAGGCGTAGACCTCTTCCCACTTGAGCTCCATGTAGCCTTCCAGCTGGTCCTTGGTGAACACGTCGCCGGCCAGCAGGAATTCGTGATCGGCCTCGAGCGATTCCAGCGCCTCGCGGAGCGAGCCGCAGACCGTCGGGATCTGTGCCAGCTCTTCGGGGGGCAGGTCGTAGAGGTCCTTGTCCGACGACGGGCCCGGGTCGATCTTGTTCTTGATGCCGTCGAGGCCCGCCATCAGCAGCGCCGAGAACGCGAGGTACGGGTTCGCCGACGGATCGGGGAAGCGGGCCTCGACGCGCTTGGCCTTGGGCGATTCCGTCCACGGGATCCGGATGCAGCCCGACCGGTTGCGGGCAGAGTAGGCGCGCAGAACCGGGGCCTCGAAGCCCGGGATCAGGCGCTTGTAGCTGTTGGTAGAAGGGTTCGTCAGCGCGTTCAGCGCCTTGGCGTGCTTCAGGATGCCCCCGATGAAGTAGAGCGCTTCCTGGCTGAGATCCGCATACTTGTCGCCCGCGAACAGCGGCTTGCCGTCCTTCCAGATCGACATGTTGACGTGCATTCCCGACCCGTTGTCGCCCTTCATCGGTTTCGGCATGAAGGTGACGGACTTGCCGTAGGCGTGGGCCACGTTGTGGATGACGTATTTGTACTTCTGGATGTTGTCGGCCTGGGCGGTCAGCGTCCCGAAGATCAGGCCCAGCTCGTGCTGGCAGGTCGCGACCTCGTGGTGGTGCTTGTCGACCTTCATGCCCATGCGCTTCATGGTCGAGAGCATCTCGGAACGGATGTCCTGGCCCTCGTCCATCGGGTTGACGGGGAAGTAGCCGCCCTTGTGTCCGGGACGGTGGGCAAGGTTGCCGTTCTCGTACTCGGCATCGGTGTTCCAGGCAGCGGCGGCGGCGTCGATCGAGTAGGACACCTTGGCCGGCGTGACCGAGTAGCGGACGTCGTCGAAGATGAAGAACTCGGCCTCGGGGCCGAAGTAGGCCGCGTCACCGATGCCAGTCGACTTCAGGTAGGCCTCGGCCTTGACGGCTGTCGACCGCGGATCGCGGCTGTAGGCCTCGCCGGTGTCGGGCTCGACCACGTTGCAGTGGATGGCGAGGGTCTTTTCGGCATAGAAGGGGTCGATGTAGGCCGACGCGGAGTCGGGCATCAGCTTCATGTCCGACTGGTCGATCGACTTCCAGCCCGCGATGGATGAGCCGTCGAACATGAACCCTTCGTCGAGGAAGTCCTCGTCGACGAGGTCCGACACCACCGTCACGTGCTGCAGCTTGCCGCGCGGGTCGGTGAAGCGGATGTCGACGTATTCGACCTCCTCGTCCTTGATTGTCTTGAGTACGTCCTTCTTGCTCATCTGGACTTGGCCCCTTCTCGTGTTGAGGATGGTTGTTCTGGCGGGCAGCGGGCGGCTTACAGCGCGTCGTCGCCGGATTCGCCGGTGCGGATGCGGATCGCCTGTTCGATGGTCGACACGAAGATCTTGCCGTCTCCGATCTTGTCGGTCTTTGCGGCACCGATGATTGCCTCGATGGCGGCGTCGACCTGCGCATCTGGAAGCACGACCTCGATCTTCACCTTCGGCAGGAAGTCGACGACGTATTCTGCGCCCCGATAGAGCTCGGTGTGGCCCTTCTGGCGGCCGAAGCCCTTGACCTCGATGACCGAAAGGCCCTGGATCCCGGCTTCCTGCAGCGCCTCCTTCACCTCGTCCAACTTGAAGGGCTTGATGATCGCCTCGATCTTTTTCATGGGTCTCGACTCCCCCCGGCTATCTTGTGTCTGGCGCGTCTCACCACTTCCAACTTGCGGCCACAATTCGCTAGGCTCGGGGCAGGGCGGACCTGGGGCGTTTTCGGAAGGTGCTGCACAAAAAATGTGCAGATAGCCCGCAGAACGTGCGAAATGTGAAAAGATAGTCATGACCGAGTTGCTGACCGCCGCGCAGATGCGCGCCATCGAGAAAGCTGCCATCGACAGCGGCGAGGTGACGGGCCTCGAACTGATGGAGCGGGCGGGCAGGGGCGTCGTCGAGGCAATCTTCGAGGAATGGCCCGACCTGGCGAAGGCCCCGCATCGCGCCGTCGTACTCTGTGGCCCTGGCAACAACGGCGGCGACGGCTTCGTGGTGGCGAGGCTGTTGAAGGAGTGGGGCTGGGAGGTGGAGGTTTTCCTCTACGGCGACCCGGAGCGGCTGCCACCGGATGCGCGGGTGAATCATGAGCGTTGGTTGGGGATGGGTGAGATAGTTCCCTTCGCCACCGAGCGGGATGCCGAAGACGCTGCGCATCGCATTGCGCAAGGTGACGATCAGGTCTTGATCGATGCGCTGTTCGGGATTGGCCTCTCGCGGCCCCTGGAGGGTGCGATTTCAACGCTGTTGCGGTTGCTTGACGACACTCTGGACAAAAGCATCGGATGGTATGTCGCGGTGGATACGCCATCGGGTCTTTGTGCGGACTCCGGGAAAGCATTGGGCAAGTGGCCGCGCCGGGCAGACCTGACGGTCACCTTTCATCTTGCGAAGCACGGACACTTTCTTGCCGACGGTCCCTACTTTTGTGGTCGTGTGGCTGTTCGCGATATTGGTCTACGCGCCACGACGTCGAAGTGCGGGGAACGGGTATCTGCCGTTGCGGGCCCGCACCCCTTGTTGAAGAAAGCATCATACGACGTGCACAAATACTCCCACGGCCACGCCCTTGTCCTGTCCGGCCCTTCCGGGCGCGGCGGGGCGGCGCGGCTTGCGGCGCGGGGAAGCTTGCGGATCGGGGCGGGGGTGGTGACGGTTGGGTGTCCTCCGGCTGCCATCCCCGAGAACGCCGCGCGGCTGGATGCGGTGATGCTGCGGGAGGTGGCGGATGGGAAGGCTCTGGCCGGGGTGCTGGAGGACAGGCGGATCAATGCGCTGTGTCTGGGGCCGGGGCTGGGCCTGGACGCGCGGGGGAGGGAGTTGGTCGCGGTGGCCCTTGGCATTCCGGCGGAAAGCTCCCCACTCCTCTCCCATCCCCACGCGGGCGATGGGAGCGGCGTGGAGTGGAAGTCCCGCGCAGGTGGCACGGATGAGGCGCTGCACCCTCCGCGCCTGGGGTGGAGAGAGGGGTGGGGAGCACGGTCGATGGTCCTCGACGCCGACGCCCTGACGATCCTCTCGCAAAACCGCGACCTATTCGCCGCCCTGCATGGGGCTTGCGTCCTCACTCCCCATGCCGGGGAGTTCGCGCGCCTCTTTCCCGACATCGCCGAGAAGCTGAACGCCGCACCCTCCAGAGGCCCTGCCTACAGCAAGGTCGATGCCACGCGGGAGGCCGCAGCGCGTGCTGGCTGCACGGTGCTGTTCAAGGGGCCGGACACGGTGATCGCCGACCCATCGGGACGCTGTTCGATCAACTCCAGCGCCTACGACCGAGCGGCGCCCTGGCTTGCCACCGCTGGCTCGGGCGACGTGCTGGCCGGGTTCATCGCGGGTCTGCTGGCGCGGGGTTTTTCTCCCTATTGCGCCGCCTGCACGGGGGCATGGCTGCACACCGAGTGCGCCCTGTCCTTCGGGTCCGGCCTGATCGCCGAGGATCTGCCCGAGGAATTGCCGAAGGTCTTCCGCGCTCTCGGCCTCTAGCCGCGCAGCGCCATAGCCTCATACCCCGTCAGGACCGGCCGCGCGGGAGGCAATCCCTCAGAAAGGTCGGCGAGATCGGGGAACAGCGCGAAAAGCTCGGCCCGCGCCTCCACCGGAATGGAGCCCAACGCACTGGCCCCGGCGCGGAAGCTTTCGGCCGGCAGGCCTTCGGCCAGAACGATCTCATGCCGGTCGAACATCAGGTGGACATAGGTCACGGGTCGCTCTGGTATCTCGTTGATCACGCGTTCGCCGTCGACCAGATGACAGGCCGCAACCAGAACCTCGGTCTCACCGAAATGCAATTCAGGCCGCCAGCCAGTCATCACAAGGCGATGCTGGGGCGACACCCGAAGATCGCGCACAGGCAGACCGGGCCCGAGAGCTCCGGCAAGCACCCGTACCGGTGCAAAACGACCCGCCCGCACACGCTCCGCCTGGGCGATCTCGTCCGGCGAAAGCGTCCTGGCGCCGATCCAGCGGACCGGGCGCGGCCCGTGGTCGCGCGTCTCGACAAGGTCGCCGACCTCGATCTCCTCAACGGCGCGCCAGCCGCCCGGAACGGCGATCCGCGTCCCGGCGACGAAGCAGATCGGTGCAATCAGATCATCGTAGATGACTTGCGGATTACCGAAGGAGCCTGGCCCCTCTCCGGTCGCGACCACAGTCAGAGGTACGCCCACGGGCGGCCAGGCGCCGTCCGGGCCGCGAAACGCCAGACCTTCGACGGTCGCGTAGGTCGGCGAAGAGTTGCTGAGGTTGTAGCCGTAGATCGTGTAGTGGTTGCCGTCAGGATCTACGGCTACAACGGTATATTCCGCCTCGACGGGCGTGCCGGCGGCGAAGGTGGTCCCATTCAGCACGAGAGGCTCTGCCAGGACCTGGGACCCGTCGTTGTCGTCGAAACCCGAGTCGTTGTCGTCGATCCGGGTTTCCGTCCAGTCGGGCGCGTTAAGCGTGATCGTGAGGCCCGCCAGGTGCGAGGCATCACCCTGTGTAATCCCGCTGAGCGACCCGCCGCCGCTGACCGAGATATCGCTCGAACCCAATGTCCAGACCGAAAATACTGGCATTCATCACCAACCTTCGCACTCCGGGTGCTTTTACACGGCATGTCCGGACCAGACTAGACGTTGGTTGACGGACCATGAAGCTGCACCGCCAGAGAGGGGAAAACCCGCGCACTTGGGCCGGATTTTCCCCTCGCATCCGGCGTGCGGCTTTGCTAGAAGGACGCCGATTTCGGAAGGCGGCCGACCGCTGAGCGGGGGCTGCCTTCTTGGATTTACGGGCAACGTGCGGGTGTGGCGAAACTGGTAGACGCACCAGATTTAGGTTCTGGCGCCGCAAGGCGTGGGGGTTCAAGTCCCTCCACCCGCACCAGGTCCGCCTGAGGGATGAGACGAGAGGATACCCTGAAAGACGGCCTGAAGCGCGGTTACGAGATCGTCGTTACGGCTGCCGAGCTTGACGCCAAGGTGAACGAGAAGCTTGCCGAGGCGCAGCCCCAAGTGGCGATGAAGGGCTTCCGCAAGGGCAAGGTGCCGATGGCGCTGCTCAAGAAGCAGTTCGGACAGCGTCTGATGGGCGAGGCGATGCAGGAAGCAGTCGACGCGGCGATGAAGAGCCATTTCGACGCGACCGGCGACCGCCCTGCGCTTCAGCCCGATGTAAAGATGACGAACGAGGCTTGGAAGGAAGGCGACGACATCATTGTGTCGCTCAGCTACGAGGCCCTGCCCGATATCCCCGAGGCGGACCTGAGCGCGATCAAGCTGCAAAAGCTTGTGGTCGAAGCCGACGACGGCGCCGTGGACGAGGCTCTGAAGAACCTTGCGTCGAACGCCAAGACCTTCGAGGACCGTAAGAAGGGTTCGAAGTCCAAGGACGGCGACCAGGTCGTGATCGACTTCGTCGGAAAGATCGACGGTGAGCCCTTCGAAGGTGGTGCGGCCGAGGATTATCCGCTGGTTCTGGGCTCCGGTTCGTTCATCCCGGGGTTCGAGGACCAGCTTGTCGGCGTCAAGGCCGGCGAAGAGAAGGTGGTGAACGTGTCCTTCCCCGAGGACTATGGCGCCAAGAACCTTGCCGGCAAGGAAGCCGTCTTCGACGTGAAGGTCAAGGCGGTGAAGGAGCCGAAGGACTCGCCGATCGACGACGAACTGGCGAAGAAGTTCGGGGCCGAGGATCTTGCGGCGCTCAAGTCGCAGATCAAGGAGCGGCTCGAGGCGGAGTATCAGGGCGCGGCACGCGCGGTCATGAAGCGCGCGCTTCTTGATGCGCTGGACGAGGCGGTGAAGTTCGATCTTCCGCCCAGCCTGGTCGATGCCGAGGCGAACCAGATCGCTCACCAGCTGTGGCACGAGGAGCATCCCGACCACCACGGCCACGACCACGACGCGATCGAGCCCACCGACGAACACAGGGCGCTGGCCGAGCGTCGCGTTCGTCTCGGCCTCCTGCTGGCCGAGATCGGCCGAAAGGCCGAGGTGAAGGTAACCGATGGCGAGATGGCCCAAGCCGTGATGGCGCAGGCCCGCCAGTACCCGGGGCAGGAACGCGCATTCTTCGAGTTCGTCCAGAAGAACGCCCAGGTCCAGCAGCAGATCCGCGCCCCGCTGTTCGAGGACAAGGTCGTCGACTACATCTTCGAGCAGGCAAAGGTGACCGAGAAAAAGGCGTCGAAGGATGACCTGAAAGCTGCCGTCGACGCGCTGGACGACGTCTGATCGCGCAACGGCTGAACGATTGAATCGGGCCGCCTTCGGGCGGCTCTTTTCGTTCGGGCGATCTCGGGCGATGGGTTGACGTGTCTGCCCTTCCCTCCGAACCCCCGGCAAGATGCGCTTGCCAGCCGAACACAGCGCGCCGAAATCGTGCTGACGTCGCCGGGACGGCAATGTGGCAAAGGCTACGTCCTGACCCCCTGGCCTCAAAAGCGAAACGGCCCGCCGGTGGGGCGGGCCGTGCGGATAGCGTGGGACCGGAGATCCCGGTCCTGCGTCAGCGCTTGGAGAACTGGAAGCTGCGGCGAGCCTTGCGCTTGCCGTACTTCTTGCGCTCGACCACGCGGCTGTCGCGGGTCAGGAAGCCCGCCGCCTTGAGCGCGCCCCGCAGGGACGGTTCGTAGAGCTGAAGAGCCTTCGAGATGCCGTGCTTGACCGCGCCGGCCTGGCCCGACAGCCCGCCGCCCGCAACCGTCGCCAGAACGTCGAACTGGCCTTCGACGTTTGCGATCTGGAAGGGCTGCTTCAGGATCATCTGAAGCACGGGACGCGCGAAATACGCATTCACGTCCTTGCCATTGACGGTGACCTTGCCGGTGCCCGGCTTGATCCAGACGCGGGCAACCGCGTCCTTGCGCTTGCCCGTGGCATAGGCGCGGCCGTGCTCGTCGCGGACCGGGGTGCGGGGCGCGGCGGCTTCCGCGGCCGGGGCCGTGGCGCCCGAGACCGCCGACTTCAGGGCGTCGAGGGATTTGAGTTCTTCGGCCATGCTCACGCGCTCCGGGTGTTCTTGGCATTCATCGACTTGACGTCGACGACTTCGGGGGCCTGCGCCTCATGCGGGTGCTCGGCGCCGGCGTAGACGCGCAGGTTGGTCATCAGGTGACGCGACAGCAGGTTCTTCGGCAGCATCCGTTTCACGGCCGCTTCCACCACGCGCTCGGGGTGTTTGCCTTCCAGAATCTGCTGTGCAGTGCGGTTCTTGATCCCGCCCGGGTAGCCGGTGTGCCAGTAGTAGACCTTGTCGGTCCGCTTCTTGCCGGTCATCTGCACCTTGTCGGCGTTGATGACGATGACGTTGTCACCCATGTCCATGTGGGGGGTGAAGGTGGCTTTGTGCTTGCCGCGCAGGCGGTTGGCGACGATCGAGGCAAGGCGGCCCAGAACGACGCCTTCGGCGTCGATCACGACCCACTTCTTCTCGATGTCCGCCGGGGTGGCGGTGAAGGTTTTCATGGTGTGGCCCTGTCCGGGTGAACGAAAAGGACGGCCCCGTGGCCGCCCGTCTGATGCCGCGCTGTATCGCCGATGGCGCGCCCCGCGTCAAGCGGCGTCATCCAAAATAAGTTGTTATAAAACAGAGGCTTAAAAAAGAGGTATCAATTTACCCCAGCGTCGGCGACTGGATCACACCGCAATGTCGTGCGGTGGTGCATCCAGCAATGCGCGCAGCGTGGCGATGCCTTGGCGGAACGTGTCCTCGGGAACGCGGGCGTTCAGCGCGATCCGCACGGCATTGGGTGCACGACCGTCGATCAGGACGAAGTCGTCGGCCGGACGGACCAGCACGCCGCGATCCTCTGCCGCGCGGACGAAGCCCGAGGCACGCCAGCCGCGGGGCAGACGCAGGAAGGCGAAGGGGATGCCAGGCCGCCAGGCTGCGGCATAGCCGGACAGCATGTCGTCGAGGATCCGGCCGCGCGCGGCGTAGGCTGTATCGATTGCATCGCGACAACGTGCCAGGGCACCTGTCGCCACGATCTCGGCCGCAGCGGCGACAAGAGGCCGCGCCAGCCCGAAAGAGCTGTGGCGCGAGGCGTTGATCGCGTCGCCGGCGCGTCCCGCCGGCGCGACCAGGTAGCCCACGCGCAAGGCGGGCGAGAAGCTCTTCGACAGCGAGCCAACGTGCCATGTCCGCTCTGGCGCGAGCGCGCGATAAGAGGGCAGGGTGGCATCGGGCCGGCCATAGCATTCGTCCTCGATGATCTGGATGTCATGGGTACGTGCGACGGCCACGATCTCGGCCCTGCGGGCAGCGCTGGTCTGTACGGTGGTCGGGTTCTGCGCATAGGCGCTGGTCACGAAGACCTGCACGTCGGACGCCGCGCAAGCGGCCGACAACGCCGATGGGAGAGGGCCTTCATCGTCGGCCTCGATCCCCACGGCTTCGGCTCGCACCAGCCGCGCCCCATGCCGGAAGCCGGGGTAACTCAGCGCCTCTACCGCGACGGTGGGGGCAGAACCCGAAAGAATTGCCTGCAGCGCCAGCACGTAGGCATGTTGCCCGCCGTGGGCCAGGGCGATGTCGTCCGGACCGCAGGGTCCGACTGCGAAGCGCTGCAGGTCTGTAGCCAGGGCCTCACGCAGCGGCAGGCCGGCTGCGCGATCAGGGTAATCCAGCAAGTCTTCGGCCGCGGCTTCGGCGGCATGGTGCAAGGCCTTGCGGAGAATGGCTGCCTGCCCCACGTCAGGCAGCCCCGGACGACTGAGATCAAGCACACCTGGCGGCGGCTGTTCGGCGCGGTGTCCGGGGCGAACGTCCGAAACGAAGGTTCCCCTGCCCACATGCGCTTCGAGGAGTCCGGCGTCGGTCAGCCGCTGGTAAGCGCGGGCGACGGTGCCCGGGGTCACGCCAAGCCGAAAGGCAAGGTCACGCACTGGGGGCAGGCGTTCGCCCGGTGAGAGTTCACCGGCTGTCACGGCGGCACGGATCGCGTCGGTCAGTGCCTGTGCCTTGCCGCCCGCGGCGCCTTCGATATCAAGAGTGAGAATTGTATCCATCACAATGTTTGTCTTTCGCACAGTCTTAGAACATTGTATAGAGCAATTATCGAGAAATCCATTATTGTATCAATACAAAAGGAACGCCGAGATGCAACCCGCCGCCTATAGCCCCGCCACCGCGCTCCAGACGACGGTCTCGCGCCGCCGCAATGCCGGTCTCAAGGCCGTGGTGGCGGTGCTGCTTGCATGGTCCGAACGCCATCGCATGCGCCGTGGCCTCGCCGCCCTGTCCGAACATTCGCTGCGCGATATCGGTCTCAGCCGCGACGAGATCATGCGCGAGGCCGAAAAGCCCTTCTGGCGCGTTTGAATGCCCCACTCCGAACCTCTTCCTGGCCGGGCGTCCGCCCGGCCTTTTCTTTCATCGCCGCGGCGGTATGGAATAGGTAAGCCCGGCCCGCGCGACCGGCTCGGCCATCCCCTCCGAAAAGATCAGCACGTCGCCCACAGCCAGGCTACGTCCCAGCTTGAGCAAACGTGCCTCGGCATAGATGTCGCGCCCGGCCTCGGGCTTGCGCAGGAAGTCGATGGAACAATTCGTCGTTACAGCAAGCGCGACCGGCCCGATGCGCGACAGAAGCGCAAGGTAGATGGCAACATCGGCCAAGGCGAACATCGTGGGGCCCGAGACCGTCCCGCCCGGCCTGAGGTGTCGGTCGGCGACGCAGAGGCGCACACGGATACCCTCGGGCGTCACCCCCTCGATTCGGAATTCCTCGGCCACCTGCGGAAATTCCCGGCCAAGGAACGCCTGCAACTCGTCGACCGTCATTCCCTTGTCCTCCCGTCGGGCCTAAAGTCATCGCAAAGCGGGAGGGATGACAAGTGACCGATGCGATCCTGACACGAGATGACCTTGGCGGCGTGGCTACCCTGACGATGAACCGCCCCGGCGCATTGAACGCGCTGTCAGACGCGATGCTGGCCGCGCTCAAGGATGCCTTCGCCGCGCTTGCCGCGGACCGCGGGATCCGCGTGGTCATCCTGCGCGGGGCGGGCAAGGCCTTCTGCGCGGGCCACGACCTCAAGGAAATGCAGGCGGGCCGGCAGGCCGAGGACAAGGGTCGCGCCTATTTCGCCGAACTTTTCGCCCGCTGCGCCGAGGTCATGCTGGCCATCCAGCGCCTGCCGCAGCCGGTCATCGCCGAGGTGCATGGAATCGCCACAGCCGCGGGCTGCCAACTGGTCGCCTCCTGCGACATGGCGGTGGCGGCCGAAGGCACAAGGTTCGGTGTGAACGGGGTGAACATCGGGCTGTTCTGCTCCACTCCGATGGTGGCACTGTCGCGCAACATCCCGCGCAAGCACGCATTCGAGATGCTGACGACCGGCACCTTCATCGAGGCCGCGCGGGCCGCCGAATTGGGGCTCGTGAACCGCGTCGTGCCACACGACCACCTTTCGGCGGAAACGCGTGCCCTGGCCGAACTCGTGGCTGGCAAGCTGGGTGCGGCCGTGAAGATCGGCAAGCGCGCGTTCTACGAACAGATCGAATTGCCCATCGCGAAGGCCTATGAACACGCGGCAGAGGTCATGGTCGAAAACATGCTCTGGCGAGACACCGAGGAAGGCATCCAGGCCTTCCTCGAAAAGCGGGCGCCCGACTGGAAGGGCTGACCGGGCGGGTCAGTCCTTCGCGCGTTCGACGTAGGTGTTGTCGGCGGTGTTGATGACGATCCGCGTGCCAGGCCCGATATGCGGCGGCACCATCACGCGCAGCCCATTATCGACGGTGGCAGGCTTGTAGGACGACGACGCGGTCTGCCCCTTCACGACCGGCTCGGTCTCGACGACCTCGACGGTGATCTTTTGCGGTAGTTCGATCGAGATCGCGACGCCCTCGTGGGTCAGCAGGAACACCCGCATTCCTTCCTGGAGGTAGACCTTCTGGTCGCCGATCACGTCCGGATGCACGGCGATCTGTTCGTAGGTCTCGGGCTCCATGAAGTGGAAACCCTCGCCATCCTCATACAGGTAGTCGTACGCGCGTTCGTCGACATGAGCCTTCTCGACCTGGTCGGTGGTCTTCCAACGCTCCGACACCTTCACCCCGTCCGATATGCGGCGCATGTCGACGCTGGTCGTCGGCGTGCCTTTGCCGGGATGGAAATTCTCGGCCGAGAGGACGACGTAGAGCTTGCCGTCGATGTCGACGACATTGCCCTTGCGGAGAGAGGAGGCGATGACTTTCACGAGGCTGGTCCTTGAACTTGCAGCTTGGCGACCCGCACCCTAGTAAGCGCGGAACCGGTTTCACCGCTGCCCCTAGCGCATCTTCCGACCTTTCGCCAGCCCGGAAAACCCCATGTCCGATCCCGACACGCCCTGGTGGAGACCTGAGGTCCACGAAGGCCGCCGCCCGGCGCTTCTGGCCCGAAACCGCATCCAGACTGCGATCCGCGCCTGGTTCATCGAACAGGACTTCATCGAGGTCGATCCTGCCGCAACCCAGGTGAGTCCCGGGAACGAGGCGCATCTGCATGCCTTCGAGACAATGGCGACCGGGCCGGATGGGCGGGGGAACCGGATGTATCTGCACACCTCGCCAGAGTTCGCGATGAAGAAGCTGCTGGCGGCGGGCGAGGAGCGCATCTTCGCCTTCGCCCATGTCTGGCGCAACCGCGAGCGTGGGGCGTTGCACAGCCTCGAGTTCACCATGCTGGAATGGTACCGCACCGGCGAACCCTATACCCGGCTGATGGAGGATTGCGCCGCATTTCTGCGGCTGGCCGCCGAAGGCGCTGGGGTCTCCTTGCTGCGTTACCGCGACCGCACCTGCGACCCCTTCGCGCCGCCCGAGCGGCTGTCGGTGGCCGAGGCGGTCGAGCGACACGCGGGCCTCGACCTTCTGGCTACGATCGCCTCTGACGGAACGCCCGACCGCGATGCGCTTGCCGTGCAGATGGCCGACCGCGGCCACCGCGTGGCGTCGGATGACAACTGGTCGGACCTGCTCAGCCGGCTTCTCGTCTCCGAGGTCGAACCGAAGCTCGGGCGGGACAGGGCGACAATCCTCGACCGCTATCCGGCCTGCGAAGCGGCGCTCGCTCGCCGCGCCGCCGACGACCCTCGTGTTGCGGAGCGGTTCGAACTGTATGCCTGCGGCGTCGAACTTGCCAACGGCTTCGGCGAGCTGACCGACCCCGCCGAACAGCGCCGGCGCTTCGAGGCCGAGATGGAGGAAAAGGCGCGCGTCTACGGCCACCGATACCCGCTGGACGAGGATTTCCTGACCGCGCTGGCCGAAATGCCGGAGGCCAGCGGCATCGCGCTCGGCTTTGACCGGCTGGTGATGCTGGCTACCGCCGCGCCGCGTATCGACGACGTCATGTGGGTCCCGGTCGCGCGCGTCTAGGCTCAGTGTCCGCTCCCGCCGATATCCTCGGCGTTCGTCAGAAGCAGTTCGCGCCCCGAGTACATCACGCCGGTCTGCTGCATCGCGAATCCCGCCGCGTCGCGCTAGCGGACCTCGGCCAATGTCTCGTCGATCACTTCAGGCGTCTCTCCGAGGGCCTTCAACGCTTCCGCCCCGAGGCGCAGGGCGGATTCGGACGTCTCGCGCATCACGAAGTCGGCCTCGGTGCGCAGGAGTTCGATCGCATGCTACCGGTCGAAGGCCCGGGCGAAGACCCGTGCCAGCGGGAATTCGTGCTTCGGAAGCCCCACGATCCGCGTCGTCGTCTCGCGCGCGTCAGTGCAGACCATGATCGCACGGGCCTCGCCTGCGCCTGCCTTGTGCAGGATATCGAGCCGCGCCCCGTCTCCGAAGTAGACCTTGAACCCAATGCTTTCAGCGGCGCGGATCATGTCGGTGCCGATGATCGACATCGAATAGCCCCGTGCGAGAAGCGGCTGCGACACGATGTGACCGAACCGCCCGAAGCCGATCAGAAGCGCAGACCCCTTCAATTCAACCCATCCGGCGCCTCCATCCCGTCCGTATCGGGAGCAGGCGGCCGGACACGCCGGTCGTGGAGGAGCACCAGCAAGGGTGTGAGCACCATCGAGACGATGACGACGGCGGTCAAAGTTGCATTCGCCTCGGCATCGAAGATGCCGACGGAGGTTGCCGCCGCGTAGAGGATGAAGGCGAACTGCCTCCCTGGGCCATCAGCACCGTGCGTTCCAGCGCCTCGCGGTGGCCTGCTCGGAACAGCCGCGCGACAGCGTATGTGCCAGCCGCCTTCAGGATCATCAGCGCGACGACGCTGATTGCGACCACCTGCCAGTTCCGTGCGATGACGCTGAGGTCCAGCGACATCCCGACCGCCAGAAAGAAGAGGCCCAGAAGCAGACCCCGGAACGGCTCGACGTCCGCTTCAAGTTGGTGACGGAAGGTGGACACGGACAGCAGAACCCCGGCCAGGAACGCCCCCATCGCTGCCGACAGCCCGCCCGCCTGCATCGCCAGTGCTGCCCCGAGCACGAGTAGTAGCGCTGCGGCGGTCATGACCTCGCGCGCGCGTGCTGCCGCAAGCAGCCTGAACATCGGATTGAGCAGATAGCACCCCGCCAACACGAGCGCCGCCACGCTGGCCAACGCGACGGCGATCCCGCGCGCGCGGTCGGCCGCGTCGTCTCCTCGCATCCCGACGCAAGAAACGCCACCAGCGCCAGCAGGGGCACGATGGCCAGATCCTCGAACAGCAGGATGGACACGATGCGCTGACCGGGCGGCTGCGCGATCTGGCGGCGCTCTTCGAGCATCTGCATGACAATCGCGGTGGAAATCAGGACGAACCCCGTTGCCGCCACTGCCGAGGCGACCACCGGATAGCCTAACCCCACGCCTACCCAGCTCAACAGCACCATGCAGACCAGCACCTGCGCCAGACCGAGGCCGAAGATCTGCCCCCTCATCGCCCAAAGACGGGACGGCTGCATCTCAAGTCCGATGACGAACAGCAACAATACGACCCCGAGCTCGGCCACATGAAGGATCGTCGCAGGGTCGCTGAAAAGACCAAGGCCGAAGGGACCAATTGCCAGCCCGGCAGCGAGGTATCCGAGGACAGACCCGAGCTCCAGTCGTCTGAAGATCGGAACCGCCACGACGGCCGCGCCGGGAAGGACCACCACCGAGGCGATGTCAGGTCCGTGCGCCGCTTCAGCTGCCATCCGTGGCCTCCTGCGGCAGCAACCAATGCGCCCCAAGGGCGCAACGAACACAAGTACAAAGCCCGCTGCTTCGCCGGTTTCCAATTACCGTCAAGGGTGTACTCCCCCGGAGATCGTCCGGGGGACGAGGGAGCGGAAAGCACCCTGTTCGACCTACGTCATTGCAGGAACTGGCCGGGGTCCAGAGTCTCGAAGCCCTTGCGCACCTCGAACCGCATGAACGCAGGGTTGCCCGCGCGCACCTTGCCCAGCGTCTGGCCGCGGCTGACACGCGCGCCGCGCTCGACCGTGATGCCCTCAAGGTTCGCATAGACAGTCAGCAGCGGCTCGGACAGTCCGAAGGCCGCCCCGTCGTGGCGGACGATGACGATAGCGACGTTGTCGGTCGACCGGGTCACCGCGGCGACGGTTCCGTCGGCGGCGGCTGCGACATTGGCCCCGGCCGTGGCCGAGATGTCGATGCCTTCGTTTCGGCCCTTTTGGTATGCGCGGATGATCGAGCCCTGGACGGGCATCGACAGCCGACCAGCGGCTGACGCCTGCGTGCGCTCTTGCGACAGGTTGGGGGAGGGCGGCGTCTCGACCGGCGCCGCCGCGGTCTCGTTCCGTTCGGGCAGAGGCTGGGTCGAGGAGGGCGGTACCGGGGTAGGCGAGCCTTCGCCCGGCCGCGTCGCACGCTCGGGTGCCGGCGCTCCGGCCTGCGGGATGATCAGGTAGGATCCCTCGCGCACCGTCAGGTCCGGGCCGAGCCCGTTCCAGTCAGCGATTGCCCGAACCGATACGCCGTAGAGACGAGCGATGGAATAGGCCGTCTCGCCACGCACGACCTGGTGGCGCACGGGTTCGTTCGAGCCGCGCGGTGGCGTGATCGTGCCGGACGGCGTCGGCGTTCCCGTGCCCTGGCCGGCTGCGCGGTCGATCGCCTGACCGGCAAGCGTCGTCACGTCCACGGCCCCGCTTCCGCCCGTGCCCAGTGGCGCCGCTGCCACGGCCATCCCGTCGCTGACCCGCCGCGGCAGCGCCAGAACCTCTCCGTCGCGCAGCGTGGTGTCCGCAGTCAGGCCGTTGAACCGCGCAAGCTCGTCCGGCGCCAGGCCGATCCGGGCCGCGACGTCCTGGACCCGGTCACCGCGACGCGCGACAGCCACCTGATAGTTGGGGTAGGAAATCACGCCGCGCGCGTCGGGTTGTGGCCGGGGCACTGAAGCCGCATTCTCGGCCGTCGTCCCGAAGCCGCCGATGTTGTCACGGAAGTCGAGGTCGATGTTGCGGTTCTCGTCGCAGGCCGCCAGCGCCAGCAACGAAACCCCGACGACTGTCACGCGGAAGGCTGCGGTGGTGGGTCGGAACACTGGCTCACTCCTCAATCCTCATGCCCCTTGTGACCGGGGACTCCTGTCGAGGTCGGCCCTAGTCGGGCGCAACCCCTTCGAGAAGCGGCACGAAGCGGACCGCTCTCATCTCCTCGTAGTCATAGCCGGACTCTCCGCGTGTGACCTTGATCAGGTGCTGCACATGGTCCGACTGCCCCACGGGTACGATCATGATACCGCCTTCGCGCAACTGCGCCAAGAGCGGGCCGGGCGGATCCTCCGCCGCGGCGGTCACAATGATGCGGTCGAACGGCGCCTGTTCGGGCAACCCGCGCGAGCCGTCTGCGACGCGAGTGACGATGTTCGGGATATGCAGCTCGCGGAACAGCGCCTCGGCGTCACGAACCAGCGCGCGGTGGCGGTCGACCGTGTAGACGCGTCGCGCCAGTTGCGACAGCACGGCCGCCTGGTAGCCTGACCCGGTCCCGACTTCGAGGACCTTGTCCCGTGGCCCGACTTGCAGGGCCTGGGTCATCAACCCGACCACCGACGGCTGGCTGATCGTCTGGCCGCAGGCGATGGGCAGCGGCACGTCGTCATAAGCGCGCTCGGCGAATATGCCCCTGACGAAGGTGCCGCGGTCGATGGCCTCCATCGCCTCCAGAACGCGCCGGTCGGTCACGCCCTGAGAGCGCAGCGCGAAGAGGAAACGCATCTTGCGCTCGGCCAGATCCTCCTCCGGGGCGCCTGTCATCCGAACCGGTCCTCGATCTTGCGCAGGCCCGCCAGCGCGTCATGGGCCGTAAGGTCGGCGCGCATCGGCGTGACCGAGATGAAGCCGTCGAGGTTCGCGGTGCCATCGGTATCCTCGCCCGACGAGACATCCTGGCGGCCGCCCCGGACCCAGAGGAACCTGCGCCCCGATGGCGACAGATGCGGCTCCACCCCGAAGCTGATGCCGCGCCGGAACCCCTGGCGCACCACGCGGAGGCCCTTGACCTTCTTCGCGCCGACGGGGGGGAAATTGACGTTGTAGAACAGCCGGTAGTCCGCGTCGTCCCAGTGCCCGTGGTCGAGAAGCGTTCGCACGACGGCCGCGCCATGTGTCGCGGCGGCCTCGAACGGGTCGGGGCGCGACAGGTTGCCTCCACCATAGAACTGGCTCAGCGCGATCGCGGGCAGGCCCTGAAGCGCCGCTTCCATCGCGCCGCCGATCGTGCCGGAGTAGAGCACGTTCTCGGCCGCGTTGTTGCCCCTGTTCACGCCCGACAGGACGAGATCAGGCCGAGCGTCGGCCATGACGTCATAAAGGCCCGCAAGCACACAGTCGGCGGGCGAACCCTCGGCAGCGAAGCGACGTGGCCCGAGCTCGGCAATCATCGTTGGGTGCGTGTACGAAATGCAATGCGCAACCCCGGATTGCTCGAAAGCGGGGGCAACGACCCAAACCTCACCCTCCGGTCCGGCGATCTCTGCGGCGATGCGCTCAAGCACCTTCAGGCCGGGCGCGTTGATGCCGTCGTCGTTGGTCAGGAGGATGCGCATGCTGTCGTGGCCCTTTCGATCTTCCCTAGCCCGGCCAGGCATGGGCGGCAAGGCACGAGTGTCGTCCGGCGCGTCTCAACCGGCACGGGCACGAGCGGCGGCGAGCCATACGAGGACGAGAGCGAAGGAAATGACCGCGTTCCAGGATGCCATCGACAGGCCCAGCATCTCCCACGGAACGTCGTCGCAGCGCACCAGCGGGGCGGCGAGTATCTGTTCCATGAGCTGCTCGGGCGAGAGACCCGAGACCCCGGCGGACGTGCAGGTCGACGGCCCCTCCCACCAGTCGCGCTCGACACCGGTGTGATAGATACCGATACCGCCGGTTGCCGCCGCGGCGACGGCGCCCAGCCAGGCCACCCAGGCCGCGGGCATCACCAGCCCGACCGCGCCAAGGCCAACGGCAGCCGCATGCGGCCAGCGTTGCCAAAGGCAGAGCGCGCAGGGCGCCAATCCACCGATGTACTGGAAGGCGAACGCCCCGAGAAGCAGCGCAGCCGATCCGGAAGACGCCAGAATTATCAGAGTCTTGCGTGTCATACGTAACGCAGCAGCACGAAGCCGCCCAGGAGGAGGACCATGAAGACGGTGAAGAGGATCCCCAGCCGCCTTTCGATAAAATCCCTGATCGGTGCACCGAACTTCCACAGGAGCCAGGCCACCAGGAAGAAACGGAAGCCGCGCGCGATCACGCTAGCCACCATGAAGACGGTCAGATTGAGACCCGTGGCGCCCGACAGAATGGTGATGACCTTGTACGGGAAAGGCGTGACGCCCGCGATCAGCACCGCCCAGGCGCCCCAGTCATTGTAGCGCTGCGCGAATTCGTCGAAGTAGGCGTCCTTGCCGTAGAACTCCAGCACCGGGCGTCCGACCTGTTCGAACAGCCCCCAGCCGATCCAGTAGCCGAACAGCCCGCCCAGCACCGACGCAATCGTGCAGATGCCGGCGATCAGGAACGCGCGGTGCGGCGCCGCGAGGACCATCGGGATCAGAAGGACGTCCGGCGGGATCGGGAACACCGAGCTTTCGACAAAGGACACCGCCGCCAGCGCCCACATCGCGTGGCGCGTCGCGGCAAGACGCATAGTCCAGTCGTAAAGCGCGCGGATCATGGCAGCCCTCATACCCGGGCGGCAGATGAGACATGCACGGCTGGCGCGGTCAAGGCGCTTTGCGCCGGCGACCTCGCACTGTAGGCTGGAGTCACCGACTCTTGGGGGACTGGGCGCATGCAGTGGCGCGGCCGGCGAGGAAGCAACAACGTCGAGGACCGTCGCGGCCAGAGGAGTGCCGTGGCCCCCATCGGCGGGCTGGGTCTCCTGGCCATCCTGGCCATCGGCTATTTTCTCGGCGTGGACGTGAACCCGCTGCTTGAGGGGCAGGTCCAGAACTCAGGCGCACCTGCCGAGCTGACACAGGCCGACCGGGAGGCGGCAGAATTCGTGTCCGTCACGCTGGCAGACACCGAAGAGGTCTGGGCGGGCATCTTCAGCAGCGAGCTGGGCCGTCGCTATGAACCGGCGACGCTCGTCATGTTCTCGGGCGTCACGCAGTCGCCCTGTGGCGGCGCGTCTGGTGCGACGGGGCCTTTCTACTGCCCGGTGGACCGCAAGGCCTATCTCGACACGGATTTCTTCGCGACGCTCGCGCGCCAGCTCGGTGCGCGGGGTGACTTCGCTGCCGCCTATGTCATCGCGCACGAGATTGCGCATCATGTCCAGAACGAGCTTGGCATCCTTGGGCGTGCAAACGAGCTCCGATCGCGGCTCGGGCAGGCGCAGGCAAACGAGGTCTCGGTCCGGATCGAACTTCAGGCCGACTGTTTCGCGGGCATCTGGGCCAGGCATGCCGAAGCCCGGTTCGGCTCCATCGAGCCCGGCGACCTTGACGAGGCGGTGAATGCCGCGCGCCGGATAGGCGATGATACGTTGCAGCGCAACGCGGGACGTGTGCCCCAACCCCACACCTTCACCCACGGCACCTCCGAACAACGCAGCCGATGGTTCGCGCGCGGCTACCAGACAGGAGATATTTCGGCCTGCGACACGTTCGGGGCCGACCGCCTCTGACCTCCGTTGACCGGGGCAGGGGGCCGGGATAAACCCGGTCCCGTGCCCGAGTGGCGGAACGGTAGACGCAGGGGATTCAAAATCCTCCGCCGCAAGGCGTGCGAGTTCGACTCTCGCCTCGGGCACCACCAGCTTTGCGCAGAACCTATGCTGCCAAGCGTAGCGTCGCAGGAATGTTCATGGTGCGATGGCGGGTCTTCGCGCATCGCAAACACCGTTATCTACCAAAAGTGGAAATCTGCGTCATCTCTTTGCAACATATCGTCGCGGGACGGGCAGAGAGCCACGATTGCCATGCTTCAGCCAGAATCTTTCGGGTATGTGCCGCGCAGACCGCAAGCCGACAGGCGCGGGTCTTCGGGTGCTAGTCAAAGATCCGTCTGCAGGGCGGACCGCGTTCGGAGTGTCAAGACGTGGCAACGGTAATCGGTACCGGGGGTGATGACTTCATTGACTCCGCAGATGGCGTCACAGGCGGCGCGGACTCGATCAGCGGTCTGGGCGGCAACGATACGATCTTCGGGCTGAATGGCCGCGACACCATCGACGGTGGCGACGGCAACGACTCGATCGACGGTGGGAATGGATCTGACTCGATCAGTGGGGGCACTGGCAACGACACCCTGATCGGTGGCAACCGTGATGACACGCTGGATGGCGGCGCAGGGATCGACACGGCTGATTACAGCGCGGGCGACACGGCGATCAATGCCAATATCAGCGGCGCCACGGGGACTGTCTCCAGCGGCGGCAATGTCGACGACGACACGCTGATCAGTATCGAGAACCTCATCGGGTCTGCCTTCAACGACAGCCTGACAGGCAACGCAATTGGCAACGTGATCGATGGCGGCGCGGGCAACGACACTATCGATGCGGGCCTGGGCAGCGATTCGATCCTTGGCGGCGCGGGTGACGACTCCATCATCGCGGGCCCGGAGACAGCTCCGACGTCGAACCCGGCAACCGATCTGGACTTCAACTGGACCGCCTTTTCCGACGAGGCGGACCTGGCCGGGGGCGTCGTCCAGAACACGGGCGGCATCAACGTCAGTATCGGCTACGCGCCTGGCACGATGGGCTCCACCTTTACGGCGGAAACCTCGGGTAGCAGCACCGCAGGAGAGCGCGAAGCGCCCATCTATGTCGGTGCAGGCGAGCCCTTCAACCCCGCATCCAGCGCGGAACTCTTCCGGCCCGGCGCCGGGTCCGACAATGTGGTGACGATAGGGTTCGCCGCAGTTGAGGGGTCGGGCTTTGCCGACCAGGTGACCGATGTCCGCTTCCGGATCTCGGATATCGACCTTTCGGGCTTCATCGATACGGTCACCGTCCGCGCCTACGACGTCTTCGGCAACGAAATCCCTGTAACGATCACGGAGGAGTCAGCCTCTCTCGCCACGTCTGGAAACACGGTCACGGCAACAGGCGGCGCAGTCAGCCCGGACGATCAATCCGGTTCGGCGCTGTTCACGGTTGACGGACCGGTGTCCCTGATCAGCATCCAGTATGGAAACCTGTCCACCGCGGCGCAGGCGATCCGCCTGTCTGACATCCATTTCACGACGATCCCTGCCGCCGAGGGTGCGGATGACGACACTGTCTTGGCCGGCGATGGCAATGACACCGTTCTGGGTGGGATCGGGAACGACTCCCTGTCCGGAGGAGCAGGGGATGACTCGCTGTCGGGCGGCAGCGGCGACGATACGCTGGCCGGCGGAACCGGAGCGGATACGCTGATCGGTGGAACGGGCCTCGATTTCGCCGACTACACCGAGTCCGATTCTGGCGTGGGGGTGGATCTGGCCGCCGGAACGGGCGGTGGCGGGCACGCGACTGGCGACAGCTTGACCGGCGTTGACGGTATCTTCGGTTCCGAGTTCAACGATATTCTTCTGGGCTACGACGGCGAAAGCACGGTCCCGGGCGATACCTTCACCAACATCTTTTTCGGCAACGGCGGCAACGATTTACTTGACGGTCGCGGTGGGTCGGATTCGCTTTACGGCGGAACGGGCAACGACACGATCCTCGGGAGGGACGGCAACGACCTGATCGAGGGCGATGAAGGCGATGACAGCCTGAACGGCGGTCTTGGCGCCGACACGGTGAGCGGTGGCGACGGACGCGACATCTTCGTGGGTGCTGCCGCAGGGGACTTGATCGACGGCGGCTCGGGCGGCGACGACTTCGACACGCTGGATCTTGCTGGGGCCGGTCCACTGCGCGTGGTATTCGACGCAAACGACCCTGAGGCCGGCACTGTCCAGTTCCTTGACACGAACGGTGTTGTGACCGGCACACTCACGTTCTTCGAAATCGAAAGCGTCATTCCCTGCTTCACTGCCGGGACGCGTATCGTAACGCCGGCAGGCAGCGTTCCAGTCGAGGCGCTGTCGCCGGGTGATCTTGTCCTGACACGCGACCATGGGGCGGTGCCGCTGCGCTGGATCGGGCGGCGCCAGATCAGCCACCAGGAGCTGTGCGCAAACCCGAGGCTGCGGCCAGTCGTCTTCGCGCGGGGTGCTCTCGGAGCCGGTCTGCCGCTGGCGGACATCGCTTTCTCGCCACAGCATCGGATGCTGGTCCAGTCTCACGAAGCCGAATTGATGTTCGGCGAGAACGAGGTGCTTGTGGCGGCACGCCATTTCATGGGACGCGCCGGCATCCGTCAGGCGCTGCCTGAAGACGGCGTGACATACGTCCACTTGCTGTTCGACAGTCACGAGATCGTACTGACCGAGGGTATCTGGAGCGAGAGCTTCCAGCCTGGTGAGCATGTCCTGGGCGATATGGATGCCGCGCAGCGAGACGAAGTGCTGGAGCTTTTCCCGGCGCTCAGAGACGGCAAGCCCGCCGTTCGCTATCTGGCGGCCCGCATCACGTTGAAAGCGCACGAAGCGCGAATGGTGCTCTAGCGTCCGGTCCTTGCGCGCCAGCTCTCCCATGCTTCCGGTGTGTCGAGGTCCGTCACCGCCCGTTCGCCTTCGAGCGGGATCGGAAGCACGGTCTCGTCCGCCAGCATGTCTCTTGCCCCAGCATCGCCCTTCAGCGTGACCAGCATGGGAAACAGGCGGCGCGGTAGCAGAACAGGATGACCGGGGCGGCCGTCATGCGTCGTCGCGCGCAAGACGCTTTCGGGGCTTTGCCGATGGGCTTCAACGAAACGCACAAGGTCGCGCGCCTCGATCTCGGGGAGGTCGGGTAGAAGCACCAAGAGCGCATCGGCTTTCTGCGCATCCGCCGCCCGTGTTCCGACGCGTAAGGATGCGGCCATCCCCTCGACCCAGTCGGGCACCTCGATCCGCTTTGCCCAGCTGCCATCTAGGACAGCACCTCGCGCCGCGTCTCCGGGCCTGAGCGTCACCCAGACCTTCGTTGCACCGCACCGCCGCGCGGCTTCGACCGCACGCCGCAATTGGGGTGTACCGCCTACGAGTTCGAGGAGCTTGTCACCCCCGCGCATCCGTGTCGCGGCGCCCGCCGCGGGGATCAGGACATTCACGCCAGCCATGATGCCAGCTATCCGGAGCAAAGCAGCAAAGACAAGACCCGCCCCGCTTTTTCCTACGGTCAGCCGCGCATGCGAGCTCCGTCTGCATCCCACAGGGGCTCGGTCACCAGGGTCGCCGGTCGCATCTCGCCGAGAATCTCGATCTCGACGCGGCGGCCCGGCTCTATCAGCCCCACCGGAAGGAAGCCCTGGGCGACGGACTTGCAGGTCCAGTGCGAGAAGCCGCCCGAAGTGCAGAAGCCCTTCACTTCGCCGTCCACCCAGATCGGCTCGTAGGCCACGACATCCGCGTCACCCGCCTCGACCACGAAGGCGCAGAGCCGGCGCTTCGGCCCCTCGACCTTTTCCTTCAACGCCGCCGCCTTGCCGATCCAGTCGGCGGGCTTGTTCCAGCGGATGAACCGGTCGATCCCGGTCTCGCCCGGGAAGTAGTCCGGGCTGAACTCGCGGCTCCATGAGCCGAAGAACTTGTCCAGTCGCAGGGACATCATCGCCCGCATGCCGAAGGGCGTGATGCCGAGGTCTTGGCCCGCGTCCCACAGGGTGTGCCACAGGCTGCGCTGCTTCATGAAATCGCAGTAGATCTCGTAGCCCAGGTCGCCCGTGTAGCTGACCCGCTGAACGAGGCAGTCGACCATGCCCACCGTCAACCGTTTCGCGTCCATGAACCTGAATGCCTCGGCCGAGACGTCCGCGCGCGTCACCCTCGACAGCAGGTCGCGCGCCTTCGGGCCTGCGATCTGGAAGCCCGTCAGCCGGTCCGAGACATTCTCGACCCGAACCCCGTCTTCCAGGTTCATCTCGAACCAGCGGCGGTGGAAGTCCTGTGCGCCGTAGCTGCCGGTGATCTGAAACTCGGTCTCGGACAGGCAGGTTACGGTGAAATCGCCTATGATCCTGCCCTTCGGCGACAGCATCGGGGTCAGCGAAAGCCGTCCCTGCGCCGGGATCGCCCCCGCCATGATCCGGTCGAGCCAGGCCCGAGCGTTGTGTCCGGTCACACGGAACTTGCCGAAGTTCTGGACCTCGTTGATGCCTACCGCCTCTCGCACGCCTCGCACCTCACGGCCCGTGGCCGCGAAGGCGTTCGACCGGCGGAAGGAGGGCTCCTCGTAGCGCGGCTCGTCGCCTTGAGCGAAGTAGTTCGGCACCTCCAGCCCGAACTGCTGGCCCCAGACCGCACCCATGCTGTCGAAGATGTCGTACATCGGCGTCGTGCGGAACGGACGGGCGGCCGGGCGCTCCTCGTTGGGGTAGCTGACGGAGAACCGCATCCGGTAGTTCTCCATCACCTTCGGCACGGTGTAGCCCGGCGTGGTCCAGGTGCCGAAGCGCGCGACGTCGAAGCCACGGGGGTCGACCTCGGTCTCGCCGTGGATCATCCATTCGGCCAGCGACTTGCCCATGCCGCCGCCCTGGGAGAAGCCCGCCATTACCGCGCAGGCGGACCAGTAGTTGCGAAGGCCGGGGACCGGCCCGATCAGCGGGTTGCCGTCCGGCGCGAAGGTGAAGGGTCCGTGGATGACCCGCTTGACGCCCGCGCGCTCGAGCACCGGGAAGCGAGCGTAGGCGAAGGCGACCGAGTCCTCGATCTTCGAGAAATCCTCGTTCAGAAGCTCGTGTCCGAAAGTCCACGGGGTGCCATCGACCGACCACGGTTCGCAGGGCTGTTCGTAGAAGCCGATACAGAGGCCGCGGCCTTCCTGGCGCAGATAGCTTTCGCCTCCGGGATCCATGACATGGGGAAACTCTTTCCCCTGGTCGAGTATCGCCATGATCTCGGGGATGTCGTCGGTGACCAGATACTGGTGCGCCATCGGCAGAAGCGGCAGGTAGATACCCGCCATCGCCCCCACCTCGCGTGCCCAGAGACCGCCGGCGTTGACCACATGCTCTGCATGAACGGTGCCCTTCTCGGTCACCACAACCCACGTGCCATCGGGGCGCGGATTCGTTTCCAGCACGCGGTTGTACAGCACGATCTCGGCTCCGCCCATTCGCGCCGCCTTGGCATAGGCGTGAGTCGTGCCCGAGGGGTCAAGGTGGCCGTCAAGCGGGTCGTAGAGGGCACCTACGATGCCATCGAGGTTGACCTGCCCATAGGTGAACTTCCTGATTTCCTCGGGGCCGAGGATCTCGGTATGCAGGCCCATGTACCGGTGCTTTGCGCGTTCGGCCACCAACATTTCGAACCGCTCGCGATTGTCGGCCAGAGTGATTCCGCCCACGTGGTGCAGCCCGCAGGATAGGCCGGTGATCTTTTCGAGCTCCTTGTAAAGCTGGATCGTGTAGCCCTGAAGGGCGGCCATGTTGGTGTCGCCGTTCAGCGTGTGGAACCCGCCCGCCGCGTGCCAGGTGCTTCCGCTGGTCAGTTCCGAGCGTTCGATCAGCATCACGTCCGACCAGCCGTACTTCGTCAGGTGGTAAAGGACCGAACAGCCGACGACCCCGCCGCCGATCACCACGACCCTGGCATGTTCACGCATGGAATTCCCTCGCTTCTCCGCGATCAAGACTCGCCGACAGGCGCGGCAGGGCTTGTTCAATCGCGACGGATATCGTCGTTTTCCGTTGCTTCGCCTTCCGCCGCGATGCGCTGCCCGGCCTTGACCAGCCTTGCCCGCACCGGCCCCAGCGCGGCATCCGTCCAGGGCCCACGGCGTCCACGCCCATCGGTCACGGTCGCGCCCTCAGGCAGTGCGGCAAGCATCTCTGGCTTGACCGCGACTCCGTTCAGCGTGACGGCCGCGATCTGTTCGCGCCGGCGTCGGACCCAGGGCAGGCGGGCCTTCAACACAGCCCAGAAGGGCACCTTCGAGAGGTATTCGCGCCGAAACATCACGCCCGCAGAGGTCGGAACGCCCCTTATCCGACCCCGTCCGAACCAGGAGATGACGACATCGTCGATCTGCATTCTGCGTTCCGCCGCGAGGCCCCCGGATTTGTGCACGCGGACGTATGTCTCTGCCAGGTTCGGCGAGGCATCGGCGTGATACGCCAGGATCGAGGAGTTCCCGACCGGGAAGCTTCGCCCACCGCGCAGACGGTCCAGCCAGCGACGCAGCTTGCCGAACCCGATGCCCGCCGGGGGCAGCATGAACAGGTCATCGGGCCTGCGGACCAGCGTGGCTATGCGGCCGAGGTCACCAACCACGACCGAGTCGAGATCGAGAAATACGCAAGCCATGCCCCGGGGAAGCACCGCCGGCGAAAATACCGCGAGTTTCGCGCGGTAGCCCCAGCCGAAGAACTCCGCCCCGTCGAAGGGGGGTGGGAATGCCTCCTGCCGTACGCGGTGGTCGATCCCTTTGCGGCGCCGGTCCGTCAGGAGGATGACCTCGGCCAGCCCGGGGGATTGGTCGAAGGCTGACTCGACCAGCTGGTTGACATGCGCAGCGCCGTACTTCGTGCCCCAGATCGCCAGAACCAGGGCAAAGGGCTGGGCAGAGGTCATTTCTCGGGGATCAGACCACGTGGATTGAATCTGAGGACCAGCAGGAGAATCAGGCCCATGGTCAACAGTCGCATGTGCGCGGCGGCGTCGTTGAGGTGACTCGCCAGCCACGACCCGTCCGGAAGGGCCGCCGTGATGCCTGCCAGAAGCCAAGCCCCGATCGGTTCGACCATGACCCAAAGCCAGTAGATCAGGAATCCGCCCAGAACCGCGCCCCAGTTGTTGCCCGACCCTCCGACAATGACCATCACCCAGATCAGGAAGGTGAAGCGCAGCGGCTGGTAGGATCCCGGTGTCAGCTGGCCGTCCAGTGTCGTCATCATCGCGCCCGCAATTCCGCAGACGGCAGAGCCAAGCACGAATATCTGGAGGTGGCGCGCGGTGACGTCCTTGCCCATGGCTTCGGCCGCGACCTCATTGTCGCGGATCGCGCGCATCATGCGTCCCCATGGCGACTTCAGCGCCATCTGTGCCATCCACAGGATGACCAGCAGCACCGCGGTGAAAAGAGCGGCATATGCCAGCTTGACTGCGATCGAGGACGCCGTTGCAGGATCCGCCCCGAACGCGGCGGCACGTTCGACGAAACCGGGATCGGCTTGAAGGTCGATCTCATAGGGGACGGGGCGGGGGATGCCGATCACGTTCTTGACGCCGCGCGCCAGCCAGTCCTCGTTCTTCAGGACGGCAATGACAATCTCCGCGATACCCAGCGTCGCGATGGCCAGATAGTCCGACCGCAGCCCCAGTGCAGTCTTTCCGATCAGCCAGGCCGCGCCAGCTGCGATCAGCCCACCCAGCGGCCAGGCCAGAAGGACGGGAAGGCCGAGGCCGCCCAGATAACCCTCACTTGCCGGGTTGACCGCTTCGACCGCGTCGCGTGCCGGGCCGAAGACCATGCGGTAGAGCACGAAGCCCCCGATCAGGACCGCCAGCATCAGCACCGTCCGCGCCCGCCCAGCGGGCATGCTGCGCCAGACGAGCACCGCGGCCACGACAGTCGCCGCACCCGTTGCGAGACCAAGCAGAAGCCGCACGCCGCCCGCGGCCCAGGCCTCGCCCACCGGCGGCATTCCGACCAGAACCGCGGCCAACCCGCCCAAGGCCACGAAGCCCATCACTCCGATGTTGAAAAGGCCCGCGTAGCCCCACTGCATGTTGACGCCGATCGCCATGACCGCCGACACCAGCGCCATGTTCAGGATGGTCAGCGAGACGTTCCAGCTCTGAAACATCCCGGTCGCGACGAACAGGGCCGCGACCACGGCGAACAACAGCGCCGGGGGAAAGGCTTGGGCTTGGGCGGGGGCGCGGGCGCTCATACCGATTGTCCCTTGAAGAGGCCGGTCGGCCGGAACAGAAGAACGACGATCAGGATCGCGAACGAGACCGCGAACTTGTAGTCCGTGCTCAGAAGCTGGAGGAGGCCCGCGGGCTCCCATCCGCCTGGCGCGAGGTAGCCCACCACCTTCTTCAGCGGATAGGTGAACAGCACCTCTGCATAGGCGATGAGGAACCCGCCGGCGATGGCGCCCAAGGGATTGCCGAGGCCGCCGACGATGGCTGCGGCGAAGATCGGAAGCAGCAGCTGGAAGTAGGTGAAAGCCTTGAAGCTCTTGTCCAAACCGTAAAGCACCCCGGCCGTGGTGGCCAGGGCGGCGGCGATGACCCAGGTCACGGCCACGACCCGCTCGGGGTTGATGCCGGACAGAAGCGCGAGGTCTTCGTTGTCCGAAAACGCGCGCATCGATTTTCCAGTGCGGGTGCGGTTCAGGAACCAGAACAGCGCAGCCACGGCGATGGCTGCGGTCACGATAGTGATGACCTGCGTCGTCCTTAGCGCCAGCGGCTCGGCGAGGCCCGTCGCCTCGCGGAAGCCGCGTGCCGAGATCACGAAGCGCTCTCCGTCGGCGAAGATGATGTCGTCGACCCCGATGAGGAAGCGCACCACACCATTCATGATGAACATCACGCCCATCGAGACGATCACCAGGATGACCGGGCTGGCCTTCTGCTTGCGGTAGAAGCGATAGACTCCGCGGTCGGTCAGCAGGACCAGCGCCGCCGTCGCGGCGATACCTACCGGCAGCGCGAGAAGCGCCGTTGGCAGAGGGCCAAGCCCGATGCCGGCGGCCTGAAGCCCCCAGGTCACGAGGATCGTGACCGCCGTGCCGAAGGCCATCGTGTCGCCGTGGGCGAAGTTCGAGAACCTGAGGATCCCGTAGATCAGCGTGACGCCCAGCGCACCCAGCGCCAGCTGCGCGCCATAGGCGGTCGCAGGGATGACGACGAAGTTCAGTAGCGCGACGATTGCGTTGATCGGGTCCATCTCACCCTCCGAGGAACGTGCGACGGACTTCGGGGTCGGCCAGAAGTTCGGCCCCCGTTCCGGTATAGGCATTGCGCCCCTGGACCAGGACATAGCCCTTGTCGGCGATCTCCAGTGCCTGGCGGGCGTTCTGTTCGACCATCAGTATGGTGATGCCGGTGCGCGCGACCTCGATGATCCGGTCGAACAGCTCGTCCATCACGATCGGGCTGACGCCGGCAGTGGGTTCGTCCAGCATCAGGACCTTGGGCTGGGTCATCAGTGCGCGACCCACGGCGACCTGCTGGCGTTGTCCGCCCGACAGCTCGCCCGCTGCCTGGCGACGCTTCTCGCGCAGGATGGGAAAAAGGTCATAGACTTGCTCCATCGTCTTGCGGAAATCGTCGCGGCGCAGGAAAGCCCCCATCTCGAGGTTTTCCTCGACACTCATCGAGGGAAAGACGTTCGAGGTTTGCGGCACGAAGGCCATGCCCTTGGCCACCCGGTCCTGCGGGGAAAGGCCCGTGATGTCCTCGCCGCCGATCCGCACATGACCCTCGCGCAGCTTCAGCATGCCGAAGACAGCTTTCATCGCGGTCGACTTGCCGGCGCCGTTCGGGCCAACGATCACGGCGATCTCGCCCGCATGTGCTTCGATGGTGCAGCCATGCAGGATGTCTGCCGCGCCATAGCCGCCGGTCATCGCCTCACCGATCAGGAAGGGCTCGCTCATTCCGCCCCGCCTCCTTCCCCGT
>FWPV01001814.1_pt1 | contig 55775 bp, 54 predicted proteins | sample 2228371 | NCBI WGS metagenome assembly FWPV01 (sample SAMEA103939776, study PRJEB20133) | metagenome
CACTCACCTTGAACCTGAACTCGTTATTCTTGACTCCGACGGTCACGGGCAGGCGATTGGATATGACAAGCAATCTATTCACTTAAGAGAACACCCAATTGTTTGATTACTGTCAAGATATGGTATACTGAAGGCTAAGATGCAACATATTCCCGCCTGCTGCCAAAGTGTTGCATTTTGAACGCCTGAGATATGCAGAAATTCCTATTTTGCCAGGTAAATAAAAATAATATTCAATATATAGATAAGCACAATCAAAATTGCATCCCAGGATAAAAATAATTTTTTCCTCTCAGCCCGGTAAGTGATACCGATTATTACGATTGCGGTCATCATGATTGCTGAAATTGCAGAAATAATGTGATTTCTACTAACAATCTCAAGCATTGGACCTTTGAGATACAGGATATCAGCCAGTCCCAGTATGGCGATATTAAACACATTACTACCCATAAGATTACCAATCGCAAGATCCACAGCACGAATTCTGACAGCGGCGATTGCTACAACTACTTCGGGCAATGATGTTGATAGGGCAATCAGAATGTTGCCGACAAAAGTCTGCCCGAGTCCGGTCATTTCAGCAATACCTTCGCCAATTTTCGGCAAAAAGACAGCAGCAACCACAACCAGTATTGCATTTACAATGAATAGCCAGAGTGCTCTTTTTAAGGAAATGTGCGCATATGCCGCTTCAAATTTGTCAGTATTTCTATTTTCAATTATTCTCTTTTCGTACTGAAATGTCAATTTCATTGCCAGAAGATAGATGACAATAAATATTATGCTGTAAAATCCGATCCAGCCAATACCGGGAATATGCTGGATGTGTAGAATTGCAGTGATTACCAGTCCAAGTTGTAGTATGCCAAAACTGCCTGATATTGTATGGCCAATCTGGGCTGAAGAGCATATGGGAGTCGGTTGATAAAGCGCATCAAGAAATGCAAGAATCAGCAAATTAAAGACACAGCTTCCAATAAGGTCTCCCGCAGCAATATCTGGAACACCTGCAAATGTAACTGAACCAATAGCATTGACCGTTTCGGGCAGGGATGTCACTGAAGCCATGAGCACAAGTCCAATCCAGGTTCTGCCCAGCCCACTTTTTTCTGAAATTACATCACCATAAAGTGAAAGCCGACTACCAGCATAGATAATGATTGCGGTACAAACAAGAAAACCGAGCCAGAGAAGCATTCAGTATTATATTCATAATGTTCCTAATATCAAGATTATTTATCTTAGCGACATACAACCAGTGATTGACTTTTTTCTAAATCAATGTATACTCTAACAATGATAGATATAAAGGTCCTGAGAGAAAACCCTGACTTAATCAGACAGGCTTTAGAAAATAGGGGCGTATCATTTGATTTTGATCAATTGCTTGAAATGGATAAAAGACGCAGATTGATAATAACTGAGATAGATAACCTGAGAAAAGAAAGAAATGAGTTATCAGAAAAGGTTGGCAAACTGAAAAGAGAAAATAAGGATGTGAAAGATTTGATGGATAAGGCGCGTATGGTGGGCGAGAAAATCAAAGATAAAGAATCAGAACTTAAAGAAATAGAAGAAAAATTCAACAGTTTGATGCTCCAGTTACCCAATATTCCCCATGTATCTGTGCCTGTTGGTAAGGGCGGTGCGGATAATGTATTTGTTCGCGGGTTAAAAGAACCGCCCGCATACGCATTCAAACCATTGCCCCACTGGGAAATTTGCGAAGCACTTGACATTCTTGATATTAAGCGGGCACCAAAACTTGCAGCATCGCGTTTTGTTCTATACAAAGGTGCAGGCGCAAAACTGGAAAGGGCGTTGATAAATTTCTTTCTTGACCTGCATACAAAACATCATCACTACAAAGAAATTTTCCCGCCAATTTTGAACAATCCTGATTGCTTTGTTGGAACCGGTCAACTGCCAAAATTAGAATCTGAAATGTATAAGTGCCGTGATGACGATTTTTATCTTATCCCCACGGCTGAGGTGCCATTAACCAATATCCACCGCAATGAGATTATTCCGGAGAAAGATCTGCCAATATACTATGCTGCCTATACCCCTTGTTTTCGTCGTGAAGCCGGTTCTTATGGTAAAGAAGTGAGAGGAATCACAAGGGTTCATCAGTTCAACAAAGTGGAACTTGTCAAATACACAACACCTGAGACCGGTTATGATGAATTTGAAAAATTGCTGAGCAATGCTGAAGAAGCAGTGAAATTATTGCAGTTGCCATATCGAATTCTATTGCTCTGCACTGGAGATATGACTTATGCCTCAGCAAAAACTTATGATATTGAAGTCTATGCACCAGGCATGCAGGAATGGCTTGAAGTTTCCTCGGTTAGCTGTTACGAGCAATACCAGGCACGCCGTGCAATGATTAGATATCGCAAGTCAACCGGCGGTGTTGATTATGTTTACACGATTAATGGTTCTGGACTGGCAACACCGAGGATATTTATCGGTATTGTTGAACACTATCAAACAAGAGATGGTCGAATAGAAATTCCCGAAGTTTTGCGCTGCTATATGGACGGTATGGAATACATTGAATAGTTCACAGGTTATTTCTCAAATACTCTAAGACTTTGTTCATATCATCGGGCAAAGGTGCAGTGAAGTGTAATGCCTTGCCCGAACGCGGGTGTTCAAAAATTACCTCTGAGGCGTGCAATGCCTGACGATCTATCAACTTCAGGATTTCCTGAAAATATGGCAAATAGTCTGATTTTCGAATTACTGCAGGGTTTGTTCCTCCATAGTCTTTGTCGCCAATCACCGGGCAACCAATATAATTCAAATGGACTCTTATCTGGTGAGTTCTGCCGGTGATTAACCAGATTTTCATATAACTGGCAATGGGAAATTTTTCCAGCACAAGATAACGGGTAATTGCCATTTTGCTGGAGAGAGCAGTTACTGTCATTTTTGTTCTTATCAGAGAACTTCTTCCAATTGGTGCTTCAATTGTTCCTTCATGTTGTCCAGGATAGTTCCAGCATAGCACATCATACTTTTTCTGAATCTGGCGCCGGGCAATTGCCTTGCCAAGATTACTTAGTGCCATATCAGTCTTTGCAAAAATTATCAACCCTGTGGTATCCTTATCAAGACGGTGCAGAACACCAGGTCTTACTTCATCAGTCAAACTTGGTAGACTGCCACAGTGATGCAAAAGTGCGTTGACCATGGTATGTTCAAAATGACCGCGTGCGGGATGGACAATAATACCTTTTGGTTTGTTTACAACAATAATATCACTGTCTTCATAAATTATGTCCAGCGGAATATTCTCTGGTTTTATTTCAGCAGATACCTGCATTTCAAATTGCGCATAGATTTCATCACCTTCTTTGACATGATAAGAGGGCTTTGCCGGTTTGTTATTTACAAGTACTTTCTTCTGTTTGATTAGTTTTTGAATTACGCTTCGCGAAAGACCAATTCCAGAAATGAAAAGATACTGGTCAAGTCTTGTCCCCCATTGTTTTTCAGATACCTTGCGCCGGAATTCCTGCTGGATTTTCTCCATAAGTTCAAGCACCAATGATCTTTTTTTCCATTTCTATTATCTGACCTATGCCCGAACTTGCAACATTCAGTAATGTATCAAGTTCCTTTTTTGTCATAGGAATCTTTTCTGCAGTCGCGCCGAATTCAATAATCTTTTTCCTGCCGGTCATAACGAGATTCATATCAACTTCGGCATTTGAATCTTCTTCATAACAGAGGTCAAGAAGAACTTCTCCCCGGACAATGCCGGCACTTATCGCAGCAACAAAGTCAAGTATGGGAAACTGCGTGAATTCTTTGTTTAACCAGAGTTTTTTTACTGCACTGTATAATGCAATAAAGGCACCATTTACCGCAGCAGTCCGCGTGCCACCATCTGCCTGGAGCACATCACAATCAATGATAAAAGTTCGCTCGCCAACGACGGATAAATCAAAAATCGGTCTCAATGCCCTGCCGATAAACCTTCTGATTTCCTGGGTTCTGCCGGTAAGCCTGCCCGTATTAGCCTCTCTCTGGGTTCTGTCTTTTGTTGAAGCAGGCAATAATGCATACTCTGCTGTGAGCCAGCCCTGACCCTTGCCTATCAGGAACGGAGGAACACGATTTTCTATACTAACCGCGCACAGCACTACAGTCTTGCCCAGCTTAAATAAACAGGAACCAGCAGGATATTCAAGATAGTCAAGGTTTACTTCAATCTTTCTGAGTTCATCATTCTTCCTACCATCTAATCTCATTAAGCCTCCTTGTTAAGATGTGCCAGGTGCAACACGGAAAAAATTGCTCATTGGTTCACCAAGAAATCTTTCAGCAATTTCTTTGAAGTTCATTGAAAAATCGGTTAAGTAGATAGTAACAGCGCCTTTTCCTGATGGATTTAGCATATTGTTTTTTTCAAGAATTGATACCAGTTCCTGACTAAGTTCTTTTGAGGCATCAACATAATTAATATCACCCAATATCTTTTTGATTGTATTCAGTAGTAGTGGATAATGCGTGCAACCCAATAGCAGGGTATCAATCCCCTCATTTCTGAGAGGTTCAAGATAGTTACGGGCAATCATTTCAGTAGCAGGATGTTCAAGCCACCCCTCTTCAACAAGTGGCACAAACAGAGGACAGGGTCTGCCCAATACTTCAACTGACGCATTTAATTCTCTGAAAGCTTTTTCATAAGCACCACTGTAAATGGTCAAACTCGTCCCAATTACACCGATTTTTCTGTTTCTCGTAAGCTCCATTGCCTTTTTTACTCCGGGTTTTATCACACCGATTATTGGAACTGAAAATTCCTTTTGTAGTATCTCAAGTGCAACAGATGTAGATGAATAACAGGCGATGACAACATATTTTACACCCCGTCCAATAAGAAATCTGGTATTTTCTCTTGAAAATTGAATAATTGCATCAAAAGATTTGGTACCATAGGGCAGTCGGGCAGTATCACCAAGATAGATAATATCTTCGCCAGGCAACGCATCTCTGATTTCTTTCACTACTGTGAGCCCGCCGATGCCTGAATCAAAAACACCAATGGGTGATTTATTCAATGGTTCAATCTCCTTTCATAATCCTTGATAAAATCCCGTAAGCCACAGAATATGGCATAGGCGATTTTTTCCTTAAACTCCTTCTTTCTCAAAAGTTTTTCCTCTTCAGGATTTGATATAAAAGCACATTCCACAAGAACTGCCGGCATAAATGCCCCGCGCAGAACATAAAACCCTGCCTGACTTACACCCCGGGCGGTGATATTCAGCAGTCTTTCAGCACTGGTTTGAATTGCCTCCGCAAGATTATTTGACTCCTCAAGAAATACGCTCTGGGCAAGGTCATAAAGAATGAAATTTATGTCCCCTGTTGCCTTAGTCTCTTCATCAAACATCAATGAAGCATTTTCCATTGCCGCAACAGTCCGCTCTTCATTGGTTCTTGCTTCTGAGAGAAAATATGTCTCAAAACCACCTGCCATTTTATTTCTTGGAGCAGCATTACAGTGAATACTGACAAAGATGTCTGCTCCGTTGCGATTTGCAAAGTTTGTTCTTGCCTTGAGGGAAATATACTGGTCTTTATCACGGGTCATCAAGATTTTGATTTTTAGTGAATCCTCAACCAATTTTTTGAGAATCTTTGCGATATCAAGGTTAACATCTTTTTCATAAAGACCATTTTTGCCCACTGCTCCAGGGTCAATACCACCGTGTCCTGGGTCAAGCACAATCATCTTAACCTGCTTTGTAACTTTCTTATAGAACACCAGTTCATTTTCTCTCTCAAGACAGGCATTGATATCAGTAAGATTGAGTTCAAGACGTGTATAGGTCTTGTAAGGAATCAGATTAAAGGACTTTATTGCACCCTTTGGTTTAATCCGGGATTTGTCGCTATAATAACCGTCAAGTTCAATAATTGCCATCTGAGGAGAAAACTGCACATCAAAATCAACAGGCTTCTGAAAAACAAATTTGACTACAGTAGAATCCGCCCTTGTCACAAAATCAATTTTTTCAATGACCGGTATATCCTCAATCTTTTTCAAAAATATCAATCGCTCAAGGTGTACGCCTAACAAACTTGTTACCAGAGGAGCGGGAATATATATTTCTTCGTCAACAAGATGAGGAACAAGCGGTAAATTCTTGTATATTGTATCACATCTTACAACACTGAGGTCAGAAACCAGGACAATTCTGTGTTCATCTGTCGACAAAATACAGCGGGCTCTATTTCTATCAAATACATAGTTAATATCGCAGAATTCAGCGATTTTTCTCAGAGATAAATAGTCGGCGTTATCAATAAGTTCACTTTGTAAACTCGTAGAATTACCTTCATAAACGACCTCATATTTTTGAACAAATGCAAACAATACAAAAAATAGAATCGTCATCGATTAAAACTCTTAATTCTTTTCAAATCCTTTTTTTTTTTTTTCATTAGAATCTTTTCCTTCTTATCATAAACCCTCTTTCTTCTGCAGACACCAATAGAAATTTTGGCAAGTCCACGGTCACTAAAATAGACCTTTAGAGGAATCAACATATTACCCTTCTGGGTTATTACACCATAAAGCTTTTTAATTTCATCTTTTCTTAGAAGCAGTTTTCGCTTTCTCCTGGGATCAGGGATTGTTATGGTGCTGAATTTATACGGGGCGATATGCAGGTTATGCAGAAAAACTTCCCCATTCTTGATTTCGGCGTATGCATCACTCAAAGAAACTTCACCCTGACGCAGAGACTTAACCTCACTGCCTTTCAGCACAATACCTGCTTCATAGGTGTCAAGGATTTCGTAGAGATGCCCGGCTTTTCGGTTCGTGCTGACCACCTTCATTACGTATTATAACGAACAAATGACAAAAAGTCAAGAAATTTCCCGGCAAAATTTATTGACTTCACTGCGTGAATGATTATAATTGATATCAATGAAAAAACGAATTGGGGTATTAACGAGTGGTGGTGATGCACCGGGAATGAATGCTGCAATCAGAGCAATTGTGCGCCATGGATTGCATAGAAACTACGAAGTATACGGTATAAAACATGGATACAAAGGATTGATAAACAATGATATTTTTAAACTGGACCATCACACAGTTGCGAACATTATTCAGCGTGGCGGCACAATAATAGGCACTGCCCGATGTGATGAGTTTGAAACCGAACAGGGAATGAAAAAGGCAAAGAAAATCCTTAAAAAGAACAAAATTGACAGCCTGATTGTGATAGGTGGCGATGGAACAATGCGCGGAGCAAAGGCATTCAGTGAAAAATTCAAGGTCAAAATCATTGGACTTCCTGGAACCATAGACAATGACCTTTATGGTACGGACTTCACAATCGGCTTTGACACTGCTGTAAATAATGCACTGGAAGCGATTGACAGAATCAGAGACACTGCGTCATCACTGGAAAGAGTCTTCTTTATTGAGGTAATGGGCAGGTGTGCGGGATTTATCAGTCTTGCAGTTGGCTTGGCAGGTGGTGCTGAGGAAGCAATTATTCCTGAGACACCAACTGATGTTAATGCAATTGCCAGAATGATAAAAGAAAATATTAGAAAAGGGAAGAGATCAAATATTATAATTGTTTCAGAAGGTGACGAAGCTGGTAATGCCCTTGAGATTGCCCAGAAAGTAAAGAATTTAACTGGTGAAGACTATCGTGTTGCGGTTCTGGGATATATTCAGCGTGGTGGCACACCAACCGCCAATGACAGGATACTTGCTTCAAAACTTGGTTATGCAGCGATAGAGGCAATAGAAAACGAAAAATTTGGCAATATGATCGGTGAGATAAAAGGTAAAATTGTCTATACGCCATTTGAACAAACCTACACAAAAAAGAAAAAAATTCCAAAGAATCTATACCAGATGATAAAAATTCTTTCAGGATAGCGTATTGACTTCACCCGGTATGTATATATAATCAAATAATGGGAGGTAACAATGATTGAAAGAATCAAAGGAATCCTTTTCAGTCCCAAGACTGAGTGGGAGAAGATTAAATCAGAGGCAACAGGTATTGGTCAGGTCATGACCGGTTATGCCATACCTCTGGCACTGATTCCAGCAATATTTGGCTTCCTGGGGTATGTGCTTATCGGAATTAATGTAGGAATGTTTGGCACAATCAGATATCCTTTTACCTCAGGTATTGTCTGGGCAATTGTGTGGTTTATAATGACACTGGTGGGACTTTATATTGAAGGTATTGTGATCAATGCCCTGGCACCATCTTTTTCATCAGTTCCGAACAGCACGAACGCTTATAAGCTTGCGGTTTATTCAATGACACCCTATTTTGTTGCAGGTATTCTCTATATCTTTCCGGTACTCGGTATACTCGTAACCCTAATTTCCCTGTATGGACTTTACCTGATGTATGTTGGTATGCCGGTAATGATGTCAACACCAAAGGAAAAGGTTATTGGTTACATGATTGTATCCATTGTTGTAATGATTGTGATTAACATTATTGTTGGTGCGATTGCTGGTGCTATAATGGCAGCTACCTATCGTCCACTTTGGAGATTTTAGGAGTCATTAGCCCGGGATAATTTTAGTTCCAAAATCACCGAAAAAAGCATCTTTTGCCCTGTGCAGTGAAGTTATGATTACTTCACTGCCACCTGATTCCAGGAATTTTATGGCAGATTCAATTTTTGGTCCCATGCTACCAGGAGGAAATTGCCCTTGATCTAAGAATTTTTTTGCCTCAGTGACTGTTATCCTTTCTAATTTTACCTGATCAGGTTTACCAAAATTCAAATAAACATAATCAACACTTGTCAGTATTGCAAGAACATGGGCATTAATATCCACAGCCAGAACCGCAGAAGCCAGGTCTTTATCAATCACGCCATCAATGCCTTCGTATGTGCCGTCAATCTCAATGTAAACAGGAATACCACCGCCTCCTGCTGCGATCACTATTACACCCTGTTCTACGAGATACTTAATAATTCTTGAATTCACTATCTTTACTGGTTTTGGCGATGGGACAACCCGTCTATAGCCTCTGCCCGCATCTTCTTTTATTACCCAGTTAAAAAGTTCAGAAAGTTTTTTTGCCTGTTTTTCATTGTAAAATGGCCCTACAAACTTTGTCGGATTGACAATGGATGGGTCGTCGGGATCAACAATAACCTGGGTCACAATTGTTACAACATCCCTTTCAATTCCCAGTTTTTTTAGTTTGTTCTGAAGACTCTGCTCAATCATATACCCCATTCCACCTTCAGTATCGGCAACAATGACACCAAGAGGCAATGCAGGAATTTCCTGGGCAGTTTTTTCTACCCGCAAAAGGGCATTACCGACCTGTGGTCCATTGCCATGGGTAATGGCAAGTTTGTAGCCCTGCTTTATCAACTCTACAATAACTTCAAGGCTTTTTCTGGTGTTGGCAAATTGAACATGAATATCATCCCTGCCCGTAGTTGATATGGCATTTCCACCGAGGGCAATTACTGCTTTTTTCATTTTTTATTATATATATGAAGGTTTATCCTGTCAAGCCATGGTCTGACTGGGTTTCTCGCCTGCATTCGGATATTGACTTTGAATAATGGTTCAGTATAATACATTGGCTATGGAGGTCAATTTGCGTCAATTGCTTTTTTTTCTTTTCATGCTTGTCTTTGGGACAGCAGAAAAACTGGTAATCACAAAAGAAAAATCGTTCCAACCAGTTGTTGAACCAGATGTTCAATTTAAGGTCAGGTTTATTAATCAGGACGGCTCACACAGTGAATTATCTCCGGGATTGTTGAAAGCGAAACATTTTTTCAAAGAGTTTGGTTTACCAAGATTACCGGAAAAAGCCAATTTGCAGAATCTTAATATTCTTGTATTAAGGGCTGAATTTGTGGAGGACAACGATACTATGTCCACGGGCAATGGTAAAATGGATTTGATCGGTTTTGGTTTTCCCTCTGATGGGTTATTCTATGACCCACCTCACACAAAAAAATATTTTGAACGCCAGATGCAATTCCTTCGCAATTATTACAAATCAAATTCGTTTGGAAAATGTAATATAAACTATACTGTAAAGCCAGATCGACCAACTGATTGCTATCAATTACCCCACAAAATGAGATACTACAGTGGCTATGACCATTATGACCCCAAAACTGGCATAGTGTGGTTTAATATCTATGCTATGGAAATGGGAATGGTAAGGATTGTTGCCGATGCAATCGCTGCTGCTGACCAGGATGGAACCATTGACTTTTCTGACTACGATGCGATAATTGTTTTTCATGCAGGCACATTATTACAGACCAGTATCAATTTCTTACGCTTTTTTGACATTCCCTCTGCAACAATCCCGCCCGGAGCACTGGAATACTATCTGGGTGTTCCCTATATTCTTGCAAATGGCGGAACTGATACTATCCAGTGTCCAATATCCTGTTTATCAGAGATGGCAAGGGTTGATCAGTATATGGTTGGAGCACTGGGAACAACAGTGCATGAATTTGGTCATGTTCTTGGTCTACCTGATCTTTATGATGTAACCGGCTGGTCAAATGGCGTTGGTGCCTTTGACCTGATGGGCACAGGTGGCTGGGTAGGTATGTGGAGCGCAGGTGTTCCAGAAGGTTCTATTCCTGCAAACCTTGGCGCCTGGACACGATATTTCTTTGGCCATTATACAAATGATCCGGTATGGGTTCAACCAGTTGTTGTCACCCATCCCGAGAGTCTGCTCACACTTCATGCATCAGCAGTGGATACCACACAATCAGGCATTGCCAATCAAACAATGATAAAAATCCCGATTTCTTCAACTGAGTTTTTCCTGATTGAAAATCGTCAGCAGGATGTTAAACAGAAAGATACAATTATTATTGATGTTGAAGATGGCATGCCAGTATATGTTGATCACGGAGAGTTTGACTTCTTCTTACCTGGTAGTGGAATTTTAATCTGGCATATAGATGACAATATCATTTACGCAAATTATGGTCGTAACACAATTCAAATAAACCCAAAGCACAAAGGTATTGATGTAGAAGAAGCCGATGGAATTCAACACTTTGATGCCTGGGTGTATGTTGATACGATTGAATATTATGGTTCTAAATATGACCTCTTCTGGGTGGACGACTCAAACAAGGCAAATCACAGGTTTGGTCCCTTTACCAATCCTAATTCAGACAGTTATTATGGAAAGTCATTAATTAATATTGAAATTTTATCAAAACCCGATACGCTGATGAATCTTTCTGTTGGTTTTGATATCTACCAGAAGGGATTTCCGGTTTCCCTGCCACTGAAAAGACTAATCCATTCCTTGAATTACGGAGACCTTGATGGAAATGGTGATATAGAAATTGTGGCAACAACAAAATATGGCAATATCTATGTTTATAACCATGATGGTAGCCCATACAGTTCAGCAATCGTTGATACGATTACTACATTTTCTGCAATTGGTGATATTAATGGTGATGGCGCAGAAGACATTGTGTTTGGTTCAGGATTTTACCTGTGGGCGCTCAACGGAATTGATCTCGCACCACTACCTAATTTTCCCTACCGGACTGAAGGTCTTATCATGGGTGCGCCGCTCCTGTTCGATCTAAATGGCGATAATCAATTGGAAATAGTCTTTGGTTCAGAAGACAGAAAACTATATTGTCTGAATGGTGATGGTGCCAATATTCAGGATTTTCCGCTCTATCTCAATTCCTGGCTCTATTCAACGCCCTGTGTTTTTGATACTACTAACCGGCTAATTGGTGTTCTTGGTGCTGACGGTAGATTCTGGCTTATCAACCAGCAGGGTATAGTTAAAGAATTTTCAAATTCTATACATAATATGCTTACCTATGCTGCACCTGTTGTTGGAGATATTGACCGTGATGGCAAACCTGAAGCAGTAATTGTCAATGGTTATGGCACTTTTTACATCTATGGTGCCGATACACTGAAACAGAAGTTTGAAACATGGATTGATACTGTGTTCTATTATACGCCGGCACTTGCCGACATTGATAAAGATGGTTACCTTGAAATAATATCGCCAAACAGCAGCAAAATGTTATATGTTTTCAACCGCAATGGCACAATTGAAAATAACTTCCCATTTAATGCAGAGCAAAATATTTTGTATCCGCTCATTGTTGCAAATCTTGATACACTTGTTCAAGAAGAAATTGTTTTTGGATTGGCTGCAAAAGATACACTGAGTACCGGGATGCTAAAAATTATTCATAATCGCAATCATGAATTCACCTTTTCTCCATTGTTTGGCGCAGGAGGATTTTCTTCACCCGGGTTTGCTGCTGATATTGATGGCGATGGTGACCTTGAACTTGCCTGTGGCAGTGATTCAGGGAACATATATATCTGGGATTTCCCGGGTAGAAATACGTCCTGGACTGGTTATATGAATTCAAACAAAAACTGGGGGATGTATACAGGTAATTATGCAGATTTGAGTCCAATAACACAGATTCTCGGTTCGTTCTATATTTACCCGTCTCCTGCGAAAAGATATGCAACTGCAAGGTTTTATCTTTATCAGGAAGCTGATGTCAGAGTTGATATTCTTGATATTACCGGTCGTAAAATTGGCGGAATGACCGTGCTAAAACCTGTGGCGCAGGAATACAATGAAGTATATTTTGATTTTCAGGACCAATCCAATGGTATTTATATTGCCCGGGTTGAAGCAAAGACCAAAGAGAAAAGAGAAATCAAGTTCACAAAATTTGCGGTTTTGAAATAGGAGGAATAGTGTTGCTGGGAATTTCACTAATCATCATTCAGGGAATGAATCCCATAATTGCCTCGGCAATCATGCCAGGCTGGGGCGAATTGATACTGCAAAGAAAAAACGAAGCAAGAACATTTTTTGTTGTTGAAGGAACACTCTGGTGTTCATACTACACATTCAATTTTCTGGGTAAAAGAATGGAAAAGTCATCAATGGTATTTGCTTTTGAACATGCTGATGCCAATCCTTTAAGGCAGGATCGCGAGTACTTTGATAATCTTGAAGATTATGACTCCTCAAGTGACTATAATTTGTTGGTGGAAAGGGAAGCAAGCCATTATTATCCAAACGACCCGCAAAAACAAAAAGAATACATCAATGAACACTCCTATTATGGCGAAGATACCTGGAACTGGGATACTGTTGCGAACCGGAATGTATACTGGGAAAAAAGAAGAATAATGAGGGAAAATCTGCGCCGCGCGTCATTCATGACCGGATTTATGTTAATCAACCGCCTTGTTTCTATCTTGAATGTTGCTGTATTTAAGCAAGAATCAGGCTTTGGATTGGAAACAGAACCAGGAAAAATCGGTTTTTCTTATAAATTTTAGAACTGTATCAGATAATTACATTTTCAGTAACACACCACCCCAGGTAAAACCAGCGCCAAAGGCAACAAGTAATACATAATCACCTGGTTTGATTCTACCTTCAGCACGCGCTTCAAAAAGTGCAAGTGGTATGGATGCGGCAGAAGTATTGCCGTATTTATCAAGATTCACATAGACCCGCTCCATGGGAATGTTAAGCCTTTTTGCTGTTGCCTCAATAATCCGAATATTTGCCTGGTGCGGTATAAGAAGAGCAATACTATCAGTAGATATCTGGGCTTTTTCCAGAGTCTTTATTGCCGCCTCAATCATTGCCCTTACTGCAAGTTTGAAAACCTCATTGCCTTCCATTTTGATATAGTGCAACCTCGCCCTAACTGATTCCTCTGATGCTGGAATCCTGGAACCACCAGCAGGCTGGTGAAGCAATTTCCAGTCAGCACCTTCGGATGCAAAATAAGTTGCAATAATTCCTCTGGTGTCGTCATCACTTTTTCTCAGGACCACTGCGCCGGCACCATCACCGAACAAAACGCATGTTGAACGGTCTGTGTAATCAGTAATTTTACTCAATGTCTCTGCACCAATCACCAGAACATTATCGTAACCATTCTTTGCCATTGAATCAGCAATCCCAAGTCCATAAAGAAAACCACTGCATCCTGCTGAGATATCAAAAGCCATAATCTCCCGAACTCCAATCTTGCTCTGAACAATACACGCAGTTGAAGGGAAAAGCATATCCGGAGTTGCAGTCCCAAGAATTATCGCATCAATTTCTTCTGGTTTTATTTTCGCATCTTTCATCGCCAGTTTTGCGGCAGCAACTGCCAGATCACTTGTCGCAGTATTTTTATCACTGATGTGCCGTTCCCTTATACCCGAGCGTGTTCTTATCCATTCATCAGAGGTCTCAACAATTTTTTCAAAATCAAAGTTGGTCATAATCTTTTCAGGAGTATAAACTCCTATTCCAGCAATGTAGGTTTTCATTTTTTTATCACCTTTTTAATCTCCTCAATAATATTGGAAACCACGCAATCCTTCGCCATTTTGATGGCATTTTTCAAAGCATATGGTGAAGAATGCCCATGACAAACAATAACTACGCCATTAACACCAAGCAATATACCTCCACCATATTCTTCATAACTGAATCTTGCTTTGAGATCCTGAATTGCGGGTTTAACAAGAAACTGACCAAATCTGCGGCGCATTGCTGCGTCCACAGTTTCTTTTAACATATGCCACACAGCATCAATAATACCTTCAGAATATTTCAATAATACATTTCCCGTAAAACCATCAGCCACAATCACATCGGCAAAACCTTTCATTATCTTATTACCTTCAATATTGCCGATAAAATTTAGACCACCTTCTTTTAATAATTGATAGGCTTTCTGCCTGACTTCGTCTCCTTTGACACTTTCAGAACCAACATTTAGCAGAGCTACACGGGGATTATCTTTTTTTAAGGCAATGCGCGCAAAAATTCCACCCATAATGCCGTAGTAGAATAAATCAAGCGCTTTTGGTTTTAGATTCGCTCCGACATCAATCACAACCGAATAACCAGATTCTGTGGGCAGGGTAATTGCCAGTCCAGGCTTTGATTGCTCTTCAATTACTCCCAGTTCAAAAAAACTGAAACCCATAACCGCACCGGTATTACCAGCGCTTACAATACCATCAATTTCCTTGTTTTTTAGCATGGAGAAAAGGACCCCGATTGATGAGTTCTTTTTTTGGCGAACTGCAACTGTCGGAATTTCATGCATACCCACAACTTCCTCAGCAATACGATAGTCAAAACCCAGATTACGCACTTCAATCTCATAGTCACCCTTACCCGCAACCACAATCTCCTCTTTAAATTCTTCTTTAAGTAACTTTAATGCCTCGAGTTCGTGCCCCGGTGCATTATCAGAACCCATCAAATCAAAACCAATTTTCATTTTTCAGCTATCACTTTTCTTTTTTCTCTTTTGGAGGGACAACCAGAACATTTTTATAATTGCCACAAACCGGGCAGACTCGATGAGGTAGCCTGGGACTATGGCATTTGGGACATTCTACATAATTAATGCGCTCCATCTTAAACTGCGAACGCCTTTTATTTTTTCTTGAATGTGAATGCCTTCTCTTTGGAACCGGCATAATCAAACTCCTTTCCCAATCTAAGCAGGATACATATCAACCGCTTTGAACCATTTATTCAAAGCGCCAATTCTTTTGTTTCTATCATCGGGCAGAGCAAATGGTCTTCCGCGACAGTCAATCAGAATTCCCACTACACCACCATCAAGAACTGTATCAATTGCTTTGCCTTTGCCGTTGCCAGCATCAAAACCACGCTCGGGATGAATCGTAATCTTTGCCTTCTTGCCCACAGGCAATTGTATCAATTCAAGGTCACCATATTTCATGGATTTTTCATTGACTCCCCTGTCATCTTCAATCTTGATTTTCAAAACATTGACACCCTCGCGACCTTCACCAACAGGCGCAATGCAATATCCCAGGGGCACAAGACAATCTTTATTGAACACTTCGGTTGCCGATTGTTCATGGACAGTGGAAAGTACGCCTAGGTGTGGCATCATGAAAATTGAGTCAACCGCAAGTTTTGTAATACCCTGTGGAAGGAAAGCATCAATCATCATCAGTGCTGCCTGATTGCGCCTCGGTGCATGTGAAAGAATGCCACCAGAACCAATCAAAAGATTTAGCGCCATCAAATCAATCAGGGTCTCGCCGGTCATTGTCTGGGCAAATGTATCAGAGATAGTCCGTTCCTGCTGAACACCTTTCAAACCAACTGCCATTGATTTATGTTGTTCAAAAGCAAGTCGCAATGCCTCGCGGGCAATCGCCTGCTCAATTTTCAGGTCTTCAAGAGTGTGAGGAATTGTTGTTGGTCTTATCATCTTATTTCTGATTCTGTTTCGTAAATCTCTTTCATCAATCTCAAATGGCAACCAGCGTATGATGTTTTCTATACCTGTTTCGGCAAGGACATTACTGACCGAATAAGACATTCCCAGATTTGCACTCACCGTGCGATTAAAAACACCCTGAAATACCGAGAATACATCAGTCGTTGCACCGCCAATATCCACACCAATTACAGTAATGTTTTCCTTGCGGGCGACTGTCTCAACAAGCAGACCAACAGCACCGGGCGTTGGCATTATCGGCACATCGGTCATTTCCATCAACTTCTTATAGCCTGGCGCATGTGCCATAACATGTTCCATAAACTGATCATGAATCTTGTGCCGGGCAGGATTGAGATTTTCCCGTTCAAGAACCGGTCTGATATTTTCAACCACCACAAGTGCAGTACTCTCTTTTAGAATATCAATAATTGCCTGTCTTGCATCCTTATTCCCTGCATATATCACTGGTAGACTATAACCAACGCCAAAGCGCGGTTTGGGGTCAGCCGCCTTAATCAATTCTGCCAGTTCTACAACATGTGAGATTGTACCACCATCCACACCACCGGATAAAAGAATCATGTCGGGTCTAAGATTTCTTATTCTTTCAATCTTCTCATGCGGCAAACGGCCATCATTTGAAGCAATTACATCCATTACTATCGCACCTGCCCCGAGTGCTGCGCGGGCTGCACTTTCTGCAGTCATTGTCAACACCACACCTGCAACCATCATCTGCAAACCCCCACCCGCTGATGAAGTAGAAACATAAAAATCCACACCTTCAGAATCTTTCACCTGCTTGATAATCTGCTCACCATCAAGAATTCTGACATTTGCCAGTTCCTCCACCTCACGCACTGCATTCAACACACCTTTTGTTACATCTTCAAAAGGTGATTCAACAGTGGTGGGTGCCTCGCCACGCACAATCAAACGATATTCTTCCCCCCTCTTTTCAATTAGTATTGCCTTTGTCGTGGTACTTCCACAATCAGTCGCGAGAATTCTTTTTGGCTCTTTTATGTTCATTCCATTCCTCCTCAAGATTTTCTATTTCACAGATAAGTCTTTCAATATTATCGCGGTCTTCCAGCATTGCTGCAATCTCTTCGTATTCCTGATACGAAAACAAAGCTCGATAAAATGGTTGCATAAAAATCATTAATTGATTACCCAGAAATGTTAGCGGTTTTGATGATTCCAGAAATACAATTGCTACTGCAGATAATCTCAAATCAACTATCCGGCGTGCAATTTTGTTGATCAAGATTTTTTTTCTTTCTTCGGAAATCTCAAACCTTACTTCTGCCATTTGAGTTTCAAGTCCTTTGCAGCACGCACCTCGTCCAGGCGCCTGAACGGTGTCTTATGTGGTGCTGATTTTAATAATTCTGGGTTATCTTTTGCTTCCTGACATATCTGCTTCATTGTTTCAATAAATTTTTCCAGAGTCTGCAGGGATTCGCTTTCGGTTGGTTCAATCATCAAGGCTTCACTCACAATTAATGGAAAATATACGGTCGGTGCATGAAAACCAAAATCAAGCAATCTTTTTGCTACATCAAGAGTCTTTACTCCATACTCCTTCAAATTTTTTCCCGACAATACACCTTCGTGCATGCAGAAATCCTGATAAGGAAGATAATAATGTTCTTTCAGGCTCTCGATTATATAGTTGGCATTGAGGATTGCAGCGCGGGAAATTTCACCAAGCCCTTCCTCTCCAATAATCCTCAAAAATGTATAAGCCCGCACCATCACCAAAAAATTGCCAAAGAATGATTGTACCTTCCCAATGGAATCTGGTATGTCATAGTCAAAGAAATATTCACCATTATTTTCTTTTAGTACGGGTACTGGTAGAAATGCCTCAAGGCTCTTCCTGACCGCTACAGGACCTGAACCAGGACCACCACCACCATGAGGTGTTGAAAAAGTCTTGTGAAGATTAAAGTGCACTGCATCAAAGCCAAGATCACCCGGCCTCACCAGACCAAGCAATGCATTCAAATTGGCACCATCAAGATACAGAAGCCCGCCTTTTTTGTGTACTATATCAGCAATACTTATAATGTTTTTTTCAAATAAACCCAGGGTATTGGGATTTGTAAGCATCAACCCCGCAACTTCTGGAGTCATTAATTCATTCAATTTATTGATGTCAACCATACCCCGTGCATCTGAACCAAGTGTGATTGGTTTGAAGCCAGAAAAATTCACACTTGCAGGATTTGTGCCGTGGGCAGAATCAGGCACCAATATATATTTTCTTAACTCGCCTTTTTTGTTGAAATACGCCTTGAACATACTAATAGCAGTAAACTCTCCATGTGCACCAGCAGCGGGCTGGAGTGTTATTGCATCAAGATTCACAATTCTTTTCAGGTATTCACCAAGTTCGTACATCAATTTCAATGCACCCTGAACTGTTTTCTCTGGCTGTAAGGGATGAATATGGGCAAATCCTGGATATCGACTGGTCTCTTCGTTGATTTTTGGATTGTATTTCATGGTGCAAGAACCGAGCGGGTAAAAACCCTTATCAACATGGTGGTTCAGGACTGAAAGATTAACAAAATGCCTGATAATTTCTGGTTCACTTACCTCAGGCAGGCAAGCAGATTCTTTACGCCGAAATTTTTCTGATAATGGTACCTCTGGAACATCAAGTTTTGGCAAAGAAAAACCATTTTTCCCTGTTTGAGAAACTTCAAATATCAATTCCATTTATTTCCTCCAGGTCTTTATGAAGTTTTCAAAAGAACGGTCATAAGTCTTTTCAATCTCCAGTGAAAAACAGCAAGCTGGCAATTCATTATGTTTCAGATGATAACGCAAACAATCGCAACACCTGCCTTTTCTTGAACACGGCTCATAAGTACAGGGGCATGCTTTCTTGTTCTGTTCTAAACTGCATTCCATAGCCTTAATTATATCTAATTTCTTGAAGATGTCAACTGCGTGAAAAAAACACTTAATAATCCTATTTAACCCTTGATTTTTGGCGATTATGGGCTATAATAATTGGCAAGTAAACAAACAGTCGTAAAAGGAGTAACCATGTGTGCTAACACAAAATCTTTACCAATATTGATCTGTTTGATTCTTACCTTAAGAACCGTCAATGCCATCACCTATAATGTGGGACCGGGCATGCCCTATGACAGCATTGGTGCTGTGCCGCTGGAATCCCTTAATCCAGGAGACACGGTAAAAATTCATTACCGTTCACTACCCTACCGTGAAAAATGGGTCATTGGACGGGCTGGAACCGCAAATCAACCCATTGTATTTCATGGTGTTCCCTCAACAGATGGTGAATTACCTGTTATTGATGGCCAGAATGCTGTTACAAGACTCCAGCTTGACTACTGGTCGGAAAATCGCGGGATAATCAATATTGGTGGCTCAAGCATCCCAAATCAGACGCCAAGTTATATTATTGTTGAATATCTTGATATAAAAAGTGCGCGCCCTCCCTATTCATTCTACGATGACCAAGGACAACTGACTAATTATGCGAGCAATGCTGCCTCCATTTATGTTGTGGCAGGGAATAACATCACAATCCGCAATTGTGTGTTCCATGACTGTGGAAATGGTTTTTTTGTTGCCCACGAAGCAAAGAATATTCTCGTTGAAGGATGTACAATCTATGATAATGGCATTGAGGGTAGTATTTATGAACATAATAATTACACTGAGGCACAGGGTATTGTTTTTCAATTCAATCATTTCAGTCATCTCAGAGCCGGCTGTCCTGGAAACAATCTCAAAGATCGCTCGTCCGGTTGTGTAATCCGGTACAACTGGATTGAATATGGTAATCGCCAGCTCGATCTGGTTGATTCTGATTATCCCGAAATATACAATGATACAACATATCGCAAAACATTTGTCTACGGTAACATCTTGATTGAACAAACTGATGAAGGGAACAGTCAGATCGTTCACTATGGTGGAGATAGTGGTGATACTACGCATTATCGGCATGGCAGGCTATATTTTTATAACAACACTGTTATATCAAAACGGTCAGGAAATACCACACTATTCCGCCTTTCAACAAACCTTGAATCCTGCGATGCAAGGAATAACATATTTTATGTTACGGCTTCGGGAAATCGACTGGCAATGCTTGCTGAAAATGGTTTTCTGGTTGTCAGACATAACTGGCTCAAACCCAACTGGGTAGTTTCCCACAGCAACTTTCAGGGAACTTTCATTGATTCAGGTGGAACAGTCACTGGCACTGAACCTGGCTTTTTAGATTTTTCCAGCGAGGATTTTCACCTTACCTCAACCTCCCAGTGTCGGGATACTGGTACAAATCTGTCACCCCAGGTTTTACCCAATCACAATGTGATCTATCAGTATGTCAAACACTGCTATGGTGAACCCCGGCCAAACAATGGCATATTTGATATTGGTGCATTTGAATACAATCCCATTGGCATTATCAATAATCATGACAAAATATTGCTGTGTAAACCATACTGTCATGATTTTGTTACAGACGGTATTCTGCAGTTTGCATTACCAGAAAATGAAATGACAATAAAAATATACAATTGCGAGGGCAATATTGTTTACCAATTGACTCTTATTGATAAAAAAACCTTTCTGTGGGATGCCCGCAATTACTCTTCAGGGGTGTATTTTTATGTAATAAGCAGTAATGCAAACAGGCTTATTTCGTGCGGCAAAATAATTCTTGTGAAGTAGAATTGAATACTGTTCCATTACAAAGAACATTCTATAAAAGAAATGGCGCAAAATTAAAAGTATCATAAAAAATTGTATTGACAAGCGCTATAATATAAGTATAATCATTTATTATCAAAAAAGGAGGTATAGTGACCAATCTGCATTTTAATTTTAAGGATGTTTTCCGTGCCGGAAGACTTGGGTTCAGCGCCAAGAAAATGTGGCTCGGTTTTCTCGGCTTGCTGGTGGGTGGAATAGGGTATATGATATTTTCGTATTTAGCTCACCTTGCTGCTGGTGTTGAAATAAGTGAAATATGGGCATACTATCGATTAATGCCTTTTTATGCTCCAGAAATTGAATTTCCCTGGTATTCATGGATATTATGGATCGCTGGCGTTATCTGGTGGCTCTGCATAACAATTGTTACTGGTGTGGCGATTTCAAAAGTGACTTATGAACAGTTAAAAGGCGATGAATTTTACGAAATAAAGGAAGCAATAAAATTTGCACTGAAAAATGGCAAATCAGCCGTCCTTGCACCGTTGGTGCTCATTATCTTTATCATTTCATTGATTGTAATGGGTATAATCCTGGCGCTGATAACCTGGATACCGTATTTTGGTCAATTGTTCTTCTCTGTAATGGCAATTCCGGCATTTTTTGTTTGCATATTTATCCTGTACCTCGCTATTGTCACGATCGTCGCCCTCGTAATTGGACCTTCAATAGTCGGTGCAACTGGCAACGATACATTTGATACACTATTTGAATCTTTTTCAGTAATCAATGACCAACCGTGGCGTTTCATTACCTATGAATTCCTGTTGAAGATAGTAATGTTTATTGGCGTTGGAATCCTCGGTTTCTTTGCTGCAAAAGCAATCTTCCTGTGCTATACAGTCATCGGCATAATTGTTCCTGCTGACAAAATTGGTAATATTTTTACGAACGCTGCCTATTATGTCAAACTGACTATCCCTCCATTCTATCCCGAATCCATTAGCAACATAATAACCGGCTATGTGGAATGGATTGGTATGCCGAATCTTTTGTTCCCGCCCGAGTATGTGCCCGCATACGAAAGCTGGGCAGGAGCAATTGCTTCATTCATTCTTGGTATCATATATTACCTGATAATCATTGGCGTTATGTCTCTCGGTTGTTCAATATACTGGGCTGGTAATACTCTGATATTCACGGTCCTGGTAAAGAAAAAAGACGATAAAAATCTGCTTGAGATAAAGGAAGAAGTTTTTGAGGAGAAGAAAGAAGAGAAACCCGAAGAGAAGGAAGAGGAGAAGAAAGCCAAGAAATCACGCAAGAAAGAAGAAGAGGTAACTGAAGGTAAGCCAGCCGAGGAAAATAAAGAGTAATATAACTGCTTTTCATATCAACAATGTGGGGTAATAGAGCAAAGCTCTATTACCCCTTGTCATAAGCAGTCAAATCTATCAGAACAGGTAGGTGTAATGAAGTGTGGATATGTTGCAATAGTTGGGGAACCCAATGTCGGTAAGTCTACACTACTCAACCAGCTTATCAAAACAAAACTCTCGGCAATTAGTGACAAACCACAGACTACGCGCAACAGAATTCTTGGGATATTAACGGAAAAAGATTGCCAGTGCCTTTTTCTTGATACTCCGGGTATATTCAAACCCACCTATGAACTTCAGCAAAAAATGGTAATGATTGCCCGAGAAGCAATTCAACAGGCAGACATTGTGGTATGGGTTCTGGATCCATTCTTCAAGCAAAAAGACTTTCCTGTGCAGTTTGTCAATTTATTGAAAAATAAAACCCTTTTTATTGTAATAAACAAAATAGACCTGATAAAAAAAACAGAAATTTTACCGCTGATTGAGATACTCAAAATCTACAATGCTCAAGAAATCTTTCCAATCTCAGCACTCAATGGTGATGGAGTGAATGATTTGAAAGAAACAATTTTAAGGCACCTGCCTGAAGGTCCTTTTCTATATGAAACGGATCAGATTTCAGACCTGCCTGAAAGATTTTTTGTCAGTGAACTGATAAGAGAAAAGGTATTTGTGCACTTAAGAAAAGAACTACCCTATGCAACCTGCGTAATAATTGAGGAATTCAGAGAACGAGAATTTGGAAAAACATATATTCGGGCAACAATATATGTGGAGAGGAATTCGCAAAAGGGTATCCTTATTGGCAAGGGGGGAACTCTTTTAAAAAAAATTGGAATGGAATCAAGAAAAGAAATTGAAAATTTTCTTGGTAGGGAGGTATATCTTGACCTGTGGGTTAAGGTCAGAGAAAAATGGCGTAAAGATAAAATGTTCTTAAAAGAACTTGGTTATTAATTAATCTGGAGGTAACATGGAGATAAAGAAAATAAGACTTGTGCCGCCAGAAGGCACAAATATAATACTTGGGCAGACCCATTTTATTAAGACTGTGGAAGACCTTTATGAAGCCCTTGTCAATTCAGTACCGAACATTAAATTTGGCATAGGGTTCTGTGAAGCATCCGGACCCTGTCTTGTGCGTTACGAAGGCAATGACCCAGAATTAACAAATCTTGCAAAAGAGTATGCCTACAATATTGGTGCTGGCCATTCTTTTATCATTTTTATCAAGAATGCCTTTCCCATTAACATCCTTGATAAAATAAAAAATTGTCCAGAAATTCTCAATATTTTATGTGCTACTGCCAATCCAGTAGAAATCATCTATGTAGAAGATGAACAGGGCAAGGGGATAATCGGTGTGATTGACGGATTTGCCTCAAAAGGAATTGAGGATGATAAAGCAAAAAAAGAACGGCATGAATTTCTGAGAAAAATCGGGTACAAACTGTAACTTATTTACCAAAATATTTCTGGTTGATCATCTTGATAAACTCCTGTTGCTCTTCAGGAGTAAGATCATAGACTTCATACACTGGTTCCTTATCATTATCACCTGGTTTGGGTAATGCAATTTCTTTTGGTGTGGGTTTTAGAAAAAGAAAGTAGAAAATACCAAAGGCACCAAGGGCACCCGCAGCTAAGGGAATAATAATGTGAAAAGGAAATCTGGGTTTTGGTTTTGTGAGGGCAATTTTTTCATGAACCGAGACAAGAAAGTTTTCCCAGTAAACTTCATCCTCATCAAAATCAGGGCACGAACAACAAACATCTATACATTCGCTGATAAATTGGAATTCTTCGGCGCACATCGGGCATTGGTTGATATGGGCAACTATTAACTCCCTTTCCTCAGGATCAACCTCACCGATAATCAAATCAACAATTCGTTCCTGAATTTCAAAACAGTTCATACCTTACCCTTTAAATAGTTCTTTAAATTTTTGACTGCCAGATGATAATTCACCTTCACCGTATTAACCGGTTTTTTCAGGATTGCGCTTATTTCCTGGTAAGGTAATTCTTCCAGCGCCCGAAGGGTAAAGACACTTTTTTGAACCTCGGGCAACTTCGCAATCGCGTTATATATCTTTTCCTTCAGCTGCTTCTTCTTAAATCGTTCCACCGGGTCGTCCTTTGGTATATCCAGTGTTTCGTCCTTAATTTCCTCAGCAGGACGGTCTTTTTTCATAAAATTTATGCAATTATTCACCGCAATCCGGTACAACCATGTCGTAAATTTTGACCGCCCATCAAAACGTTTTATATTCTGGTATGCCTTCAAAAATGTCTCCTGAGCCATATCCCTTGCATCATCATAGTTCTTAAGCATCTTATAACAGAGGCTATGAATCTTAACCTCATGTCTGCGCACCAGTTCATCAAAAGGTTCAACTTCTCCAACTTTAACAAGCTGAACAAGTTCCTCATCAGCCAAGTCTTTATATTTAGACAACCTTGTTTTGAGTTCGTTTACCTGATTATTCACCTTGATAGCGGTTCTTGATGTAATTATATATTTCAGTTCTGAGCTTAAGAATCGGTTGATTCAACCTTTTTGCAATACTTTTAAGATCCTGGTATTCTACAGAGAATCTCTTTTTTTGATTATATTCATAGTTTTTAATTCGCAGTTCTCCCCAGGGCGTTCTTATTTTCTTTATCCACCTTTCCAGAACGATTCTCATTTTATAGTCCATTCTTATTCCAAGTGTTGTGGTTTCATTGAACAAAATATTAATGATTGCCGGGTCATAATCACTGCAGAGCACTGTCAACACAATACCAGGCCTTGAATTCTTCATAATCACCGGTGTCAGGAAAACATCCAGTGCACCTGCTTCAAAAAGTTTTTCCATAACAACTTCAAAATCCTGGGGATTCTGGTCATCAATATTTGCCTCAATAACAAGACAGGTATCTTTCGCAGGCATAGTAGTAGTAGCCAGAAAAGCCCTTAAAAGGTTTGGGCAATGCTTGATTGTCTTTGTGCCGACACCGATGCCAATCTTTTCAACTTTATCAAGTAATAGTGAATCAGTGAATTCAGCAATTGTGCTCAATATTGCTGCTGCAGTTGGGGTGGTAAACTCAAAAGGAATGGGCAGAAATTCCACTGGCTTTTTCTTAAGTAATTGAGCAGTTGCGAAATTGAACGCAGGCATTTTCCCTTCAACTGTATCAATCATCCCCTGACCTGCCTTCAATGGTCTTGAATAGACCTTATCCACATTCAAATAATCCAGTGCAACAAGGGCACCGGTAATATCAAGGATTGTGTCAACATCAGCAAGTTCATGTAGATGAAGGTGTTTAGAACCATGCACTTTCTGCTCCACTTCAAAAATTCTATTGATAATCTTAATTGCGTTCTGTTTTATAGAATCCTTGAGTTTGCTTTTTCTGATTAATGGTATAAAATCATGTTCGTGCACAATCTTCTTTGTGATAAAATCCAGTTTTTTTGCCTGCACACCATTTTGCGAAACCGAACTGACTTTTATCTTTAAATCAGGGATGAATCTTAATGTCTTTTCAAGATACGCTTTTTCTACACCAAGATCAATCAAACTGGCAAGAATCATATCACCACTTGCCCCGAATATCGGATCAAAAAATATTACCTTCATATTCAGTCTAATTCTATCCGAATACCCAAAAAATTCAATACCCTTGCAATTTTACTTTACATCTAAGCCTGTCTTGTTTGTAAAGTAAATTCCAACACCACCCCTTTTCAAAAATCTTTTCAAAAATCGCTTTTAGTAATAAGGTTAACCGCCATCCGTGACAAGCCAAACATATGTGCAATTTGTGTTCTTGAGTAGCCATATTTCTTAAATAGCAATCTAATTGCCATACGCCTTGTTTTTAACTCTTCTCTGCTTTTCGGGTTTAATAACACCCGCTGATCAATGCGCAGCTCATGACTTATGAGACCGATCATAAAGGACACATCAACATCTTCTAATACCATTTGAGAATGATCACCAGCACTTTCAAAGGTTGAACTCATAACAAATTCCTGGTACCTGATATGTCTTTCGCTTTTTTTGCCAAACTGCGCCAAAATTATGTCGGGTTTCACAAATGTCTTTGGATCTGAACCAATATATGCTTTATAGCTCGTCCACGGATAGTCCTTGGGGTCATTCACAATACCTGCTTCAACGGGTTGTCTATGAATGTACCTGCTTAACCACAATCCATATTGATTTGGTTGGACAATCTTATTGTTGAACCGCTCGCCAAAAACATGGCCAACCCGATTTGTAACACGATTGAAGTACTGAGCGTAATCGCCATGAAGTCTGAACATGAAATTAGAAATGTTGTTGATTTTGTCATAGATGAATAGATGAACATGCCACTCCAGCAAGGCGTAGGCGATGATGTCGATTCTATAGAATCCTGAGTGTTTCTCCATAAGTCTGAGATACTCACGGTAATGCTCTTTTGCCTTGAAAATTGGATGCCGGTCATTACCCCAGGCATAGACGTGATGATACAGATTCTCACCACACAATCTCCTTTTCCAGACCATTGATATTCTCCTATTCTCTTAGTATTATTTTGTCAGCATCATCTAATGATAATTATTTTCAGGGAATTGTCAATATTTACTTTACAAACAAGACAGGCTGCTTTGTAAAGTAAAAGTGTGTTTATGCGTATGATATTTCGCTCTTGATATAAATCTTAGTTTCAATAGAATAATACATGGAACAGCAGAAGAAGGCATATGCCTATGCACTGGTTGTCGTACTATTCTGGACTACAGTTGCTTCGGCATTCAAAATAACCCTGCGCTATCTCAATTTCATCCAGCTTGTGTTCTGGTCTTCATTCGTCTCAATGGCCGTACTTTTTCTTATTCTACTTTTAGAAAAGCAACTACCGCTCCTTAAAGAATCCATAAAGAAATACTGGCTGAATTCTTTGATCCTCGGTCTACTAAATCCCTTTCTCTATTATCTTGTTCTTTTCAAGGCATATTCGCTGTTACCTGCACAGCAGGCACAGCCATTGAACCAGACCTGGGCAATAGTCCTGGCTTTTTTGTCGGTAATCATATTAAAACAAAAGATAGGTCTGAAGAGTATTCTCGCCCTTTTCATAAGTTTTTGCGGCGTGCTTTTGATTTCAACACGCGGAGAATTGACAAGTCTGAAATTCCAGAGTGTGCCTGGTGTGTTGCTTGCGCTTGGCAGTGCCTTTATCTGGGCATTCTACTGGATATATAATGTTCAGGACAAAAGAGAGCAGATTGTAAAACTATTCACCAATTTCATTTTTGGAACATTTTTAATTCTTATCACAATGCTGGTCTCAAAACAGCATTTCTTCCCAAATCTACCCGGGGTTCTTGGTGGAATTTATATTGGAGTTTTTGAAATGGGCATTTCTTTCTTTTTCTGGTTAAAAGCGCTGAGTCTATCAAAGACTACTGCTCAAATTGGCAATATGATTTATCTGGTGCCATTTCTTTCTCTGATTGTTATCAGATTAACTGTAGGCGAACAGATTCTACCCGCAACAATCTTTGGATTGATACTGATTGTTCTCGGCATCTTTATCCAGCAATACCGTTCAACAAATTAGTGGAAGAATCTGTATAAAAGAATGCTTGATATAAGATAGAGAATGCTCGTCGTGAAGAATGGTGGGCCATAGGAAAAATGCTCAATCATAAAACCACCAAAACTCGCACTCAATCCCCTGCCCGCAGTCCATGCAATTACCAGCAACGCATTTGTCAAAGCCTGTTCTTCTTTATGAACCCTTTCCATCGCATAATTCGTAAACAATGGCTGTGCCATATTCATGAGTGCAGCACGTACCAGATACGAACTTACAGCCAGTGGATGATTTTTTGTTATCCCCATTATGACAAGAAAAGGTATAGAAAAAATCTGCGAATAAAAAACAGTTCTAATCTTGCCAATTTTCTCTGCCATGAGTGGAGCGATAAGCAAGCCAGTAATCATCAAAAACTGCGCAATGCTGAAATATACTCCGATCAAATTTGTTGGTATCAAAAGGCGATTCTTGAAATAGAGATTCATAAAAGGAATACTCAAACCCGCACCAAGTCCAGTAATAAAATTGGGCAGGAAGAGTTTGATAATCAAAGAACTCTGTGATTTAAACTGAAATAGTCTACCATTGTCTGCTGATTTATCCTCAGCCTTTTCGCTGATCATTGCATATGGGAAAAAGGCAACCATTACCAGCCCACCAAATATATAAAGGGTATAGCGGTAGGTGAGGTTTGCAGAAAGTCCAAACCGTTCAATAACACCGGGTAGAATTCCACCAAGAATACTACCAATTATGCCAGCGACAAGCGCTGCTGCAAAATTAAGACTGAAGAGGTATGGCCTTTCCTTTGGTGTTGAATTGCGCATGAAAAACGGCGCCGCTGTAATCTGAAAGAAAACTGAGGCTATGCCTGATATCAAACTTGCCCAGATAATTGTTGTATAATGTGTGGTTGAGACCTGTAAAAAATAACAGATCAGGGCAACAGGTGTGGAGAATAATAGAATCTTCTTAATGGAAATTCTTCTGATAACTACTGAAGCAGGGATCGCCATTATGAGTGTTCCTATCGTACTTGCAGTAATGATATTGCCGATTCTGCTTTCACCCAGGTTTATGCTCTTTAAATACAGATTGAACAAAAGCATAAATCCGGAAAAACCCATACCCATGAAAAATGTGCCGGTCAGAAATAACCAGCCATTCTTTGAGATGAGCTTCAGATTAGTATGATAAACCTCTATCGCCTTGAATAGTTTGCGAAATGATTGTTTGATTATGCTGAAAAGAATTGAGGAATCTTCTATGCCCGTTTCCTTATTAATTTCCCTATCAATATCTCAGAAACTTTTTTGCCCGACAAAAGCATACCACCAAAAATTGGTCCCATGCGCGGACCGCCAAACACAGCATTTGCAGCCATTCCACAGACATACAGACCAGGATAGACTTCACGAGTATTTTTCAGTGTCAGATTTTCAGCCATTTCTGCCCACATAGATTTTTCGCCTTCAATCTTACCGGTAACAGTCAAAAGTCTTCCGCCACTTTTCTTCTCCACAATGCGCACAATCTCGCAGGGATGGCCTGTTGCATCAATAACTGCCTTTGATTTGAATGTTAATGGATCAATGTGCAGTTTTGCCATATCAACACTTGTCCAGTTCACAACCACACCACATACCCGGTCATCTTTTATTACAACATCCTCAATCTTAATCAAATTGAAAATCTTTAATCCCTGTTTCAGTGCTTTATCAGTCAGGCAGGCAGTTGCTTCAAGAGAATCTGCAACATAATATCCTTTTGAGTGCTCTTGATATCGTATGCCAAATTCCTCAAGAATTTCCAAACCCTGTTTCTGAACAACAATCTTATTGAACATCATGCCACCACCAGGCATACCGCCGCCGAGTTTCAGTGCACTTTCAAAAAGAACTGTTTTGATTCCCTTTTTAGCAAGATAATAGCCCGCGCAAATACCTGAAGGACCTGCTCCACCAATAATCACATCTGATTCGACAAAATCCAGCAGGTCCTTAAGATATGTCTCAATAATTGCCTTTGAGATAATGGTTTCTTCAAGCATTGTTAGAAAATCCCGAAACGAGCACCAAAGGACAAACGAAACATGGCTTCGGTGTTATCCCCTGCATCATACACAATTATTCCCGGTTCAACAAAAACATTGGTCCTGGGATTTACTGGATAATTCAAGCCCATACCGAATCTGAAGGTAAAAGAAGTATTTGAACCGCCTGGTCCTGGTAGATCAACAATTCCCAATCCCATACCACCGTGGACATAAGGCTCCATTTCTGACATAGGAATATAAAACAATCCATCCAGCGAGAGCCCGGCAAATCCCCAGCCACCACTATTCAGATAGAACTGTGTGCCATTGCCAAATATGACCTCAGTAATATTCATTCTTATGCCAACCTGTTTGAGTGGATTCGCAACAAATTCAGCACCAATACCAAAATAGACATCCTCGCCAATATAGAGACTTGCCTTTGGCGCAATCTCCAGGGTAGAACGACCTGTTTTTTTATAACCCTTTGCCTGTGCAAAAATGGCAATAACGAGCAATAGTGGTATAATCTTTTTCATAATCTCTCCTTTGCATATTATACCCAGATTAACGAAATTTTCAATAGAAATCTACATAATACAAAATCAGGAATATTTGTCTCTGCATTCGACAATTTGACAATTGTCAAATTGTAAAATTGCCAAATAGTAGAAAGTAGATAATAGGGTATGAAACAGATGCAGAGTCTATTTAATAAACATCAATCTTCTGTCTAACTGCCATTCTTTACCAAAGAATCCGGTTACCACAACACCTGCCCGGCCATATTTTGAGGCGGACTTATCCCAGACTATGAAATCAGGTAGACCAGAGCCTGAATAGAGTGGATTGAATAAGCCCAGATATTTAGTTGCCTCTTTTGTCGTTGCTGAATACAATACTACAAATTTCTCAGGATTCAATGGGTTGGGATAGATTTGTATCATACACAGATCTTTTTGTCTCAATACTTCATTTTTTACTGCAATGCGTATTTCAGATACTCCAATGTTTCTTATCATCTTATAATCGGTTGTGAAATTTATCGGCAGTTTTTTGTTAACCCTTTTGATTAACAAATTGGTCTTGATGTTTCCAAACAGAATTAAATTGTAATTTCTAATATGCACTTCAGTAATTTCAGTATCCGGGACAATTTCAGTGTATCCATTTGCCCTTATCCACCAGTTATATGCTTGTAGCCTTGCCTGGTGCAGATTGTTTTCGGTATCAATAGAATCACCGATTGTGCCGTAAACGAGAATAAATGGCTTAAAATAAGCCTGTTTTACAGGACCATATAGATCTGGTTCTTTATATAAGGATTTCGGAACGAAATCTCCGATTTTAAATCTATCTCTTTTTTTGTATAATGAGATTTTTTCTTGATTCTGGTATTTGATAATTCCTATTCTTTCGCCATTTACTTCAAATAGAACAAAATCAGGACTTTTCCTGAATTTCTTCAGAATAATTGTAAACCTGCTCACATTATTACACTCAATAAGATAATTGGCACAATAATATCCGTTCGTTTGTATTGCTTCATCCTCGTTTTCTGGAAGCACTTCTGCTTTGACCCATGCTTCTCTATAAATATCTTCAATTTCATCAATTCTAATCCAGTATGCCTTATTAGACTGGGCTATATTATTGGTCTTGAAGGCGACTTTTTCTGGATATGGATCCCTCTTTTTATTTTTCAAGAATTCTATCATTTCTTTCAAATCCACACAATCAACTCCAGGTGTTGTATCAATGTCCCACCAGTGCTTTTTCCCTTCAATTTCATTGTATACAAAATCATAGTTTAGATTTGTTAAATAGTGAGCCATAATTCGCGCCTGAATTGGTGGAACATTGTCATCAGCACTGCCATGCAGGATATAAATCGGGATATTCAGGGCATTCTCCAGGAATAAAGGTGCCATATCTTCCCGTAAAACCATATCCCTGAATTTTATCTGGTCAGGCTGAGCAAAAAGTTCACTCTTTTGCAGAAACCAGGGAAAATACAATTGAAAACCTGTCCAGCCAGCACTTGGTGCAATTGCTGCGAACAAATCAGGATGTGCCAGTCCAATATGCCAGGTGCCATGTCCACCCATTGAGTGTCCGGTGAGATAAATTCTGTTTGTATCAATCTTGAAATTCTTTTTCACATCTTCCAAGACCTCAAGAAAATCCAGTCTTCCCCAATCATGCCAGTCAAAACCAAATCTCCGGCGATTGGTCGGTGCCACAACATAAGCCCAGTCCTTTTTTGAATAGGATTTTGCCTGATTAATTGCTTCCACACTCGCTCCATGGCAGGACATTAATAAAGCATAGTGCATTTCAGGATTAAAATTTTCAGGGGGCAGTACCGCATAATACTGGCAGGAACCATCAATCTGTGAGATAAAAGTCTTTTTGTGTGGCTCATCAGGATTTCTGACCATTACCCAGCAGGAATCACTTGTTCTCACCTCATCATTATAAACCTGAAATCTTATCATTATACTATCATTTTCAAATCTACCCTCTGGTTTCAATGCCACAGGAATTTTGATAATAGACAGCGGCATTAACCTTTCTATCTCATTTTCAGTCTTTTCAATTTTGTCACCAGAAACCTCAATCTTCAAATTACGGAATGTAAATTCTGTAGTATTCATAATCGGGACACCAATACAGTAATCGCATGAATTGTTATTGATAATATCAGGTAAGACAATATCTTTTTTGATAATCATCAAAGAAGTTGTGCAGGGCAGAATTGCAAATGAAAAACTATGTTGTGCATAACCAGTCAAAAGTAGAACAATCCTATTCTTCCCCCCATTTAGAATAACCGGTATTTGAACATAACCATCGCCGTAGACATCACCAGGATAGCTTTTACCATTTAAAATAAAAGAACCAATATTCTTTGCTGAAACCAGTGCCCGCATTTTCTTATCACATTCAAATTCGCCATAAGCGATTGTTGCGCACAAAACGCCCGCAACACCATAATAATCCTGAATTGTATCCCAGAGCACATCTTTGTATTCAATTGTCCCCTCCCCATTGTCAGTCTTCAACCCCTGCCACTGTATGAAACCACCATTTACCAGAATACTGGGATACAATTTATTAGTATCGGGCACAAACGCCTCATTGTGTATATCAAGATCAATGCCAATAATTCCCTCCCTTGGAGCAATAGAAAATGGACCGAGACAATACCATGAATTAACATAAATACTATTTTCAGCACAAAGTTGATTTGTTAGTAGTAACAGGGTATAAAAAAAGTTTGCGAGAATTACGGTGGGCATTTTGCACATATTGAACGGAACAAAGTTGTGCTCAGATAGCGCTCACCGCGGTCAGGCAAAATTGTCACAATAACACCTGAGCTGATAGTTCTGGCAATGCGCAGTGCAGCAGCAACTGCAGCGCCGCTTGACATTCCAACAAACAACCCTTCCCTGACTACAAGCAATCTTACGGTCTCAAATGCTTCGCCATCTTCAATGGTTATCTTCTCATCCAATAATTCAGGATCATATATCTTGGGCACCATTGATTCTGTCATATTTTTCAGTCCCTGTATTGAATGATTTACTACTGGCTCAACACCAATAATTCGTACCCCGGGTTTTTTTTCCTTAAGATATCTACCCACACCCATCAATGTTCCTGTGGTTCCCATTCCTGCAACAAAAACATCCACTGCGCCATTGGTTTGCGCAAAAATTTCCGGACCTGTAGTTTCGTAATGGGCAAGAACATTATTTTCATTCTCAAATTGATTGGGCATATAGTATTTATCGGGTTCCTCACTCAACACCTTTTGTGCTCTTTTAATTGCACCATCAGTTCCTTCTTTTGCCGGTGTCAGGATAACTTCTGCACCGAATGCCTGCAGGATATGTTGCCGTTCAACACTCACACATTCAGGCATAAATAATCTGACTCTGTATCCTTTTATGGCACCAATCATTGCCAGTGCAATACCTGTATTGCCGGATGTCGGTTCAATTATAACCTTATCCTTCGTAAGTTCGCCAGATTCTTCTGCTTTTTTTATCATATAGTATGCAGCACGGTCTTTTACTGAACCACCGGGGTTATTCCCTTCCATTTTTCCAAAAATCCTAACCCCGGGGTTTTTCTCATTCAGGTTCACAATTTCTATGAGAGGCGTGTTGCCGATTGCAGAAAGTATGCTCATTTCTGTTTAAACTGAATCCTTCCGGGCAATTTTCCCTTGCTCATTTTTTTGAGCAGATCTCGCGCATAGAAAAATTGTTTTAGCAACTGATTGACATCGGCAACAGTCGTGCCACTTCCTGATGCGATTCTTCGCCTTCGTGAGCCATCAATGATTTCAGGATTCTTTCTTTCTTTTACGGTCATTGAATTAATGATTGCTTCAATCCTTTTAAATTCATTTTCATCAACATCAGTTTCCTTAACACCGGGTAACATACCAGCAAGTTTTGAAAGAGGACCCAGTTTTTTTACTGCCCTCATCTGTTCCATAAAATCTTCCAGATTCAAATCACCTTTAACAATCTTTTTTTGTAGTTTAACCTGGTCAACTTCCTTTTCAATTGATTTTACCTTCTCCACCAGACTGACGACATCACCCATTCCCAGTATTCGCTGGGCAATACGGTCAGGATAAAACTCTTCAAGCCCATCAATATTTTCACTCACTCCTATGTAGTAAAGCGGAACTCCGGAAATGCGAGCGATAGAAAGTGCAGCGCCACCCTTGGCATCACCATCCAGCTTGGTCAATACTGCACCGTCAAGTCCAATTTTCTCCTTGAATGCCTTCGCCTGATTTACTGCATCCTGTCCTGTCATGCCGTCAGCAACAAGAATTCTGTAGTCCGGATTTAGAATCTTATTGATTTCCTTCAGTTCACTAATCAACTCCTCATCTATGTGCAATCTACCGGCAGTATCAACAATTATCAATCCATAATTCTGCTTCTCCGCAGTTTCTTTTGCAGCCTTTGCTGTTAAAACTGGGTCATTGTCCTTTAGCGGAAAAACCGGAATGTTAATTCTCTTTCCCAGCAGGGTTAGTTGTTCAACTGCAGCAGGCCTCTTGGCATCAGCCGGCACAAGTAAGGGTTTGTGATTACTAAATCGATAGGCGATTTTTGCTGCAGTGGTAGTTTTTCCCACTCCCTGTAAACCAAGCAGACATATTACCGTACATCCGTTTGATTTGAGTGCTATGTGGCGCGGACTTTTACCCAGTAATTCAACCAGCTCCTCAAAGACAATTTTCATTACCAGTTCACCAGGATTTAGCCGTTTATCAAGATTCTGATTCTGTGCTTTTTTATTTATACATTCTATGAATTCCTTAACAACCTGATAATGCACATCCGCCTCAAGTAAAGTAAGTCGTAGATCACGTAGAATAACTTCAATCTCTGTTTTTGTTATTCTACCATAACCAAAAACCTTTCGCCTGAAAATCTGAAATCTGTCAGTTAGATTCTGGAACATCTCAGTTCCTTTACTGCTTTATTGTAATCAGCGGTCCTGAAGATACCCGCGCCCGCAACCAGGATATCAGCGCCTGCTTGTGCCACAAGACCAGCGTTTTTCCCATTTATCCCACCATCAACCTGAATCAGACAATTCAATCTGTTCTTATCGATAAATTTTCTTGCTTGTTCAATCTTTCTTAAAACTTCAGGAATGAACTTTTGTCCGTAGAATCCCGGATGCACGGTCATAATCAGCACATAGTCCAAATCACCAATATACCGCATTATTTTTTTCAAAGGTGTTTCTGGATTAAGCGCAATACCAGCGCGGCATTTGTTTCTTTTGATAAATTTTATGCATGCTTTGACATCCTTTACTGTTTCAATGTGAAATGAAATCCAATCTGCACCTGATTCAATAAATTGAGCAGAGTATTTTTGTGGATCAACAATCATTAGGTGTGCATCAATTTCAATTAATGTCATCCTGTTAATTGCCTCAACAATCATAGGGCCAAATGTAATGTTGGGTACAAAAACTCCATCCATAATATCAAGATGTATCATATCAACTCTGGCTTTTTCAATCAATTTGATTTCCTTTTGCAGTTTTACAAAATCCGCCGCAATTATTGATGGAGCAATTTTCATTTCACAACAATCAAATCTACAGTATCGCCAACATTAACGATCTGATCAGGCTGGGGGTTTTGTACAACCACAGTACCTTTTTCGCCGGTTCCTTCTATTTCCGTTACCGATCCCAGAATAAGATTCATTGTTTTAAGTGTTTTTTTTGCTTCATCAAGCTTCAAACCAATTAAACTCGGTAATTTAAAAATCACTCCTCTACTGATTATCAATTTAACTTCGTCTCCTTTTTTCAATTCAGATTCAGCTTCAGGTATGGTTCCAATTACTTTACCTTCACCAATAGAATCAGAGTAGAGAGAATCAATATCACCAATGACTAACCCCAGCCGGTCAATAATCTGTTTTGCCTTTTGATAGTCAAGACCTGACAAAATAGGCAAAACGATCTTTTCAAGACCAAGACTGATTGAAAGATTAATGATTCTGCCTTTTTTCACTTTAGTATCGGGTAAGGGTTCCTGAATAATCACCCTGCCTTCTTCTATGATACGGTCGTATCTTCGCTCAGTGACAACTGATTGCAAACCAGATTTTTTCAGTATTGCAGTAGCCGAATCAAGAGGCATATTGCAGACATTTGGTACAATAATCTCTTCACCCTTTCTTACCAACAAAGGCATCAACAGGAAATTTGCCAACAAAAGTCCGACGATGAAAAAAATCAGAATGGTAATCAAATATGTCAGAAACCTTCTCATTCGTCAAGTACTGTTGCAACAGTCAAATCAATCCTGGAACCTTTTTTTGCTTTTGTCCCGGCACGAGGATTTTGTGCCATTACTATCCCGACATCAAATTCGGTGCTTACCTCGCGAGAAATATTGCCCACCACAAATCCCTTTTCTTCAATAATCCTTTTCGCAGTAGTTAATGCCCTACCTACAACTCGTGGCACCTCAATACTTTCAGCGCCACCACTTAGAATAATCATAATCGCATCACCTTTTTTTGCACGGATTCCGGATGGAGGTTGCGTGGTAATTATTCTGTCTTTTTCAACAGTTGAACTTTCTTCGGTTCTGATATCTCCAATCCGCAAGCCATAATCATTTAAGCGGGCAGTTGCCTCGCTCAAACCCATACCTTTAAGATCAGGGATAATAACAGCATTTGAACCCTTTGAAATAAAAACCGTAATGCTTGATTTACTTCGAACAATTGAGCCTGGAAGCGGCGCCTGCCTGCAGATTTGATTTTCTGCATATTTCTCGTTCTCTTCTTCGCCACCAACCACAAGTAGCAAACCACGATTTTCTGCAATTACTCTTGCTTGTTCGGGGGTAGAACCAGTTAGATCAGGAATAACAACATCAGCCCCAGGTTTACCAATCGGTATCACGAAGAAGAATAACACGCAAACAACAACAGAAGTGATGAGCGAAACAAGAAAAGATATCAAAAATATTCTTGCGCCATTATAATACATAATTCTCCTTTCCTTTCAATGTATTAAAAAACAGAACTGTTTCAAAATAAACCTCTGTATCGCAACCAGAAGACTGCATACGGAGAGGGCGGGATTTGAACCCGCGTTCCACCTTTCGGTGGAAACACGATTTCCAGTCGTGCTCCTTGGGCCACTCGGACACCTCTCCTGAGAAAATTCCCCGGACACAAATGTTGGATACAGGTTATTAAACATTAAAATTTACTTGGTTTCTTCCTTTTTTTCCTCTTCACTGCTGTCTATTTCATGCAAACCCTTCTTAAATTCCCTGACTCCCTTACCAAGTCCCCTTGCCAGTTCAGGAATTTTTTTCGCACCAAAAAGCACCAGGACAATCAGTAATATCAGCAGAATCTCCTGCCAACCAAGATTCATTTGAGCCTCCTTCAAACAAGTATATGGAATTTGTTATAATTGTCAAGATAAGTTTGCGAATTCAATATAGGGCAAACCTTTAGGGACTGCCCCGAACTTGATACGGGGGTCGGGGAAAAATAGATAAAAATTCATTAAATCACCCTCCCCTTAATTCCCTCCCTTCAAGGGAAGGGAAGTGTATACTAAAGTTTGGGAAAAAAATAAGCTATTACCATGAATAAGTGGGGTGGTTCATAAGCCGGGTTCTGTTTCAATCCGCCTCTGTAAATGACGGATTTAGATAGCCATTTATCTGGGTCCGATGTCGCCACCGGATTCAAGCAACCTACCTGTTCCTCGGCGGGCCACCTCAACGGAACAATTTGGTTTTGCTTCGGATGGGGTTTGCCAATCTCTGATGTCACCATCAGAATGGTGGGCTCTTACCCCGCCTTTTCACCCTTACCCCATACCTTAGGTGTGGGGCGGTATGTTTTCTGTGGCACTTTCCGTAATGGTTTGATTACCCAAACCATCCCTTCCTGTTAGGAAGCATCCTACCCTGTGAAGCCCGGACTTTCCTCCCCGCACCACTGGGTGCGAGGCGGCTATCCGACCACCCCATAATTATAAAGTATCTTGGCTGTATGTCAAGAATCGGTATTATCTTATCCAGTTAATACACTGGTATTATTCAAAACTACCCAGAATAAGAATCGGTCAATGTCTAAAGTTCCATATTATCAATCAATCTGGTCTTGCCAAAAAATGCTGCCAATAATATTCTGTTTCCTTTTTCCAGATATCTTACTGGAGTCAGATTCTTTCTGTCCACAACCGCAATGTAATCAACCAGCCCACCCTTTGTCTCAATCATCTGCTTCATTTGATTTATCAGGTATTCTGGACTCCTGATATTTTCTTTGTTAAATGAATTCTTTGCCCAAATTAGTGCCTGATATAGAATTGTAGCATTACTTCTTTCTTCAGAACTCAAATAGGTATTACGCGAACTCATTGCCAGACCATCTTTTTCACGAACTATCGGAGCAACAACAATTTTTACATCAAGATTAAGATCTGCTACCATTTTCTTGATTATCGTTGCCTGCTGGAAATCTTTCTCACCAAAAACAGCAATATCTGGCTGGACAATATTGAACAGTTTGAGCACAACAGTTGCAACACCTTTGAAATGCCCTGGTCTAGATTTACCACAAAGTATTGAGCTCAATTCGGTAACTTCAACATATGTTTTATGGTCTCCGGCATACATTTCCTTAACAGAAGGATAAAATAGTAAATCCACTTTCTCTTTTTTCAACAACGCCTCGTCCCTTTTTATATCTCTTGGATAACGGCTGAAATCCTCATTAGGACCAAATTGAATCGGGTTAACAAAGATTGAGCATACCACATAATCACTGTATTTGCGGGCAATCCTCACGAGAGAAAGATGACCTTCATGTAAATAACCCATTGTTGGCACAAAACCAATTCTTCCCTTTTTTTTCTCTCGCAAAATGATCTTTTTCAGTAGAGAGATTTTTTTGATTATTTTCACTGTAGCACCTGTCTATTTTATGACCAGGAATTTACCCATTACAATATCATCGTCTATCACCACCCGATAGAAATAAGCACCACATGCGATATTACCTTTTTCATCTGCAAGCATATTCAACGCAATCGTGTTTTTTCCCATATCACACGCCCAGTTCAGGTTTGTAATTTGTTGACCGAGTGCATTATAGATCTCAATTCGCACAACTGCAGAATGTGATAGAGTTAGATTGAAATTTATCAAGCCACGCGCAGGATTAGGATAAACAACAAAACCATTAATTGACCTATTGGTCTGCTCCGGCGCTGCAACCGGTAGAATCCTGAACGAATAAAGTTGAGGTGGAACATACGAAGGAGAAGTTTTTCTTATCCCATGGCTATTCCTTGCAAGCAGATAATAATAAACTGTATCTCCGGTTGACTGTGCCGGGATATAACCTGCATACACACCTGGTGTATCAACCACAGGGCTCAAGGGTGTTGCAGTAAAGCTGGGCTGGCTGTTCTTCTTGTAAAAAACAAGGGTTGATTCAGCGACAAGACTTCCAGAGGTAATAATTCTGGCGCGCACACGGTAAGGCTCAGTAGTATTATTTGTGTTCTGTAAAGGCAGATGGTGTATATGAATAAACTGCGATTTTGGAACTTGCATTGTTATGCAGTGAATTGCTCCACCTGAACCACTCATTGATGAACAATTAATACCAACTACTGTATAACCTGGCAAATATTGCTGATAGGTATCCAGCGCCTGTTGATCTGTAGAGAGTCCCCAGGTAGGAACAAGGATTCTATTGTTGACAAACAAAGAATTCAAATAGGTCGGCGGCGCATCAGAAGTGGAATAAGGCATCACAATTCTCACAACACGGAAAGGAAATCCTTCACGATTTCTGCATCTGCTTATGGAATCAGCACGATTGTTCAGCACTGTGTCGTTGGGGTGACTTTGGGTGTATTGCCCCACCATGACAAGTGTGTCATTCAAAATCTTTGTCCAGAGGTCAATATGTCCAGTATATTCAATCAGTATTCGCTTCAATGCAACATTTACTTCTACTCCATTATAATCATACATGAACTGGTTTATCTGCGGTATGGTGTAACCTGAGTTTTCTTGATAGAGCAAATTGCTGTAGAATCCTGTGCCTCTTCCATCCACCATGAAATTACCACCAGGATGGGTCAATGGAGAACCATATACAGAAATGCTCCAGGCTTGTCCAATCTTCAAGGGGATAGAGTCATCTCGCGGTCGCGGACGATTATATATGAAATCAACAATCCCTTCGGTATTGTCCTGTTTTCTGATAAACCATGGTCCATAATCACGAATCCAGACTGAATTATATGTAAACACATGGAAGCGCACACTATCAAGTGGAACACCACCACTTGAGAGATAAGATTTGATACTACTTGTATCACCTGCCGAAGCAATAATATATGCCTTGCAGGTTGGGACAACATTACGAACAATTTCGCGCATTACGGTCTGGTAACTACCGGTCCAGGTGACAAAAACGCCTCTCACTGGTTCATATTCTGCAGGTGTCTCTACCCACATTCCTGGAGGAGCAGTAGTTATATGTCCTTTGCCAATATCGCCAATACGCAGACTTTCCTCGGGCGTCATCCACTTCGGCAGAAATTCCTGAGGCTCTTGAAATGAAAAAACAATAATCAGAAATAAGCCCATAATACCTCCTGTTATTTTATTTTTTCAAGTTGCTCAAAAAACAGATTTTTTATTTCTTCAAGCCTGCTCTGAGTCTTTGCTTCAAAGCGTAAAACCAGAACAGGTTGGGTATTTGATGCCCGCAAAAGACCCCAGCCGTCTCCAAAATCAACCCTGACACCATCAATATCAATTACTGAATATTTTGTCCTGAAATAATTTTTCATCTCCTCAACAATCTGAAATTTCTTATTATCGGTGGTATCAATACGGATTTCTGGTGTTGTAAAATACCGCGGGAATTGATCTCTTAATTGTGATAATGGTATACCTTCACTCAATATTTCCAGTAATCGCAAAGAGGCATAGATTGCATCATCATACCCATAGTAACGGTCAGCAAAAAATATATGTCCCGACATTTCTCCGGCAAGCGGTGCCAATTCCTGTTTCATCTTTGCCTTTATGAGAGAATGACCGGTGCGATACATAATTGGGATACCCCCGAGTTCTTTAATTCTCTCAATCAAACCCTTTGAGCATTTCACTTCAAAGATTATTTTTGCACCGGGCTTTTTCTCCAGAACCTGTCGGGCGAAAATTGCCAGCAACATATCTCCCCAAATAATCCTTCCTTTTTCATCAACAACACCAATTCTATCGCCATCACCATCCAGACCAATGCCCACATCAAAACCACCCGACTGCACCCTGTTAATTAATTCCTGAATGTATTTCTCAATCGTAGGATCAGGCAGATGATTTGGAAAACTACCGTCCGGATCTTTGAAAAGTATCTCAAAATGAATACCAATTTTCTTCAACAGGGTTTCCATAATAGGGCCACAGGTGCCATTCCCGGTATCAACAACCAGTTTTAACTGCGGGTCAATTTTAATACCACCAATTATGCTGTTAATGTAACTCGGAATAATGTCTTTTTTCTGATAATCACCGTTACCCATGGCAAAATCACCTCTTTCAATTATCTGTCTAATTCTCTGAATCTCATTGCCATATATAGCAGCTTTTCCGACACATACCTTGAAACCGTTGAAATCCTTGGGGTTATGGCTTGCAGTTACCATAATGCCATTGGGAATATTGTAATTGAACAGAAAAAAGTACAGAACCGGTGTTGGAACTATGCCAATATCAACAACATTGCAGCCTGTACTCCGAAGATTCTCAATCAGAGTAGCCATTATTCTTGGCGTGGAGATACGGACATCACCACCGACGACTACATGATTCTCTGCATTATGGCGAAGATATGTACCCAATCCCAAGCCAAGCAGGGCTACATTATCATCAGTTAAATCTGTGTCTGCCAGTCCTCTAATGTCATATTCTCTGAAAATCTGTTGGTTTATCATAATTGATTTTCAACAAAATTGATTGCTTCTTCAATTATTTCCAATGCCTCATTGACATCGTCTTTTGTAATAACCAGGGGCGGCGAAATTCTTATGGAATTAAACCCAGCACCGTATATTATCAAACCTCTTTTGAAACATTCACCAGTTATGACCTCTTTGATATTTTTTCCATTCTTTGTTACAATCCTTGGGAATGGTTCTTTTGTATCCTTGTGTTTCACAATCTCCATACCAATCATTAAACCAAGACCACGCACCTCGCCAATAATTTTATGTCTATTCATCAATTCAATCAAACCATTTTTAAGATAGGCTCCGGTCTCAGCAGCATTCTTCATAAGTTCCCGTTCAATGATTTTCAATGATACAATACCTGCGGAGGCAATCACCGGGTTACCACCAAAAGTTGAACCATGTGCACCCTGTTGCCATGCCCTTGAGTCCACTTCAGAATCCATTAATTCTGCCCTTCCCACTGTCGCGCTCATGGGCAACCCTGAGGCAATTGCTTTGGCAATCAAAATAATATCTGGTGCCACATTAACATGATCACAGGCGAACCACTTTCCAGTCCTTCCAAGTCCACTCTGAATTTCATCAAATATCAGTATGATACCAAATTTGTCAGCGATTTTTCTCAGAGCGGGCAGAAATTCCTTTGGTGGAACAATATAACCGCCTTCACCCTGAATCGGTTCAACCATTATCAAGGCAACATCGTAAGGATCGTATAGCCTTTCAAAAACAATATCAGTGAGAAAGGATAAACAATAAGGTATGGGTATGCCATCAAATTCTTTCCTCACACATTCCGGATATGTTTCATTAAAAACGCAATGATAGCAATACGGATAGGGCACATGATACACTTCTGGTATCAAACCAGCAAAACCACTGCGCTGGATCTTTTTACTACCACACATTGTCATACCGGCGAAAGTTCTGCCGTGAAATCCACCAATGAAACTAATCATGCGATTTCTCTTTGTATAATATCGAGCAATCTTTAAAGATGCCTCAACAGCTTCGGCTCCAGAACTACCGAAATAAACCCTCTTGTCAAAATCACCCGGTGTAATTTCAATCAACTTTTCCGCAAGCGTTACTTGCGGTTGATAGTAAAAGTCACTGCCTGAAATATGGATTAGTTTCTTTGCCTGCTGATTTATTGCCCTGATAACTTCTGGATGACAATGACCCGTTGCAACTACTGCAAAACCAGCACCAAAATCAAGATATGTCCTGCCATCAACATCCGTGATGTGTGCACCCTTAGCATAATCAACAACAAGGGGAATTTCACGGGTGCGGGTATGCGCACCAAACATTACTTTCTTATCACGACCAATCAATCTTTTCGCCCTTTTGCCAATTTTTGGCGAAGTATAGTCTATATAATCCATAAACCTCCTCACAGTTTCATGTATTATCTCAAACCAACCGAGTGTTACCTAATGCCAGCCTGATTGCTTTTGTTTTTCAATTGCCTGGATTGCCTCTTCTTTGGTACTATAAATGTTTGGGCTAAACTTTGCTTTTAAAGATGTAGTGCGAACAGTCATCCGTGCCCAATCCTTTGTACCCCAGCGGGCAAAACCAAGAAGATATTGCAGGATTGTATTTTTTGCAACCTCACCATAATATTCTGCAACTTCAGCATGAACCAGCAAATTATCAATATTGGAAATCATATAAACCTTTTTTCCAAGTTTCTGAAAGTATCTTTGATTTTCCGCAAAAAACTCCTCAACATCTTCTTTGGTTTTTATCTCCCAGTGGTCTTCAGTAAAAACAATGTTTAATTTCTCGTCATATTCAAAAATTACTTTACCCGGCATGAATTACTCCTTGTACCTTAACCTAAATTATAATGATTTATTAATGTTTGTCAACGGTTGATTTATAATCTTTTCCTCTCTACTTCAGGGACGGAGTGAATAATAAAAATTGCAAGTATTGCAAGCAAACCAATCACCAACCCGGTAATTCTGAGAATCGTAAATGGTGTGAATATTTTTGAAATCAACCCAATAGTAATCGCACACAGGAGAAATGTCAGATTAATAACAAATTCCTTGGTTGCAAATATCCTGCCCCTTATTGATTTCATCACATCCTCCTGCAGGATTGTATCCTGGGCAATGCCCACAAATGAAAAAACCATACCTGATATGAATGCTATGGCGTACAGAAAAAATGGGGTTATGAAAAGCGGGCCGATGATAAAAAAACTTGCGAGCACTATCATACTACAGATAATTATCAATACCCGGTTGCATTTTCTTCCAAACAGCCCCATAAGTATACCACCAGCAAACATTCCGACACCAATAATTCCACCCAGCCAGCCCACGCCGGTTGTACCCATATTGAATGTCTGCTGAACAACAAAAACGAGCACTGTATAGGCAATCGCTGCAGAAAATGGCAGAACAAAAACTGATATCATTACAAATAATACAATACGGTCATGCATCAAAAAACCACCAACCTCCTGCAGGTCCCGGAAAAAAAGCATAAGTGATTTCCTTAGTTCACTACTCAATGAAATATCAAGTTTTGCTATCGGTTCAAATAACACCGCAGCACCCATACCCAGCGCAAGGAATCCGGCAATAAGATGCGTGGTTGCATCCAGATAAAAACCAAGTCTCCAGCCAACCCATTTTATTAGATAACCGCCGCCAACCATACCAAGAAAAGTTGCAATCCGCGCAACTGTTATGATCAAAGAATTTGCTGAAACAAGTTCACTATGTTCAACCAGATCAGGAACAACTGCACATTTTGAGGTGTTATTGAATACATCCAAGGCAAAAAAAACGAAAACAAGAACCCAGATTGGTATAAGACTATTACTATAGGCAACAATACTGGGTGTCAGAAATATCAGAATTGATTGAATAAAATGACAGCGGAACATGATGTTTCGCCTGTTCCAGTGGTCAACAACAACACCAACAAATGGTGCAAGAATAATTATCGGCAGAGAAAAGGTTACGGCAAATTCGCTAAATGCCGAAACCTTACCTGGATATTTTGTGCCAATCAAGGTGATGATGACCATGTGCGTAAGCCTATCACCAAGTTGAGAAACACCATTCGAAAGGGCTAAAAAAAGTATGCCCCTTCTCTTGAATAGATGAATCACCTCCAAGTTTATCAAATATTACTCAAAAGTCAACTGGAGTTGTGTTATTGACATCCATGCCTATTTGTATAAGATTAATAATTATTATTATGTTGTGTGATTTGATCTATTTGCGTGAATATAGGCATGTGTTCTTATCCCCGGTTCTGGAAACATTATGCACAGGACTATATCAATACATATCAGATACTGATACCAGAAAATTGGATCAGTGAAAGGACTGTTGAATGAAGACCAGTAAGTCAATTATTAACCTTAAGAAAAGACTCTCTGTGCTTCTGATTTCATCATGCCTGGTTGTTTATGTAAGTTGTGGCAGTAAGACCAATACCGATATTAACGACTTCTGTTATCAACTTCAAAACATTGACTTAAGTGAAATCAAAGCCAGTGCATTTGATCTTGCGATAATCGACTATTCACAAAATGGTGCTGATGATGGTAGATTTACATCAGAACAAATCAGTGATTTGAAAAACAGTTCGGATGGTGAAAAAAAAGTTCTTGCGTATATGAGTATTGGCGAAGCAGAGAATTACCGCTGGTACTGGCAGAACGAATGGGATGCGGATAATGACGGACAACCTGATCCTGGTGCGCCGTCCTGGCTGGGACCAATGAATCCTGACTGGGAAGGAAACTATAAAGTAAAATACTGGGAATCAAACTGGCAGGATATCATATTTGGCTCAGATACAAGTTACCTTGACAAGATAATACAAGCAGGATTTGATGGAGTATACCTTGATATAATTGATGCTTATGAGTACTGGGGACCTGGCGGTGAGAGCGGACTTGACCGTCCAACTGCGGAACAGGAAATGGTTGATTTTGTCAAAGCAATTGCCAATCATGCGCACAACGCCAAGCACAAACCGAATTTTTTGATCTTCCCACAGAATGGTGAAGGACTGGCACTTCATAATGATTATGTTGCAGTAGTCTCGGGCATTGGTCGCGAGGATGTATGGTATAATGATGACACACCACAAACACCAGAGGAAACTGCTGGAGTTATTGAAGATCTTGATGTCTTTCTCCAGGCAGGAAAAACTGTCCTGGTGATTGATTATGTAAGACAGAATAATCTGATTAATGATTTCTATAATAAGGCAGAAAACAAGGGCTATGTTCCTTATGCTACAACACGAGACCTTGATAGCCTGGTGATAAATCCAGGCCATGAGCCAGATTGAAAATAGCAGTTTAAGGTGTATTGCGGCTACTGGACTATAATCTTCCCCCGATTTCTCAGTTTCCCGCATTCAAATAGATACAAGTAGATACCGGAATTTAGAAGTATGCCGTTATCATCAGCTCGATTCCATTCAACCTTTGTTAGTTCGCTACTAACAATGCCTCTGAATAAACGCACTCTTTGACCAACAATATTATAGATTGATATAGAGTACGCCACACCCACAGGCAGGTTGAAGAAAAAATTTGTTCCTCTGACGCACGGATTTGGCGAAACAACCAGGGTCGGTTTCACATTCCATATTCTGACTTCATCTATTTTCACAAGCAGATCAGAAACCTTCTTTCTGCCTGACTGATAAACAGGTTTGGAGGAATCGGCAAACAATGTATCTCTTTGGAACCAGGTAATAATTGCGCAACGGTTGTAATCCCAGCCAGATTGTATGGTGAAATTCCTCTGGACAACTATGGAGTCACCAGGATTAAGTTGTATATAAGTGCCATTTGTATCAGGAAGATAGTCTCGCACCACATGATTGTGCCATGGGTCTCCATTTGGTCCAAGATAGTAGATACTGTCTTCTGTTAGCACAAAACGAACCGAGCCACGCATTGTACCGATTGAATCATTGCGAAAAGAAGCATATATTACACCATCGCCCCTGAGCGGTGTGTATGATCCCCACATATGGAGTGTTACATAAGATGGTATGCTCATCTGAATGTTCAGTCTACTGCGCCAGGCAGTATAAGATGTGCTCCCTTTTTTACCATCATACCACAGGTAGGGAGTATAATAACCCCAAACGCCACCAGAATATACGGGTGGCGGATAATAGCGAGTGCGATTTCTACCTTCCTGATTAAATAAGGGAAATTGGTTATCACCATGTATTTCAATCGGTGCAATAGTATTGGGATTAGCCACACATATTACATCCAGCGTACAGCTGGCAGCTCTGCAACTTGATCAGTCTTCTTGATAGTAACTTTCAGCGAGAACCACACGAGGGGCCGCCCAGACCTGATTCACAAAACAGACCAACAACATAGCAATCATGCCCAGGTATTTCATTAGACCTCCTTATACTGCAAAGAGTAATCAGAAATGCTAAGTTGTCAAGGGTTGTAACGGATAAAAATCCAGGTTATTTCCTTCTCAGCCTGAATTTCAATGTGAAGATTTTATCTGATGAGAAGATTCTTGAGGCAATAACTAACAGCGCAAAAGCAAATATGGCAAGATAGACAATACCTCCAATTACGGGCAGGATCTGCCCCATTAATAAATATTTGAATGCAAAGAATGTATGGGAAAATGGTATGATATACAAAAGAACCTTCAAACCCATACTCATCGTCTGCGGATCAAAAAACATTGAGAAAAAATATGGTAGTAATACCATCACCATTAACGGCATAATCGTTGCCTGGGCATCCCTGACCTCACGGGCAAATAATGCCAGGAGCGTAGCCATAGAAAGTGCAGAAATGACTGACAAAAAAATACTTATACCCAACAGCAAATTACTCTTAAAATCCAGTGCCAGCTCCAGCATTAAAGAAATGTCTTCTTTTGAAATCTGTTGCATCGCCTCTTTTGCCTGCGACATACCCGGCTGTGTCTGAAAAGAAGACATATAATCGCCAAAACCAAACATAAATATGCCTGCAAAGACCACTGCAAGAATTGCTGCAGCCAGCATCTTGCCCGATACAATTGATAACCTGGATACTGGCACTGTCAGAAGTGTTTCCAGTGTCTTGTTCTCCTTTTCCTGGGCAATGGATGAGGCAATCATTGTGCTGGTAAAAATTATGAGCATGAGCAGTATAATCGGCACAAAAATTGTCTGCATTGTGACAAAAGCGATCACCATCTGGGCACTACCCGGGTTTATCTTACCTTTTAGATATACATATTCCTTTGCTTTGATCGGATACTTTATTGCACCTGGATCAAGGTCATTAGAAAATTCCTTTATATAGTCATTTGAGATCTCATTATTGATAACACTTAATAGATTTCTAATCGCTGCCCTCTGCATTGATTCTGTCATGCCAAGAGACCTGATTATAGAATAAAATTCAATCCCCGCACCTTTTTTGTCCTTAAGATGCAATTCAAGACTCTCTGGGATAACAATAATGAGTTTCAAATTTTTATTTAGACCCGACTGTATCATTGAATCTATGGCCATGGACTTCAATAATTCCACATAGTATCCTGCATTTGAGAGTGCATCAATGATTTTTTTTGAAATCTGAGTCTGGTCATTATCCAGAACACCAACAGAAAATCTTGTTGAAGTTCTTTCCATTTCGCCACGCATTGCCCGACCAACAAACATTATTATTAAAATTGAAATGATAAACGGCATGATCATCCGTAAGGTAAGGAGTTCTTTAATTTCTTTTTTCAGAATATTGAAAAACTTGCGCATATCAATATGACCCGAGTGCCCTTACAAAAACTTGCTCAAGATTTTGTGTTTGATATTTGTTTTTCAAATCTTCAGGTCTGCCAGTTTCAAGAATTTTTCCTTTATTGATAATTGCAACCCTTTGTGAAAGATATTCTACTTCCAGCATATTGTGCGAAGACAGAAGCACAGTGGTTCCTGTCTTTGCGTATTCTATTATGATATTTCTCACCTCAAGCGAATTTACCACATCAAGCCCTGAAGTCGGTTCATCAAGAATTGCAAGCTTTGGATTGTGCATGAGTGCCCGGGCAACGAGAAGCTTCCGCACCATTCCCTTGCTATAGGTTTGAATCTTGTCCTTAATTCTCTGTCCCAGGTCCGCAATTTCAATTGCCCGTTCAATCATTTCTTTCTTATTTCGGGCATCCCTGGCGTAGAATTCAGCCATGTATTGCAAGTAATCTAATCCTTTCATATTCTTATAAGCGCCTGCTTCTTCAGGCAGATAGCTTATTAACTCTCTGATTTTTGCTCCATTATTAATCACATCAATATCAAATACCCTGACTTCACCTGCCCCAGGTTTCAAGAGTGTAGCAACAATTCTCAAGGTTGTGGTCTTGCCTGCACCATTTGGTCCGATCAAACCAAATATCTCACCCTGGTCAATGTCAAAGGAAATACCATCCACTGCCCTGATTTTTCCAAAATCCTTGACCAGATTCCTGACACTCAATGCTACCATAAGGTAATTATAACATAATAAACGAATAAGTCAATTATCTACTATACAAAACTTGCTACTTGACAACTCTGCCAAAATCAATATAATGAGATACTATGAAGCGATATCAGACCATCTTAACAGCAAAGATTTCCCTTATTGTAGGTATAGTTATTCTTTTGGTTAAGAGGTGGTGCCTCATGGTGCTATGATTTTGTGATTATCGCACCGCGGGCCCACCAAGAATGGTGGGCTTTTTTATTGCCCGAATTCAGGAAATGAAGGTGACCTTTTCTTGAGAACCAGAAAGGAGGTAAAATGAAAAAGAAAAAGGTCGAACAAAAATCAAAAATGAGTAAAGAAAAGAAAGGTAGCGAAGTCAAATGCTCTAAAAGAACAAAACAGAACTTTAACGGGATGAGAGAAATGGAAGATAGATTTACTTTTGAAGGTATCTTTATCACCTCACCCCTGCTAATTGGTTATTGTGGAACAAATTGATTTATCTGCTGTGACTGAATGAAAATGGCAATCATAAATTCTACCTGTCAGGTATTGACTGGGTTAATTATTTTGATATAATCCGAACATGGGAATAATAGTCACCAAATTTGGCGGTACCTCAGTTGCCAGTGCAAATCTTATCCTCAGTGCTGCTAAGAAAGTCGCACAGATTAAGAAGACCAATGATGTCGTGGTTGTGGTGTCAGCAATGGGTAATACCACAGATGAATTGATAAAACTTTCAAAACAAATAACCGAAAACCCTGCGGCAAGGGAAATTGACATGTTACTTACAGCCGGCGAACGGATATCAGTTGCATTATTCTCCATGGCGCTTGAGAAACTTAATCTGAATGCAATGTCCTTTACTGGCTCTCAGGTCGGCATTATTACTGATAATCGCCATACCGACGCAAGGATCATGGAGATCAAAGGCGAGCGTATCAAGAACGCCCTAAATAAAGGTTTCATTCCTGTGGTCTGTGGCTTTCAAGGTGTCAGTCTTGAAAAAGAAATAACCACGCTGGGACGGGGAGGTTCTGATACTACAGCAGTTGCACTTGCTGCAGCAATGAGTGCACAAAAATGTATTATCTATACTGATGTTGATGGCGTTTTCACTGAAGATCCTAATCGGTTTCCTGATGTAAGAAAAATTAATAAAATTTCCTATGAGGAAATGCTTGAACTCGCCAGCCGAGGTGCTAAAGTCCTGCATCCCAGGGCAACAGGCATTGGCGCACGATTCAATGTGCCAATCGAGGTTAGAAGTAGTTTTTCAAACAAATCGGGAACGCTGATTACCCACATAAATGGTATTGAGCACCCTAAACCAAAGGCGATCACACATAGCGAGGACCTGTATTTGATTACCCTTGTTAGAGTACCCAAAAATCCAAGTTACCTGTCCAACATAACCACTGAACTGACCAAGGCAGGTATACATTTGAAATTCTTCTTTCATGGCATTTCAGATGCTCCCAAGTTTGACTTATCTTTCATCACGCCACTGGTCGAGAGAACAAAGGTTAAAAAGGTCATTGCGGCGATTGCACCAAAATTGAAAATCAAAGAAATTAAAGAAAATCTTGATATATGTTCAGTTAGCATTATTGGTGCTGGAATTGGTTCCGAGAACAAAATCCTTGCTGAAGTTTTCAACGAAATCTCAAAAATCAAAGCACATATTGAAGCAGTTACTACCTCTGAGCTATCAATAAATCTTTTCTTACACAAGAGATTTCTTTACAAAGTAGTATCTACACTTCTGAAAAAATTCAATTTAAAACACTAAGACAAACAGTCTCCACAAAAATCTAGAAATAATTTCTGTTTCTGTTCCCGTCAATGTGTTTTACCCTGTCATAAGTGAAAGAACCCCATTTTAACACTCTAACAGGTCTTATGTGCAGTAATGAATTGGAAAGGTAGTCGCTATTGCCTGGATACAATCGGTGCCTTGGTTTTATCGCTTTGTTTCTGTACCAAATCCATCTCTTCAACAAGCACTGCCGGCGCAACAACCGAAACTGGAAATGCATTACCATTGTCGTCATAATAGACAAAATTATGAACATATTCACTATCGCCTGTTGCCACAATATCACGCAGGATTCTGGGTGTTACCTGGGAAAAATCAAGACCTTTAATCAATTGCATTTCCCCGGTATTTGTATATATTTTATAAGCAACCACTGGTGAAGCGAGTAAGGGCTGTGCCTTGCCCCGTGCGCCATAAATGCGGCGATAGCGCTCCATTTGTGATTTTGGAGATGCTGTCTGCAATCTGGTGATAACAATCGCATATTCATTACCATTTTCTATCGCCAATTTCTTTAGTTCAGTCATTAATTCTGCTATTGTGTTTTTCTTATTAGTCTCAATAACCAGATTTCCCACAAATCCCACAAATCTCGGACCATATGGCTCTTCAAAGTACTTTGCATGTCCATTTGTCTTTGCAATTTTGCCGGTAGGTGCACGACTCATTAATAGACCAACAAGTTTACCATCCTTTATTAACTGTACCCTTTCTGACTTCACACCCTGGTCATCAACAGGAAAACTGCCAATCAAAGGAATATTATTCCAGACTTTCAAATTCGGGTCGTCATATACAGAAATGTAAGACGGTGCAACCTTTCGGCCCAGTTTTCCAGAGAGAATACCCAAATTGTTACGCTGGATGTTTCTTTCCAGCATCTCGCTTTCAAACACTAATGACCGGGCATCGCTCACGCCCTTACCCACTATCTGAAAGAAGAATTCTGCTGATGCCTGGCCCAAGAATAATACAGGACCTGAATAACTTTCTTCGTTCACTAATCGTGTTTGCATTGACAGAGTCTCTGCCCAGGCACTGACCAATTTTTCAATTCCTTCAAAATCCACTTTTGTATAATCATCATAGTAGTATCCTGTTAAATCTTCTATGATCTCGCCGCTATGAGCACGCGCTTTTGCCCGTATTTCAAGTCCGCACAGGTTATTGTTTTTGCAATTAAAACCACCTTCGTTATCAATGAAATATACATTCCGCTGCGTGATATTGAGTGAAACGGTTGATTCAAAGATTTCAGGATAGCGCTGGAATACTTTTGAAACACTAACAACTCTATCATTATATTCATTTCTATCGACCGCGCTGGCGACTTTGTATTCAAACAAAGAACACGGTTCTGCCGAAGAAAAATCAGGAATGGTATCAACATCTTGTTTATTCTGCAAATAGGCTTTTTTCCGTGCCAGTTTTTCAAAAGCCTTTTTGTATGTGCCATCAGTAACAAGCCAAATCGCCTTACGCAATGCAAGGTAGTCATCTTCTACAGGTAACTGAGTTCTATCAGTATCAATCATACGCGAACCAGAAATCTGACATATAAAATTGCTATTATCAAGTTGTTTACTACCCACCCGAAGATCAACATAAAGATCTCGTGAACGCAATTCGTTGCTGCTGATTAAGCCACCGTATGATGCCTTTATTTCTATCCTGTTCTCATCAACCACCCGATAGGCAAGATAATAAGGTGGCGATTGATTCTCAAGTTTTAAATCCCTGATACTCCTTTGCATTTCATCCCTTAGTGCCTGGACAAGCGTGCTATTGTAAATTTCTTCAGAATAGAGATTCAAGAATGGCAGGAAAATAATGATAAACGCAAATAATCTGAAGATCCATTTGGCAGTCTTTCTCAAATTTTTTGTCGCATCATTTTGTTTCGGATTTCGGATTTCGGGTTTCGGATTTATATTTTTCATTTTTCCTCCTATTCTGATGGTTGAACAGGTGAGGGTAGAATCGGTGGTCTATCCTGACCTTTTGATTTTTTCTCAACTTCAATTTCAGAAACCAGAATTGATGGAGCGATAGAAGACACCGGCACCCAGCCTGACTCAGCACCACAGGTACCATTGAATATATCATAATCATTACCAGTGAGAATAATTTTGGAAAGCGAAAGCAAGGGTGTTCCTACAATGTCAACACCACGTACAACCTCATCCGGTCTGCCATCAACATATACCCTTTTAACAAACAATGGTATTACCTTGAATGTCTGCGGACCTTCTCTGCCGGTTGTAGTAAAACCACCAGAAATATCATAGAAGATGAGACCATAGGGCTTGTTCTGCCTCTTGCACTCTTCAATAAGTGCATTTCTCAGTTCTTCAATGCTCACTTCCTTTGTTGATTTTACATAAAGCACACCCTGACGTGCTACAACCCTTCTTCCATACTGTCTTCTGCCATGGCCATTTGATTTTGGAAAATTCGCAATGGGTGAGCGGCTCATCAAAAACCCTTTCAATATCCCATTCTCTACAACCACCGCCCTTTGTGATTTGACTCCTTCGTCATCAAAGAGATAATGACCATTCAGGTCATTTCCATTGAACTCTACCATTGTTGGGTCGTCATAGACGGAAATGAATTCAGGCATAATCTTTTCGTTCAATTTTTTCGTAAATGTTTGCCCTTCAAATTCACTTTTTTGACGATGTCCCTCTATTCTGTGGCCAAAGATTTCGTGAAAAAATACACCACAAGCGCGGTTCATCATTATTGCCGGTCCTGAATAAGGTTCTACCATACGTGCGTTTCTCAGGTCTTCAAGATTTTTTATTAATGAATCAATCTGGCTTTTTATTGTCGTCTCATCAGGTAGATTTCTTTCATCGGTCACAACAAACGGAAAAGAGAGATACAATTCCATTCCGTCCTCAGCCATTGTTGCGCCGTATATATTTATGCGGTAGCGTATGCTACTATGCTTTAACTGAGAACCATCAGTATTTACCAGATACTTGGTCAGGATACTTGCCCTGAGGGAAACCGAAGAATTGTATATCCAGGGATATTCTCTGAAGATTGCAGAAGTACGTCGCAGAATGTCTTTCCATAATTCTTTATTAAGATTTAAATCTTTTCTCTTCTCAATATATTTCACTGCTGGTGCCATGCTAAAATCGGGTGAGGTATCTGATTCCAGAACCTTTACCTGTCTCTCATTAAGGACTTTGATAAACCTCTCCTGTGCAGATTTGAACTCCTTATCAGTTTCCAGCCAGAGAATGTTCTTCAGGGATTTTGGATTGTCATCAATCGGCACTGGTGTTGGCTCTGACCACCAGGCGTATTCTTCTGCACCACGAATTTCATGGGTATTGTCAAGCTTATATGAACCAACCCTGACATCCACATCAACATAGCGATTATGCCTTTCATTCTCTTCTTCAATTGCTCCAAGTGTTGCCGTGATATTCAATTGTCTTTCATCCATAATCTCATATTGCATGAAGTACACAGGATAAGGCTTTTGTTTGCTCAAGACTCTATAAGAGCGATTGAGCTCCTCAGTCATCGCCTTTAAAATAACTTCCTGACTGGCAATTGCAGCACTCACCATAATCAAAAAAAGAAGCAAAAAATATTTCTTCATTATTATTACCTCCAATATTGTGTCCTTATTATATCGCATTCCATTCAAATGTCAATTGTCCGACTTATATCGCCTCCGTCTTTCATCAAAATAAAATCTTACCCGGATTAAATTAGACTGCAGAACAAGACTTTAGGAATTGCATCATAATGAGACATTTCATAAAATTGTAGCGGTTTGATTTATCTTTAATGTAACTCAACCCTTCAGGGTTGACCAATCAAGGCTGAAGC